>Ga0181533_1000468_pt1 | contig 53881 bp, 46 predicted proteins | sample PEATcosm2014_Bin_45_FD_119772 | JGI IMG/M metagenome (GOLD analysis project Ga0181533, IMG submission 119772) | Peatland microbial communities from MTU Mesocosm Facility, Houghton, MI, USA - PEATcosm2014_Bin11_60_metaG | ecosystem: Environmental > Terrestrial > Soil > Wetlands > Peat | place... | reverse complement strand
GCCCTGATAACCGCCGACATAGCTGACGCCCGATTGCAGCAGCGCCTTGGTGACGGCAAGGATGCCCTCGCCACGGAACGTTTTGCCGGCACCGAGCCGTAGCGCATCGACGTCCTTCTTGAACGAACGTTCCATCGGGGATTTCCGTGACCGTGACTTGCCCGGCCAGATATAGCCGCTTTCGCAAAATCCTATAAGGCGGCTTGGTCTCGTCGACCACTCCGGTTAGTGTGCCGGCCGGATGGCGCCCGCAGAGGCGCCGGGGACATGTGTTAGTGCCGATGAACGCCCAAGGGAACGTCCAAGCGAACATCCAAGCGAACGCCCAAGGAAGCGCCCAAGGAAGCGCCCAAGGCCAAATCCTTGTCGAACGGGTGAACCACACCTATCGGCCGGCGCGCGGGCGTGCCGTGCTCGCTTTGTCCGACATCACGCTCGAAGTGCGGCCGCGCGAATTTTTGGCGCTGCTCGGCCCCTCGGGCTGTGGAAAATCGACGCTGCTCTATCTGATCGGCGGCTTTCAGCCGATCGAAGCCGGGCGCATCGTGGTCGAGGGCAAGCCGGTCACCGGCCCCGGTCCCGACCGCGGCATCGTGTTCCAGCATTTCGCGCTGTTCCCGTGGAAAACGGTGCGCGCCAACATCCTCTACGGCCTGGAACGGCAGGGCATGCCGCGTGCCGAGCGCGAACAGCGGGCACAGGCCTTCATCGACATGGTCGGCTTGCGGGGATTCGAGGACAGCTATCCGTCGCATCTCTCCGGCGGCATGAAGCAGCGCACCGCGATCGCGCGCACGCTGGCTTTCGATCCCGACATCCTCTTGATGGACGAGCCGTTCGGCGCGCTCGATGCGCAGACCCGCTCCCTGATGCAGACCGAGCTGCTCAACATCTGGAAGCGCACGCCGAAGACCGTGATCTTCGTCACCCACGACGTGCAGGAGGCGGTCTATCTCGCCGAGCGGGTCGCGGTGATGTCGGCGCGGCCGGGCCGCATCAAGGCCATCGTCGAGACCAAGTTCGCCAACCGCGACCCGGGCATTTTCCGCAGCAAGGAGTTCGTCGAGAAGGTCGACGAAATCTGGAACCTGGTGCGCGACGAAGCGATCAAAGCCCAAGAACGCACTCAAGAGCGGGCTTAAGGAACCAAAGCCGGATCATGCAAGCCGTGGTGCAGACCGCCGTCCGCTATCTGCCGATCGCGCTCCTGGCGTTGGCCTGGGAAGTCGTGGCGCGGCTCAATATCGTCGATACGCTCGCCTTGCCGCCATTGGACAAAGTGGCGGTGGCGTGGGTCGATCTCATTCGCGACGGCGAACTCCTCGACAACGGCGTGGCCTCGATCTATCGCGGCTTCGCCGGACTTTTGTTGGCCGTGATCGTCGGCGGCGGCCTGGGCGTGGTGATGGCGCGCTCTCGGCTTTTCGACATGTTCGTCAATCCGCTGGTCGAACTGTTCTATCCGCTGCCGAAATCGGCGCTGATTCCGGTCACCGTGCTGTGGCTCGGCTTCGGCGACGGCTCGAAAATCCTGCTCATTTTTCTCGGCTGCATGATTCCGGTCACGATCGGCGCCTATAACGGCGCGCGCGGCGCCGACCATGCGCTGGTCTGGTCGGCGCGCAGCATGGGCGCCGGCCGGCTGCGCCTGATCTGGGACGTGGTGATGCCGAGCGCGCTGCCGGAATTGCTCAATGGCGTGCGCACGGCACTCGCGCTCGCCTTCATCCTGCTGGTGAGTTCCGAATTGATCGTGTCGCAGCGGGGGTTCGGCTATCTGATCGGTTATCTCGGCTCGTCCGGCGCCTATGAGGGCATGTATGCGGTGGTGCTCACCGTCGCCTTCCTCGGCTTTGCCGCGGACCGCTTCTATCAGTCTGTCATGCAATGGTTGCTGCGATGGCGGGAGTAGAACAGCAAAGCTCCTTGCCGCAGGCGGAAGCGGCAATTTCGCTGGATGCGCTGCGGCGCTTCGATGCCGCGTTCCGCACCGGCGCCGGCATATTTTCCATCGTCGCGGTGCTCGTCGCCTGGGAGATTTTCGCCCGCAGCGGCAAGGTGACCGCCTTCATGCTGCCGCCGTTTTCGGTCGTGCTCGAGCGCATCTACACCGACGCTGTCGTCGGCGATCTCTGGCGCAATCTCGGCCTGACGGTCTATCGCGCCATGGCGGGCTTCGTCATTGCCGCGGTCGGCGGCATTGCGCTCGGCGCGCTGATGTCGCGCAGCAGAATCGTGCGCTGGTTCTTCGATCCGCTCATCTCGGTCGGCTTTCCGATGCCGAAAATCGCGTTCCTGCCGATCATCATTCTGTGGTTCGGCCTCTACGATTTTTCCAAAATCTCGATCGTGGTGTTCGACGCGATCTTCCCGGTGGTGACGGCGACGCTCGCCGGCATCGCCAGCGTCGAAAAAGAGCTGATCTGGTCGGCCCGCAATATGGGCGCCGGCGAGCGCGAAATGATGTGGCAGATCGTGCTGCCGGCGGCGCTGCCGCAAATCCTCACCGGCTTGCAGGTGGCGCTGCCGATCGCGCTCATCGTCGCGATCGTGGCCGAGATGCAGATGGGTGGCTACGGCCTCGGCGGCGCCATGATGACCGCCTCGCGCTTTGCCAATTCGGCCGGCGTGTTCGCCGGCATCGTCGAGATCGCCATCGTCGGCTACGGCTTGATCAAGGCCATGGCGGTGATGCGCCGCCGGCTTTTGGTCTGGCATCAGGAGACCTCGGAGCGCTCATGAGACCTGCGGCAAGCCGCACGCTTGCGTCGTGACACGCTTTGCCGCCACAATCGCGGAGACCGACCCCCGCCGTCGCAATAACGCACGAAACCACAGCATTGATGGGAGGACGACATGCATCGAAAGATTTGCACGCGCGGGACAGCAGGCCTCGCGGGCGTTGCGCTTCTGCTCTTCGCCGCGGGCCTCGCGCAGGCCGAACCGCTGAAAATCCGCGGCTCCTGGGTGGCGCCGATCGCCAACTGGACCTCGATCTGGGTGCAAAAGAAGGACCTCGCGACCCATTTCGGCCAATCCTATGTGTTCGAAGCGACCCGCTACGCCGGCACGCCGCCGATGATCACGGCTATCGCCAATAACGAGCTCGAGATCGGCGACCTCGCCTATTCCACTTTGCCGATCGCGGTCGGCAATGCCGGCATGGACGACCTGCGGGTCATCGCCGACGAATTCCAGGACGGCGTTCCCGGCTATCGCGACGACGATTTCGAAGTGCTTGCCGACGGTCCGATCCAGAAAGTGGAGGACCTCAAGGGCAAGGTTCTGGCGACCAATGCCATGGGCAGTGCCGTCGACGTCGCTATGCGCGCCATGCTGCGCAAGCACGGCCTCGAGGCCAATCGCGATTACACCATCATCGAGGCGCCGTTTCCCGCCATGCGCGCGATGCTGGCGGAAAAGAAGGTCGATATGATCCCGACCGTACTGCCGTTCGCGCTCGATCCCGAGCTGAAGAAGATCGCGCGGACCTTATTCACCATCCACGATGCGGTCGGCGTCGCCCAGTTCATCGTCTGGACGGCGCGCAAGCCGTTCATCGACGCGAACCGCGCCGCACTGGTCGACTTCATGGAAGATACGATGCGCATCGAGCACTGGTATCTCGATCCCACGAACCACGCCGCGGTCGCCGAAATCGCTTCCCAGCTCGTCAAGCAGCCGCCCGAGCGGTTCGACTGGCTGTTCACCAAGGCCGATTATTATCGCGATCCCGGCATGGCGCCCAATCTCGACGCGCTGCAGAAGAATATCGACGTCACCAAGGAGCTGGGCTTCGTCAATACCACCCTCGACGTCAAGGCGCATTCCGATCTCAGCCTGATCGCGGAGGCCGGCAAGCGGCTGAAGTAGCTGCTTCCTCCCCCGCTTGCGCGAGGGAGGATAAAATCTTTCACTCGACCAACACGTTCCGAAACTGCCAGGGATCGCGCTTGTCGATGTCCTCCGGGAACAGTCCCGGCCGATCCGTCAGCGGCGTCCAGTCGGTATACTGGCCGATCACCGGTCCGAGATAGGGCGTCTGCACTTCCAGGCAGCGGCGGAAATCCATCTCGTCGGCTTCGACGATGCCGGCCTTCGGGTTCTCGATCGCCCAGACCATGCCGGCGAGCACGGCCGAGGTGACCTGCAGGCCGGTGGCGTTCTGATAAGGCGCGATGTCGCGCGTTTCGTCGATCGAAAGCTGCGAGCCGTACCAGTAGGCATTCTTCTTGTGGCCGTACAGCAGCACGCCGAGTTCGTCGATGCCGTCGGCGATTTCATGCTCGTCCAGGATGTGGATGGCCGGCTGCCGTTTGCCTGCTTGGCCGAACAGTTCGTGCAGCGACAGCACCGCATCGTTGCACGGGTGATAGGCATAGTGACAGGTCGGCCGGTACACGGTCCTGCGGCCGTCGCGCAGCGTGAAATAGTCCGCGATCGAGATCGACTCGTTATGCGTGACCAGGAAGCCGTACTGCGCCTTGGCCGTCGGCGTCCACGAGCGCACTCGCGTATTGGCGCCGGGCTGGGTCAGGTAGATCGCCGCCTGACAGCCGGTCTTATGCTTGAAGCCGTTTTTCGGCAGCCGCTTCTCGTGCGTGCCCCAACCGAGCTCGGCCGGCTGCATGCCTTCCGACAGGAAGCCTTCGACCGACCAGGTGTTGACGAAGACTTCCATCGGCTTGGGCTGCCGGGCGCGCTGGGTGTCGCGCTCGGCGATGTGGATGCCCTTGACGCCTGTCTTCTTGGCTAGCCTGCCCCATTGCTCGCGAGTCTTCGGCTCCTTGAATTTGACGCCGAGATCGCCGGCGATGTTCAGGAGCGCCTGCTTGACGAACCACGACACCATGCCCGGATTGGCGCCGCAGCAGGAGACGGCCGTGGTGCCGCCCGGGCTCTTGCGGCGCGCCGCCAGCACGGTTTCGCGCAGCGCATAATTGGATCGCTTTTCCGGACCGAGCTTGGCGTCGAAATAGAACCCGACCCAAGGCTCGACGACGGTATCGATGTAAAGGGCGCCGATCTCGCGGCAGAATTCCATGATGTCGAGCGAGGACGTATCGACCGACAGGTTGACGCAGAAACCCTGTCCGCCGCCTTCTGTGAGCAGCGGCTTGAGGAGCTTGCGGTAATTGTCGCGCGTGACCGCCTGGTGGATGAAACGGATGCCGCGCTCGTCGAGGAGCTTGCGGTCCTTGTCCTCGGGGTCGATGACGACGAAACGGGATTTGTCATAATCGAAATGACGCTCGATCAAAGGCAGCGTGCCTTTGCCGATCGAGCCGAAGCCGATCATGACAATAGGGCCGGTGATGCGGGCGTGAATGGGCCATTCGGTCATAATTCCAACCCTCCAATAGCAATGGCGGTGATATCCGCCGCGACGCGGAAGTGGAAGAGACGCCCCGGATTATGTCCGTGGGCGTCCCCGCTTTTCTGTCTTGTTGCTAGGCCGCGAGCGCCTGGCCGGTGCGCATGCGATCGGCGCGCGGATCTTGTGCCACCAGATCTCGTCCCACCAGATTTTGCGCCATCAGATCTTGCGCCATCAGATCTTGCGCCACCAGGGCGGCGAGGTCGGGCGCGGGGGCCGGTCGGCCGGTGGCGCCGATGAGACCGCGCGCGCCGGCGAGCGCCGACGGACGCAGCTCGAGCGCGAGCAACCGCTCGCGATCGAAGCGGCCGGGCATCCACAATTCGCCGGTCGGGCCTGAGGAAAATCCGAAGCGCCCGTAATACGGCTCATCGCCGACCAGCAGGATCGCGCCGTGACCGGCGAGACGGGCGCGCGCGATGGCGCGCCCCATCAGCAGTGAGCCAATGCCGCGATTGCGACGGTTTGGATGGACCGCGAGCGGCCCAAGCAACACCGCGGCGCGGCCCGGACCAGCGCTGATATTCCACAGCCTCACGGTGCCGACGATACGGCCGTGATCGACCGCGACCAGCGATAGCCCGTCGGCCGGCAAACGGCCTTCGCGCAGCCGCTCGGAGGTCTTGCTGAAGCGCACCGCGCCATAAGCCTCGTCGAGCAGCGCCTCGCGGGCGGCGATGTCGGCGGACTTCTCTTCCCGGATGGTCACCATGATCCGCTCCTGTTGGTCGTTGCGCTCCGGGCCCCCACCCTTTGTGAGGGAGGGGGCGGAGCCAGCGGGGTCAGATGTGGAAGGTGCGCAGCGGTGGAAAGCCGTTGAAGGCCACCGCTGCGTAGGTCGCGGTATAGGCGCCGGTGCCTTCGATCAGCACCTTGTCGCCGATCTCGAGGCTGATCGGCAGATCGTAAGGCCGCTTCTCGTACATCACGTCGGCACTGTCGCAGGTCGGGCCGGCGAGCACGCAAGGACCGACTTCGTCGCCGTCGTGCGGCGTCTTGATCGGGTAGCGGATCGACTCGTCCATGGTTTCGGCAAGCCCGCCGAATTTGCCGATGTCGAGATAGACCCAACGCACGTGATCGTGCTCGCTCTTGTTCGAGACCAGCACGACCTCGGCCTCGATCAGGCCGGCATTGCCGACCATGCCGCGGCCCGGCTCGATGATCGTTTCCGGGATGCGGTTGCCGAAATGCTTGCGCAAGGCGCGGAAGATCGAGCGGCCGTAGGATTCCACCGCTGGCACTTCGCGCAGATACTTGGTCGGAAAGCCGCCGCCGAGATTGACCATCGACAGGTTGATGCCGCGGTCGGCGCAGCTCCGGAACACCGTCGCCGCCGACTTCAGCGCTTCGTCCCAGGCCGCCGTGCGCCGCTGCTGCGAGCCGACATGGAACGACACGCCATAGGGCTCCAGCCCGAGCCGCTGCGCATGGTCGAGCACCTCGACGACCATCTCTGGATCGCAACCGAACTTCCGCGACAGCGGCCATTCCGCACCGGCGCAGCCGAACAGGAAGCGGCAGAACACCTTGGCGCCGGGCGCGGCGCGGCCGATCTTCTCGACCTCGGCCTTGCAGTCGACCGCGAACAGCCGGACGCCGAGCGCGTAGGCGCGCGCGATGTCGCGTTCCTTTTTGATGGTATTGCCGAAGGAGATGCGCTCCGCCGAGGCGCCGGCGGCGAGCGCCATCTCGATCTCGGCGACCGAGGCGGTGTCGAAGCACGAGCCGAGCGAAGCCAACAGCGAGAGCAGCTCGGGCGCCGGGTTCGCCTTCACGGCATAGAACACCCTTGAGTCCGGCACCGCCTTGGCAAAGGCGCGGTAGTTGTCGCGGACGACGTCGAGGTCGACGACGAGGCATGGTCCGTCGTCGCGGCCTTCGTCGCGGCGACGGCGCAGGAAATCGCGAATGCGCTCGGTCATGGCGCGCTCCTTCATCCAGGTTCAAGGGGCCAAGCTGGAAAGCGTGGCTCGGCCCGACGTTGAAATTCGGCCGCGCGCATGCGCGCGACCGGCGTCAACGGCTCAAGGGCCCGGCGCCCTCCGTGCGATGGGGACACGGTGCGGGCGCGCGGCACTTTCGCCGAGATGCTGCCTTGGATTGGAGCGGGGAGGACCCGTTCCGCACGGCCGGCAAGATGGACAAGCCTCTTCGGTGTTGACCTTTGGACGGCCAACGAGACCAAAAAAGCCCGCTCCGTCGTTGCTTTAAGCCGCGTCCCCCGTTGAGCGCGGGGTGCGCCGGTTTCGCCTCCGGCTGCCGATCACGTAGTGAGGCTGCGAGCCTTGGTGCGCTAGTCTGCGTTCCAGGTCCAACCTCAGGCGACTGTCCGGCCTCTTGTCCGGATGCCTACCGATCGACACACGGCCACAGGCACGTGCGAATTTGGGCGAGCGGCAATTAGGCGCATTGGATTCTCATTGCAAGAAAATTCGACGCCATGGCTAAAAAAATCTGCATCGCGAGCGCGCGAGCAACACGCGCGCGACGTTCCGTCGCCGCATCGACTGTGATTAGCTGCGCGGCCCGCGCTTCAATTCTTCTCGAACAGGTGCTGCGATGACCAACGTGCCGATCACCTTCGCCTGCGGCCTCTACGACCGCATGCTGGCGCTGCAAACCGGCGACATCAAACCGGACGACATCGATCTCGACTTCCTGCTCATCGACAATCCGCGCGAGATCTTCGACCGCATGTCGAACCGGCTCGAATTCGACGCCTGCGAAATGTCGAGCTCGGAATTCATCAGCCGCTACGCGGCAAAAAAACTCCCCTTCGTGGCAATACCCGTGTTCGCCTCGCGAGTGTTTCGCCACGGCTTTATCGTGGTCAACCGCAATTTCGTGAAATCGCCGGCGGACCTTGCCGGCAAGCGCATCGGCGTGCCGCTCTACACCCAGACCGCCGCGATCTTCATTCGCGGCCTGATGCAGCACGATCTCGGCATCGACCTTTCGACGATCGAGTGGGTGCAAGGCGCGATCAATGCGCCCGGCGCCTACGGCCAGCCGTCGGTGATGCCGCTGCTCAAGCCCACCCGGATCACGCCGAACCGGAGCGACAAATCGCTGAGCGAGCTCCTGGAGACAGGCGAAATCCACGCCGTCATCGGCTCGAATCTGCCGCACGCGCTCAAGCGCCATCCCGACGTGGTGCGGCTATTCCCCGATTACCGCGCCCGGGAGCAGGATTATTTCCGCCGCACCGGCATATTCCCGATCATGCATCTGATCGTCATCCGCAACGACGTCTATGAGCGGCACCCCGCCGTGGCGGCGAGCCTGTACAATGCGTTCTGCGCGGCGAAGGACCGGGCTTGGGAAAAAATGCGCTACTCCGGGACGCTGCGTTACATGCTGCCCTGGCTGCCGGACGATCTCGAAGAGATCGACGCCATGTTCGGCGGCGATTGCTGGCCCTATGGCGTCGAACCGAACCGGACGACGCTGCAGGCGCTGGTGACCTACATGGTCGAGCAGGGCCTGATCCCGGAAGCGATCCCGATCGAAAAGCTGTTCGTGCCGACTGTCGGGCCGTGATGGCCTCGCGCTGCGGTCACCGCACGGCGCGCCGTTTCGACCGATTGCCGGATGCGCTCGGTTTGGCTTTGCCGGGATTGGCCCTGGTCGGATTGATTCGGCTCGGCTTGATTTGCGGCGGCAGCGCACCGGCCTTCTGCAACCGCGCCGTCCAATATTCCCAAGCCCGCGCCATGGGCCGCGGCGAAAGCTGCCGCGGCTCCGAGCGCTGCCGCTCGATCGCGTTCAGCGCGCCGATCTTGCCGATCATCATCGAGCGCAGCTGAATTTCGGCGTTGAAGCTCGAATAGACGGTGCGGAACACGAGCTCGCGCAGCGTCCGGCCCGCCACAGTGGCGCCGTGACGGCGCATCAGCACCATCCAGTGCGGACCGAGCGCGTTGGCCAGCGAACGCCCCTCTTCGGGCTTGACGACCATGAGATCGGTATCGCCAAATTCGTCACGGCTGTCCCAGAACGGCACCTGCTGGCCCATCACCGGGCCCATGTGAAAGACCGGTTCGAGCGCGATGCCGGTCACGCAGAACGGCAGCACCGAAGCGGAATGGTGATGGCAGACCGCATTCACGTCCGGCCGCGCCTGGTAGATGCAGCCGTGAATGACCCGCTCGCCGTACATCTCGCCCTTGGGCGCGACCACCGGCTCCGAGTCGAGGGTGAATTCGAGCAGATCGGAAGGTTCGATCAATTCCGGGCTGCGCGAACGCGCCAAGAGATACCGGCTCGGATCGTGCGGGTGGCGAATGCTGACATGGCCGAAAGCGTCGAGCACGCCTTCGTGCGCGATGATGCGATTGGCGAGCGCCAGTTCATAGCGCGCTTCGTCCAGGGCCCCGGCCATGCATTCCCCCGTCAGCTGTGCAGGCTTGCGCTTCGTAACGCGCGTTCGACCATGACGCCGATCAGCGTCTTGCGATAGGCGCCGGTGGCGTGGATGTCGTCCGGCGGATCAACCGCGGCGGCGGCGGCGGCTTCGGCCTTGGCGATGGTCGCTTCGTCGATCGCGGCACCGTTGACGGCCGCCTCCACCGCGCCAAGCCGTAACGGCCGATCGGCAATGCCGATCGCCCCGACATGAGCATTGGCCGCCCTGCCGTCCTGTTCGTCGAAGAACAAGGCTGCCCCCGCCAGGGCGAAATCGCCGCGGCGGCGGGCGAATTCGGCAAAGCCGAAGCGGCGCCGCGCGGGCCATGCCGGAAGGCGGATTTCCGTGATGATTTCGTCGGCCTTAAGCACAGTCATCAGCGGACCGCGGAAGAAATCCGCCGCTTCGATCACGCGCTGGCCGGCCTTGCCGAGCACGGCGATTTTCGCTTCGCAGGTGACCGCGATAGCTGGCAGTTCGGCGGCCGGGTCGGCATGCGCCAGGCCGCCGCCGACCGTACCGCGATTGCGAATCTGATAATGCGCGACGTGCTCGACCGCCGTGACCAAAAGCGGGTGGGCTTGGCGCAGCCGTACATCGTCGAGAATGTCGCGCCAGCGCACCATGGCACCGAGCGTGACGCCGGCGTCGGCGACCGCAATCTCCCGCAGTTCGGCAAGCTTGCGCAGATCGACCAGCAGCGCGGGCGCCGCGACACGAAACGCCAGCATCGGCACCAGGCTCTGCCCGCCGGCGAGCGGCTTCGCCTCGCCGTCATGCGCGGCGAGCAATGCTACGGCTTCGCCAATGGACGCTGGGCAGGCGTATTCGAAGGGCGGGAGTTTCATAGTGGGCTCTCCTGCAACATTCTATCCGCGAGCTTTTCCGCGATCATGATCGTCGGAATATTGGTATTGCCGCGGGTGATCGTCGGCATGATCGAGGCGTCGATGACGCGCAGCCCGGAGAAGCCGCGCACCCGGCCGGCGGGATCGGTCACCGCGTCGCGATCGTCCGGCGCGCCCATGCGGCAGGTGCCGACCGGATGGAAAGTGCCGCCTACATTGGCGCGGATGTGATCGGCCAGCGCCGCGTCGTCCTCGACCAGCGCCGCGAGATCGACGCGGCGGTCGGCCAGCGTCGCGAAGATCGGCGCGGCGAGCGGCGGCACGGCATCGATGAGGGCGGCGACGGCCGCGCTTTTGATCCTGTTGCCGGGCGTGATGCGGTTGAGGAGCCGCAGCCGGTCGTTGAATTTCACCGGAAACGTCAGCCGCGTCACGGCGCGCACCGCGTCGTGCGCCAGGATTTCGACGCAGCGGCGAAAGCCTGACATGAAGCGTTTGAGATCGAGGTCGTGTCCGGTGAAATTGAACTCCACCAAGGGCGGACGCAGTGGGTCGGTCGCGACCAGCGAGACGCGGCCGCGCGCCATCGGCTTGAGCAACGACGGCGCGAGATTGGCGACCTGGTGGCCGAGCGGGCTCCAGGACGTCTTGCATTGCACATTGATATACATGTCCGAGGGCGGCGCGCCGGGCAGAGCCGACGAATAGCGGAATGCCGTCATCGGATGCGGCCGGATGGCCGCGGATTGCCGCGCGCCTGGTTTTTGCAGCAGGCCGATAAAGACGATGGCGTGATTGGAGAGGTTTTCGCCGACGCCCGGCAGGTCCGCGCGCACCGCGACGCCGAGATCGCGTAGCGCCGGCGCCGGCCCCAGTCCGGCTCGCATCAGGAAGGCCGGCGAATGGATACCGCCGAGCGCGACAATGATTTCGCCGCCGCGGAATTCCTTCCGTTCGCCGCCGATCGTGACTGTGACACCGGTAGCGCGGCGTCCGTCGAACACGAGGCCGGTGACCGTCGCATCGTTCAAAATGCGCAGATTGGCGCGACGCCGCACATCGGCATCGAGATAGCAGATCGCCGCCGAGGCCCGCTTGTCCGGCCAGTTGCTCATCGGCACGCCGCCATAGCCGTCGCGAAAATCCGCATTCATGTCGGCGACGAACGGAATCTGACGTTCCCTGGCGAAAGCCTGCACCGCCTTGGCGAGCGGCGCCCAATCCTCCGACTTGGTGCGGCGGATCGGCACCGGCCCGCTTTTGCCGTGCATCGCGCCGTCGAAATCGAGATCGGATTCGAGCTTGCGGAAATACGGCAGCACGTCGTCCCAGCCCCAGCCGGCGGCGCCGTGCGCCTGCCATTCGGCATAATCGTCGGGCGTGCCGCGATAGGCCACCATGCCCATCACGCTCGAGCCACCGCCCATGACGCGGCCTTGCAGGAATCCGACCGGCGGCGAATTGTCCTTGCGCCGCCAATGCACCTTCAGTCCGGGCCAGAAATAGGCGTCGTTGTAATAAGACCGCGGATAGGAATCGAGCACATCGTCCGGCTCCGCTCCCGGCGCCGTGTCGCGCCCGGCTTCGAGCAGCAGCACGCGCAGATTCGATCGCGCCGACAGCCGGTTCGCCAGCACGCAGCCCGAAGTGCCGGCGCCGACGATGATCACGTCGAAGCTTTCCGTCATCGAGTCCCAGACCCCAACCTCAGCTCCGCGCCGTATCACCGGCCTGCGGCAGCGTTCGATTGAACATCGCCGCCTCGTGCTTTAATGGATCGGCGGCAGCGCTAGCGATGTCAATATAGCGGGCCAGAGCAAGGGTACCGAGCATGACCGAGACGCTCCACGGCGTGATCGCCGCGATCGCGACGGCGATCGACGACATGGGCGAACCGGACTGTGCGCGCTCGACCGCGCTCGCCCGCCACCTGCTCGATAACGGCTGCGATGGTCTCAATGTGCTGGGCACCACCGGCGAGGCGACCTCGTTCTCGCTCGACCAGCGCCGGCGCGTGATGAGCGCCTATGCCGAGAACGGCTTGCCGCTCGATCGGATGATGGTGGGCACCGGGGCTGCCGCGCTCGCCGACGCCATCGCGCTGTCCAAGCATGCCGCCGAACTCGGCTTCGCCGGCGCGCTGGTATTGCCGCCGTTCTATTACAAGGGTGTCCACGACGACGGCCTGGTCGCCGGGATCGAGGCGATCCTCGAAGCCACCGCGGCGCGACCCATACCGATCTATCTCTACCATTTCCCGGCGCAATCGGGATTGCCGTGGCACCTGGCGCTGCTACGTCGGCTGCTCGACACATTCGGCACGGCCATCGTGGGCTTGAAGGATTCTTCCGGCGACATGGCCTATGCGCGCGAGGCAGCGGGCCTGGTACCGGGCTTCAGAGTCTTCCCGTCGACCGAAGCGGCCTTGCCGGAGGCGCGTTCCGGCCCCTTTGCCGGCTGTATTTCGGCCACCGCCAATCTCAATGCCGACCTCTGCGCCCGCGCCTATCGGGCGGGCGATGCCACAGCGCTCCAAGAGGCCGTAGCGATCCGCAAGCTTTTTGACGGTAAGCCTCTGGTCCCGGGCGTGAAAATGCTCCTCGCCCATATCCACGGCGAGCCACGATGGGCGCGTGTCGAGCCGCCATTGTCGCCGTTCCCCGCCGCGGACCGCGCCGCTGCGATTTCCGGCTATGATGCGGTTCGCAGCAAGCGCGTCGCCTAAAACGCCGCGGAAAAACCCGTAATTCGGCAAACCGGCTGCCACCAAGCCGCGATCCGGCGTTGACGATGGCGTCTGGCACCCTTATAAGCCCGGCTCTCGTTCACGATAGCCGAAGCAGTTATGGCCAATACCAAGTCCGCCAAGAAGGCCGCCCGCCAGATCACGCGCCGCACCGCCATCAATAAGGCGCGGCGGTCGCGCATGCGTTCGGCAACGCGCAAGGTCGAAGAGGCGATCACCGCCGGCGATCAGTCTATCGCGTTGGCGGCGATGGCCGCCGCCGAGCCTGCGCTCATTCGTGCAGCGCAAAAAGGTATCGTGCACCGCAACGCGGCTCGCCGCAAAGTCTCGCGGCTCGCGCACCGGATCGCCAAGCTCGGAAAAAAATAGTTTTCCGATTGCTCCTTGCGACGACTTCCAAAATTTAACGCGATCCGAATATCGGATTGCCATCAATCTGTTGCGGAATTGTCACGACAATCGGCGACAGTGGCACGCGTCCCATATCCGCGCCTCCCGCGCGTTGATTCTTATTTGTTCCGCTGCCCCTCCGCGACGGTTACCCTGAAAAACCGGGCAGAATAATTATTGTCCGATGAATGGGTTATTGCTCATGACGGGGCGGGGGCTTGGAGTCTGCGGGGAATCCGCGGGGCGGGAATCTGTTTGCTCGCGACCCTCCGTTTCAGACATTTCAGCTTCGTGTCGTTAATGACAGATCGATGAATCGGTAAATCGACTCAATACTTTGGGTGAACGAAACCGACCGGGCCGCCGTTTGCCGCGGCGGGCGAGCTTCTGAAAGTTCAATGTTGTCGCGGTCATTTACTTATTGCGGGCCGCCAATCGCGTGCTAGCTTTTACTTCCCTTCGGTTGCGAAGGTCTTCAAAAAACGGCCTAAGCGGCAACTCATCCTCGGATGGGTGCGGAAGAGTTGTGTCTAGTTGGGTGCATTTCGCAGTTGGCATTGTTTTGAGTGCTGAACGAGGGGGTAGCTGAGAGTGTCCGCCGAACGATTGATAATACGCAGATAGCAGTTTCTGCAGCCGGGCTGCACAAACAATCACGGATAACCATCGAGTCTGGGAGCGGTGGAGGTGGGGCATGACAACGATAGCGCGCGAACAAATTCGGACTCCGACCCTCGACCGCCCGGAAAGCTGTTGGCCTAGGGCCGCATCGAGCGGCTAACGCCGGCGCGCCTTGGCTGGCGTTCACGCTCCGCGTCTTTCGCGAGCGCGCCTTCCACCGAGCCCCACCCCGAAATCTCATGAGTTTGTATCTCGACAAAGTCGGGCATGCTGGGGAGCGACCCCGCCCGACCTGCCATGTTCAAACTCTTCCGATGGAAAAGCAGGCCGACATGACGAACACGGATCAGGAGCGCTGGCGACGTGTCAAAGACCGGTTGCGGTCGGGACTTGGCGACGACGTGTTCACCAGCTGGTTCGGCCGGATGGAGCTTGATGGCGTGAACCAGGGGGTGGTGCGGCTGTCGGTGCCGACCCGTTTCCTGCGCAATTGGATCCAGTCCCATTACAGCGAACGCATGTTGTCGCAATGGCAGGAAGAAGAGCCGGAAATCACCCGGCTGGAGTTGAGCGTGCGCTCGGCGACGCTGCGTCCGCCCATCGTCAAGGTCAAAACGCCGGAGCCGCCGGCGGCGCGCGAGTCGCGCAACGGCGCAGCCGGCGATGCCGTCAATGGCCGCGCCAGCGTGCCGTTCATGACGGTACACGAGGCGCTGGGCGGCTCGCCGCTCGATCCTCGCCTCAGCTTCGAGACCTTCATCGTCGGCCGTTCGAATACGCTCGCCCACGCCGCGGCCAAACAGGTTGGCACCAGCCGGCGCGGCGAATCGCTGATGTTCAATCCGCTCTATATCCACGCCGCCGTGGGGCTGGGCAAAACCCATCTGCTGCAGGCCATCACCTGGGCCGGCAACAATGGCGGCGACCGCAAGATGCTGTATCTGACGGCCGAGCGGTTCATGTACGGCTTCGTTTCGGCGCTGCGCAGTCAGACCACGCTTGCCTTCAAGGAAGCTGTGCGCGCCATCGACGTGCTGGTGATCGACGACCTGCAATTCCTGCAAGGCCGCTCGACCCAGGCGGAGTTCTGTCACACGCTGAACGCCTTGATCGACGCCGGCCGGCAGGTGATCACCGCCAGCGACCGGCCGCCGGCCGATCTCGAAAGTCTCGACGATCGCGTCCGATCCCGTCTCGCTGGCGGTCTCGTCGTCGAGATCGGCTCGCTCGGCGAGGAGCTGCGGCTCGAAATTCTCAAGAGCCGCATCAATGCCGCGCGTCTGTATCATCCCGGTTTCGAGGTTCCGGTGTCGGTGCTGGGCTTTATCGCGAAATCGGTGACGCATAACGGCCGCGACCTCGAAGGCGCGGTCAACCGCCTGCTCGCCCACAGCAAGCTCACGGGCCAGCCGGTCACGCTGGAAATGGCCGAACGCGAGATGCGCGACCTGATCCGACCGGCGGAGCCGAAGCGGGTGCGGATCGAGGACATTCAGCGGATCGTGGCGCGGCAGTACAATGTCAGTCGCTCCGACCTCTTGTCCTCGCGCCGCACCGCCAATGTGGTGCGCCCGCGCCAGGTAGCGATGTACCTGGCAAAGGTGCTGACGTTGCGCTCGCTTCCTGAAATCGGCCGCCGCTTCGGCGGGCGCGATCACACCACCGTCCTGCACGCCGTGCGCAAGATCGAGAATCTGGCCGGCACCGACAGCGCCCTTGCCGAGGAGATCGAATCGCTCAAACGTCAACTTCAGGACTGAACGGCGCCCCGAACGCCGTTCCCGAGTACGGTTCCTCGCCGGAGCCTGTGAAAAGGCCGGGAAAAGCCCGGGAAATACCCGGGTCGATTGCAGCCCGGGCTTGCCGAAAGCATTCCGCCACGCCACTTTTGTCGTCCGCCTCGTTTTTGCTCCGCCCCTGCAACGGATTACGCGATGAAGGTCACGGTAGAGCGTTCTGAACTGTTGAAGTCTCTGGGCCACGTTCATCGCGTGGTCGAACGCCGTAATACCATTCCGATCCTTGCCAATGTGCTGTTGCACGCCGATCGCGCCAAGCTGTCGCTCAAAGCCACCGACCTCGATGTCGAAGTGACCGATACGATCGCGGCCGAGGTCGGCCCCAGCGGCTCGACCACCGTGCCGGCGCACATGTTCTTCGACATTGTGCGCAAGCTTCCGGAAGGCGCGCAGATCATCTTGGAATCGTCCGGCGACCGCGCCGCGCTTGCCATCCGCGCCGGTCGCTCGCGCTTTACCCTGCAAACCCTGCCCGAGAGCGACTTTCCCGATCTCGCGCCGGGCGAGATGACGCATAAGTTCACGGTCAAGGCCGCCGATCTCAAACGGCTGATCGACAAGACCCAGTTCGCCATCTCGACCGAGGAAACCCGCTACTACCTCAACGGCATCTATCTGCACGCCGCGGGCACCGCCAAGGCGCAGACGTTGCGGGCGGTCGCGACCGACGGCCATCGTTTGGCGCAGATGGAGCTGGAACTGCCGCAGGGGGCGGCCGGCATGCCGGGCGTGATCGTGCCGCGCAAGACCGTCGGCGAAGTCCAGCGCCTCATGGAAGACAACGAGGCCGAAGTCGCGATCGAACTTTCGCCCGGCAAGATCCGCTTCACAATCGGTCAGGCCGTCCTCACCTCGAAGCTGATCGACGGTACCTTCCCCGATTATGCGCGCGTCATTCCGGCGAACAACGACAAGGAACTGGTGGTCGACAAGAAGGAGTTCGAGGCCGCGGTCGATCGCGTCTCGACGGTGTCGAGCGAGCGCGGCCGCGCCGTCAAATTGTCGATCTCGGCCGGACGGCTGCTGTTATCCGTCACCAATCCCGATTCCGGCAGCGCCACCGAGGAACTCGAAGTCGAATACGAAGCCGAGCCGATCGATATCGGCTTCAATTCGCGCTACCTGCTCGACATCGCGTCCCAGATCGAGAGCGAAGCGGCCGTGCTCAAGCTCGCCGATCCCGGGTCCCCGACGCTGATCCAGGACAAGGACCCGCGCGGCGCCCTCTACGTGCTGATGCCGATGCGCGTTTGACAGAGGTCAGTAATCAGTAGTCAGTGATCAGAACATCGAATCCCAGCGGCTGGGATTATCTTCTTCGCTGAAATTCTGATTACTGATCACTGATTACTGATGCCTGTTCGCCGCCTGACGCTCACCAACTTCCGCAACTACCATGCGGCGTCGCTTACGATCGACGCGGCGACGATCGTGCTGGTCGGGCCCAACGGTGCCGGCAAGACCAATCTGATCGAAGCCATTTCCTTTCTCGCGCCCGGGCGCGGTTTGCGCCGCGCCACCCTCGACGAGGTGGCGTTCAGCGAAGGCGACGGCTCGTGGGCGGTTGCCGCCGAGATCGAGGGCGCGCTCGGGCTCGCCACGCTCGGCACCGGGGTCGAGCGCGCGCCGGATGACGGCGCGACGATCCAGCGCAAATGCCGGATCGACCGCGAGCCGGTGGCCTCCGCCGCGGCCTTTGCCGATCACCTGCGCGTGGTCTGGCTGGTGCCGGCGATGGACGCGCTGTTTGCCGGAGCGCCGTCTGAGCGCCGGCGCTTCCTCGATCGCCTGGTGCTCGCGGTCGACGCCGAACATGCGAGTCGCGTCAACGCGCTCGAACGGTCGCTGCGCTCGCGCAACCGGCTATTGGAGGACCCGCGGCCGGATCCGCACTGGCTCGATGCGGTGGAACACGAGACCGCGGAGCTCGCCGTGGCGGTGGCGGGCTTGCGGGTCGAGACGGTGCGCCGGCTCGAAGCGGTACTGGCAGGCCGCCACGGCTCGAGCTTTCCGCCGGCCGAGATTGCGCTCGATGGCTGGATGGAACAGCTCCTCCCGGCCCATCCCGCCGCCGAAGTCGAAGCGCGCTACCGCACGGTGTTGCGCGACAATCGCGGCCGCGATGCCGCGGCCGGACGCACGCTCGACGGCCCGCATTTGACCGACCTCAAGGTCAACTATGCGGCGAAAAACATCGCCGCCGCCGACGCCTCGACCGGCGAACAAAAGGCGCTCCTGATCGGCCTCGTGCTGGCGCACGCCAAGTTGATCGGTGAGATGACCGGACACGCTCCGATCCTGCTGCTCGACGAAGTCGTTGCGCATCTTGATCCGGCGCGGCGCGGCGCCCTGCACGACGAGCTCGGACAGTTGGGGACCCAGGTCTGGATGACGGGTGCCGATCCGGCACTGTTCGGCGAAGCCTCGGCCGACGCCGCGATCGTCGAAGTCAATTCCGGGCGGCTCGAACGAAAATCGAGAAAGCCCTGAGGCCCTTTTCCCGACCGATAGTTCGGGTCTGCCGATGCGGCTCGCACGTGCGACCCAGCACGCCGGGGAACAAGACTGCCCGGCGAGTCTTAACTGCACAGGAGGAGGGAATGTTCGATAGGGTTCAAAGGCCCAATAACGATGCCGGAAGTGGCAGAAGACATGATCGTCCGCAATTTGATCGAGTCCCTTGAGCGTCTGCATGAGGATTTGGATCGCATGGAACTCTGGGCCGCTGCGCTGGACTCATTCCAGCATCCGGTTCCCGACTACCAGCCCGACACAAGCCTCCTAAACCCGTCGCCGAACCGCCCGCCGCGCCGGGCCGGATTTTAGGCGCGCGGATTCGTGCGCGTTCACCGTTCGGGCGCGCGGAGCGCGTTAGCCGGCACGGCCTTTTTGGGGCCTTTTCGCGGCCGCTTCTGGCGCCCGGCAAATCCTTGAAAAATTACGATCTGACAATATCTTACTGGCGGTCACTTTGCGCTGTACGAGGGTCTGTTTTCGTGTACAAGTTTCAGTTCACCCACGCTTTTTGCAAACGATTCGAAAGCGGCACGTTCGAAGGCTCGATACATGGCTGAACCCATTCGTAAAGAGAGCCCTTCACCTTCCGATTACGACGCGGAATCGATCAAGGTGCTCAAGGGGCTCGATGCCGTGCGCAAGCGGCCGGGCATGTATATCGGCGACACCGACGACGGCTCGGGCCTGCACCACATGGTCTACGAGGTCGTCGACAATGCGATCGACGAAGCGCTCGCGGGCTACGCCAAGGAAGTCACCGTCACGCTCAATCCGGACGGGTCGTGCACCGTGCGCGACGACGGCCGCGGCATACCGACCGACATCCACAAGGGGGAAGGCATCTCCGCCGCCGAGGTCATCATGACCCAGCTCCATGCCGGCGGAAAATTCGACCAGAACTCCTACAAGGTTTCGGGCGGCCTGCACGGCGTCGGCGTCTCGGTGGTCAATGCGTTGTCGAGCTGGCTCAAGCTCCGCATCTGGCGCAACGGCGAAGAGCATTCCATGGAGTTCCGCGACGGCGACGCGGTGGCGCCGCTCGCCAGGGTCGGGGTCGTGCGCGACAAGCGCGGCACCGAAGTGACGTTCCTGCCATCGAAGAATACTTTCACCATGACGGAGTTCGATTTCGCGACGCTGGAACACCGGCTACGCGAGCTCGCCTTCCTCAATTCCGGCGTCACCATCGTGCTCTCGGACATGCGCCACGCGGTCGAGCACCGCGAGGAGCTGCGCTACGAAGGCGGCGTCGAGGCCTTCGTCAAATATCTCGACCGCAACAAGACGCCGCTCATCCCGCAGCCGATCGTCATGAAGGCCGAGCGCGACGGCACCGGCGTCGAATGCGCGCTGTGGTGGAACGACGGTTATCACGAGTCGGTGCTCTGCTTCACCAACAACATTCCGCAACGCGACGGCGGCACCCATCTTGCCGGCTTCCGCGGCGCGTTGACCCGCCAAGTGACCGGCTATGCGGAGTCGAGCGGCGGCGCCCGCAAGGAAAAGGTCGCGCTCACCGGCGACGATTGCCGGGAAGGGCTGACGGCGGTGCTTTCGGTCAAGGTGCCCGATCCGAAGTTTTCGTCGCAGACCAAGGACAAACTGGTCTCCTCCGAGGTCCGTCCGGTGGTCGAGGGCGTCATCAACGAAATGCTCAAGGCGTGGCTCGAGGAGCATCCGGGCGAAGCCAAGATCGTCGTCGGCAAAGTGATCCAAGCGGCGGCGGCGCGCGAAGCGGCCCGCAAGGCGCGGGAAATGACGCGCAAGAGCGCGCTCGGCATCACCTCGCTGCCCGGCAAACTCGCCGATTGCCAGGAGCGCGACCCCGCCAAGTCCGAACTATTCATCGTCGAGGGCGACTCGGCCGGCGGCAGCGCCAAGCAGGGCCGCAACCGCGAATTCCAGGCCGTGCTGCCGTTGCGCGGAAAAATCCTCAATGTCGAGCGGGCGCGGATGGACAAGATGCTGTCGTCCGAGCAGATCGGCACGCTGATCACCGCGCTCGGCACCGGCATCGGCACCGACGAATTCGCCATCGACAAGCTGCGCTACCACAAGATCATCATCATGACCGACGCCGATGTCGACGGCGCCCATATCCGCACCCTGCTGTTGACCTTCTTCTACCGGCAGATGCGCGAGATCATCGACCGCGGCCACCTCTACATCGCCCAGCCGCCGCTTTATAAGATCGCGCGCGGCAAGTCCGAGCAATATCTCAAGGACGAGCGCGCGCTGGAGAATTATCTGATCGATACCGGCATCGAAGAGGCCGTGTTGCGCTTGTCGTCGGGCGAAGTGCTCGCCGGCAACGACTTGCGCAAGCTGGTCGAGGACGCCCGCACGATCCGCAATCTGCTGCGCGGCTTGCATAGCCGCTACAATCGCCAAGTCGTGGAACAAGCCGCGATCCTGAGCGTGCTCAATCGCGACATTTTCGGCGACCCGCAAAAGGCGGTGGCCGCTGTGCCCTATATCGCCAAGCGGCTCGACGCGCTGTCGGAGGAAACCGAACGCGGCTGGCACGGCCAGTTCAGCGAAGGCTCGGGCTTCCAGTTCGAGCGCACCGTGCGCGGCGTCAAGGAGGTGGCGGTGATCGATCAGGCGCTGCTCGGTTCCGCCGATGCGCGCAAGCTCGACGAGTTCGCGCCGGAGCTGCAAAAAGTCTTCCCGCGGCCGACGCCGCCGGCGATCCTCAAACGCAAGGACGAGGAAACGCCGATCCACGGTCCGGTCGGCCTGTTCGAAGCGGTGACCGCCGCCGGCCGCAAAGGCGTCTCGCTGCAGCGCTACAAAGGCCTCGGCGAGATGAACCCCAGCCAGCTCTGGGAAACCACGCTCGATACCAATGCCCGCACCATGCTGCAGGTGAACGTGAAAGAGATCGACGAGGCCAACACCATCTTCGACGAGCTGATGGGCGACAAGGTCGAACCGCGCCGGGTGTTCATCGAGGAGCATGCGCTGGCGGCGAGCGTGGACGTGTAAGCCGCCCGCGTCGGCGCAAGTAGCACTCGCTTTTCATCCCGGACTGTAGGATGCTCTCTGCAACCGCAGCGTGCGGGTGGGATGATGTCGACCGGTCTTGGATGGATGATATCTTGCCGTGCAGTGGCAGGCGCGCTGCTGCTCTTGTTATTTGCTGTAGCGGCAAAGAGCGAAGACTTTGCCAAGCTGCAAATCGTGCCAGACCAGCTTACCCTAGAGCCGGGCGCCTCCGAACAAGACATCGTGGTCGTGGCCCATGCCGCCGCGGACGTTACGTGGCAAAAAGCGCGCTTAAGCCTGCTCCCGGGCCCCGGCGTGAACGCGACGGTTAAGACGGCGCCGACCTTGCCGTCGACCAGCGACATCGCCTGGACGGTCCATGTTTCCGCGACGGAACGATCCGCCAAAGACACGACCATCGCATTCTGGGTGGACTTTCAAGCACAGCCGACCGCGGCCGCCGCGCCCCAAGCGGCTCCAAGCGTGCATCAGGGCATCATCGCCGCCGCCGTCAAGGTCGGTTACACACCGCTACAACTGAGCCAAGCGATCAAGGCGTCGATCCAGCACGGTTTCGAAAGCCTAAAGCCCACCATCAGCGAGGACGCAGTCCTCACCGTGGAAAATACCGGCATCGACGACATCGTGCTGGAAGGTTTGAAGAGCCTCTGGCCGGATTTCATCACAGCGGTATCGAGCAGCGCGCTCCCTGCAACGATCCCCGGCCGCAGCAGCCGTAATCTACCAATCAAGCTGAAAGCAGGTGACGCCGGTGACCGCGTGCCGCAGGGCAACTTCCCCTTGCTACTGCAGCTTCAATTCGCGCGCGGCGCCGGCGCGGAAAGTCAAAGCGCTCCGGTCATCGTTACGGATAGCGTCAGCGTCGGAATACCCGGTCTGGCCGATATCAAGACGGCGTTCCAGCTGCCGTCCTTGTTTATTCTGCCGGGGCTTCTTGTCGTGCTGACATGGGGGCTGCTCGCGCATCTGACGATGCCCACTCCGGCCCAGGGCGCTCCCGCGCCGGCATTCCCACCCTCCTACAAGAGTGAGGAATTCTATCTTCTCGCGGTCACGCTTTCCTTCGTCATTTCATACGGCTACGCAACCTACACCAAACTGCCATTCGATTTCATGGACCGCGTGTCGGTCCAAGATATCGCGATCATCTGGTTTGGTTCGATTTTTGTCGTCGCGCCGGTGCTCTATTTCGGCGGCGGCTGGATATGGAAGGCAGTAAGCTGCGTAGTCGAGCAATTGAATGCCTGGCATTTCCGCCGCAATAATCCGGTCGTCGGCGATGCAGCACTCGTCATCATCGAGAAGCTTGCGCGAAAAGGGCAAAGCTTCCTTTTGACGGCTTACTCCATCGATCACCGCCAGATCTTCCGGCTCCCGTTCGGTCAGGCGCAAGGCAACAACGTGTGGGTCGTGCCGCCAATTCTGTTATCGATATTGGGGCCTGATAACGATCGGCTCGGAAGCCGCGTAGATGATCTCATTACCGCGGGTGATACGGCGGGCCTGCTTGATCTTCTGCAGCAAAATCCCAACCGCTGCCGAATAGAGTGGCTCCCGGCCGGTGGTGTGCCAACGACAAGCGAAATACCGACAGCGAATCTCGGCGATCCCCAAGGGGCGCAGTCGCTCGTGCGTCGCAATTGAAGCTACACCCGACCGCGGACACGAAAGAGGTGAAGATGGAGCCCGTAGCTCCACCCCGGTTCACGCTTGCGCTCGAACCTTTCGGCCTTTTTTCAAAGACCGATATAGTCGTTGCAACCTTGATATACTTTTCGTCATAATGCAAGCGATGGATGTAGCGGTAAAAGACTTCCGTTATTCATTGGTCTGGGCACTGTCTTGTCTCGAACCGGCGCCCGGCAGCACTCCGCCATTCGCTGATCGCGCAGGCTTCGAAAGCCTGTTCACTACCGCGCAAAAGAACGGCGCCGCGCAAGAACTGAGTCCGCCCTGGCCATCGCAAAAGGCTTTTGCCCATCGCTTCTGGTGCAACTATCTCCGGATCAGCAATCCATCGCTGCTCGAAAGCAGGGATGCGTGGACCAAGGCGGTGCCGCTGCGGGCTAACGCCCCGCTCTTCAAGGTCACGCCGGGCAAATTTCCCGGCACTATCGTCTCCGAGCATTATTACTATCCCTTCGGCATCGCCTTCATCTTGACGTTCTACGGCAGCGGATCGTTCAGCGGCTCCGAGTGGGTTGCCGCGATCCAGTCAGCGGCAAGGGACAAGCTGTTGGTGAGTTTCGGCTCGGCTGCGCCGGCCGGGCTCCCCGTCGCAGGTCTGGCGAGCGAGACGTTAAAGCGAATGCGCGAGAAATATTTCGGACCCGGTGCCAGTGCACCGATCGCGCCTTTCACAATTGCGACAGTGATCCGAGGTGAAGGTGCTGTTGAAGATGCGGAGCCGGAAGAGGGCAAGGAGCTGCATCGGTGGCTGTTCGGTGTCACGACCGGGCAGAGTAATTGGGAGTTGGCGAAACTTGATGACATGTCGCTTGCGGATTGTGCCTTGACGATCCGCAAGGCCGCCTCCCCGGGCGACGTTGTATTTGCTACCCCGCGCGGCCGCGCCGTTTGGATTCCGTCCGGCTTTGCCCATCCGAGGACCATCACCAGCCGTGGCACCCCGCTGATGTCAATGAGCTGCTACCATCGAAATCAATTATTTGCGGCGCTGCAGACAGAGAGCCTCTGCGGCTTAGCGAAAGCTATTGTTAATCGGATATCGACGAGTCCAAATCTGCCGCCCCGCCTTGACGAGTTCGGCCGCATCGCCACGCGCACGCTGATCGATTTAGGTGGCGGTGACAAGGCCAAGACTTACCGTTCCATGAGCGTCTACCAGCAAATCAAGGATTTGGCGCCCGATATAGAGCGTCTGCGCAAGCGCTACGGCATCTAGGACGGAGCCGCCTGAATTGCTTCGGCCCTTCGAGCCTCGCAACGACGAACGGGCCCCATCTGCCTCAGGACGACCGCAGCATCGGCGCGATCAAGCACAGCGTGTCGAAGTGCGAATCCGCCCGAATGAGTTGGTCTGTTTCCTCCCCTGCGAACGGGCAGAAAGACGAATTCAATGCCCCGGCAATACCAAAACCTCCGGCCTCTCCGGCAGCGTCGTCTTCGACACCACGACTGACGGAATCTCCGCCGTCGCCACGTCCCATTGCTGGCGGGCGCGGTCGAGGAAGCGGTCGAGGGTGAATTGGCTGAAGAAGTGCATCGGGATGATCAGTTGCGGCTTCAGCGAGGTCAGCACCTCCATCATGCCGTCGAGGTCGAGCGTGTAGCCGCCGTCGACCGGCGCCATCACCACGTCGGGGCGGCCGATCTCGGCAAGCTGCGCTTGCGTCAGCGTGTGATGCAGATGGCCGAGATGGACGATGCAGAGATTGGCGATCTCGAAAATGAAGATCGAATTACCATAGCGTTCGGTGCCGCCGTCGAAGCCGCGGATATTGGTCGGGACGTTGCGCACGCGCACGTCGCGGTAGGTGATGTCCCAAAGCGCGGGCTCCGCCGGGCTCGGCCCCCAGCCGCGCAGCACGTATTTGATCGCCGGGTCGGGAGTGTCGGTGTAGTGCGTGTCGTGAGCGTGGTTCATGGTGACGATGTCGGGTAGCACCGGCGGCCGCACATAGTCATTGTAATCGGTGGCGATGCGCACCAGCTGCGGGCTCTCGATCAGGAAGGTGGCATGGCCGACATAGGTCAGGCGCACCTGATCCGGATCGAGCGCCGCGAGACGGAGCGCCGCGGAAATGACGGGCGGGCGGCGAGCGGCGACGGGGCCGGGACAGGCTTCGGTCACTTCCGGCTTTGACGGTGGTGCGGCTTTGGGTGCGTCCGCGGCTTGCGCGAACACGGCAGCCGGCATCAGCCAGAACGCGACGGCCGCGACGACGATAGGCGCAATGCTTTTGCGCAAGCGAACCAAGTCGTCATCCTCTCGTCTACCGCCCGGCACGGTCAGCAGAGGATACAACTTCGCCTGGATCAAGGCGCGGGGGTCGCAGACGTGGATGGCCGGAACAAGTCCGGCCATGAGGAAGTCAATGCAGCAAGGGAGAGCCGAGCTTTACCGACCTGACGAGGTGATGGTGCCGCTCTCGGTGAGGACGACCCACTGGCCGTCCTGGCGCTTGATGCTGGCGACGCGGCCGAGGCCGGGCAGCACGCTGCCGGCGCCGACGTCGAACAGGCGGCCGCGGCTGCTTTCGACCAGAGCGCGGCCGTAGTGCACGTCTTGCACCACCCAGTCCGGCAGCACCCGGTCGGTCAGTTTCGGCGGCTCCGAGACCGCCGGCGGCAGCGCCGCGGTGGCCGCGGGCGGCGCGGCGGCGATCGAGCCGGTGGTTTCGGTCGCCGCGTTCGCGCGCTGATCGATCCGGTCGAGCCGGTCGGCGATCTTGGCGAATTGGCTCGTGGTGCTGCGCGACGTGGTTTCGAGACCGGCCTTGATGGCGGAGAGCTCGGCCAGCTCCTGCTTCATCGCGCGCAGCGTGTCGCTGGTATTCTGCGTCGCGGTATCGACAGCGGGCGCTGGCGGCGAGGGATAGATCAACCGCGCCAGACCGGAACCCGACACCGAGCCGACGAAGGAGGCGAAGGCGGCGGCGAAGGCGACCGACGCCGCGAGCGCCAGAAAGCGCGGCGAAGGCTGCGGCGCGGCCGGCGCGCCGGTGCGGGCCGATGCCGCCGGATCGGCAGACGCCTCGTCAATCGCTTCGTCTTCCGCGGCGTCGAGTCGCGGCGCGAGCACCATCGGCAGATTTCTGTCGACGGAACTGCTTTTGCCCGAAGCCGCGGCTTCGGATTCGATTTTTTTACCGTCGGCGCTGTCGTCGGGACGCTCGGCCATGTTCGGAAGTCTCCGAAAGAATTGCGGTGACCAGTCGTTAACCATGTTTGGTTAGCAATTGGTTACCGAGGGCAGGCCGCCGTCCTCCACCGCGGCGCAAAGCGCGGTGGCAGAGGAGCTAATCCGCCAGGCCGTTCTCCCGTGCCAGATCCTTCAGCGAGGTTTCCGGGCGCGCGCCGAGATGCTGGATCACTTCGGCCGCGGCCAGCGCGCCGAGCCGGCCGCAGGTGCGGTCGTCGGCGCCGCGCGCGAGGCCGGCGAGGAATCCGGCCGCGAACAGGTCGCCGGCGCCGGTGGTGTCGACGACACGCTCGACCGGAAAGGCCGGCACCGCTTCGGTCCCCTCGGGGCCGACGACCAGGCAGCCCTTCTCGCTGCGTGTCACCACCGCGACGGCGATGTCGGCGCGCAAGCCCGCGACCGCGGCGTCGAAATCCGAGGTCTGGTAGAGGGCGTGAAGCTCGGCCTCGTTGGCGAAGATCAGATCGACGGTCTGCGAGCGCATCAACTGCAGGAATTCGTCGCGCCAGCGGTCGACGCAGAACGCGTCCGACAGCGTCAGCGCCACTTTGCGGCCGGCGTCATGGGCGATCTTCGCCGCCTTGAGAAAGGCATCCTTGGCGTGCTTGGGGTCCCACAAATAACCTTCGAGATAGATGACGGCGCTCGCCGCGATGGTCTCGGCATCGATGTCGTTCGGATGCAGATCCTGCGCGGCGCCGAGATAGGTGTTCATGGTGCGCTCGCCGTCGGGCGTCACCAGCACGTAGCAGCGGCCGGTCGAAGGCCCGTCGGCGGCCGGCGCCGTGGTGAAGCTCACGCCGGCGGCGCGGATATCGTGGGCGAAGGCGCGGCCGAGCCCGTCAGCCTTGACCTTGCCGACAAAGGCCGAGCGGCGGCCGAGCGAGGCCAGTCCGACGATGGTATTGGCCGCCGAACCGCCGGACATTTCCACCGCCGGCCCCATCGCGTCATAGATCGCCTCGGCGCGCGCCGCGTCGATCAGCGCCATGGTGCCCTTGCGCATGCCTTGCGCGAGCAGAAAATCCTCTTCGGCACGGGCCAGGACATCGACGATGGCATTGCCGATGCCGAGGACGTCGTAACGGGCGGATGGTGCTGCCATGGCGGTGCTGCTCTGACCTGATTTCGCGGCGGGACGCGCACTATACCGGCCGCCCCTTGCACGGCAAGCCGGCGACGTGGCATTGGGACGCCAATGAATGGCGTCGTGGCATTGGGACGCCAATGAATGGCGTCGTGGCATTGGGACGCCGATCGCAGCGTCACGGCTTGCAGGTCTTCGAAACAGGTCTTCGCGACATGGCTTTCAAGGAACTGGTTTTTTCCGGCGTGCAGCCGACCGGCAATCTGCACCTCGGCAACTATCTCGGCGCCATCAAGCGCTTCGTCGAACTGCAGGACCGCTACGATTGCATCTATTGCGTCGTCGATCTGCACGCGATCACGGTCTGGCAGGAGCCGACCGAACTGCCGAAAGCGATCCGCGAGGTCACCGCGGCGTTTCTCGCCTGCGGCATCGATCCGAAGCAGCACATCGTGTTCAATCAGAGCCAGGTCGCCGAGCACGCCGAGCTCGCCTGGGTGTTCAATTGCGTCGCCCGGCTCGGCTGGCTCAACCGCATGACCCAGTTCAAGGAGAAGGCCGGCAAGGACCGCGAGAACGCTTCGATCGGGCTCTATGCCTATCCGACGCTGATGGCGGCCGATATTTTGGTCTATCGCGCGACACATGTTCCGGTCGGCGAGGACCAGAAACAGCATCTCGAACTGTCGCGCGACATCGCGCAGAAATTCAACAACGATTTTGCCCATTCGATCCAGGATAAGGGCTATGGCGACTCTTTTTTCCCGCTCCCCGAGCCGCTGATCACCGGCGAAGCTACCCGCGTGATGTCGCTGCGCGACGGCGCGAAGAAAATGTCGAAGTCGGACGCCTCCGATTATTCCCGCATCAATCTCACCGACGATGCCGACCTCATTGCGCAGAAAATCCGCAGGGCCAAGACCGATCCCGAACCGCTGCCCAGCGAGGAAAAGGGTCTCGCGACCCGGCCCGAAGCCGACAACCTGGTCGGCATCTATGCGGCGCTTGCCGACACCAACCGCGCCGGCGTGCTCGCGCAATTCGGCAATGCGCAGTTCTCCACCTTCAAGTCGGCATTGACCGATCTTGCCGTCGCCAAGCTTGGCCCGATCGGCGCGGAAATGAAGCGGCGGCTCAGCGATCCGGTCTCGATCGACGCCGTGCTGGCGGATGGCGCCGCGCGGGCGCAAAAACTGGCCGGCCAGACGATGAATGCGGTCAAGGACGTGGTCGGATTCGTGCGATCCTGAGCCGAAGCCCGGCCCTTGAACTTCCAACGCAATTCGCCACGTATTACAGTGGCTTTGGCGCACAACGCCGCCAGATATAAGGGGATGCCATGTTCATCCAGACCGAAGCGACGCCGAACCCGGCGACCCTGAAATTCCTGCCCGGGCGTACGGTGCTCGAAAATGGGACGCTCGATCTTCCCGAAGCCGAACAAGCGGCGCAGTCGCCGCTCGCCGAGCGGCTGTTCGGCATTGCCGGAGTCAGCGGCGTGTTTTTCGGTTCCGATTTCATCACCGTGACCAAGAACGCGGGCGAGTGGCAGCAGCTCAAGCCGATGATCTTAGGCGCCATCATGGAGCATTACATGTCCGGGGCGCCGCTCATCGCCGCCGGCAGTGCCGAAGTCAGCGACGGCGACGAATTTTTCGATGCCGCGGACGCCGATACAGTCGCCACGATCAAGGACCTGATCGAAACCCGGGTGCGCCCGGCGGTGGCCAATGACGGCGGCGACATCACCTTCCGCGGCTTCAAGGAAGGCGTTGTCTATCTCCACATGAAAGGCGCCTGTTCGGGCTGCCCATCCTCGACGGCGACGCTGCGCCACGGTATCCAGAATCTGCTGCGCCATTTCGTTCCCGACGTCGTCGAAGTCCGGCCCATGTGATCCGGCGCGTTCGCGCCGCGCCAGCGCTGTTGACCGCTCCATGCGCGTGCTCGCCATCGATACGGCATTGGCGGCCTGCTCCGCCGCCGTGTTCGACACCGCTCATGGCGGTGTCGTCGCGAGCGAGAGTCTTGCCATGGTGCGCGGCCATGCCGAAGCGCTGATGCCGCTGGTGGCGCGGGTGATGCGGGCGTCGGGCTTGGCGTTTCGCGATCTGGACCGTTTCGTGGTGACGACGGGTCCGGGCAGCTTTACCGGGTTGCGGGTCGGCATTGCGGCGGCGCGCGGGCTCGGCCTCGCGGTCGGCCGGCCCGTGGTCGGCGTATCGACGCTCTCCGCCTATGCCGCGCCCTATCTCGGCGCCGACGAAACGAGCCGGGTGGTCGCCGCCATCGATGCCCGCCATGGTCACGTCTACCTGCAGGTGTTCGACGCGGCCGGCCGCACGGTGATCGCGCCGAGCATCGCGCCGCTCGGCGACGCGGTGCGTGCGGCCTCCGAAGTCGCGTCCTACATCGTCGGCTCGGCGGCGGAAGCCGTCGCCGCCGCGCTGTCGCTCACGGCGCCGCCGCCTCTGACCGTCGATGCGCGCGAGGCGCCCGACATCGCCTGGATCGCGCAGATCGGCACGGTCGTGCCGGAGGCCCAGGCGCCGCCGAAACCGCAATATCTGCGCGCCCCCGACGCGCAGCCGCAAAACGCTTCACAACTGCCCCGCCGATGATGAAATTCATCGCCCGCCTGTTCGGCCGCGGCAGGCCCTCCTTTACCGAAGCGCGGCCCGCCGATGCCATTGCGATCGCCGCCGTGCACGGCGCCTCGTTCCAGCGCGGCTGGGGCGAGGACGAGATTCATCGGCTTCTGATCGAACGCAATGTCGTCGGCCACCGCGCGACGAGCGGCCGGAATTTGATCGGCTTCATCCTGTCGCGGATCGCCATGGGCGAGGCGGAAATCCTGTCGGTTGCGGTTGCGCCGGCTTGGCGCGGGCGCGCGCTGGCGCGGCCGTTGCTCGATCTGCATCTGCGCCGGCTCGCCGGGCTTGGCGCCCGCTCGGTATTCCTCGAGGTCGACGAGCAGAATAGGCCGGCTTGCCGCCTCTATCGGCGGGCCGGCTTTTATGAAGTCGGCCGGCGTGCCGGCTATTACCAGGGCGGCGGAACCGCGCTCGTGCTGCGACGCGACCTCGGCTGACGCGCGCGCGCGAATGCAGTAGAATAAACAAAAACAATGATGGCCTCGGCCAAGCCGGAGCCGCTCCGGAGGTGACTGCCAAACGTTCACTGCCAAGCGTTCCTGGGAGGCTGCCATGACGGCAACGCGAATTTGGCGCGCCGCGTTTGCGCTCGCTCTCGCACTTCCTCCGGCTTTTACGTTCCTTTGCGGTCTGACGGCCGGCGCAACGCGCGCGCAAAGCGCCTTCCCGAACCGGCCGATGAAGATGCTCGTCGGCTTCTCCGCCGGCGGCGGCACCGATGTGGCGGCGCGAATCATGGCGCAGCAAATGTCCATAGTTCTCGGCCAGACCATCGTCGTCGAGAACCGCGCCGGCGCCAGCGGCTTGGTCGCGGCGCAGGATTTGGCCAAATCGGACCCGGACGGCTACACGCTGATGATGGGCAGCCAGACCACCTGCGCGGTCGCGCCGGCGCTTTATCGCAAGGTGACGGTGGATCCGGTGAAAGATTTCTCCGGAGTGGCGCTGACCGGCGCCTCGCCGCTCGCCTTGGTGGTCAATCCCACGTCCGCCGCGCATTCGGTCAAGGACGTCATCGCCATGGCCAAGGCCAATCCCGGCAAGCTCAATTTCGGCACCGGCGGTGTCGGAACGACGCCGCATATGACCGCCGAGCTGTTCCAATACGACGCCGGTATCAAGATGGTGCACGTCGTCTATCGCGGCGAAGCCGGAGCGATCAACGATCTCCTCGCCGGGCAGATACCGCTGATGTTCGCCAACCTGTCCGCCGTCATGGGCAATATCAAAGCCGGCACGCTGCGCGCACTCGCGGTCACGAGCGCGGAGCGCTCACCCTCGGTGCCCGACATTCCGACCGTGGCCGAGACAGCGCTGCCGGGCTTTGCCTCCGAAACATGGTTCGGCATCGTCGCGCCGGCGGCGACGCCGCGGCAGGTTCGAGCCACGCTCAACGCCGCGGCGCGGCAGTCGCTCGATCGCGACGACGCCAGGGCGCGCTTCGCCGAACTCGGCATGACCGCCCGCACCAGTAGCCCTGAGGAACTTGACGCCTATATCAAGTCGGAAATCGCCAAGTGGGCGAAGGTCATCAAGGACGCCAATGTTCAGCCGCTGGACTGAATCGCGCCTATCGCATGACGATTATGACCGGCGGCATTCCTTTCCACCGGAAATCCCAGTAAGAGAGGGTCTTCGCGGCAATCCCCGTCCGAAGCGGGACGTGGCGAAATAAGTACGCTGGGATAAAGGGTTAGATAGAAGCTAGGATCAGACCTTGGGCTCGACTACCACCGGCATGAACGACCCCCGCAAGCTTTACGTCAAATCGTTCGGTTGCCAGATGAACGTCTACGACTCGCGTCGCATGGCGGACACTTTGGCGCCGCAGGGCTATGTCGAGACGGCGACCCCCGAAGATGCCGATCTGGTCATCCTCAATACCTGCCATATTCGCGAGAAGGCCGCCGAGAAGGTCTATTCGGAGCTCGGACGTCTGCGCCGCATGAAGGAAGCGGCCGCCGCCGCCGGACGCCGCCTCACCGTCGCGGTGGCAGGCTGCGTCGCCCAGGCCGAGGGCGAAGAGATCATCCGCCGTCAGCCTGCGGTCGATCTGGTGTTCGGTCCGCAAAGCTATCACCGCCTGCCCGACCTGCTGGCGCGCGCGGCGCGCGACGGCACGGCGGTCGATACCGAGTTTCCGGTCGGCGACAAGTTCGACCATCTGGCAGCCCCCGGTGCCGCGGCGATCCGGGCGCGTGGCGTCTGCGCCTTCGTCACCGTGCAGGAGGGCTGCGACAAATTCTGCACCTTTTGCGTCGTGCCCTATACGCGGGGCGCGGAAATGTCGCGTCCGGTGCAGAAAATACTGGCCGAAGTCGAGCACCTGGCGGCGGCAGGCGTCCGCGAGATCACGCTCATAGGCCAGAACGTCAACGCCTATCATGGCGAGGGTTCGGACGGGCACGCTTGGTCGCTCGCGCGGCTGCTCGAACGTCTCGCGCGCGTCGACGGCATCGAGCGGCTGCGCTACACCACCAGTCATCCGCGTGACATGGACGACGATCTAATAGCGCTGCATCGCGACTTGCCGAAGGTCATGCCGCAGCTCCATTTGCCGGTGCAATCGGGATCCGACCGCATTCTCGCGGCGATGAATCGCCGCCACGGCCGCGCCGACTATGTCGATGTGGTGCGGCGTCTGCGCGACGCGCGGCCCGATCTCGCGCTCACCTCCGATTTCATCGTCGGCTTCCCCGGCGAGACGGAAAGCGACTTCGTCGCCACGCTCGATCTGATCGACGAGATCGGCTTTTCCGGCGCGTTTTCCTTCAAATACTCGCCGCGGCCGGGAACCCCTGGCGCCGGCATGGCCGATCAGGTCGACGAGGACGTGAAGTCGGAACGGCTGCGACGCCTGCAGGACGCCATCGATCGCGGCCAGGCGGCGTTCAACCAGCGCTGCCTCGGTCGCACTTTCGACGTGCTGTTAGAGCGACCGGGCCGTCATGCCGGCCAGGTGGTCGGCCGTTCGCCTTATCTGCAGCCGGTGCAAGTCGACGCCCCCGACTCGCTCCTCGGCAAGCTCGCCTTGGTCACCATCACCGAAGTCGCCAGCAACAGCCTGTTCGGCGCGCTCGTGCAACAGGCCGCGCCGGTGGCCGCGCGGAAATCCGCCCCGGTCGGCGCAGGAGCTTGAATTGCAAACACCCGGCCCACCCGGAACGGAAGAAGCGGTGTTCGTCGGTCCGGACAATGCGATACAAGTCGTTCTGAGCTTCGACGACAACCGGCTTGCTTCGGCGCTGTTCGGCCAATACGGACAAAATCTCGCCTTGATCGAACGTCGGCTCGGCGTCGTTGCCAATTCGCGCGGCAATCACGTCACCATCGAAGGGTCGCGCGAAGCCTGCGACCACGCGCGACGCACGCTCGAGGGTCTCTACGACCGGCTCAAGCGCGGCGACGAACTTTCGCAAGGCGACGTCGACGGCGCGATCCGTCTCGCTTTGTCGCAAGGCTCGCTGTTCGATTTCGATCCGGCGGCCGGACGCGAAAATTTCGAGGAGATCAATCTGCGCAAACGCCGCGTGCGTGCGCGTACGGCGGCGCAGGACGCCTATATCCGCGCGCTTAAGCGCCATGTCCTGGTGTTCTCGACCGGCCCCGCCGGAACCGGCAAGACCTGGCTTGCGGTCGCCCATGCGGTGCAGCTTTTCGAGCGCAAGGAAGTCGACCGCATCGTGCTGTCGCGGCCGGCGGTCGAAGCCGGCGAACGCCTCGGCTTCCTGCCCGGCGACATGCGCGAGAAGGTCGATCCCTATCTGCGGCCGATCTATGATGCGCTCTACGACCTGATGGACGCGCGCATCGTCGAGCGCGCCTTGCAGACCACCGAAATCGAAATCGCCCCGCTCGCCTTCATGCGCGGCCGCACGCTGGCGAACGCCGCCATCATCCTCGACGAGGCGCAGAACACGACCGCGATGCAGATGAAAATGCTGCTTACCCGGCTGGGCGAAAACAGCCGGATGGTAGTGACCGGCGATCCGAGCCAAGTCGACTTGCCGTCGGGCCAGACCTCGGGGCTCGCCGATGCCGTGCGGCTCCTCCAAGGCGTCGAAGGCATCGGCCATGTCAGCTTCACGGCCGCGGACGTTATCCGGCATGAACTCGTGGCGCGCATCGTCGCGGCTTACGACAAGGAAGCGGCCAACAAACGCGAGCGGCGGGAATGACAGGAACGCCGCAAGGCGCGCTGACGATCGACGTGCTCATCGTCAGCGACCGCTGGAAACAGAGCGCAAAGGCAAAATCGGTGGTGCGGCGCGCCGTCAGCCGTGCGGCGGCCGCCACGCTGGCAACAACCGGGGCCGAGCTTGCTATCGTTCTGACCGATGATTCGGCAATACGGCTGCTCAACCGGGATTGGCGCGGCGTCGACGCGGCCACCAACGTCTTGTCGTTCCCGGCCCGAAACGGTCACGGTCATCTCGGCGACATCATCCTCGCTTTCGAAACCATCGCGCGCGAGGCGCAAAGCGAGCGCAAGCCGTTTGCCCATCATGTCGCTCACCTTGCCGTGCACGGCTTCCTGCATCTGCTCGGCTACGATCACGACCGCGACGACGATGCCCAGGCGATGGAGCGAGCCGAGCGCGAAATCCTGCGCCAACTCGCGATCCCCGATCCCTATCGCCCTCAGCTCGAAAAGCCCCACAGAGCAGCGGCCAGGAACAGCGCCCGAAAGCTCGGCAAGAAACGGGACAAGAATCCGGCCAAGAAACCTTTCAAGAAGTCCGCCAAGAAATCGGGCAAGAAATCCGTCACCAGACCTGCCGCCCAATCCCCGCAGAAGCGGCCCAAGGACGCCGGCGCGGAACCCGCCACACTTGCTGCCAAACGATCGGCCGAGCATCATGGCGGGCGCTTCCGTGGAACGCGAAATTCATCGCGACTTGTGTCGGTGAGCTGACGATGTCCCCATCTCCACCGCGCAACGAAACGGCCGAGGGCGAGTACCGGGCCCTGCCGATGGTCCTGCCGGAACCTCGCCCGCAGCCGGAGGGTTGGCTCACGCGCGTGATGCGCATCCTGTTCGGCTGGAAGGCAGCCTCGACACGTGCAGATCTGGAACTGGTACTGACCACCGAGCAGCAGCAATCGGGTTTTTCGCCCGAAGAAGCCGCCATGCTCAAGAATATCCTCGCCCTGCGCGAAACCAGGATCGAGGGCGTCATGGTGCCGCGCGCCGATATCGTCGCCGTGCAGCAGGACATCCCGCTCGGTGAGCTGGTCAAGGTATTCGAAGTGGCCGGACATTCGCGGCTCGTGGTCTACAACGACACGCTCGACGACCCGGCCGGCATGGTCCATATCCGCGATCTGGTTGCGTTCATGGCGGCACGGGCCGCAGATCCCGCTGCCGACCACGCGACTGCCGCCGCCGATCAGCCGCAAGCCGCCGTCCTGAATTTCAGCAATATCGATCTGTCGACGCCGTTGTCGGCGACCAAGATCGTGCGCGAGATTCTCTACGCGCCGCCGTCGATGCCGGCGCTCGACCTGCTGGCCAAGATGCAGGCGACGCGCATTCACCTCGCGCTGGTCATCGACGAATACGGCGGGAGCGACGGGCTCGTGTCGATCGAGGATTTGGTGGAACTCATCGTCGGCGATATCGCCGACGAACACGACGAGAAGGAAGGTCCGGCGGTGACGCGGCAGAGCGACGGTTCGTTCCTGGCCAACGGCCGCGCCGGCCTCGACGAAGTGCGCGAAGCGATCGGCGAGCAGTTCGACGTCGGCGAAGCCGCCGAAGAGGTCGAGACGCTCGGCGGTTATCTCGTGACCAAAGCCGGTCATGTTCCGGTGCGCGGCGAACTGGTGCCGGGACCGGGTCCGTTCGAGGCCGAAGTGCTCGACGCCGATCCGCGCCGGGTCAAAAGGGTGCGAATCTATCTGCGGAAGGATCGCCGCCCGGCAACGGTGCGCGATTTGGCGACGGCGCGGACACCGGCCGCCCGGCCGGCAACGCCGCGCGAGGAAGGCAACCGGCCAAACACCAATACGACGCGCGCGCCGTGACGCCGACCGGCCTCGTTCACGCCATCGTGTTGGCTTGGGGCTGGCGGCGCTGGCTGATCGCATTCGCCGCCGGCGCGCTCTCGGCCCTGGCGATGGCGCCATTCAGTATTTGGCCGGTACTGTTCTTGACCTTCCCGACGCTGGTCTGGCTGATCGACGGCGCCGGCGTGGGTCGTTGGGGCGGAGTGACTGCCGCAGCGCTGACCGGCTGGTGGTTCGGGTTCGGCTACTTTGTCGCCGGTCTCTATTGGATCGGCTACGCCTTCCTGGTCGATGCGCCGACTTTCGGCTGGCTCCTGCCAGTCGCGGTGATCGGTCTGCCCGCCGTGCTCGCCGTCTATACCGGCTTCGGCGTCGCGCTGGCGCGAATGCTGTGGACCCGCGGCGCGGCGCGGGTCCTGGCTTTGGCGGCGACGCTGACCGTTTCGGAATGGCTGCGCGGCCACTTGCTCACCGGATTTCCCTGGAACGCTTTCGGCTATGCGCTGACGGCACCGCTGGCCCTGGCCCAAGCCGCCTCGCTGATCGGAATTTGGGGCCTGACATTCATCGCCATCTGCGTCTTCGCCGCTCCTGCCACGCTCACCGACGACCGCAGCGAAACGCGCCGGCCGTGGCTGCCGCTTACGCTTGGCGTCGTCGTCCTCGTTGGGCTGGGCGGCTTCGGCGCGCTGCGACTTGGCCGCACGCCGACGCAACTGGTCGACGGCGTTCTCCTGCGCATCATGCAGCCCAACTTGCAGCAGGACGTCCGGTTCAATTATGCCGCCAAACGCGAGGTCATGGACCGCTATCTCGCCCTGTCCAGTCGCGCCTCGGGTCCACAAGCCTCCGGCGCGCGCAATCCAACGCATCTGATCTGGCCGGAATCGCCGTTCCCATTCTTCCTCACGCGCGAACCCGATGCGCTCGAACAAATCACAAAGCTGCTGCAGCCAGGCACCGTGCTGGTCACCGGCGCGATGCGTCTTGCCGATCCGGACAATCCACCCGGTTCCGGCGTCTACAATTCGATCTACGTGATCGATCGCAACGGCTCGATTGCCGCGGTCTACGACAAAGTCCATCTGGTTCCGTTCGGCGAATATTTGCCGTTCCAGCAACTGCTCGAACGGCTCGGATTGCAGGCGCTCACCGAGCAGCGCGGCGGCTTTCTCGCCAGCGATCGGCACCGGTTGATCGCCGTTCCGGGCGCTCCGACGGCGCTGCCGCTCATCTGCTACGAGATCGTCTTTCCCGGCGAAGCCGCGCCGCACGGCCGCAGACCGGGTTGGATCGTCAACGTGACCAACGACGGCTGGTTCGGCATTTCGACCGGGCCTTACCAACATTTCCAACAAGCGCGCCTCAGCGCCATCGAACAAGGCCTGCCGCTCGTGCGCGCCGCCAATACCGGCATTTCCGCCGTCGTCGATCCGCTCGGACGAATCGTCAATTCATTGCCGCTGGGCCAAGAAGGCGTGCTCGATGCGCCATTGCCGCGGCCGCTCGGCAGGACGTTTTACGCCCGCTTCGGCGACACGCCCGCCATGATCATGATTGCGTTCGCGATCGTCGTCGTTTTTCGCCGTCGACTGAATGCAAATATGGTAAAGACCTGAAATTTAGGAAACGGCGTTCTTCAACCAAAAAATCGACTCGTATCGACCAGAGCGTGTTTGCTGTCGACCCGGCGCAACTGATGCGGGCAAAACTGGCGCAAAATAGCGATCTGTAAACTTTTGCTTATTGGGGGCAGATTTGTCGAGAAACATAAAAGTGGTTTCAATTGTGACGGATTTGCTGTCTATAATCCCTTATAAGAATAAGGGGCAGAGGAGTCGACGATGTTGGCTAAAAAGGCGCCGAACCCGACGGACAAGCACGTCGGGAGTCGTGTGCGCATGCGCCGAATGATGCTTGGAATGAGTCAGGAGAAGCTCGGGGATGCACTCGGCCTGACGTTTCAGCAAGTCCAAAAATACGAAAAAGGCACCAATCGAATTGGCGCGAGCCGACTGCAACAAATTTCTCAGATTCTTCAGGTGCCGGTGGCTTTTTTCTTCGAGGGTGCGCCGGGGGCGCAAGTTGGTGGCAAAGGCGAAGGCATGGCCGAGGCGCCCTCGCCGGCCTACGTTTCCGACTTTCTTGCGACATCGGACGGCTTGGCGCTGACCAAGGCTTTCATGCGCATTGAAGACGCCAAGCTCCGCCGACGCATCGTCGAACTCGTCGAGCAAATCGCCAGTCGCGACAAGCGCTGAATGCTCTGTCGTTCCGTTGGGCGCCACGCCCACACCCCGCCCGATCCGCGCCCACCCGATTGCCCACATCTTGACCGCGCAGGGGGACGCTGCAACAACCATCTTGATCGCGGCTTTACGCTGCGGGGGTTCAACCTTCGACGCCGGTCCCTCCGCGACCGGTTGATTCAAGTCCGGTTATGAGGGGAGTGCTTCGCTGTGCCACGCGCCAATTACCTGTTCACGAGCGAGTCTGTTTCGGAAGGCCATCCCGACAAGGTCTGTGACCAGATCTCGGATGCCATCCTCGATGCCTTCATTGCAAACGACGTCAAGCTCGGCATTGCCGACGAAAGCGCCGTCAATACGCGGCTCGGCTGCGAGACGCTGTGCACCACCAATAAGATCGTCATCGCCGGCGAGGGTCGCGGCCAGGCGCCGCTGTTCCACAAGCACGGCGAAAAGGCGGTCGTCGATCGCGAGATGATCACCGAGATCGCCCGCGGCGTGGTCAAGGACATCGGCTACGATCAGGACGGCTTTTCCTATTACGGCGCCGACGTCGAAGTTCTCCTGCACGGCCAGTCTCCGGATATCGCCATGGGCGTCGACGCCAAAAAGAAAAAAGACGGCGAAGAGGAGGGCGCCGGCGACCAGGGCATGATGTTCGGCTTCGCCTGCACCGAGAGCGAGGTCTACGAAAAGGGCTCGTTCATGCCGGCGCCGATCTATTTTGCGCACAAGATTCTGAAGGTGCTGTCGGAGAAGCGCCGCTCCGGCGCATTGTTCGATCTGCAGCCCGACGCGAAAAGCCAGGTCACGGTGAAATACGTCGACGGCCAGCCGGTCGGCTGCACCAAAGTCGTGGTTTCCACACAGCACAACGCGCAGACCCGCAACGGCAAGAAATATTCCCCGAGCATGGTCCGCGACATGATCGAGGACACGGTCGCCTCGGCCTTGCCGAAGGGCTGGATGCCGAAGAAGCCTAGCGATTTTTTGGTCAATCCCACCGGCAATTTCGTCATCGGCGGACCCGACGGTGACTGCGGCCTGACCGGCCGAAAAATCATCGTCGATACTTACGGCGGCTACGCGCCGCACGGCGGCGGCGCGTTCTCCGGCAAGGATCCGACCAAGGTCGACCGCTCGGCCGCCTATGCGGCGCGCTATCTCGCCAAGAACGTGGTTGCGGCGGGCCTCGCCGAACGCTGCACGATTCAGATCGCCTACGCCATCGGCGTCGCCGATCCGATGTCGCTTCTGGTCGACACCCACGGCACCGGCACGGTCGACGAAGCCAAGCTGCAAAAACTGCTGCCGGAATTGTTCCCGTTGCGACCGACCAACATCCGCCGCAGCCTCAAGCTGTGCCGGCCAATTTATCGGCGCACCGCGGCCTACGGCCATTTCGGGCGCGCCCCGGAAAAGGACGGCGGTTTCTCCTGGGAGCGTACCGACCTCGCCGACTCGCTCAAGCGCGCGTTCCGCTGATTTTTGCCGGTCCGCGCCGTGGTCATGGCCGGCCTCTCGTGCCGGCCATCTGCGTTTTTGCTACATGCTTTGGAAGATGACATGGGCGACCGCGCTGCAGTACGGCTGCGGCCCGGTCTCGACGGGCCATGATTTCAGAAAGCAAGCCATCCCGTGCCTTTTTCGGCCGGCGCAAGGGCCATCGGCTGCGTCCACACCAGTCGCAGCTGCTCGAGACGCTGCTGCCGCGGTTGGCGATCGATCTCGACCGGCCCGCCCCAGCCGACCTCGCTGCCTTGTTCCCGGTGCCCGTCGACGATGTCCAGCTCGAGATCGGCTTCGGCGGCGGCGAATCGATGATCGCGCAAGCGCAACTAAAGCCGCGCACCGGGTTCATCGGCGTCGAAGCTTTCGTCAACGGCATGGCCAAGGCGCTCGCCGGCATCGAAGAGCACGCGCTGCGGAATATCCGCCTGCATTTCGACGACGCGGTCGACCTGATCGCGTGGCTTCCGGAGCTGTCGTTGGCGCGCATCGACCTCATCCACCCCGACCCCTGGCCGAAGCGTCGGCATTGGAAGCGCCGATTCGTGCAGGACGACATGATCGTGCAGCTTGCCCGGATCCTGCGGCGGGGCGGCGAATTCCGTTTTGTGACCGACATCGCCGATTACACCGCCTGGACGCTGCAACGCGTCCTTCGCTCGCCCGAATTCACCTGGACGGCGGAGCACGCCGACGATTGGCGCAAGCCGTGGCCCGGTTTCGCCGGCACGCGCTACCACGCCAAAGCGGCGCGGGAGCAACGTGCGTCCTGCTTCCTGATCTTCCGACGAGTGTGAGGCGCGGCAAGCGGAATTAGCGATTTCGCTGGACCTGCCAAAACCGCACGACGCGCTGCGCGGTCGAGGCGGAAAGCCGCTCATAATCCGCGAAAGCGGAATCGAGCCCCTGTCTCGAGGGTAATTTATGATCGGGATTGACGGTGATGACGGCCTTCACCGTAGCCCAGCCCATCCCGGTGGCTTTGGATAAAATGAGTACCGGATCCGGCCGTTCGCTCGCCATCAGCCGGTCGACGACCGCGATCGGAACCTTCGACAAGGCCGCAAGTGCGACCACGGTCTCTTCGTATTTTCCCTCACCGGCGAAAGCCGCCAGCGCCGTCTCGTCCATACGACCGGCGCGGTGCAGACCGAGCACGATGCGCTGCGCCTCCCGATAATCGCGCGGGCCGACGCGGGCGCCGACTTCATGGGAGACTTTTTTCAGGACACTGCGGATTTCCGCCTTCAGTTCCGGCGTGGCCGAAGCAAGCATGCGGTCGCGCACCACGGCGGTCGCCCGCGTCAGCAATTCCTGGAACATTTGCGGCGGAATATCCGGCCGCAGGCCGACCTGTTCGGCCAGAACCTTGTCGCTCTCGGCGCGCTCGACCAGGCGAAAGAAGCCGGATTCGGAAATGCGCGCGCCGCGATTGCCGGCCACCGTGCGCGCGACGTCGCGATCGCCACGCCGCACCAAGACATCGGTGACGGCCTCGCCGAGCACGCGTCGCGTCGAGATGGCCTGCAGATGCGCCTGACTTTTAGTTTGGGCGAGATCGACGAGATCGGCCTCTTGCAGGCGCGGCGCCAATTTGAGGACCGGGCCGGCAACCGCGATGTCGTCGTCTTGGGCGAGCGTGCGCAAAACCTTGATGGGGGCGTTGTCCAGTGGCGCCAGCCGATTGGCGAGTTCGACGCGCGCCTTGGCCTCGATTTCCGCGATTAGGTGCCCGAACACGTCGTCGAACAGGTCGACGTGCTGCTCGCTGTAACGGCTGGCGCCGGCAAGAAACAAAGCGGTAATACGCTGCAACGTCGCGACGCGCTTGTGGCGCGAGCCGTGTTGAATGACTTGTTCCAGTTCAGGGATCAACGAGAGAGCGGCACCCATTCAGGAAGGCACCCATTTGGAAGGCGGTGAGCAGCCGTCAGGAACCGGCATCGGCCGTTTCGGCATTTACTTGATTACCGTTTACTGATTACCGATCCCTGAAGGGCCCTTGCAACCGGGCCCCAAACGGCTATATTCCGCTCGTCCGTCATGGATACCTCATAACGGTCGGTTGATCCGATCGGTCTTGAGAGTGGGTTCCCCCGGGGCCCGCTCTTTTTTATTACCTGAGGCCTGACGGGGCTTCGCAGTTCACGTTTAGAGAAAAATCGCCGCTTGGTACGAATGGCCGCCGAGAGCATGGACGATAGGCCGAATGTTGCGCCTACGAACTTCTTTGACGAGCCGCGGCTCATCACCGAGCCAGGGCGGGCGGCGCGCGTCGCAGCGCTCGCCGAGCCGGTGCTCGGTTCGCTCGGTTATCGGCTGGTGCGGGTCCGCATTTCCGCCTTTGCCGGGTGCACGGTCCAGATCATGGCCGAACGGCCGGATGGCACCATGAGCGTCGAAGACTGCGAAACCGTCTCGCGGGCGCTGTCGCCGGTGCTGGATGTCGCCGATCCGATCGAAGGCTCCTATCAGCTCGAAATTTCGTCGCCGGGTATCGACCGGCCGTTGGTGCGCCGTTCGGATTTCGACCGCTATGCTGGCCACGTCGCCCACGTCGAGATGCAGGTTCCGGTCGACGGGCGGCGGCGCTTCCGCGGCGCCCTCGAAGGCACCGAAGGCGAGTGCGCCCGCATCCGTTACGATGCGGCCGGGAATGAAAGTTTCGAAGTATTGCTGCGCATCGACGACATGGCGGAAGCGAAACTCGTGCTCACCGACACGCTCATTGCCGAAGCGTTGCGCAAGAGCAAGCAGAACCAACGCAAGGGAGACTGATCGATGGCGACCGTTAGCGCCAACAAACTCGAATTGCTGCAGATCGCCGAAGCGGTCGCCCGCGAAAAGGCGATCGACCGGCGGATCGTGCTCGGCGCCATGGAAGATGCGATCGCCAAGGCCGCCCGCTCACGCTACGGCAGCGAAACCGAGGTGCGGGCCGAAATCGATCCAAAAAGCGGCGAACTCAACCTGTCCCGCCACATGCTGGTGGTGGATGCCGTGGAAAACCCGGCGACCCAGATCACTCTCGAGGAAGCTCGCCGGCACCATCCCGCCGCCCAGGTTGGCGATACCATCGCCGACAAGCTGCCGCCGCTGGAATATGGCCGGATCGCCGCCCAATCGGCCAAGCAGGTGATCGTGCAGAAGGTCCGCGAAGCGGAGCGCGACCGCCAATACGACGAATACAAGGATCGCATCGGCGACATCGTCAACGGCATCGTCAAACGGGTCGAATACGGCAACGTGGTGGTCGATCTCGGCCGCGGCGAAGCGATCGTGCGCCGCGACGAAATGCTGCCGCGCGAAGTGTTCCGCAACGGCGACCGTATCCGCGCCTATATCTACGACGTTCGCCGCGAGCAGCGCGGCCCCCAGATTTTCCTGTCGCGCACCCACCCGCAATTCATGGCGAAGCTGTTCACCCAGGAAGTGCCGGAAATCTACGACGGCATCGTCGAGGTCAAGGCGGTGGCGCGCGACCCCGGCTCGCGAGCCAAGATCGCCGTCGTGTCGCGCGATTCGTCGGTCGACCCGGTCGGCGCCTGCGTCGGCATGCGCGGCTCGCGGGTGCAGGCCGTGGTCAATGAATTGCAGGGCGAGAAGATCGACATTATTCCGTGGTCGCACGACATCGCCACCTTCGTGGTCAATGCGCTGGCACCGGCCGAGGTTGCCAAGGTGGTGCTCGATGAGGAGCGCGAGCGCATCGAGGTGGTGGTCCCCGACCAGCAATTGTCGCTCGCCATCGGCCGCCGCGGCCAGAACGTCCGTCTTGCCTCCCAGCTCACCGGCTGGGACATCGATATCCTCACCGAGCAGGAGGAGTCGGAACGCCGCCAGGCGGAGTTCGAAAGCCGCACGCGGATGTTCATCGACACGCTCAATGTCGACGAGGTGATCGGACAATTGTTGGCCTCGGAAGGCTTCAATTCGGTCGAAGAGCTGGCCATGGTCGATGCCAAGGAGATTGCCGGCATCGAAGGCTTCGATGAAGACACCGCCGGCGAATTGCAGACGCGAGCGCGCGAATACCTCGCCAAGATCGAGGCCGAGCTCGATGCCAAGCGCCAGGAGCTTGGCGTCGACGATGCGCTCAAGGAGATCGAGGGCGTCACCACGGCCATGCTGGTGCGATTCGGCGAGAACGGCATCAAGACCGTCGAGGACCTCGCCGGCTGCGCCACTGACGACCTCGCCGGTTGGACCGAACGCAAGGATGGCGAAGCCGTCCGTCAGGCCGGCATACTCGACGGCTTCGAATTGTCGCGCGAGGATGCCGAGGCCATGATCATGCGCGCGCGCCTAAAGGCCGGCTGGGTGACCGAGGCGGATCTCGCGCCGCCGCCGGTCGCGGAGGAGGCCGCCGCGTCGACCGCCGAGGCGCAACCCTAACGGAGACCCGACTTCAGGCATGCCCACGCTATCGCCCGACATCGAACTGGACTGTGGACCCCGCGGCAGCGAGCGCGAGCGCCTGTGCGTATTGACGCGGACGGTGCGGCCGGTTGCGGACCTGATCCGCTTCGTCGTCGGGCCGGACGGCGAGGCGATGCCGGACCTTAAGCGGAAGCTGCCGGGGCGGGGCGTTTGGGTGACGGCGACCCAAGACGCGCTGAACGACGCGATCAAACGCAAGGTTTTCGCCCGAGGTTTCAAGCGCGATGTGAAGCTGCCGGCGGACCTCGTCAGCGTTACCGAGCGGCTTCTCCAACGGTCGGCCCTCGATGCGCTGGCAATCGCCGGCAAGGCCGCCATGGTCGTGCACGGTTTCGCCAAAGTCGAGGCCGCGTTGCTGCGCGATAAGGTCGTCGCCGTGGTGCACGCCGCCGAAGCGGCCCCCGACGGGGTCAAAAAGCTCGATGCCGTTCTGCGCCGAACAGCCCCGGGCGGCTCGATCCCGGTGATCCGAATTCTGACCTCGGCCCAATTGGATTTGGCACTGGGACGCCCAAATGTGATACATGCAGCCCTGCTCGCCGGGCCTTCGACCGACACATTTTTGGCGCGAGTTCAGCGCTGGGAGCGGTTCCGGACCGGCGATCCGGGCCAAAACAGGCACACTGCGGGCGCCGCTAGCGTGGCGAACTGAGCCGACCGGGATCACGATTTTGTACGGAACTGGATGCGAATGACCGAGACGACCAAAAATAGCGGCGAGAAGCTGAGCGTGACGCCGACCAAGACGCTGACCCTCAAGCGGACCGGCGTCGAGCAGGGCGTGGTGCGTCAGAGCTTCAGTCACGGCCGCAGCAAGGCGGTCGTCGTCGAGAAGGTCAAACGCCGCGTCTCCGGCCCAGGCGACATCAAGGCCGAACCGGCTGTCACTCCGGATCGCGGCGCCGTCGCACCGAAACGCCCCGGCACGCCGGCGGGCGGAACGCCGGCCCCGAGCGGCGCGCCAGGCCTCTCGCCCAAGACCTCCGGCGTCGTGTTGCGTACGCTCACCGATGAGGAGCGCAGCGCTCGCGCCCAGGCGCTTGCCGGCGCGCAGCTGCGCGAGCTGGAAGAACGCGGACGCGCCGAGGAAGAGGCCCGCGTTCGGCGCAGCCGCGAAGAATCCGATCGCGCCGAGCGCGCGGCGGCGGAAGCGCGCAAGCGCGAAGAAGAAGAACGGCGCAAGCACGAAGAAGAGACCAAACGCAAAGCCGACGAGGTCGCGAAAAAGCGCTTCGGCACGGAGACGACCGCGACGGCGGCTAAACCGGCCACCACGCCGCGCCCGGCGCTCGAAGCCGACGAGGAAGAAGCCCCGCGCAATGCTCGCCGTAGCGGCGGCGGTGCCGCCGCACGGCCGGCGCCGGCGCCGAAACCGACGCGCAGCACCGGCGAGAAGCGGCGCGGCCGGCTCACTCTGGTGACCGCCCTATCCGCCGACGAGGAACGCGAACGTTCGGTTGCGGCATTCCGCCGCCGCGTTCAGCGCATGACCGGCCACCGCGACGAACCCAAGGAAAAGATCGCGCGCGAAGTCACGATCCCGGAAACGATTACCATCCAGGAACTGGCCAACCGCATGGCAGAGCGCGCCGTCGACGTGATCCGCATCCTCATGCAGCAGGGTCACATGGCGAAGATCACCGATACGATCGACGCCGACACTGCCCAGCTCATCGCCGAGGAACTTGGCCATACCGTGCGGCGTGTCGCCGAGGCCGACGTCGAAGAAGGCATGTTCGATACGCCTGACGATCCGGCGAGCCTGTTGCCGCGCGCGCCGGTCGTCACCATCATGGGCCACGTCGACCACGGCAAGACGTCGCTGCTCGACGCCATCCGTTCGACCGAGGTTGCGGCCGGCGAGGCCGGCGGCATCACGCAACATATCGGCGCCTATCAGGTGACATCGCCCTCGGGCGGCCGCATCACCTTCATCGATACCCCCGGCCACGCCGCCTTCACCGCGATGCGCGCCCGTGGCGCCAAGATTACCGACATCGTCGTGCTCGTGGTTGCCGCCGACGACGGCGTCATGCCGCAGACGGTGGAGGCGATCCATCACGCCAAGGCGGCAAAGGTGCCGATCATCGTCGCCATCAACAAGATCGACAAACCGGATGCGAAACCCGAGCGCGTGCGCACCGAGCTTTTGCAGCACGAAATCCAGGTCGAATCGCTGGGTGGCGACGTGCTCGAACTCGAAGTGTCGGCCAAGCAGAAGACCAATCTCGACAAACTGCTCGACACCATCGCACTGCAATCCGAGGTGCTCGAACTCAGGGCCAATCCGAACCGTGCGGCCGAAGGCACCGTGATCGAGGCGCGGCTTGATCGCGGCCGCGGCCCGGTCGCCACCGTGCTGGTGCAGCGCGGCACGCTCAAGCCCGGCGACATCGTCGTGGCCGGCTCGGAATGGGGCCGCGTGCGTGCGCTGATTTCGGATACCGGCCATTCGGTCGTGGCCGCAGGGCCGTCGATGCCGGTCGAGGTGTTGGGCTTCAACGGCACGCCCGAGGCCGGCGACCGGCTCGCCGTGGTCGATTCCGAGGCCCGCGCCCGCGAAATCGCCGATTATCGCGACCGCCAGAAGCGCGAAAAAATGGCGGCGCGGCAGACCGGCATGCGCGGCTCGCTCGAGCAGATGATGAGTCAGCTCAAATCCTCGGGCCGCAAGGAATTCCCGCTGGTGATCAAGGGCGACGTGCAGGGCTCGATCGAAGCCATCGTCGGCGCGCTCGATAAGCTTGCTACCGAAGAAGTGACCGCGCGCGTGATCTTCGCCGGCGCGGGCGGCATTACCGAATCCGACGTCACGCTGGCGGAAGCCTCGGGCGCAGCCTTGATCGGCTTCAATGTTCGCGCCCACAAGGAAGCCCGCGAAGCCGCCGAGCAGGCCGGCGTCGAAATCCGCTATTACGACATCATCTACAATCTCGTCGACGACGTGAAGAAGGCGATGTCGGGACTGCTGGCGCCGACGCTGCGCGAGACCATGCTCGGCAACGCCACCATTCTCGAAGTCTTCAAGGTCTCGAAGGTCGGCAATGTCGCCGGTTGCCGCGTCACCGACGGCACCGTGGAGCGCGGCGCCAATGTGCGCCTCATCCGCGACAACGTGGTCGTGCATCAGGGCAAGCTGTCGCAGCTCAAGCGCTTCAAGGACGATGCGCGCGAGGTCGTAGCTGGCCAAGAATGTGGCATGGCGTTCGAGAATTATCAGGATATGAAAGTCGGCGACGTGATCGAGTGCTACCGGGTGGAGAGCGTGCAGCGGACGCTGTGAGTTCAAGACTCAACGTTCGTGGATCACCTTGCATCGTCGTCGCCGGACTTGATCCGGCAAGCCATGTAGCCAAGTCGATTAGCACAGAACTAAGTTGGATGCCCGGGTCAAGCCCGGGCATGACGACGAAATGGAAAATGGAAATGCCGCGTCATCACAAATGCGATCAATCGACCGGCGGTTCGCAACGCCAATTACGGGTCGGTGAATTGATTCGGCACGAAATGGCCGAGCTGCTGACGCGCGGCGATGTGCACGATCCGGTCATTCAGGCGCATCTGATCACGGTTCCCGAGGTGCGCATGAGCGCCGATCTGCGGCTCGCCACGATCTACATCATGCCGCTCGGCGGCCGCGACGAGCAACAAGTGCTCGACGCGCTCGAACGCAACAAGCGTTATGTGCGCGGCGAGATCGGGCACCGCGTCAACCTGAAATTCGCACCCGAGATTCGTTTCCGCATCGACGAGCGATTCGACGAAGCGGAACGCATCGAGAAGCTGTTGCGAACGCCTGTCGTCCAACGCGACCTCGGTGACGAGGAGAACACATGACGTCTCCTGCCGACACGCCCGACGTCGAATCGACGGCCGCGCCGCAGGCCGCAGATCGCCAAGCCGGCAACGGCGCACGCGCGAACAAGAAGCGCCAAAAGCGCGACGTCCACGGCTGGCTTGTGCTCGACAAGCCGGTCGGCATGACCTCGACGCACGCGGTCGCCGTCATCAAACATCTCTATACGGCCAAGCGGGCCGGCCACGCCGGGACGCTCGATCCCCTGGCGTCGGGCTGCTTGCCGATCGCGCTCGGCGAGGCGACCAAAACCGTGCCGTTCGTGGTCGACGGCCGCAAGGAGTATGTTTTTACCGTTCGCTGGGGCGAGGAGCGTGATACTGACGACGCCGAGGGTCGCGTTCTGGCCACCAGCGACAGCCGCCCCGATGCGGCGGCGATCCACGCTTTGCTGCCGCGCTTCACCGGCACCATCGCGCAGGTGCCCCCCCGTTACTCGGCAATCAAGGTCGACGGCGAACGGGCCTATGACCTGGCGCGCGATGGCGAGACGGTCGAACTGGCGCCGCGGGCGGTCGAAATTCACCGGCTTGAGCTCCTCGAAATGCCCGACCTCGACCATGCCGTACTGGCCGCCGAATGCGGCAAGGGAACCTATGTCCGCTCGCTCGCTCGCGACCTCGGCCGGGCGCTTGGCGCGCTCGGCCATGTGTCCGCCTTGCGCCGGAACCGGGTCGGCCCGTTTGGCGAGCGCGACATGATACCCCTGGAACAGGTCGAGGCTTTGTGCCATAGAGCGGCCTCCGGCGAGGGACACCTCGCCGATACGCTCCTGCCGATCGAGACCGCGCTGGACGACATCCCGGCGCTCGCCGTGAGCTCGGCAGATGCGGCGAGGCTCCAAAGGGGCCAAGCCGTTTTGTTGCGCGGAAGGGACGCTTCCATTTTGCGCGGCGTGGTGCAGGTCGCCTCCGGCGGCCAGTTTGTCGCCATTGCCGAGGCCGAACGAGGCGAAATCCTACCCCGGCGCGTGTTCAATTTACCCGGCATCGTTGGACGAGCCGGCAGACGAAAGGGTTAGTGACGATGTCGATAATGACCGCGCGTAAGGCGGAATTGATCAAGAATTACGCCCTCAAGTCCGGGGATACCGGTTCGCCCGAAGTGCAGGTTGCGCTGCTCTCGGAACGAATCACCAACCTGACTGATCACTTCAAGTCTCATGTCAAAGACAACCATTCGCGGCGCGGCTTGTTGAAGCTGGTGTCGCAACGGCGCCAGATTCTCGACTATCTCCGGCGTACCGACGATGGGCGTTACAAAGAGTTGATCGAACGGCTGGGTATTCGCCGCTAAAATGTTTACGCGCGGGGATGCCCCGCGCGTCTGTGAGCGGCGCGCTGGAGGCGCCCGCTTTGCCCGGCAGCGCTGCTGCCGATCCGTGGAATGGGCCGTTGCCCGTTCATATCTGTGGAAGGTCCGAAGGCCATGGCAGGATCGCCGGTCGCTGGTGCGGCATTGCAGCTCCGCTGCGCCGGCAGCGTCTCGCCGTCTTGCTTATGGCTTTCGCACTTTCGCGAAAACCATGAAAGACAATCGCAATGTTCAACATTCATCGTGTGCAACTTGACTGGGGTGGCCGACCACTCACGCTAGAGACCGGCAGAGTCGCGCGGCAAGCCGACGGCGCGGTGTTCGCCTCCTACGGCGATACCACCGTCATCGCGACCGTCGTCGCCGCCAAGCAGCCCAAGGAAGGCATCGATTTCCTGCCGCTGACCTGTAACTATCAGGAAAAATACTATGCTGCCGGCCGCATTCCCGGCGGCTATTTCAAGCGCGAGGCGCGTCCGACCGAAAAGGAGACGCTGGTCTCCCGGCTGATCGACCGGCCGGTCCGGCCGTTGTTCGCCGACGGCTGGCGCTGTGACACCCAAGTGATCGTGACCGTCTTGTCGCATGATCTCGAGAACGACCCCGACATCGTGGCGATGGTCGCGGCCTCCGCCGCGTTGACGCTCTCGGGCGCGCCGTTCATGGGACCGATCGGTGCCGCCCGCGTCGGTTTCATCAACAACGAATACGTGCTCAATCCGCAAATCGACGAGATGAGCGAGAGCGGCCTCGATCTGGTCGTCGCCGGCACTCAAGACGCCGTGCTGATGGTCGAATCGGAAGCCAAGGAGCTGTCCGAGGATATCATGCTCGGCGCCGTAATGTTCGGCCACCGTCATATGCAGCCGGTGATCGACGCGATCATCCAACTCGCCGAGAAGGCCGCCAAGGAACCGCGCGAACTCAAGCTGCCGAACAATGCAGCGCTCGAAAAGGAGATGCTGGGTCTCGTCGATAAGGATCTGCGCGCCGCCTACGCTATCCCCGACAAGATGGAGCGCCACAAGGCGGTCGATGCCGCGAAAGAACGCGTTATCGGACATTTCCTCCCGCCCGACCAGGACAACCCGAAATATTCGAAGCTTCAGGTCGCCGGGGTGTTCAAGGACCTGGAAGCCAAGATCGTGCGCTGGAACATTCTCGACACCGGCAACCGCATCGACGGCCGCGACGTGAAGACCGTGCGCCCGATCGTTTGCGAAGTCGGCGTGCTGCCGCGGACCCACGGTTCGGCGCTGTTCACCCGCGGCGAGACCCAGGCTCTGGTGGTCTCGACGCTCGGCACCGGCGAGGACGAGCAATATATCGACGCGTTGCAGGGCACCTACAAGGAAGCTTTCCTGCTGCACTATAATTTCCCGCCGTTCTCGGTCGGCGAGACCGGTCGGTTGGGCGCTCCGGGCCGCCGCGAAATCGGCCACGGCAAACTCGCCTGGCGGGCGATCCATCCGGTGCTGCCCGCGCACACCGAGTTCCCCTACACCATCCGCGTGGTGTCGGAGATCACCGAGTCGAACGGCTCGTCCTCGATGGCGACGGTTTGCGGCACTTCGTTGTCGCTGATGGATGCGGGCGTGCCGCTCAAGCGGCCGACCGCCGGCATTGCCATGGGCCTGATCAAGGAAGAGGAGCGCTTCGCCGTCCTCTCCGACATTCTCGGCGACGAGGACCATCTCGGCGACATGGATTTCAAGGTCGCCGGCACCGAGCGCGGCGTCACCTCGCTGCAGATGGACATCAAGATTGCAGGCATCACCGAAGAAATCATGCGGATCGCGCTGGCCCAGGCCAGAGACGGCCGGCTGCACATTTTGGGTGAAATGAGCAAGGCGATCACCTCGGCGCGCGCCGAGCTCGGCGAGCATGCGCCGCGCATCGAAGTGTTCTCGATCCCGGTCGACAAGATCCGCGAAGTCATCGGCTCCGGCGGCAAGGTGATCCGCGAGATCGTGGAGAAAACCGGCGCCAAGATCGACATTCAGGATGACGGCACGGTGAAGGTCGCTTCCGCCAAATCGGAGTCGATCAAGGCGGCGATTAATTGGATCAAGTCGATCGCATCCGAACCGGAAGTCGGCCACATCTACGAGGGCACTGTCGTCAAGGTCATGGATTTCGGCGCTTTCGTGAATTTCTTCGGCGCCAAAGACGGCCTCGTCCATATCAGCCAATTGGCACAGCGCCGGGTGCAGAAGACCACCGACGTCGTCAAGGAAGGCGACAAGGTCAAAGTCAAGCTGCTCGGCTTCGACGAGCGCGGCAAGACGCGGCTGTCGATGAAGGTCGTCGATCAGGACACCGGCGAGGACCTCGAGGCCAAGCAGAAGGCCGAAGAACAACCGCGGGAAGCGGCGGCAGGCGTCGCGGAATAGCGCGCCATTTCAGGATTGCGAGCGAGCGGCGCTGCGCGGCGCCGCTCGTTTCGTTTGAGCAGGACTTCCGACGGACGATCAATCCGCGACCGGAACCTGGCCGCCGCCCCCGCCGGCCGAGCGGCGAAACACCATCAGCAACGGCAGCACCGCGAGCGTCGCGATCATCAATAATTTGTAATCGTCGATATAGGCGATGATTCGCGCTTGTTGCGTGATCACGGTATCGAGCGCCGCGCGCCCGGCGGCGGTCAGCGGATTCCAGAAATGCGCCACCGCGGGATTGTCGAAGCCGCGGTTCACGGCGGTGACGTGGGCGGCGATGGAGGCGTGATTGGCCTGGGTATTGGTCGTCAACAACGCACTCACCACCGAAATGCCGACGCTCGATCCGATATTGCGGGACAGATTATAGAGGCCGGCGCCCTGGGTGCGTTGCTCCGGCGACAGCGTCGACAAGGTGGCGGCGCTCAGCGGCACGAACAGAAAACCAAGGCCAATTCCCTGCACGACGCCGACGCCGATGATCTCGCTTTCCGATACGTCCGGCGTCCAGCCGGTCATGGCATTGAACGACCACGCCGTGAGTCCGAGCCCGATGCCGAGCAGAAGCCGCGTATCCACTCGTCCGACCAGCCTGCCGACCACCAGCATGGCGGCCATGGTGCCGACGCCGCGCGGACCCATGACGATGCCGGCGCTGACCACCGGATAATTCATAAGGTCTTGCAGATAGGGCGGCTGTAACGCGAGCGAGGCGTAATAGGTCAGGCCCACGACCGAGACGAACACCACGCCGGCCGCAAAATTGCGGTCGCGGAACAGCGCCGGCCGCACGAACGGCTTTTCGGCGGTGAAGATATGGACGATGAACAGATAGAACGCGGAAAAGGCCACGGTGGCTTCGATAATGACCTCGCCGGAACTGAACCAGTCCTTGATCTCGCCGCGGTCGAGCATGACCTGAAGGGCGCCAAGCGCGAGACTTAAGGTGCCGAAGCCGAACCAGTCCAGTTTCTCGCCGACATTGCGTTTGGTGTCGGGCAGGAATGCGATCATGCCGAGCAGACAGAGAATACCGATCGGCAAATTGATGTAGAAGACGTAGCGCCAGCTGTAGTTCTGGGTCAGCCAGCCGCCGAGAACCGGCCCCAGCACCGGACCGACCATCACGCCGACGCCGAACAGCGCCATGGCGAAGCCTTGGCGCTCTCTCGGATAGATCGTGAACAGCACCGACTGCGACAGCGGCACCAGCGCCGCCCCGAAAGCGCCCTGCAGCACCCGGAACAACACGATCTGGGTCAGCGATTGCGCCATGCCGCACAGCATCGACGCCACCGTGAAGCCGCCGACGGAAACCAGGAACAGCCGCTTGAGGCCGAATCGCCCGGCCAGGAAGCCGGTCGGCGGCGTCATGATCGCGGCGGCGACGATATAGGACGTGAGCACCCAGTCGATCTGATCCTGGCTCGCCGCCACGCTGCCTTGCATATAGGGCAAGGCGACATTGGCTATAGTCGTATCGAGCGCCTGCATCAGGGTGGCGAGAATCACGCACAGCGTGATCATGCCCCGATGCGCGCCGTCCGCTGCAGGTTCGCCGGCCATGACGCTTACCAGCCGAATAGCCGCGGAAATCCGCGCGGGTGTCCGGTATCGACGTCGACTTCGACGCTCATCCCGGCGCGCAGTTCCGGCTTATTCTTGTCGCTGGTGTCGACGCGCACGCGCATCGGCACGCGCTGGACGACCTTCACCCAATTGCCG
>Ga0181533_1000460_pt1 | contig 54514 bp, 49 predicted proteins | sample PEATcosm2014_Bin_45_FD_119772 | JGI IMG/M metagenome (GOLD analysis project Ga0181533, IMG submission 119772) | Peatland microbial communities from MTU Mesocosm Facility, Houghton, MI, USA - PEATcosm2014_Bin11_60_metaG | ecosystem: Environmental > Terrestrial > Soil > Wetlands > Peat | place... | reverse complement strand
CGCCCGCTGAGCCGCGAGATCAAGCAGAAGATTGCCGCCTTCTGCAACGTGGAAGAGAAGGCCGTGATCGGCGCGAAAACCGTGCCCTACATCTACGAGGTGCCGTTGAATTTCGCGCTGGAAGGCGTCGACGAGTTCATCCTCAAATATCTTCACAAAGACGCGCCCGAGGCCGACCTGAGCCGGTGGCGCGATCTGGTGGAGCGCTGCTACCACCCCAAAGATGAAGTCTCGATCGCCATTGTGGGCAAGTATGTGGAGTACGAAGACAGCTACAAGTCGCTCAAAGAAGCGCTGACGCACGGCGCGGTGGCGCAAAATCTCAAGCTCAAAGTTACGTGGATCGAAGCCGGAGGGCTCGAATCGACGGGCCCCGAAGACCGCAGCTACGAGGCGCAACTGGAGGGGTTCGACGGCATTCTGGTTCCCGGCGGATTCGGGAAGCGCGGCATCGAAGGCATGCTGAACGCCATCCGCTATGCGAGGGAGAAGAACGTTCCCTATTTTGGAATTTGTTTGGGCATGCAAACCGCGTGCATCGAGTTTGCGCGCAACGTGTGCGGCCTGAAGGACGCGAACTCGAGCGAGTTCGATCCCGCCACCGAGCATCGCATCATCTACAAGCTGCGCGAACTGCTGGGCGTGGAAGAGATGGGCGGGACGATGCGATTGGGCGCCTGGGCGTGCGTGCTGCAGGAGGATTCACTAGCCAGCCGCGCCTATGGCGGCCAAAAAGAGATCAGCGAGCGCCACCGTCACCGCTACGAGTTCAACCGCGAGTACGAAGCCCTGCTCACCGGCGCGGGCCTGCGCATCAGCGGCGCCACGCCCGACCAGACCTACGTCGAGATCGTGGAAATTCCCGGCCATCCGTATTTCCTCGGCTGCCAGTTCCATCCCGAGTTCAAGTCGAAGCCTCTCGAGCCGCACCCGCTGTTTCACGCGTTCATTGAGGCGAGTTACAAGAACCGGGCAGCCGCAGGAAGAGCGAGCAGCGAGAAAGAAGTTTCCGTGTCGAAGTAAGCCACGCCATCATGTATCGCGGCAGATGAGGCACATGGAGGATGAGCCGGCAAAGCCTTGGGAAGCAGATCGGCGTTCTCGACGGCGAAGATTTGCGTTTTTATGGGCAGTGGTGCAATTGCAGCAAGTAACTGCTCAATGCGGGAAGGCAGAGGGTCACGAGCGAAGTAATTACGCATATCCTTCGCAAGCGCGGGGAACCTTTCCTGACGAATAATCCGACGAGAAGAACAAGAAGACCTACCGGCAAGTCCAGCAACCACGATTCCGTCACGATCAGGCCGGAGGCAAGAACGTTCTCCCCGCATGGTCCGGGGAAGGCAGCCCCGTACACTGAAAAGCCTCCCCATGCCGCTGCCGTAAATCCCAATACGAGTGCGGCAATTTGGACCAGAAGCGAAAGGGTCGAAGCCTTCACGCCTGCCGCCGGAGTCAAACCCGGCGTACGGCCGATCGTGTCGTTCATATTCGGTTCCTCGTACCTTCCGGTAGCCATGGATCAATCACTGCTGCATCGACTCTGAGCGATCTGACCGGGTAAGGCGTTGCGTTCATAGCATACGCAGAGAGGAGATCAAGGTTCAACGCGTACAGCCTTGACGAGGCGGCTCTGCTTGACGGCCAACTGCACCACCTTCGGTGACGCGAGGACATCGGCTCAAGCGGGATGCCCCTTCATTACCCCAATAGCACTGCGCCTCTTGCCTTTGCCGCCAGGGCGCGGTCGAATGTGACGAGTTGAATTCCTGCGGTCTCCGCGAACGCTGCGAGATACGCGTCCATCCATTCCTTCGGTGAGGAAGCATCTGCCATGGTTCGTTGCTCAAAGGCCTGACTCACGGTCGCCGGCTCATTCTCCAGGGTGGCTTTCCCGCCCGAAAGCCACTGCCGGTAGAGCGTCCAGCACTGGCGCTGTGTGAGCACTTCATCGCCCATCACCGCGTCGGTTGTCAGGAGGCGAAAGAAGCCCATCTGCGTCTGTCGGCAGAAAACGAGCGTGTGCTCGGTGTCCAGAGCCTCGAACCACGCGAGCGCGCTCTCATGGTGTTCGTGAACCTGGTGGTGCAGGGCCACCCACACATTCACATCAGGTAAAAGCTGTGAGCTCATCGATCTGCTCGCTGGTCAGGTGCAGCGTTCCGGGCCGTTTGGAGCGAATGATCGGCACTGCGAACCGCTTGCCAGCCACCGGCGGCTGGCGGCGCACCAGTTCCATGCCCTCCAACACCAACTCGCGCACCGTAGTGCCACGCTCCGCCGCGAGCACCTTGATGCTGCGGTAGGTCTCGTCCGGAATGTCTACAGTCGTACGCATATTTACATATTAGCATATTTATGTATTTATGCCTACGAACCTTAACTCTTTTGTTTGCAATGAAAACTTTCTGCTCTTGCCAACCCCTGCCCCCAAAGTCCCGATTTTCACCGAAGATTCTTCTCCGAGCGCTCTCCCTTTCAAGCGGACTCCCCTGCAATCTCGTCTACTGGCTTTGGAGAGCTTTCCCCCACGTCGGAACTGGCCCCAAAGCTCTCACCACCGCCTCGGAAACGCCGAGTTCTCTCAACAATTACGACTTTTGGACCAGTCCGGCACATATGTACCAAAATCCCGCTCCGGGTTATTGACAATGATTTCGTGGCGGGCCTATTGTGACTAAGTTTTTGGGGTAACAAAAGCAGGAAAGGACTTGGAAACATGGTTGCCTACTTTCAGCTTCAGCCCGCGGAAGCGGAACTGCAGCATTTGGCAGAGCAGTATTGGCAGACGACCGGCGAGAAGGAGCACGAGCTGGAGAAAGCAGCCTTCGAAGCGGGCGAAGCGATCCGCAATGGCGATTACACCCTGGCGAATCTGGAAGCGATCGTGCGCTGGAAATCGGAGCGCGCGGTGCAGTACCTGATCGGGAACAGCAACGAGAAGATCCGGCACGTGCTGGCCACAGCCGCCGCGCCCGATGCGACGACGGAAACGGCCGTGAAGGCCCTGCTTGAGTTGCATGGCGTCGATCTTTCCGTGGCGTCAGCGATTCTGGCGGCGATCTACCCGGAGCGTTACACAGTGCTCGATTACCGTGCCCTGGAAGCGCTGGGGCATGCCCGCCACGACGTGCGCTTTTACGAGGAGTATCTGGCCTTTTGCAAGCGACTGGCCGACAGCAACATCGTGAGCCCGCAGAGCGATTTGCCCGCCCCCACGCCGCTACGCACGCTGGATCGCGCACTGTGGGAGTGGACGCGCAGCCACACCGGCTGATTGCCGGCCCGGGTTGTATGAACCTGCCTGCCGCGTGCTCTGCCTCTCGAAATCACAGTTGAGGGGAGCACGCGTGCACGCACGCCGCTCGCGGTGAGTGGCCAATAACGGCCCTGCGTCTGCTGGCCACTGTAAAATCACCATCGTGAGCGCTTCGTTCGAAATCGGACCAGTTAAAGTCGGCGCGGGCCGGCTCTTCTTGATTGCCGGTCCCTGCGTCATCGAGTCCGAGCACCATGCGCGCGGCATCGCTGAAGCTGTGCAGCGCATTGCGGCCGATCTCGGCATTCCCTATATCTTCAAAGCCAGCTACGACAAGGCCAATCGCACCAGCGTGAAGAGCTTTCGCGGTCCCGGCCTGATGGAGGGCACGCGGATCCTCCGTAGGATTGCAAAAGACACGGGCCTGCCGGTCGTGACCGACGTGCATGAACCGGCGCACTGCGAAGTTGCCGCCGAAGCCGTGGACGTGCTGCAGATTCCCGCGTTTCTTTGCCGGCAGACCGACCTGCTGGTAGCCGCTGGCCGCACCGGACGCGCGGTGAACATCAAGAAAGGCCAGTTCGTGGCGCCGTGGGACATGAGCCACGGCCTGGAAAAGGTGCGCTCCACGGGCAACGAGCGCGTCTTCCTTACGGAGCGCGGTTCGAGCTTCGGCTACAACAATCTGGTGGTGGATTTTCGCTCGTTGGCCATTATGCGCAATCTCGCGCCGGTGGTTTTTGACGGCACGCACTCGGTGCAACAGCCCTCTGCGGCCAACGGCGTGAGCGGGGGCCAGCCGGAGTTCATTCCCTTGCTGGCACGCGCGGCGGTGGCCGCGGGCATCGACGGGCTCTTTCTCGAGGTCCACGACGATCCGCCGAACGCCAAGTCGGATGGCGCCAACGCCCTCGATCTCAAGCTGCTGAAACCGCTGCTGGAGACGCTGCTGGCGATGCAGGCGGCTGCGGCGCAGTAGCGCTTCACCGATTACCACACCCCACATCGGCCGCAACGGTTTTTCCGTCGAGGCGGAAGCACGTGATCCCATCAGTGTCGGTTTGATAGGTGCGGACGTGCGCCTGCTGCAACGCCTCGAGCACCTCCTCGCGCGGGTGACCGTAGCGGTTGTGCAATCCGCACGAGATCACCGCCCACTGCGGCGCTACGCGGGCCAGAAACTCGGGCCGCGTGGAGGTGATGCTGCCGTGATGGCCGACTTTGAGCAGCGTGCTCTGGAGACCCTGTTCCGAGAGCATGGCTTGTTCGATGGGCGCCTCCGCGTCGCCCTCCAGCATGACGGAGGTTGCGCCGTAAGCCATATGCAGCACCAGCGAATCGTTGTTGGTGGGCTCCGCTTCCGGTTGATACTCGCGAAACGGCGCCAGCACATGAATCTGCGTGTTGCCGAAAGCGAAGGCGTCGCCGGCGCGAAAGCTGCGCACGCGCACATGCAGCGTGGCGGCCTCGGCGAGCAGTGCGTTGTAAACGGCGACGTTGGGATTGTTGCCCACCCACAATTCGCCGGGGTGGAAGTTGCGCAGCACCGCGAACAAGCCGCTAATGTGATCGGAGTGCGCGTGGGTCAGCGCCACCGCGTCCAGATGCCGGATGCCTCGGGCCCACAGTGCCGGCGAGACCACCTCTTCGCCGATGTCGAAATCCTGCGGAGCCTGGCGCGGGCCGCCGCCAAATCCGCCGCCATCGACCAGCAACGTTTTGCCATCGGGCGTGATCAGGAGCAACGAGTCGCCCTGGCCCACGTCGATGGCCTCCATGAGCATTGCGCCGTGCGGCCGATCGATTGGCCGCGGCAGCACCGCGGCCAGCGCCGCGAGCGCCAGCGCGATCCATGCGCCGCGCCGCAGCCAGCGGCCCAAGCTCCTTTCATGATCGGCCTCTGGAATCTCAACCGGGGCCTCCGGGGGGCCTGCCATGACGGTCCGCGTGGGGAAAAGGCCATAAAAGGACGAGGCCCACAGCCCATGAGTTGCCCCTTCCACCGAACGGCCGGATGCGAAACTTGCGCGCCTCAGGCCTTCGCGCGCCAGGACGATTGCCGCTCCCAGCAGCGCGCAGAATGCGGCTGATTGCCAAAGCAGCGGGCCGGGAACGCGGAGATCGCCGAGGGCCATCGAACCAAAAAGGTGCACAAGGCGCACGCCAAGGTGCATCACCAATGCCACCGCCATCGCCGGGACCACGGCAGCCGCTGGCCAAACGACCAGCAGGAGCAATGTAAGCAGCGCCGCTGGCATGAGCACAACCAGCACCGGCACAATGAGAAGATTCACGGGCAGCGCGAAGATGGTGATGCGATGGAAGTAGAGAGCCATGGGCAGCGTCATGGCCAGCTCGACGACGCAGGAGATCACTACCAGCTCCAGCACGCGAATGGCGAAGCGCACAGACCAGGGAAAGACGCGCCATGCGATGGTGCTGCTGGCTGCCCGTTGCAGGCGTTCGGCGACCATGCGCACCAGCACGCGGAACTGCGCAAGCGGCGGCGCGAGCTTGATGTCAACAGCAACTAATTTGAGGTCGCGCGTGGCGGCCGCGTAGGGGTGAATGGTGCCCTGCAGCAGCGGCGCGGCTACGCCGGCAATCGCGACCACCGCCAGCAGCGTCATCTGCAGGCTGGAGTCGAAGAGGCTGCGCGGGCTCACCACCAGCAGGCACAGCGCGGCAAACCCGATGGTGTTCAACGGGCTGCGTTCGCGGTAAAGCAGCCGCCCCAGCAAATAGAGCGTCACCATCCAGAGCGAGCGTTGCACCGGCGTGGCAAAACCGGTGAAGAGTGCGTAGGCAAACGAGGCAGCGATGGTGAGGAGCGTGGCCGGAACGCGCGGCAGCCGCAGCCGCTTGAAGATCCAGAAGAGACAGGCTGCCACAATGGCGAGATGCAGGCCTGAAACCACCAGCATGTGGAAGGAGCCGGTGCGCTCAAAGCCCACGCGCAGCGCGTGGGTCAGGTAAGTGCGGTCGCCGGCCACCATCGCAGACAGCATCACGGCATCGTCTTCAGAGAGGCGCAGCGGCGCGGGCAGGTTCCGCATCGCCGCAGGCAAAGCCAGCAGCCGCTTGGTGGACGCGTGTTGCCATGTGCCGACGCGGCACGACACGAAAGCCCCCGGCGACCGTCCCAGCCGTTCGACACGTTCAGCGGATACCGTCGCCGTGGAAGTAATGCCCTCGTCCAGCAGAAAATCCGCGCGGCTCCAGACCCCGGGATCGTGATAGGTCTCCGGGGCCAGCAAACGAACCACCGCGCGCACGCGGTCTCCACACTGAAGCGCCTGCACGGCTGCGCCAACCGGCCAGCGGACCGTGACCCGCACTCCACCGCCCATCAGCGCTTGCGCATCGCTCGCGTCGCTGACCACCTCGACGCTTTCCACGCGAAGATCGACGCGCTCGGAAGGGGATGCGGCCGAAGCCTCACCGACATTCTGCTCCAATTCCGTGCGCACAGGACCCGTGCCGACGACGGTGCCTTCAACGGTGCGCAGCAAGCCGTCAGAAAGCGCGGCCAGCACGGGCGCGGGTGCAGGGTGGGGCTCCATTTCTCCGCACCATGCGCCGAGCAGCAGCCACAACGCGGCCAGCGGCAGCCAGACCACGCGTTGCCCGCGCAGCGCCGCCACCACACACACGGCAGCGGTGAGCGCCAACGCGATGAGCACAACACTGAGCTGCAACCAGAGGCGGCCTGCCACAGCGATTCCCGCCGCAAACAGCCACGCCGCATGAAATAGGGGAACGGCCGTCAGGCCGGCCGCTGGCTGTGCGGGAGTGGGGGGAGCGATTGGCATGGGGCCCCAGGATCGGCGAATCTGGACGAGCTGAATTTGGCTTCAAGCCTATCAGGAACCGGCATTCCGTGCACCATATCCGGCGCGCGAAGCGCTAACGCCGCAGCCGCACCACGGTTTCAAGATGAAAGGTTTGCGGAAAGAGGTCAACGAGAGTGATTTGGTCGATGATGTAGCGGGGCCCGTTACGAGAATCGACAAGCGCACGCAGATCCCGAGCCAGCGTGGCGGGGTCGCACGAGACATAAACGATTTCCGGCGCGGCAATCTTCGCAAGCAACGCCGTGGTTTCCGCACCCAAACCCGTTCGCGGAGGGTCGACAACAATCAGATCGGGCCGCTCGCCCGATCGCTCTTTGCGCAAAAACTCGAGCGTGGCCGCCTTCACCGCGGATCCGTTGCTGCCGCGCAGATTGTGCGTCAAGGCGGCAATCGATGCCGAAGCGGACTCGACCGCAATCACGCGCGCAAAGCGATCGGCGAGCCGGCGCGCAAACAAACCCACGCCGGCAAAAAGATCCCATGCCAGCCCGCCGTGGCGGGCCAGCGCGCCGCGCGTGCGCGCCGTTACCCGCTCCGCCAGGGCATCGACAAGCCAGCGATTCACCTGAAAAAACGCGCCCTGATCCACGCGATAATCCACCCCGGCAGCCCGATACAGCAGGGAATTCTCGCCCCATTGCGCCACGCTGTGCGGGGCCTGGTTCTTCGCGCCTTCTGACAGAAACTCCACGCCCTTCAACTCCGGGATGTTGCCGGCAAGGGCCCGCGCAAAATCGTCAAACCCGCGTTTTCCGCCACCCGCAAGCGTGACACTCCCGAGCAGCGCCGTCTCCGCGGCGTCGCAAAAGAGGGAAATCTCGGTCACGCGCAATCTGGCCGGCGATTCCCGCAAAATCCTGCTGGCCGCGAGTGCGGCACGCACCAGGAGCGGCGCCGCAATGGGGCACTCGGCGATGGGAATGACCGCGTGCGAACGCCGCCCGCGGTATCCCGCATCTTCATTCGCGTCGAACGCAAGGCGAATGCGATTGCGATACGCCCAGGGCTCTCCGGCCAGCACCGCGATGTCTTCAGGCGCGTACACGCCGCCGCGCTCCAGCGTCTCGCGCAGGATTTCCTTTTTCATGACGAGCTGCGCAGCATAGTTTGCGTGCTGATACTGGCAGCCGCCACATGCGCCAAAGTGCGGGCATGCAGGCGCGACCCGCTGCGGGGATGCTGTGACGATCTCTTCCACTTCAGCGGTCGCATAGCCGCGCTTGCCGGCCACGATGCGTATGCGCGCCTGCTCGCCCGGCAAAGCCAGCGGCACAAACACTGCCTTGCCTTCGATGCGCGCCAGAAACGCGCCGCCATAAATCGGCTTCTCGATCTGGACCAATTGCGCGGGGGCCGGCAGCGGCTGAGTGCTCCGTGCCCCATCCTTTCCGTCCGCCGCGGCGGAGAAAGGGTGGGAGCCCTGAGAACCTTCGTTTGCGCCTCGCCGCTTCTTCATTGCTGGCTCATATAAAACAGGCTCAACCGCGGCAAATTGTAATGAACCAGCAGTTGCTTCCGTACGAACTGCTCCTTCACCTGGCGCATTTGCACTGCGCCCATGCGGCTGCGATAGGGCGCTAATTCACGGGCAGCGTGCTCGTTGAGTCCCAATAGTAGCTCCTCCGGTGCCGCAACATTCAGTGCGGCGTACAGCTTGTCTTCGAGCACCATGAGCGATCGTTCTAACGCTTCCAGCTTCACGGCCGCACTCTTCCCCCCACTCGCCGCATTGACTTCGGCCGCCATCTCGCGCAGCCGCGCGGCCGTTGTCCGGCACGCTTCTGCGGCTACTTCGGCGGCATCCAGCGCTTCCGCAGCCGCGGTCAAATGGGCCGCGACGCGCTCGTGCTCAAAGCCGGATTCCGCGGCCGAGACCGAAGTTGAAGCCGAACCGACTGACGCTTCACTCATTTCCACTGCGGCCTGCATTACGGCCTGTGCGCACCACGCCAGGCCATTGATCCGCTGCATCCGGGCCCGCTTCTGCCGGGCCTCATACTTGTCAAACGCCGCGTCGATCCCACGCAGCGCCGCCTCCAGAGGAATCCCGGCGTCGCGCCAGGTCTCGATCAGCGCCCAATCGAGCGTGGAAAGCAGCAGAGCCGCCCCGCGCCGCTGCTGGAAGCGTTCCTCGATCTCGGTAAAATAATTAAAGTAGTTGCGCACGTCTCAATCCTAATTCCCCTCAGGAGATCATTGATGGCAACCGTTGGATTTGTGGGGCTCGGTGTCATGGGCCGTCCCATGCTCAGGAACCTGTTGAAGGCCGGCCACACTGTCGTAGCTTACGGCCGGACCCGCGCAAAACTCGACGCTGCCGTGGCCGACGGCGCTCAGCGCGGCGCATCGAACGCCGATGTCGGCGCACGCGCCCCTATTGTCGTCACCATGCTGCCCGACGGGCCCGAAGTCGAAGAGGTCGTGCTCGGCTCCAACGGAATTCTCTCCGGCTCGAAAGCCAGCTCGCTCATTATCGATATGAGCTCGATCAGCCCGCTGGTCTCGCAGAAGATTGCCGCGGCCTGCGCCGAGAAGGGCGTGGATTTTATTGACGCGCCGGTGAGCGGCGGCGAGCCCAAGGCCGTCGACGGCACGCTCGCCATCATGGTGGGCGCGAGCGAGGCGGCCTTCCAGAAGGCGGAACCGATTCTGAAATGCATGGGCTCGAGCGTGACGCTGACCGGGCCGGTCGGCGCGGGCAACACCACCAAGCTCGCCAATCAGATCATGGTGGCGTGCAACATTGCCGCCATGGGCGAGGCGCTCACACTGGCCACGCGGTGCGGGCTCAATCCAGAGGTGGTCGTGAACGCCGTCAAAGGCGGCCTGGCGGGCAGCGCCGTGCTCAACGCCAAAGGTCCTATGCTGATCGCGCGCAACTTCAAGCCCGGCTTCAGAATCAACCTGCACCAGAAGGACCTGCGCAATGCGCTCAAGACGGCCGAGGCCAACAGCGTTTGCCTGCCGCTGACGGCGCAGGTGCAGCAGATGATTTCCGCGCTGATCGCAGACGGCAAGGGCGACTGCGATCACTCCGCGATCGCGACGTTTGTGGAAGGGGCGTCGCACGTGGAAGTGAAGGTGCCGTAAGGCCTTGACTACAAGATCTTTGGTACGCTTCCGTCTTGGTTCTCAGAACTGAGGACCGAGAAGCCCGTTGCATTACTTTTCATTACTGAGTAAGATAGCGTTATGCAGCGAACTACCCGCCAATTTACGATTTCACTGCCTCCGGAGTTAGCCGAGCAGGTTTCCGCGCTTGCGCGGACAGAGAGCAGGACCATTAGCGAACTCTTCCGCGAGGCGTTTCGCACCTATCGCGCCTCGCGCGTGCGTGCGCTGCTCAGTGAATCTCAAGAGATCGGACTGCGGACAAATCCCATGGGATACACCGCCGACGACGTGGAACGCCTGATCCACGAAACGCGCCTTGAAGAAGGACCGGAGGGCGGGGACTAACCGGCAACGACAACCGGCTGTTCCATTTTCCGGGAACTGATAGGCGTAATCTCTATTGGTGATGACGAGCCGCTGGTCAGATCTTATCGAACAACTGAGAACTGGGAGGAGGAGTGTCGCCTTCGTGGAGGGCCTGACCGATGGCGAAGTCGCCCGCGCGGAGGAGAGATACGAATTTCACTTCCCAGTCGATTTGCGAGAATTCCTGCAGACCGCTCTTCCATGGGGCTTTCCATTTCCGGACTGGCGTTCCGAGGACGAGACTGCGATCAGGCAATCGATGCGCGAGCCCCTTCAGGGAATCTTGTTCGACATCGAGCATAACGATTTCTGGCTCCCCGAGTGGGGCTCTCGCCCCGGCCGAACTGAAGATGCGGTGACGATTGTCGAGGAGCAAGTGCGCAAGGCCCCACGCCTAATTCCTATTTATTCTCACCGCATGATGCCGGATAGACCGCTGGACGCTGGAAACCCTGTCCTGTCGGTCCATCAAACCGACATCATCCATTACGGATTTGACCTGGACGATTACTTTCGCAACGAGTTCGAACTGCCCGGTCGCAAACCGTGGCCGAATCTGGTCCGCCCAATCGAGTTTTGGGAGGTTGATCGTTGGCAGGACCTGAGATGGCGCTGAGAGATATTCTCGTCTAGCTCAAAAACTCGGCAATCGCCGCGACCACCGTCTGCTGCTCGTCCTCGCGCAACTCAGGGAAGATGGGCAGCGCCAGCACTTCGCGTGCGGCGCGTTCGGCCTCGGGAAAATCGCCTGCGGCGTAGCCCAGACCTTTCAGCGCCTCCTGCTGGTGCAGCGGCAGAGGATAGTAGATTTCCGATCCGATGCCCCGCGCGGTGAGAAACTCGCGCAACGCATCGCGGCGCGGTGCGCGAATCACATACTGGTGCCAGACGTGCCGGGCACCCGGCAGCTCTCGCGGCAAAACCACGCCATGCACGGGGTAGGTTCCGGCCTCCGCCAATCCCGCTTGGGCAAACAAAGCGTGATAGCGAGCGGCGAGTGCGCGGCGCGCCTCGTTCCATGCGCCAATGTATTTCAGCTTTACGGCGAGCACCGCGCCCTGGAACCCATCCATGCGCGTGTTCCAGCCCAGTTCATCGTGATAGTAGCGCCGGCGCATGCCGTGTTGGCGCAGCATCTTCACCCGTTCGGCCAGAGCGTCTGAATTCGTAGTGACCATGCCGGCGTCGCCCGCTGCGCTCAGGTTTTTGGTGGGATAGAAGCTGAACGCAGCGATATCGCCCAGCCCGCCCGCCTTCACAGCATTCCACTCGGCGCCCCAGGCCTGGGCGGCATCTTCAATGATGGTCAGCCCGCGTTCGTGCGCGATCCGCGAGAAGGAGGGCCACTCAATAGTTTGTCCGTACAAGTGCACAGGAAGAATGGCGCGAACTGCAGCGCCGCGCGGGCCGTCGAGCACCGCACTCACGGCCGCGGGCGACAGGTTGAAGCTGACCGGCTCAATATCCGCCAGCACCGGCGTTGCGCCGGCGCGGAGGATGGAGCTGGCCGAAGCAAAAAAGCTGAACGGGGTGGTGACGACGGTCTGTCCTGGGCCCACGCCCACTGCGGCCAGCGCCAGCCACAAAGCATCAGTGCCCGACGAGCATCCCAGAGCATGGGACACGCCCAACTGCCCGGCAGCGGCTTTTTCGAACGCGGCCACCTCGCCGCCAAGGATGAATTGCTGCGTTGCGAGCACGCGGCCGAGGGCGTCCAGCAATTCCTGATGGATGGGAGCATACTGGCGCTTCAGGTCCAGCATCGGCACGGGCGTGCCCGCAGGCGCGCTAATTGACGGGCCCGACTGGCCCGAAGCGCGAGTCGAAATCGCGGTGTCTGGCACACCTAGATGCTATCAGCCATGGAACTTGGCCGTCCCGCAGCTTGGCTGGTCCGTGCCTACGGCAGCTATTTTACGGGGGATCCGGCGGCCCCCGAGTTGAAATGGAGCAAAAACCTCTATAATCTTGACACATTGCGGGGTTACCCGATTCCGGGGGTTCCGGAGTTGTCCCGCGCATCTGAAGTATGCAGTAAGGAACGTGGCACCAAACACCTTCATCAAGAAAGCAGGAGATCGGCACATGGAGAACAAGCCGGCACAAAATATTCAGGACACCTTTCTGAACACGGTTCGAAAGGACAAATCCCCGATTACCATCTATCTGGTCAGTGGCGTCAAGCTGACGGGGAAAATTCGGTCCTTCGACAAGTATTCCGTGCTCCTGGAGAACAACAGCCAGGAACAATTGATTTTCAAACACGCGATTTCAACTGTGGTAAGCAACCGGAGTGTGATTCATAGCGAACACCGTCCGGGTGCTGTGTCGCCGGGCATCGGTCCGGCTGCCGTGCCGGTACCGTCGGCAACGCCGCTTACTGCGGAACAAAGATAGCGCCGGAGCGTCCTCGATTGGCGCACAAGAACGGCAGCGCCGCAACCCTTGGCAGCGGCCCGTCTGAACGCGCCGTTCTCGTCGGAGTGGACCTTGGGGTCCGCTCGCGAGACAACCGCGCAACCATTAGGGCGGCGCGTGCGCAGAGTGTGTGTCTTGATTCTGACGAGTGTGCTCTGCAAGCCGCCAGTCCTCGACAATCCACGCGACCGCTGAGCTCGGTGGACGCCGCGCACGAGGCGCAAGGCCTCGATGCCGAAGCGTCTCTCGCCGAGTTTCGCGAACTGCTGCTGAGCGCAGGCGGGCAGGTTGCGGCCCAGGTGCTGCAGCGCCGCCCGCGCCCCGATCCCGCAACGCTCATCGGTTCCGGCAAGGTGGAAGAGATTGCCGCGCTTGCCGCATCCACGAACGCAGACCTGGTTCTCTTCGATCACGACCTTTCAGCCACGCAATTGCGCAACCTTGAGGCCGCATTGCCGTGCCGCGTGCTCGACCGGACGCAGCTGATCCTGGACATTTTTGCCCGCCACGCCCGCACGCGCGAGGGGCAGTTGCAGGTGGAGCTGGCGCAGCTTGAATACATGCTGCCGCGCCTGACCGGTCGCGGCAAAGCCATGTCACAACTGGGCGGCGGCATCGGCACCCGCGGACCCGGCGAGACGCAGCTCGAAACCGACCGCCGGCGCATCCAACGGCGCATCGATCAGCTCAAGCGCGATCTGGACGCCGTGCGCCGCGTGCGCCGCCAGCAGCGCCAGCGCCGCGAGGCCGTTCCCGTGCCCACGGTCGCTCTGGTCGGCTACACCAACGCGGGCAAAAGCACGCTCTTCAATACCGTCACCGGTGCGCAGGTGCTTGAGTCGGCCCGCATGTTTGCCACACTCGATCCCAAATTGCGCGCCATCGAGCTGCCCAGCCGCCGCCGCGTCCTGTTGTCCGACACGGTCGGCTTCATCCGCAACCTGCCGCACACGCTCGTCACCAGCTTCCGCGCCACGCTCGAAGAGGTGGTGCAGGCCGAGGTGTTGATTCACGTGCGCGACGCGTCTTCGAGTTACGGCGACGAGCAGAAGGCGCAGGTCGAGAAGGTTTTGGGCGAACTTGAAAGCCTGTCGAAACCGCGCATTGAAGTGCTGAACAAGATCGATCTGCTTCCTGAAGTGGAGCGCGCGGCGCTTCTTTCCCGAACGCAATCTGGTCCAAAAGGTAAGAGTGCCCCCGGCACCGGCGCCGGCACCGCCCCGGTGGCGCTTTCCGCGCTCACCGGTGAAGGCGTGGATGATTTGCTCGCGGCCATCGACGCGGCGCTTCAGTCCGATCCTGTGATTGAAGCGGATCTGCGCGTTCCGCAGCATGAGGGTGCGGCCCTGGCGGCGATTGAAGCGGGCATGGTTGTGCACACGCGAGAGTACGAAGGCAATGTGGTGCGCCTCAGCGTGAGCGGTCCGGCTTCGCTGGTGGGACGGATGAGGCGCTTCCGCTCTTCAGACAGAGAAACTTAGGGAACCGGTCTCTGGCGAAAAACGTATATTGAAGGAACTGATCCGGCATAAGGAAACCACGGTCTTACTTCTCCTGCGAAGCGAGCCGAGGATTCTTGTGCGCTCCGGTTGATTCCGGGCTTACGGGAGAGGATTCACATGCGACTTATAGCTCTTCTGCTGTCCGCCTGTCTTGCCGCCCGTTTTTGCCCAGCACAATCATCCGCTCGAACCCCAGAACAAACATTCCACGAGCAGACACAACAGGCTGACGCGCTCTATCAAAAACACGCTTATGCCGAGGCAGCTGCGATTCTCGAAAGACTGTCTAACGACCCCCAGATCACAGCACTTCCCGCATGGCCCAGCGTGCTCGACGAGCTGGCCTCCTGCCAGGCGCTCGCAGGCGAGCCAAAGAAGGCTCTGCTCACACTGCAGCAGTTGGCTGATCAAGTCATAATCCTCAACGTAGATCAATTGCGGAATGATCCCGATTTAGCGTCGTTGCATGCCGATCCAGACTTCCAGGCGTTTATAGCAAAAATGGCCCGGCAGGCAGCCGTCTGGAAGGATGATCCTGCAATCGCATCACCTTATAAACCTGAGTTAACCGAAGACGAGAAGATCGCAGGTTTGTCGAAGATATGGTCGGAGGCACACTTTAACTTCCCTTTCTTTGGGCGCTTGCCAGACACGGATTGGGACCGTCTTTACTTGGATTACCTGCCTCAGGTGCGTTCGGCTCAAACGACAGCAGATTATTATCGCGTGCTCAGGCGTTTTGTGGCGGCGCTGCGCGATGGGCACACCGAGATCTGGCCCCCTAAAGAGCTAAACGATTCTTTCTTTGCGAGCCCGCCAATGAGCACGCAGCGAATCGAAGACAAGGTGCTCATTACGGAAGTCTACGATCCCGCGCTTGAAGCGGAAGGAGTCACGGTAGGCACCGAGATTGTCTCGATCAACGACAAGCCTGTACAAGAATATGCGGAGAGCGACGTCGCTCCTTACGCATCCGGTTCCACTGTGCAGGATCGAGATAACCGCACTTACGGATATATGCTCCTGCAAGGCGCCAAAGGAGAACCTATCCGGCTCACCCTCCGGGGGGCGGACGGAGTGACAAAATCGATTATCGTAAACCGCTATTGCGGACCCGCCTCGAAATGCTCGGGGCCAAACCAGCAGCCAGTGCAATTTAAGATGCTGCCCGGAAATGTCGCGTACCTTGCGGTGCATGAATTTGTTGATGACAAGGGGGCAAAGGCAATGCAGGACAACTTCCCCGCAATTGCGCAGGCGGGCGGATTGATTCTGGATGTAAGAGAGAATCGCGGCGGCAACCAGCAGAATGCTGTCGCGATCTTGAAAATGCTCACCAACAGGCCATTCGCTCAGGTTCGCGTTCGGACATTGGACTACAAGCCGAGATCCCGCACGTACGGCATCGTGGGATGGCTGAACGAGGCTGGCGCAGAAGAGAACCCCGATCTCGCGCACTATTATTCAAAGCGCGTCATTGTCCTCACCGGGCCGGGAACATTCTCAGCTGCAGAGAACTTAGTTGTTCTTTTCGATGCAATGCACCGCGGCACTCTGGTCGGAGCAACGACACCAGGAAGCACAGGAGACTCTGTGATGTTCAAACTACCGGGCGGCGGCACTGCGCGGATCATGATGGCGGACGTTGAGTACCCCGACGGCCGAATATTTGAAGGCGTCGGAGTTAAGCCGCAGGTAACTGTTGCGCCGACAATGTTGGATATACGGGAGGGGCGCGATCCGGTCCTTCAGCGGGCAGTTGAAATCATCAGCAATGATCACCAGACGCAATAAAGATCCGATGTCGCAAGCTCGCTTCTAGGCCGGTGGCGTTTAACTAACGAATCCTCGCACGCTCAGTTGCGCTTCCATCCGCCACGCTGCGCGCCGGGCCGTGAAAAACCGCGCTTGGCGCCGCCTCCACCCGGGCCGCGGGATTTGCCGGCCCAACCCGGCTTACTGCTGGAGCCTGGCTTACCGCGGAAGGCCGGCTTGCCGCCGAACGACGGCTTCGGTTTGCCGCCGCCAGCCCCGGGGCCCTTTTGGAAATCCGTAACTCGCTCGACTTCAATGTGCGGCTTGGCTTCGCCGCGATCCTGCCGCGGTGCGGGGCGATATTCGGGACGATCACCGCGGGGCTTGAACGGCGGGCGAGGTGCGCCGCTGAAGGGTCTTTCACCGCGATCCTGTCGCGGAGCGGGGCGAAACTCCGGCCGATCGCCGCGAGGCTTGAACGGCGGACGCGGCGCGCCGACGAAGCGCTTCTCGCCGCGTTCCTGCCGCGGAGCGGAGCGAAACTCGGGACGGTCGCCACGGGCCTTGAAGGGCGGGCGAGGTGCGCCGCTGAAGGGCCTGTCGCCGCGATCCTGGCGCGGTGCGGAACGAAAATCCGGACGGTCACTACGGGGCTTGAAGGGTGCGCGTGGTGCGCTGCTGAACGGTCTTTCGCCGCGATCCTGCCTTGGTGCAGAGCGAAAATCCGGTCGGTCGCCGCGAGGCTTGAACGGCGGACGTGGTGCGCTGCCGAAGCGGTTCTCGCCGCGTTCCTGCCGAGGAGCGGGGCGTCGATCAAAACGCGGGTCGGGGCGCCGGTCTTTGCGCTGGTCGCGCTTTTCCGCCGCGACGCCGGCTTCTTTGGGCAGCATCGGCGACGCCTTGGCGCGGCGTGGCCTCATCTTGCCCTCGGCAGTCAGCCGCAGCGTCTTCACCTCGTCTTCGGTGAGCTCGCGCATGTTTCCGGGCTCCACATCCAGCACCAGGGGCCCGTAGCCCACACGGCGAATCTTTTCGGCAAAGTGACCAATGGCCGCGAACATCTTCCTCAATTCGCGATTGCGTCCCTCGATCAGCACCACCTCAAACCATGGATTATCGCCCTCGCGGAACTCGCGCACGCGCGCCGGGGCTGTACGCACTCGCGCCGAACCTGGCTCGCCCTTTTCAATCGTCACGCCGCCGCGCAAGCGTTCGAGCTCTTCCGCGCTCGGCTGCCCGGCCACCTTCACCAGATACGTCTTTTCCACGCCCGAGCCGGCTTTGCTCAGCAGATTGGCCAACTCGCCGTCGTTCGTCATCAGCAGCAGGCCTTCACTCAGGTAATCGAGCCGTCCCACCGGGTAAACGCGCTCTCGCGCCTTGGCGAAAAACTCCATCACGGTGGGCCGGTGTTCGGGATCGCTCACCGTGGTCACGTAGCCGCGCGGCTTGTTGAGCATAAAGTAGCGATGCCGCTCGGCGCCGTGCAGCAGCTTGCCGTCCACGCGAATGTGATCGCGCCCGAGATCGGCCTTGCTGCCAAGTTGCGTCACCACCTGCCCATTCACCATCACGCGCCCGGCGACAATCATCTCCTCGGCGCGACGCCGGCTGGCAATGCCTGCCTGGGAGAGAATTTTTTGCAGTCGCTCAGGATTGGCGGCTGGACGCGGCTTCGCGTCCGCCGCCGCTTCCTCTTCTTCCGGAGCGGCCTCGGCATCTTCTGCCTGCGACGCCTCGGCGGCTGCGGTCATTCCCGGTCCGGCTTCGAGAGCCGCGGTCTTCGCACCCGCAACTTCGGCCTCTGTGTGCGCCGAATCCTCAACGCCGCCCAGGTACGTATGGGCCTCGCCGCTGGTCACGTCGCCAATCGGATCGAGCACCGCCTCATCAATGCGGTGCGCAGATTCCTGCTTCACTTTCGCGGTGCGCTTCTTGCTCTTCGCCGCAGGCACCTTGGATTTCGCGGGAGTTTTTTTCGCTGGCGTTGCGCGCTTCTTCGCGGGTGCGGCCGTCTTGGCCGCCGATTTTGCGGTATTCGCGCCGGCCGTCTCGCTCTTGGCCGCAGGTTTTTTGCTCGCGGCTCTCGCTTTTTTGGATTTGGGCGCGGGCTTGGCCGCGGGCGCGGCCGATTTTGCTTTCTTTTTGACTGTCATGGGGAACCTGACTTTCTGCTCACTCCGCGTCGCTGGCTGACGCATTGGAAGCGGCTTGTGGGGACTGCGCCGCGGTTTCGGCCTCGTGGCTCGCACCTCTGCCGTTCGTCCCAACATCTGTTTCGGTGCTCAAGTCCGGGTTGAACTCGGCAGCTTCGGTTGCTGCCGCTTCACCGCTCGCCAGCTCCGGCTCGTCCAGTTCGCTCGCCGCCATCTTCTCGAACTCTTCCATCGACGGCAGCTCGGAGACATCTTTCAGTCCAAAGCGCAGCAAAAACTCACGCGTGGTTTTGTAGAGAATCGGCCGGCCGATGACCGGCTTGCGCCCCGCGGTGACGATCAGCTTGCGCGCCAGCAGCGATCCGAAGACCGCGGACGAATCCACGCCGCGAATCTCGTTCACCTCCGGCGCCGTCACCGGCTGCTTGTAGGCGATCACCGCCAGAGTCTCCAGTGCGGGCAGCGAAAGCTTGAGCGGCGGCTTGAGCCCCTTGATGAACGAACGCACCGCGTCGTGACACTCCGGCTTGGTTGCCATGCGGTAACCGCCGGCGATCTCGCGGATCTCGACGCCGCGGCCATCGACGGCATACTCGGCGATCAACTGGTCGAGCAGTTGCTTAATGACGACGCGAGCCTCGCGGTCGCGCACCCGCGCCGCACGTTTCGCCTCGACATCGGCCGCGGAGGCATCCGGCGCACCGGCTTCTTCGCTCGCAGCGTCGGCGTCGGGCTCGGAAATCGTACCGCCGGTCTCCGGACCGGGGCCCCCGGCAAGCCCGCTTTCGGCTTGCTGGGGTGGGAGACCCGCACCCTCTTCCAAGCCCGAGCCTTCGTCCAACTCTTCCGCAGCCGCCGCCTCCTCAACCGCGTCCGGCGCAACCGTCACATCGGGGAAGGTATCACTCAGAAACGGCAAAGACGAATCCTCAGACGCAGCCGGCTCTTCGGCTTGCGCTTGCGCCGCGGCCTCCTGCTCGGCCTTCCATTCCAGGGCTTCGTCGGCAAACAGACCGGCCAGTTGCGCCAGCGTTACCGGCTCTTCCGCGGCATAAATTACAGCTTCCAGTTTGGCTTTGAGACTCATTCTTTGTTCAGCACCACTCTGTATGTTACCGGAAGCGGCTATTCTTTCGCGCGTTCGCTGAAGGCTTTCCGTTTTCCATACAAGAAAGCGCCCGGCCCAAGCCGGACGCCATCTTGCGATGCTGGGTCGCTGTCTAGAAGATAGCGTGGAAGAGCAGGTAAAGCAGACCGGAGAGAAGCGCCGCGGCCGGCAGCGTGAAGACCCACCCGGCTGCAATGGCGCGCACCGTTGACCAGCGCAGACCGCTTCCGTTGGCGGCCATGGTGCCCGCGACGCCAGAGCTCAGGATGTGCGTGGTGGAAACCGGCAGGCTCCAGGTGTCGGCGGCGAAGATGGTCGCCATGGTCACCAAACCAGCGCTGGCGCCCTGGGCGTAGGTCATGTTCTCCTTGCCAATCCTCTCGCCCACTGTGACCACGATGCGTTTCCAGCCCACCATGGTGCCCAGGCCGAGGGCCAGCGCGACAGCCACTTTGACCCAGTCGGGGATGAACCTGGTGGCCTTGTCGAGCTTGCCCTGGTAGTTCTTCAGCGCCGCGCTTTCCTGGGCGGTGAAGGCGGGATTGTGGGACGGGTCCATGATCTTCAACGCCCGCCCGGTCAGGTACATGTCGTTGCGGATGGTGGTTTGTTGCTGCGCCGGAATGGAGCGGAGGGAATTGTACGCGGAGACTTCGCGGTTGAGTTCGCCCACCAGCTGGCTCAACGCAAGAAGCGTGGTTGGCTCCAGTTGTTTGCTCTGGATGTAGTCGGTGATTTCGGTGCGCGCATCGGGATCGGGTATGTTGGGTTGCACGTGACGATCGAGAATCTGCCCCGCCTCGACGGATGCAGCGATGAAGCTCTGCACCTCTGCCGGGCTCGCGTCGTGGTTCAACGCGTAGGCCGTTGGCACGGTGCCGATGAGGATCAGCATGATGAGGCCCATGCCCTTCTGTCCGTCGTTCGAACCATGGAAGTAGCTGACGCCGGTGCAGGTGCCCACCATGAGCGCGCGAATGGGCCACGGCGGCGGCTGATTGCCCTTGGGCGCTTCGTAGAGCGCCGGGAAACGGAAGAGGCGCTTGGACACGAGAAGCAGGATGCCGGCCAGCGCAAATCCCAGCAGCGGCGAGATCAGAAGAGCTTCGAGAACTTTGGTGACCTGGCTCCAATCGAGGCCGGAGGTCCTGCTTTGCGCGTTCATGAGCTGGCTGGCCAGCCCCACGCCGATGATGGAACCCACCATGGTGTGCGAACTGGACGCGGGAAGGCCGAACCACCATGTGCCCAGGTTCCACAGAATCGCGGCGATCAGCAGCGCGAAGACCATGGCGAAGCCCGTACCGGAACTCACCTTGAGAATCAGCTCCACCGGCAAAAGCGTGATTACGGCAAACGCTACCGTGCCGGAGGACAACAGAACTCCCGTCAGGTTGCAAAGCCCCGACCACACCACGGCGATATGCGGCGGCAGAGAGTTGGTGTAGATCACCGTGGCCACGGCATTGGCGGTGTCGTGAAATCCGTTCACGAATTCGAACCCGAGCGCGATGAGCAGCGCCATGCCCAGCAGTAGAAGCGGCCAGATGCCGGTCGCGGTTACGTTGTCGAGATCTTTGGCGACATGGACGCCGATATACCCGAGGCCGGCCAGTAAGGCCAGCACAAAAATCCATACGCCTGCGCGGGTAGGGCGGCTTGTGAACCTCCGGTCAAGGAGAGACGAAGACCCGGGGAGGGACGGAGGGAGAGACGAAGACCTGGGAATGGCGTGAACTGCCGTCGCGAGATCGGCCATCAGAAATCACCACGGCGACCGGAGAAATTCCGGATCCGCCTGGGCCTCCTCGATGGAAACGCCGATGGAAACTCAACAACGGTGTGAATTTTCAAATGAAATAGGGATGGATTGCTGCTGGAGAACAACGAGCCGGAGAAATTGGCGTCCATAAAACCTCAACAACCGCTGTTGGTCACGGTTGTTTACCCGGCAACGAGGAGGTTACAGCCGGGTTACAGACAAGTTTAAGCCCGGTAAGTCGGGGGATGTGGAAGATCGCGCCTTTTCCGCCGCGGCTGGAGAGGTTCGGGCGGAACAAGATGCTCAATTATGTCGTTTGTTTTCAATAGATTGCGAATCTGGCGGCGATCCTTCATGGTTTTTTGGACCGTCGTCGAGGAGGGGCTTGACACGTTTTTGCGCAAAAAGGGGCGCTTCCCGTTACGAAAGCGCCCCATACTCCGCTTTTCGAGTCACTTACTCCGGTAGCGCCAGCGTACCTTTGACCTTGAAGCTGCCCGCCACTGCTGGCGCTCCCGTATCTGGCTGGCCGCCGCCGACGGAGACCTTGTAGGCGCCTTTGGCCACAATCGGCTCGCCCGCTTCCGTCACCATGCTCATGTCGCGCGGCTTCAAATCGAAATGCACCGTCTGCGATGCGCCCGGCTCCAGGTGCACGCGTTCAAATCCGCGCAGCGCCCGCCGCGGCGCACCGGGAACGGCCGGAAACTCAAGATAAAGCTGCGCCACTTCGTCGCCGGCACGCGTACCGATGTTGGTCACGGTGGCTTCCACCACCACCGGCTTGCCTGCTTCGACTGCGGCAGAAGGAACCGTCAACTTGCTGTAGGAGAACTTGGTGTAGCTGAGGCCATAGCCGAATGGATAGAGCGGCGTCCCCGTGAAGTAGCGGTAGGTGCGCCCCTTCATCGCGTAGTCCTCGAAGGGCGGCAACTGGCTCACGTCTTTGTAGAACGTCACGGGCAGACGCCCGGCCGGATTGTTCTTTCCGGAGAGGGTTTGCGCGACCGCCGTTCCACCCTCCTCGCCGGGGTACCAGGCGTCGAGAATCGCGTTGGCATGAGCGTTGGCCCAGTTCACGCCGAGCGCGCTGCCGTTGGTAAGCACCACCACCAGGGGCTTTCCAGCGGCAGACAGAGCTTCGAGCAGCTTCTCTTCGGGCCCGGGCAGATCGAGGCTGGTGCGGTCGCCGCCCTTGAATCCGGGCTCGTTCACGTTCATCTCCTCGCCCTCGAGCTCGCTGGTGATGCCCACCACGGCCACGACGACATCGGCGTTTTGCGCCGTCGTCGCTACCGCCGGGTCGACACTGCGATCCAACTTGCCCCAAACGAGCTTGAGGTGCGAGGCCGTGTTGGCCGTTCTCTGGTAGTCGACTTCGAGTTTGTAGGGCTTACCGGCCTCGAGATGCGCTTTCCCGGTGACCGTCTCCACGCCGTGCGGATAATTCGCCATCGTCACCGCCCGTCCGTCGAGAAACACCCGGAAGAATCCATCGGTCTCAACGCCCAGGTTGTAGTCGCCGGTTTCCGTGGGTATAAGCGTCGTCTCCCAGCGCACGGCGAGCGGATCCACGTTGGCTGCTTCGGCCGGCAGCGGTTGCGCCGCAATATCGATCCCCGGCTCGATGCGCGTAGCCAATGCGGCCGTGTTTTTGGTCTGTTCGACGTAGAAACTCACGATGTTCTGGTTCAGATACGTGGCCTTGACTCCCGGCTGCCCGTCGGTGGTCAGCAACGCATTAGGCACGGGCTGCACCTGCTTGCTCAGGAACCCGGTGCCTTGCATGTATTGGATGGTGTCCCCGGCGAATTCCTGCTTCAGGCCTTCCAGAATCGACACCGTGTGCGTGGGAATCCCGTTGTAATTGCCCAGCAGCACGCGCGTTTGCTCCGCGAGCGGGCCCACCACCAGGATCTTCGCTCCGGTGGTCTTCAGCGGCAGCGCCCCATCGTTCTTCAGCAGCACCATGGACTCGTTGGCCAGCTTGAGCGCCAATGCGCGATGCGCCGGGCTGTCGAGTTCGCTGGCGTCGATCTTCGTATACGGCACCATCTGCGGCGGATCGAAAAGCCCAAGCTTCATGCGCGCCGTAAACAGCCGCACCAGCGCGGCGTCGATTGCGCTCTCCTTCAGGTAGCCGTCCTTCACGGCATCGAGATACGGCTTATAGTCGTGGTCGTCGGTTACCTTGGCGCGGAAATCGATGCACTCGTTGTCTATGCCGCGGGTGAAGCTGATGGCCACCGCCTGTTCCTCGTTGGGCTCAAAGTGATGGCCGTTGGCAATGTCGCGCACGGCTCCGCAATCCGACACCACGTAACCCGCAAATCCCCACTTGCCGCGCAACTGATCTTCAAGGAGGAACTGATTGGCGCAGGCAGGCTGTCCGTTGATGCTGTTGTAGGCGCACATCACGCTGCCGGCCTTGGCCTCAGTCACCGTGGCGCGGAATGCCGGCAAATAAGTGTCGAGCTCATCGTGCTTGCTCACCGGCACTTCGGCCGAGTGGCGCGTGGTCTCCGGCCCCGAGTGCACGGCGTAGTGTTTGGGCGTCGAGATCACGCGATAATAATGCGGATCGTCGCCCTGCATCCCGGTAACGAACGCCACGCCCATGCGCGCGGTGAGGAATGGGTCCTCGCCATACGTCTCCTGGCCGCGCCCCCAGCGCGGGTCGCGGAAGATGTTGATGTTGGGCGCCCAGAAATCGAGGCCGTGAAAAATCACGCTGTCGCCGTTCGCGTCCACCGATTGCGCATGCACCACGCGCGCTTCCGTCCCTATATCGACAGCCATCTGGTGAATGCCTTTGGGATCGAAGGTCGCGGCCAGTGCGATGGGCTCGGGAAACTCCGTGGTTCCGCTGGTTGCCACGCCGTGTAGCGCCTCGCTCCACCAGTCGTAGGCGGGCACGCCCAGCCGCGGAATGGCGCGCGCCTGGTTCACCAGCTGGCTGGCCTTCTCTTCGAGCGTCATGCGCCTTACCAAGTCCGTCGCGCGCTGCTCCGCCGGCAGATTCGGGTCCAGATACGCGGGCTTCCCGGTACCTTGCGCCCACAGTGCGCCTGCCGTTCCCAGCCCCAGCAAAGCTCCCGCCACCACTCGCATCCCAAGCATCGTCATCGTCTCCTGCCCCGCTGCATCATCCTCCGGCACAAACCCCGCACCTGCAGCCGCCCCACTCTAATTGGCGTTTTCCTTCTCTGTCAACAGAGCCAGGCCGTGAAAAATCGGTTTATATGGGCATTTTCGCATGGGGCAGCACATTCCGCGAGGATGCGGAGTTCCGGGGCGCGCTCGCCCGATCACCGCTGACTAATCACTAACCACTGACAACTGTTCTGATGTAACCTTTCTGCCAAAGCGCCCGTAAGCATGATTAGAAAGGGAAGACGGATGCCCGACGGCTCCAGCAACGTGCCCGACAGCGTGTTGCATCGGTTCCGCGCCGGAGATCTCGACGGCTTCGAGGCGCTGTTTCGCGAGCATCAGCGCCCCGTGTACGGCTGGATTCTGCGCATCGTGCGCAACACGGCCGCCGCGGAAGACCTCACGGTGGAGACCTTCTGGCGCATCCATCGCGCGCGCGATCGCTTTCAGCCGGAGTACCCGTTCGGGCCCTGGGCGCGGCGCATTGCCACGCGCGCGGCGCTCGACTGGCTCCGGGCGCAGCGGCCCGAGGTGGAACTGACGGCGCAAATTGCCGGCGCTTTGCCCTCTGCACCCACGGGCAATCCCGGCATCGCTGCCGAGATCCGCAGCAAAACCGCGCTGGCCTTCGGCCGATTGCCGTCCAGCCTGCGCGCCACGGCGATTCTGGCCGTGGTGGAGGAGCAGCCGCACAAAGAAATCGCTGCCGCGCTCGGCATCACCGTTGGCGCCGTTAAACTGCGCGTCTTTCGCGCCCTTCGATTGTTGAGAAAGGACCTGGAAAAGCAGGGAATCACGCCATGAATGCACATGATGAGAATCGGATCAAACAATTGCTGAAGCAGGCGCTGCCGCCGGTTGAGTCCGGCGCGGAGCCGGAACGCGATCTGTGGCCCGCCGTGCTGCGGCGTCTTGACGCGGACCCGCCACGCCATGCGGTGCCCTGGTTCGACTGGGCCTTGCTCGGTGGGCTCGCGGTCTTCGTGGCCTCGTTCCCGGCGACTATCCCGGTTTTTCTCTACTACCTGTGAGCGGGTCGATGACCCCTGAAACCTGACACCTGAAATCTCAAAGGAGCTTGCCATGAACAACCACCCTTACCTTCGCGCCTATCTTGCCGGAGTGTTTATCCCTACGCTGCTCTTTCCCGTGCTCATCACACTTCTGCTTGTGGGAAAGCTCGTCGTCACGGAGCCGATTCCCGTCGAGCGCATCGTCATCTTTCCACTCGCCTTCGCACCGGCATGCTGGGGGCTCTGGAACGTGCTTTGGGTAGCTTTGCGCAAATTCTCCAACGTGCCTCTGGGCCTGCACGGAGCCATCCTGCCGTTTCTGCTGATGCCTGCGGGAGCAGGTCTCGCCAAATGCCTCGGCATCATCACGCTTGGCGCCCACAGCGTCACCTGGTTTCAGGCCGTCGAGATTCCGTACGCTTTGATTGCCTGCGGCTTCGCCTTCGCGCTCGTGATGTATTACCTGGTCTGGAAGTACATCATCGGCTTCGTGAACCGCGTGCTCGGCATTGCCTGATCGAAGGAGGCAACCATGTTCGCCATCGTTCGCACCATCACTTACGCCTCGATTTTTGTGGGATTGCTGCTGGTCTATCTGCCGGCGCGCATCCTCGCCTGGTCCGGCATCACTCGGCCCGCCGTGTTGGCATGGCCGCAGATTGCAGGCATCGTCGTCGCCACCGCCGGAGCCCTGATCGCGCTTTCCTGCCTGTGGGCCTTTGCTTGGATTGGAAAAGGCACGCCGGCGCCCTTCGATCCGCCGCGCAAACTCGTGGTTCGCGGCCCCTATCGCTTCTTGCGGAACCCCATGTATGTGGGCGCAGGGCTCGCCATTGGCGGAGCGGCAATCTTCTTTGAATCCATTCAGCTGCTCGCCTTTGTCGCCCTGTTTCTGCTGACTACGCACCTGTTCGTGTTGTTTTATGAGGAGCCCACGCTCCAGCGCACCTTCGGCCCGGAGTACGAAGAGTACCGCAGGCGCGTGCACCGCTGGTGGCCGTCAGCGCGAACAGACCCTAGTTCTTGAAGAAATCTCCCAGCCCGGCGCGTTCCGCGTGGGCCGCCATCTGCGCCTGAATCGTGAGCGCCAGTTCGAGCGCCGCGCGTCCCTGCCGCGCCGTAACCCGCGGCTCACGGCGCGTCCGCACCGATTCAAGGAAGGAGATAATTTCGAGCTTCAACGGCTCGCCCGGCGTCACCTCCGGCTTGACGAAACTCAAGCCCGGCGCCGGTCCATCGTTTGCCCCGGCCAGCCCCTTCGCAATCTCCTTCAGCTTCTCCGGATCGTTCTTCGCAGCGAGAACTTTCATCATGAGCCCGGCCGGAACCTGGCCCGATGCGAGAATCCCCTGAATCACGGAGCCATCGAGCTTGCCGGTGGCAAGAAATTGGGCGGCCGCTTGCGCCAGTTGCGGGTTGGGGCTCGCGGCTTGCTCATCGTCGATGCGAATCACCAGCACATCGCGCCTTGCATAATCAATCGACACATACTGCCGCGGCTCAAAGAAGCGCAGCTTGCGCACGCGCTCCGTGGAAACCCGCGACGCCGTAAAGTTGGCCACGCAGCCCGACTCGAATTCGACGCGCACGTTCGCAATGTCCACCTTCGGCGAGAGAATCGGCAGTCCCACCGCGCGCACCTCGCGCACCGGCGACTTGGCAAAGGTGAGCACAATGTCGAGATCGTGGATCATCAGGTCGAGCACTACGTCCACGTCGAGCGCGCGCGGCGTAAACACGCTCAGCCGGTGCGCTTCGAAAAACATGGGCCGCGTCAGCTTCGGCTCCACGGCCATCACCGCCGGGTTAAAGCGCTCCAGATGCCCCGGCTGCACGATGCGGCCGTTCTTTTCGGCGCATTGAATCAGATCGTCGGCTTCGGCAAGGCTGGCTGCGAGCGGTTTCTCGATGAGCAGATCGAGCCCCGCGCCGAGCAGCTCCGACGCCACCTCGTAATGCTTGACCGTAGGCACAGCCACGCACGCCGCATCGAGCTTGAGGTCCGCCTTGAGCAGCGCGTCGACGCTTGCGAACACTGGAATGCCGTATTGCTTTGCCGCCTCATCGGCACGCGCCGCATCGGGATCGACCGCGGCAACCAGCGCCACGCCCGCCCGCTCGGTCTCGAGCTCGCGCAGCACACGCAAATGGTTGCGCCCAAAGGCTCCGGCGCCGGCCACGGCCACGCGCAATTGTCGTTTGCCTGCGATTTCGCTGCCTCTTTCTCTTAGCCTTTTCCTTCCACGGCCTTCAGGCAGCGGCTGTAGAGCTCAAGCAACTGGTTCACGTGCTCCTCGGGCTTGGGCGCGCTGGCGCCGCTGAAGCCCGTGGAAGGTGTGGCCAGCTTCCCCACGCCTGCCGTGCCCGCCACAAATTTCATCAGGTCGAGTGCGATGTCTTCATTGCGCCGGGCTCCAAGCCCTGCGCTCGTCAGTGTGTCCATAAGCAAATTCTCCGAAGTCCGATGCTACCAGATTAAGCGCATTTCGTTGCCGGGCGGCCCGCCTCCCCGCATCGCGACACCCCCTCATCCCCGGCGACTCCGCTACTCTTGATTCAGCATGTCCCTCGCCTACATTGCTCTCGGCGCCAACCTCCTCAGCGCTGCCGGCCCTCCTGAGGCCACGCTCGCCGCAGCCGTCGAACGCATGACCACCCTGGGCAGCATCACTGCGCGCTCCTCGCTTTACTCCACCGCGCCCGTCGGACTCGAAGACCAACCCCGTTTCGTGAACGCCGTGATCGCGATGGAAACGGATCGATCGCCGCGAGAACTGCTGAATCGTCTTCTCGCAATCGAGCAGGACTTCGGCCGCGATCGCGCCGCGAGCCTACCCAACGGCCCACGCACCATCGACCTCGACATCCTCCTCTACGGCGATCTGGTTCTCGGCGCATCCGGCCTTGAAATCCCTCACCCGCGACTTGCCGGGCGAGCCTTTGTTCTGGTGCCGCTAAACGAAATCGCGCCCCATCTCCGCGATCCCCGCTCCGGAAAAACCGTTGCGCAACTGCTGCAGGCTCTCACTGACCATTTGGAACAGGACGACGTCGCCAAGATCGAATGCGGCCTATGGACCGATCACATCGTCCGCTAGAATCAATCAGTGACTCAACCGTTCCAACTCCTGGCCGAAACCCCCGCCGGCGGACGCCGCGGACGTCTCGCTCTTCCGCATCAAACCGTGGAAACGCCGGTCTTCATGCCCGTCGGCACGCAGGGAACGGTCAAAGCCGTCCCGCAGGACACGCTCGAATCGCTGGGCGCCGAGATCATTCTCGGCAATACCTATCACATCTACCTGCGCCCCGGCCACGAGGCCATCCGCCGCATGGGCGGCCTGCACAAATTCATCAGCTGGCCGCACGCCCTGCTCACCGACTCCGGCGGCTTTCAGGTTTTCTCGCTCAACGAGCTGCGCAAAGTCACCGATGACGGCGTGCGCTTCCGCTCGCACCTCGACGGCAGTTCGCACTTCTTCACTCCCGAGCATTCCATCGACGTGCAAATCGCGCTGGGCGCCGATATCTGCATGGCCTTCGACGAGTGCACGGAGTATCCCGCCTCGCGCCCTCGCGCCGAAGAGAGCCTGCGACTGACCATGGCGTGGGCGCGCCGCTCGCTCGATTACTTCCGCGCCCACAGCCACGAAGTCCCTTGGTCTGATCCAAAGGGCTGCTGCATGCAATGCTTCGGCATCGTCCAGGGCGGCATGTACCCCGATCTGCGCCGCCAGTGCGCCGAGCGCCTCGTCGAAATGGATTTCGACGGCTACGCCATCGGAGGCTTGAGCGTGGGCGAGCCGCGCGAACTCACTCTGGAGATGATTGCCGAGACCTTGCCGCTCTTGCCCAAAAACAAACCGCGCTACGTGATGGGCGTGGGCTACCCCGACGAGATTGAGCAATATGCGCGCATGGGCGTGGACATGATGGATTGCGTGCTGCCCACGCGCGCCGCGCGCCACGGCCTGCTGTTTACCAGCGAAGGCCGCTTGAACATCAAGAACAAGCAGTATGCAGAAGACCAGGGCCCGCCCGATCCCGCATGCAATTGCCTAGTCTGCCGCCGCTACTCCCGCGCCTATCTGCGCCACCTGATGCAGTCCAGCGAAGCGCTCTCGGGAACCCTGAACTCGATTCACAATCTCGCGTTTTATCTCGGCATCATGCGGCGCGTTCGCGACTCGCTTCAGTCGGAACGCGCCGCACCAGTTCTGGATCGTTGACAACTGCGAACTACGAACTGAGAACTGACAACTGATCACTGTCCGCTGATGACGGCACTCCCCAGCAACTGCTTCAACGCGGCCACATACTCGGTGAGCGCCGCACGGCCGGCCTCCGTCATGCGGTAGAGCGTTTGCGGCTTGCGCAGCACAAACTTTTTCTCGACGGAGACGTAGCCCGCCTCTTCCAGCTTTGTGAGCTGCGCGCCCAGGTTGCCGTCGGTCGAGCCGGTTTTGGCGCGCAGCCAGGTGAACTCCGCCTCGTCGACCCCCGAGAGCAGCGAGAGCAGCGCCAGGCGCAGCTTCCCGTGAATCACGGGATTCAACTCCGGAAGCTCAGGCACGGACTCAGGCATTGGCCACCTCGCCCTGCTGCCGGCGGCGCCGCGACTCGCAGATCATGGCATAAATGCCAAAGACAATCTGGCAGAAGAAAGTAGCCACGAGAAACGCAATCCCGGCCTGGTTTTCCGTGCCAAAACACGCCGCCACGGTCGACCCCAGCCACACTGCAGCGCACGCAAACTGCATCTTCCACTTGAGAATGATGGCCGAGGCCATATTGGCCACACCCAGCATCCCGCCGATGATCGCCACGAACACATGCGTGTCGTACCTTCCGCTCAGTCCCAGCGACATCAGCACGACAAAAAGCGATATCCCCATCGCCGCCCATGTCGCCCCAATGGCCCTTCCCAGCGTGGTCGCAGGCTGGCCCTTCTTCATCCGGGCAATCGCCATTCCGGTCGCGATGCTGGCCGCGATCATCGTCACAGGCCACGCGAGATAGCGCTGGCCCCAGACCGGTCCGCCAACCAGCCCTGAAGACCACGCCGTGGCCACGAGATATGCCACGCCCCACAACACAAACGTCCAGCCCCAGCGCTCGGTCGTGCGGCGGCCTTCCGCCATCATGTTCTCGATCAGGCCGATCCTGTCTTTCAGTTCCAGTTCCTCAGAGTGTTCGGTCATTGCGCTTCTCCTTTTCTTGTTGAATGCCAATCCTGGCCCAGAATCACTGCCGCGGCCGCCCATAACGAAAGGCCGTCGGCGCCGCATGCCGCGATATTGCGTATATGCCCCGCGGGAATGGCCAACGAGGCCAGGCACCCCAACACCATCGCCGCTCCAGTCCAGTAATACAGCGGCGACTTGAACATCCTGGCGAGAGGCAGGAAGTGTAACCCGATAATCACGCCCAGGCATTGGGGTATCAGTGCGTACCGATGATGGAGCGCGAGCCAGTTAGCTGCGGCAATGCAGAGCAGCCATTCGATCGCGAAATTTATCCAGTAAGGCACTGCGACAGCGGCCCAGCGCTCCCGGTCGCCGGCAGAATGAGGAACGCCAGCCAAGGAACGAAGCCGGATCGCAGGCCAGGCAACTACGGCGACTGTGAGCAGCCCGATCACCGTGAGCCAGACCGGCGTGGCGATGCCTCCAAAATACAAGGCTTCAAACATCCATACGGCGCCGAAAAAGCCGCAGATCAAGGCGCCTCTCATACGGCCTTTCAGCCATGCGCCGCTTAAGGGTGAAGAGTCGAGTAACGTAAGCGTTGTTGCCATCCTGAGTGCTCCTGTCCGATTCGGTATTTCTCTGATCGATCCATTGAGGTGTGCAAGGTCAGCAGAGAAGTCTCGTTCAAGGAGTACTCTATATAATAGAGTATTGAATGTCAAGGAAAATCTTTGGGGGCTTCCCACGCGCGGCCCTTGGCAAAGCTCTGGTCTTGAAAGGGCACGAGTTTACTCGTGCCATAAAGCTTAAGAATCAACGCGACTTTAGCCGCTGAGGGACGATCTTGCCCAATGCCGCTCCGTCCCGGTTCGGTCCCTGGATTTGCAGATAATTACGGCGGGTAGGCGCACAATGTCTTTACTGAGGGTCAATTGGGTTGTGATCCTTTGCCGGAAAGGGTATTCGAGAGATAAATAAATAAAGAAAAATCTTTCACCTATACCCCGGTAGGGTATCCCGTGGGAATATGGACGATAAACTGCTTCAAATCAATAGAATAGACGACAAATCGTGACCAAGAGTCGTCACCCAACGCGCCATTTTGCCGGCAGAAGTGCACCACTATCGATGCAAACCGGCCTCTTCGAGCAGCATTTGGCGCACACCGTACCCTGACTTTGCCCACCCCGGCGCCCCGGGCATCGAAAGCGCCTGCAGCTCCCCGCTCACTCGCTCCAGAACCCCCGCCCAATCGCCGGCACTCGTTTGCCGAATCAGCCGCGCCGAGGGATACCAGGGGGTGGTCTCCGACACCTCCATCCACCGCCAGTCGGAGAGATGCGGCAGCAGAATCCACACCGGCTTGTCCATGGCCCCGGCGAGATGCGCGATCGACGTGTCTGTGGTGATCACAAGATCGAGGCCCGCAACCAGCGCCGCGGTCTCGGCCAAATCGCAATCGCCGCTCGATCCATCCCCAACGCAAACGTCGCCGGGCAGGCCCTTCAGTTGTTCCGCCGCCTCGCCCTTCTGCAACGAGATCCACGTCGCATCTAGCGTGCGCAGCAGCGGCAGCAGCGTTGCCAATCGCATGGAACGCGCGCGGTCGGCCTTGTAGCGCGGGTTGCCCGCCCACGCGAGGCCGACGCGCAATCCATCTCCGTCGCTGGGAAACTGCGCGTACTTCTCCGCTGCGAGGTCCATATTCGCACCCAGGTACGCGCCCTCCCACGGCACCGTGTCGATGGCGGTGCGAAAAGCCGCGGGCAGACTCAGCAGAGGGCATTCCAAATCGAACTGCGGCAAATCGGCACCCAACGCCGTCGTCTCTGCCAACCCTGACCGCACCACGGCAAGCGATTGCATCAAGCGCTCGGCCGCGGGCTGCACCTGCAGCATCGGCACGCCGCCGCGCGCCGCCACCAGAGCCGCGTAGCGGCAGAACTGAATCGTATCGCCGAGTCCCTGCTCGGCATGGAGCAGCACGCGCTCTCCATGCAGGCTCTGGCCGCGCCAGCGTGGCTGCCTGAAGAAGCGCGGACGCCGATGCACCTCGCGGAATTGCCAGCGCGACTCGTACCCGGCCCAGCCGCGCTCCCAATCGCCCAGGCGTAACTGGGTCAACGCCAGGTTGTACTTCGCGCCGGCGCTCGAGGGATCGCGTTCAACCGCGGCCTGATGCGCCACCAGCGCTTCCTCCATGCGGCCAAGATCGAGCAGGGAATTGCCGCGGTTGGAAGCCGCCGCGCGATTGCCCAGCGCCTCGGCCCGCTCGAAAGTTTCCACCGCCTCGGCGAATCGCCCGTCCAAATGCAAGAGAATGCCGTGTAGATTCACGGCCTCGTCGAAGTCCGGATTGCGTTCGAGCGCCCAGCGCAACCATCCCCACGCGCCGGCAAGATCCCTCTCCGCGACACGCTGTTGACACCACGCGACGAGCGTCTCCACCTGTCCGGGATGGAGTGCGAACGCCTTGTGCAGATAGGTCTCGGCAACCTCCGGCCGGCAACGCTCGCGCTCCAGAACCGCAAAATTCACCCAGGCAGAAACCAGGTCCGGCCGCAACTCAATGGCGCGGCGCAGCGCGGCTTCAGCGTAGATGTCCTTTCCCTGCTCCCGCAGCAAGCTGCCCAAATTGATCCAGGCGGCGGCAAAGTCAGGCCGCGCGGCCAGGGCTCGCCGGTAGCGCGTTTCGGCCTCCTTTTGGCGTCCCAGCCGGGCCAGCGCGAAGCCCGCGGCGAACTCGCCCTCCGCCAAACGCGGGCGCAACCGCAGTGCGGCCTCGTACTTTTCCAGCGCCTCTTCGTTCCGTCCCATGCAAGCCAGCGCATTGCCCAGCCCCAGGTGCGCCGCAATCAGCGCCGGGCGGCGCTTGAGCGCGAGTTCGAATTCGGCAACCGCTTCTTCCGGCCGGCCTGCGGCGATTTTCAACTCGCCCATTCCCAGGCGCGCCAGCGCATTCGTGCCATCGCGCCGAATTGCCTGCCCGTAGGCTTTCTCTGCCTCTTCGTGCCGCTCGGCGGCCTTTAATGCCTGCCCCAACGCGACCCATGCCGCCACCAACTCCGGCGCGGAAGCAACTGCCGCAGAGGCCATCTTTACCGCGGCCTCAATCTGGCGGCTGGCCAGCGCCACCAGGCACATGCCCACCAGCGCCACGGCTTGCGTGGGATTCCGCTCCAGCACGCGCTGGTAGCCGCGCGCGATCTCGATCAAGCGGCCGGAGAGATCAGCCGGTGGCTTCCCCTTCATGCATTGAACGTTAGTTCCGAGCGGATTGGTACTCAAGGGCAATGCGCGTTGCACGCAGGCAAGTGAGGCCGGAAATTCCCATCGCTCCCGCGCGTTCTGATTCGGAACGGAGAGACGACGCGCCGTTGTCCCTCCACAGCGCCGGGCTATCATCGATGAGTGCATCCACACACGAATCTGGGCGACATTCTGGCCAACGCCATCACCCACGGCATCGGCGCCGCACTCGCCATTGCCGGAGCCGTTTATCTCATCGTTGCTTCCGCGCGCGGCTCGGCGCGGCTCATTGTCAGTTGTGCAATTTTTTCGGGCTCGCTGGTGCTGGTCTATCTCTGCTCTACTCTCTATCACTCGCTGGTGCGCACCCGCGCCCGCTACGTCTTTCACGTCCTCGATCACTCGTCGATCTACGTGCTCATCGCCGGCACCTACACGCCGTTCACGCTCGTCTCTCTGCGCGGTCCAATGGGATGGACTCTCCTTGGCGTAGTCTGGGCGCTGGCCGTAGCCGGCGTGGTAGCCAAAAGCGTCGCCATGGATCACTTTACGCGAGGTCCTCTCGCGTTCATCTCCACGGCAATTTATCTCATTCAAGGCTGGCTGGTGATTTTCGTGGCGCGGTCGCTGCTCAACGCCATCGGCTGGCACGCCATGCTCTGGCTGGGCGGCGGAGGCCTTGCGTATACGCTGGGCGTGGTGTTTTTCGCTCTTGACCGGGTCCGCTACTTTCACGCCGCGTGGCACATCTTTGTGCTCACCGGCAGCATCGCCCACTACTGCGCAATTCTGTTCTACGTGGTCCCACCGCGCGCGTAACAGAAGCCGACGAGCAGCGCCTAGGGCTCTCTGATCCCTGTTCCCTGATCCCTGTTCCCTGTGTTTTGCCGATTCGTCAGCGGCTGCTTCGTGAAACATCCGCGTATCTGGTTCACGGCTACGACCCACGGCACGGCGACGGAATAGGCCAAGCGTGCCAGCAACGCCTTGAGGCCAAAACGGCCCAGCTGCCGCAAGTCGCGGTGAAAGCCAAACCACGATTCCAGCACGAGAACGACCAGCAGGGGAACGACGGTCCAATACAAGCTCGCAACCGCCAGCACCTCCAGCAAGCAGCGCGCGGCGTTGCGGAAGAGGCGGCTCCAGCGCACGCCCGCCTGGCCGTCGCTGAGCGCGTAACGCGCCATCTGATGGCTGGCCGAGTGAAAGGTGTTTCCCGGCCGGTAATGCGCCTTGGCGTTCGAAATGAACGCGGGCTCCGTTTGCCGCCGCGCCTCGAAATCGAACAACGTGTCCTCGCCCACCAGCACCTGCTCGGGAAATCCGCCGATGCGCTGCCACAGCCCTTTCGTAAACGCCATCGACCGCGCGGTGCACGACTTGGTCGGCTCGGTGGGCGAAAGCCGGATGCTGAAAAACGGCGCAGAGGCCACGTCCCACACCGTGCAGCCGCTGGCGTCAAGACACGATCCACCCAGCGCGTACTCCGCCTCGCCGGCAACCAGCGGCGCAGTCAGATTCCGGAGCCAGTCGGGCGCGTAGGTGCAGCCGGCGTCGGCACAGGCGATAAAGTCGGATTTTGCCGCCCGAATAGCCACATTGCGCCCGCGCGAAACCGGTCCCGCCGAGAATTTCAGGCTGCACGACTCGTCGCGGATCGCCACCAGCCGCGAATCCCTTGCCGCAGCGGCTTCAAGCCACTCCCAGGTGCCATCGGTCGAGCCGCCGTCCACGATGATTACTTCCGCAGCCGCAGGAACCTGTGCGAGCAGGCTCGGAACCACCCGTCCGATGTCTTCCGCCTCGTTCAGGACCGTGGCCACAATGCTGACAGGCTGCATGGGGGAAGTATAGCGAGCCACGATCAGCCCCGTCCTTGCCGCGCCGGGGACAACCCCGCCTCCATTCTGCCGTCGGAGACGCTGCACATTGGCCGTTGACAGTGACTGCGCGCAAGTCGATAATCTGCCCATGTTTAACCGCAGATCGCTTATCTCAACCGTGATTACTCTGGTCATCGCCGGCACGATCTTTATGGCGAACCTCGTGAACCAGAATCGCCTTGCTGCAATTCGCTGCGTCGACGTGGTGCAACTGATAGGCTCGGGAATGTGCTTCGGAGTCGCCCTTTTCGCGCTGATCATCTTTTTCCGCACGCCTCGCGCCTGAAACGCCTCTTTTCCCGCTCGGGGAGTGAACCGGCGCGGGTTGCCGGGTGCCTCCTCCGATCTACCCGGAATACGGCCAGGTGAAATTGACCCCGGCCGCATTTTGACGATAAAATCAAAGAGTTTGGCGATGCACCCACGTTGAAGGGTGCGCGGGAGTGGGTAGGCTCTCCGTCCTGGATTGGCCCGGCCCCTTCTCCCGATGCAGTAAGCCGTCTGTATCCGCCCCATTCGAGCACACGGATTTGAGTTACGCGCCTGGCCGCGAGGCCTGAGCGAGAGAGGTTTTGTTATGTACGCAGTCATTCGCACCGGGGGCAAGCAATATCGCGTGGCTCCGGGAGACGTGTTGAAGATCGAAAGCGTGACCGGCGGTCCGACCGTTGAGTTCAGCGATGTGCTGGCAGTTTCCGGCGAGCCGGGAACGCTGGCCAAGCCGGCTACGGCCAAGGTGACAGCAGAGATTGTAGGCGAGGGCCGCGGCGACAAGATTCTGGTCTTCCACTTCAAGCGCAAGAAGCAATACAAGAAGCTGCAGGGACACCGGCAGAACTTCACCCAGGTGCGCATCCAGGCCATTGAGGCCGACGGCGTCACCTACGACGCGAAGTAAGCGGCCTTTGATATTTGTTTGCTCCAGGAGCCTCGGTTTTGCACGGAGGAGCTGGGGGCTAGAAGCTGGCAGCTGGAAGCTGCTTTTCAGAAGGGAATTCGGCAATGGCACATAAAAAAGGTGGAGGCAGCTCCACAAACGGACGGGATTCAAACGCGCAGCGGCTGGGCGTAAAGGCCTTTGCCGGTGAGCTGATCACAGGCGGATCCATCATCTCGCGGCAGCGCGGCACGCGCATCAAGCCGGGCCCCAATGTGGGCATTGGCTCCGACGACACGCTGTTCGCCAAGGTCACCGGGCGCGTGGTGTTCACCGACCGCGGACGCCGCGGACGCTTCGCCTCGATCGAGCCGGCGACGGAGTAAAGAAGCTATACTCGAGCGAATCTCAAAAATCAAGGGCCACTGCATCGCCGTGGCCCTTGGTCTTTCTACTCCCTGTTCCCTGCTCTTACGACTCGGACTCGCGTCCCTTCATGTTCCGTGCCAGCACCTTTTCAACCACGCGCTCCACATCGGAAAGGAAGAAGCTGTTGGCGGGTTGCTGCACGGCGACCCTGGTTCCGGTGTGGCCCAGGGCGGATGCGATTTCGTTCCAGCGATAAATCGTCGAGTTCGCCGGCATGAGGATTGGCTTGCGGGCGGGCTCCGGCAGGATGCAGTAAATCATCCAGACGGCCAGGGTGGCCAGAATCAGCGACTCGTAGATGAATTCGACCGGAGCGTTGTACGATACGGCGCGGGAGATCCACGACGCGACGACGAAGTCACCCGAGGACAGTACGCCAAAACCAAGGGCGATGCCGAAGGACAGGTCGCGGACCGTGAGGCGCAACGCGTTCATGCTCAGGCAGAGGAAAGCCAGCAGGCACAACTCCAGAACGCTGACCGAATGCATGAGGCCGTAGGAAATGTCCCCGATGATGTGCAGGCTTCCGTTCGTGTAAGAGATTGACGACAGACTCACGATCACAGAAACGACGGCCGCCCAGCGGAAGATCACGATGGCGAGTTTGGTAATGCCGGGAAAGGCCGCGAGCGCGGCACGGAAGACCTCTATGCAGACGAAGAACAGCAGGACGGCAGTCGCGAGATAGGTCGCAAAAAAGCCGAAGTAATAGATTTTGTGTAGAACGATTCGTTGCGCGTGGTCCTCGGATAGCAGCGCCTCGCGGAGCACGAAGAACAGGATTGGTGTGGAGATCGCGCGCAGCGCCAAGTAGTAGGCCATCGCGGGGAATCGGCGCTGCAGCCCTTTGCTCCAGAAAAGAAAAGCGAGCGCGGCCCAGAGGAGAAACTCACCCGCATTCATCGCCGACATTGCGAAGTTCAATTGCATTAGGCTATGGCGCAATTCCGTGGACGCACTCAGAATAACGCCGATCAGCCTTAAGGCCCAAACACAAAAGGGTAACGCGCCGCTGGCACTTTCGTGCTAGGGGTCGATTCTGCAGCGCGCACCAGAGAAATCAGCGATTCGATGCGGTTTGAATTCCGCAGGTTCCGTCCGATCCGCAGGGCAGAGGGGCGGGAAGGCCGAGAGGGCCGGGACCGTTCACGGTCACAATAGGGTGCCGGGAAGTTGTGGATGGGGCGGCGGGGGCAAAGGAAGCCGCGGCCAAGCCAGCGATAGCGACGAGCAGGGCGAACATGCGAATGGCAGATGTCATCTTTGGTAACCTCTTAAGGTTCGATTTGGAAAGGCATCATCTCTTTCCACGCAAGAATCGTACCGTAAAATTTAGTATAAGTCCAGTTTTTTCATAAGTATAATGATATAGCACGGGCAATAGGTACTAACGTCACATCAACAAAGAAGCATATATGTCCTTGGTAACCTCTTGCACGCCTTTGTCCGGCCCCTCCGAGCGCCTCGGCCGCATGGTAAAATAAGCCTAGACAAACGGGCTTGATCACCTCGGTTTTTCAAGCGGTTAGAGCGGTTCCAGAGTTGACATGTCCTATGCGCTTCAGCGAAAGGTGGCGTTTTCTTAAGGAAAGCGCCAGTTGGCAACCCGGTTCCTGCGTAAAGCAACCCTGGAACCGCTGTAGTTGCTCTCCAGCGTCCGGAAAACGTCTCCGGTGACCCTCGATTGGATACACCTGCCTTGCGAACGGAATTTTATGGCGACTGAAGTTCTGAGCAGCACCCCCATGCAGCACGGCGACAACGATAGTTACACCGGCGAGAACATCAAGGTTCTCGAAGGACTGGAAGCAGTACGCCTGCGCCCGGCCATGTACATCGGCTCGACCGGCGAAATGGGGTTGCATCACCTGGTCTACGAAGTGGTCGATAACTCTGTGGATGAGGCGCTTGCGGGCTACTGCAAGAAGATCGACGTGGTCATCCATGTGGACAACTCCATCACCGTTGTCGACGACGGCCGCGGCATTCCCGTGGACATGATGGACCTGCCGGGCGGCGAACGGTTGCCCGCCGCGCAAGTGGTGCTGACCAAGCTGCACGCTGGCGGCAAATTCGACTCTTCGACGTACAAAGTTTCCGGCGGCCTGCACGGGGTGGGCGTCAGCGTTGTGAATGCGCTGAGCGAGGAGTTCGAGGTGGAGATCTGGCGCCCGGAAAAGCCGGGCGAGCCCAGCCACACCTACGAGCAGAGCTATTCGAAGGGTATTCCCACTTCCAAGCTGATGAAGACCGGCACCAGCAAGCGCCGCGGCACCAAGGTGCACTTCCTGCCCGACAAGACCATCTTCGTCACTGCGGAATTCAATTACGACACGCTGGCGCAGCGCCTGCGCGAGATGGCCTTCCTCAACAAGGGCCTGGAGATCACACTGACCGACGAGCGCACCGCCGATCCCAAGACCGGGGAAGCGCGCCGCGCCGAATTCCGCTACGCCGGGGGCATCGCCGAGTTTGTCAAACATCTCAATCGCGGCAAGAGCGTGCTGCACGACAAGCCCATCGTCATGGAGGCGTCGCGCGACGGCGTTGAGATCGACATCGCACTGCAGTACAACGACAGCTATTCCGAGACCGTGTTCAGCTTCGCCAACAACATCAACACCGTGGACGGGGGCACGCATCTTTCCGGATTTCGCGCCGCGCTGACGCGCACCATCAACTTCATCGGCCAGCAGATGGGCCTGTTCAAAGATCTAAAAGAAAGCCTGAGCGGCGACGACGTCAGGGAGGGCCTGGTGGCCGTGGTGAGCGTGAAGCTATCGCAGCCGCAGTTCGAAGGCCAGACCAAGGGCAAGCTCAACTCCGACATCGCCGGCACCGTGCAGGCCTTCGTCAACGAGCGTCTGGGAATGTATCTGGAGCAGAATCCGCCAGTGGCGCGGCGCATCATCAACAAGGCGATTGAAGCGGCCCGCGCGCGCGAGGCGGCCCGCAAGGCGCGCGACCTGACGCGGCGCAAAGGCGCGCTCGATGGCGGCGGGCTGCCCGGTAAACTGGCCGACTGCAGCGAGCGCAATCCCGAGCGCTGCGAACTCTACCTGGTCGAGGGCGAATCAGCCGGCGGCACAGCCAAGCAGGGACGCGATCGCAAATTCCAGGCCATCCTGCCGCTCAAAGGAAAAATTCTCAACGTCGAGAAGGCGCGCTACGACAAGATGCTCGGGCACGAGGAAATCCGCGCCATGATCACCGCGCTGGGCTGCGGCATCGGCAAGGAGGATTTCGATCCGGCCAAGGTCCGCTACGGAAAAATCATCCTGATGACCGACGCCGATGTGGACGGCTCCCACATTCGCACCTTGCTGCTCACGTTCTTCTTCCGCCACATGACCGAGCTCATCAAGCGCGATCATGTGTATATCGCGCAGCCGCCGCTTTACAAGATCAAGAAAGGGCGCTTCGAGCAGTACATCAAGGACGACCGCGAGTTTGTGAAGGTGATGGTGAAACGAGCGTCGGAAGGCATGGTGGTGCGCCACGGAGAGACCGCGAGCCGCATCGAAGGCGCCGAGCTCACCCGCTTCATGGCCACGCTCAATGAGTATCTCGGCTTTGTGGAGAAGGTGGACAAGCGCATCCGCAACGAAAGACTGACCGAAATGCTGGCCCGCGCCGAGCTGACGCATCGCGCCGATTTTTCTTCAAAGGACGGCAAAGGAGTTCCGGACAAGATTGCCGATTTGCACGCGAAGCTTGTCGAGCTTGCCGATGAGTTCCAGTTCAAGGTGGGCAAGCCGTTGGAGGACGAGGAACACCACACCTGGTCCGTCTGCTATACCGATACCCAGGGTGCCACGCGTTGCATCGACTGGACGCTGGCCTCCAGCCCCGAGTTCCGCCAGATGATGTCGAAGTACTCGCTCATCAAGGAGTTTCTCGAGCCGCCCTTCCTGGTGGAGTATTTGGCCAAATCTGCCGCGGCCGCAGACGAAGAAGAAGCGGAAGGCGCCGAGGCCAGGACTGAAACCAAGTCTCCCGCTCGAGCCGCACGCAACCTGCGCGAGCCGGTGGAAAAGCAGACCGCCCGCGAGCTCTTCGCCTACATTGTGGAGCAAGGCAAGAAGGACTACCAGGTGCAGCGCTACAAAGGCCTGGGCGAGATGACAGCCACGCAGCTTTGGGAAACCACGATGGACCCCGAGCACCGCACCTTGCTTTCAGTGAAGCTCGAGGACATTGCCGAAACCGAGGCCATCTTCACCACCCTCATGGGCGAAGACGTGGAAGCCCGCCGCAAATTCATCGAAGACAACGCGCTGGACGTCAAGAACCTCGATATCTAATGGTGAAGGGCGCCCGTAAGCATAGCCATTTACATCCGAGTTGAGTCTTCCGCGACAAGTTTGAGCCAAAAGCTGCCAGAGCTTCGCTCAAAATAGAGCTTCGTGCTTACCAAGTGAAGTTGTGCCGGATCTGGCGAGCTGTGATTCACGAAAACTACGCAACTCACCGGCTCTGCAGATGACTTGGCTTGGGTTCCTGCGCTGCCTACGTTGTTGCCTGCTGAACTTGTGATTTCGCGATTTCTGCCACTTCTCCAGCCCCCTTGGCATAGAGTCCCTCTTCATCAGGAGCAAGCGCATACAGCAGCTTCAGAAACTCCCCTGCGTGTACACGCTCCTCGTCCGCTATGTCCTTGAGCACTGCCACGGCGAGTTTGTTTTCGGTTGACTCTGCAAGCTGCATATACATCTGAGTCGCTTCGTACTCAGAGGCGACCATAAAGCGAATCGCTCTCACGAGTTCCTCGTCCGTGAGCTTTCTCCCGTTCGCCAACTCTGAAAAGGGTGACCCGAACTGTGGCATATCGTTCTCCTCTGCTTCATGCACCTTGACACGCTAAAGATTGGATTGCGGCTTTGAGTGCTATCACGTTTGTAGTTCCGTGGCTTCCAGCGGTCTGAGCGGAATTGACCATTGCGGCAATGTCCGTCCAAAGGAAACGAGCGCGTCCACCACAGAATTTCGCGCTGCCTCGACTCGCTTCACTGTGCTTGATGTCGTAGTGGTCGAGCCACTCTTCCATTTTCTCCGGCGAATTCGCATTTTCCGCAAATCTGTAGGATTCGACCCATCTTCTGAGAAAATGATCGCTGTACAGGGTGAGGTCTGCCGGGAAGCAAGACTCAACCATATGAGGAAATGGCGGGACTGTTCTTAGAGAACCGGGCCCTGCTTTTATTGTTGCAACTCCGCAATATGGACGGAGTGATTTAAAGCCGAGGTCCTGATCGAGTCGGACGCAGGCCACATTTTGCGTTGTCAAAGAGAGGTCCCGATGAAAAGACTTGTCCTGGCTGGATGGCTCCTCGCATGCGCCGTTACGAGCACGGCCGCCCAATCGGCCGGCGCGAACCCCCTCGCTACCGCGCGGGTCTTCTCCTTCGACGAGATGACCGCGAAGACCGCGGCCAACGGCGCCGTAGGCCGCAATGTCTTCAGCGGCACGCTGGCCACCGGCGAAGCCGTGGCTGTGCATGAGACCATGCAGCCCGCCGGGACCGCCCCCAACCCCTTGCACCATATCCAGCACTCGGAAGTGATCGTCGTCGAGGAAGGCACTCTCGAATTCGAGCACGACGGCAAGGCCGAGCGCGCCGGAGCCGGCAGCATCATCTATGTCGCCCTTGGCGCCCTGCATACCATAAAGAATGTGGGGGCCGGTCCCGCCAGGTACGTCGTCATACAAATTGGCGGAGACACTAGAAAGTAGCCGGGGCACGATGTTCGACCTACCTAGAACCTGCGTTGCGGTCTTGTTACTTGCAGGATTTCGGGGCCTCCCTGTTTTGGCGCAGACCCCGGCCGCGCCCGAATCCGCTGCAGCGATGGTTGAAAGCGATCTGCTCCGCTCTTTTGCAGCCGAAGAAAAGAGGGGCGACGCCTTTTTCTATACGCAGTCGTATTACGCATTGCACGGCCAGCACGTGATCTTCAAGGGCTCGATCTTTGCCTCGATTGCGGATGTCAAAGTGAGCGGCTGCAGAATGAAGATCGATACCACGATCGCTGACCGTTACTCCGGCACCATCGGCAGAAGGCGGGTGGACCCGACCCAGAGTCTCTATCGCATCTCGGCCCACTTCATGCTTACGCCCGAGATCGCCCAGTTCCTCAAAGTAGTTAAAGCAAGACCCGGACAACTGGACGAGGGAACCCATCCGGTGTGTTCCGATCATCAACCGTGCGTCCTGAACTGGATCGAACTCCGCTCCGAGCGCCCGGAGATGCAGGTGACCGAATTCACCAACGATATCCAGGGCTACGACGGATTTGTGAAGGAGTTCGACGCGCCGGTGGACCGCTTTCTGGTGCCGGTCAGCTCGCCCGCCGCGGGGAACGAGCTGATCTCGAGGATGCAGGCTTTGGCAGGCGCTTGCGCTCATTGACGGCGCGAACCGGGCCCGCCCAGGGACCCGTTCCCGAACGCGCAGCCTCCTTACCGTCAGCGCAGCGGTCGCAACCGTTGCCTTTCCCCGGGCACATTACGAAAGTGGAATATTTTTCTCGTCCTTGCCGTCCTCCCGCAAGGTTCGATTGACGTCTCTCCTTATATGAAGCTAGTTTCTGGGAAAAAACCCGCGCAACTTTCATTGGGAGGCGGGGTTTCGACCCCCAGCAGTATTCTCCAGGTTATTTTCTGTCTTCTGGGATCGCTTTGGCGGGAAGGCAGGAGCCCCAGGTGGCTGCGGAATCGCGCAAGCGGCGAGAGTGCAGAAGCCGTATAGGCAGAATTCCATCGGCTGTCGTGAGGTCAATATGACTTAGCGCTGGTTGCGCCTGCGTGGACCAACTCCCGTGGCGCAACGGGGCACGCAGCCTGGAAGCATAAAAATCGCGGGAACAAGGAGCATCAACATGATTGACAAGGCACGAGTTCTTGTTGTGGCCGCCGCCGCGGCGACCTTTTTCTGGATGACCGGCTGCGCGGGCAGCCTGGTTTCTTCACTGACCACCACTTCCACTGAGTCGCAGACTGGCACCGTCAATGTGATGCTGAGTGATGACCCCACGGAAGACTGGGCAACCATCGGCGTAAGGGTCGAAAGCATTGCCCTGAATCCGCAGGGCGGCGGAACGCCGGTAACGGTTTTCACGGCGCCTTCCACGCCGCCGATCATCAACCTCGTGCAACTCGACCAACTGGGTGAGATTCTGGGCAACGCCACCATTCCCGTGGGTACCTACACCTCGGCCACGGTCACGCTCGCCGCCAACAACAATGGAACCACCTGCGACATGCTTCTGGTGGTTTCCGGCGACCCATCGTCCGGCTTTCCGCTTCCTGCCGGGTCGACCGTGCCGTGCAGCCAGATTGTGATCACGGGTGCGCAAGGCACATCGCCCAATGCCACGGTTCCGCTGAGCATCAACCTGGTTTCGCCGCTCACGGTCTCATCCGGCAGCAGCAACGCCCTCGATCTGGAATTCGATCTGCGGCACCCGGCATTCATCGTGGAGCATGAGCCCGCCGGCGCGACGACCCCCACCTGGGCGGTCAATTTCAACGGCCCGCTGCGCCATCACCCGCGTCCCGATCTCACGCAACTTCTGCTGCGGCACGTTTACGGCCAGGTTGCCTCGTCCACCAACACTTCGATCACCATCGAGCGGTCGTTCCCGGATCACCCTGTAACCACTCCTGAGACCGCGACGACCATTACCAGCGACACGCTGCCCATCCAGATCGATGCCACCAACGGCGCCATCTTCTTCGATCTCGACAACATGACAGCGCCGACCACGCTGACCAGCTTCTCGACGGTGACCGCGGACTTTGCAAACTCTCCGTACGTACGCATTGCCGCGCGCTACCAGAGCGACGGCACGCTGGTGGCCACCCGCATCTACCTCAGCAGCACCTTCGACAAGATCTGGAAGAATCCCGAGGGCCATGTGCTGCACGTGAACACCACGACCAACAATATGTGGGTGACGACCGAGGACGGCAATGCCAAGGAGATCGCCATCGGTCCCAACACCAACTTCTATTTCCGGTCCGACAACACGGTGATTGGCACCGGCACGTCGTTCTTTGATGGAAAGACTCCCGGCGGCCTGCCCAACCTGGCGCGCGGATTCAAGGTGAACGTCACCATCGATCCGCCGTCCGCGGCTACACCTCCCGTGGCGCTCACCGTCGAGATTGACATCGCGCGTTATGACGGGACGATTCTCTCGTCATCCTCCTCCGACTTCGAATACAACCGCGTCTTCGCCATGGCCGATACGCGAGGAGGCAAGGACAATTACACCGGCTCCATCGGATACATCAAGTCCAACAGCGCCAATACCACCCCTGCAGGCGTCGCCGTCGAGGGGTTCTATTGGTGGGACTTCGGGTTCCCGACCCTGCCTGACACCGGCGCCAATGCGGTCAGCGACTTTGTGAGCGCCACCGACGGCTCCGTGAACTTTGGCGGAACGGTGGGTACGCTGCAGCCGGTTGGTCTGAGCAATAGCACCTGGAACGATCCCAACGCGTCGGACACCTGGTCGGCGCTCTGGACGGTGCTCATGCCCGTGACCGCGCCGCTCGGCACGGTCTCCTCGGCATTCTCGTCAACCACCAACAGCTTCCAATACAAGGTGCCGCTGCCTGCCGCGGCGCCGGCTAACACGCCGGCCGCGTTACCGGTCACTGTGGACCTGATGACGGCCAGCGGCAGCGCGACCCTGGTCTACGATGTCGATCGCCAGGGCAACATTATTACCATCACGCCGGAGGACATCAGCAATTCCAGCACGTTGACCGCGGTCGGCAACGCCCTGGTGTCCGGTGTTCCCGTGAAGATCTACGGCGTGCCGCAAAAAGATGGCAGCATCAAGGCATACGTGCTGTTCTATTACACGCACACGCCATCGACAATCTAACCATCACTGCTTCTTGCTTTTGGTCTGAAGACGCGCCGCCATTCCTCAAGGATGGCGGCGCCTTTTTTAGCCCGACGCCACGCGTGGCGAAGAAGATTTGCAGGCCGGTTACGCCCCGCGCACATGTCCGCGCCCATGGCTCTTCACCGCATACATTCGCGCGTCAGCCGTGCCAATGATGGCATGCACCTGGATGCCGTCGCCGGGCGCGGAAGCCAGGCCAACGCTGGCGCTCACATTCAGTTTCAGCCCGTTCTTCATCCGGAACTCGGTTTCCATCAGCGCACGGTGCATGGACTTCGCCCGTTCCAGCGCGGCAGTAGCATCGGTCCCCGGCATCAGGATCACGAACTCGTCGCCGCCATAGCGGAAGCACAAATCCTGTTTGCGGCTCAACTCCTGCAGCCTGCGTCCGGTAAGCGCCAGCAGTTCGCTGCCGATGAGGTGCCCGTGCGCGTCGTTCACCAGCTTGAACCGGTCCAGGTCAAGAAACGCCAGGCTCACGGGTATCTGCGATTTCTTTGAGCGTCGCAATTCGCGGTCCAGCACGTTGTACAAGTGGCGTACGTTGTGCAGGCCGGTGGTGTCGTCGGTGATGGTGAGCTGCTGAACGCGGGCCACGTCGTGCGCGTTTTCGATGGCGATGGCTGCATGGTCGGCCAGGATGTGCAGAAAGGCAATCGTGTAGTCCGACATCTCTGCACGGGGATTGAGGATCTCAATGACGCCCTGCATACCCTTGCGTCCGCGCAACGGCAAGGCAATCGCCGCGCGCACAGCATGCAAGCAGCCGGCGCCGGGCTGTTGCAAACGGGGATCCTCTTCCGCCTCGGGAACGATGACTGTTTCACCATGCTCGAGCACCCATCCGGCCAGTCCCTCGCCGACTTTCACCCGCAGGCCCTTCAAGGCCTCCTGCCCATCGCCGCCCGCAATGGCGTAATAGAGCTCCTGGGTGGCTTCGTCGAGCATGAGCAGCGTCCACAACTCCGCCTCCACCATCCTCTCCATGTGTTCCAGGATGGTGCGCAGAATCGTGTCCAGGTCGAAGCTCGAGGTGAGCGATCGCGCCAGTTGATGAAACACAAGCAGATCAGCGAGCGGGATGCGTCCTTCCGTCTCGTTTGGCATCTTTTGGCCCTGGAGGAGAGGTCTTTCCATCATTCTGCCACGCAGGTGAGTGCACGCAAGTCAAGGTTTGCTCATTTCACGTACCCTGCGTGCCAGTTCAAAATCGTTGCGAAACCACCGCTTAGCCGCCGATGTGCACCATCGAGCGCGATGGCTTCAGGAATTCCGGTTCACCGATGTGATGCCGTGCTTCTTTCCCCTGAATCGTACGCACAATGTAGGTGCGAAGTTCCTCGTCGCCGGCTCCGGCCCGCAATCGTCCGTAAAGGTCGTGTTCCACCTGCGAAAACAGGCAGGTGCGAATCTTGCCGTCGGAAGTGAGCCGCACCCGGCTGCACGCCCCGCAAAATGCCTGGCTGACCGGGGCGATGATGCCGATCTCGCCCACGCCGTCCGCGAAGGTAAAGCGGCGCGCCGTTTCGCTGGCCTCGCGAGCCGGCAATTCCGTCAGAGGCATCGCAAGGCCGATGCGCTCCACGATCTCTTTGAGAGTCACCACGATTTCCGGCGTCCAGAGCCGTCCCTCTTCCAGGGGCATGAACTCGATGAAACGCACCACAACGTCTTCTTCGCGAGCGAAGCGGGCGAAACCCTCGATCTGGTCGTCGTTGAATCCGCGCAGAAGCACGCAATTGATTTTGAGCGGTGTAAGCCCCGCGGCGCGCGCGGCGCGAATGCCCTTGAGAACCACCGGAAAGCTGCCCGGGACACGAGTGATCTGCTCGAAAGTCGCCGCATCCACGGCGTCCATGCTCACCGTCACCCGGTTGAGCCCGGCGGCTTTGAGCGGGCCGGCGAGCGACTCCAGCAGATGGCCGTTGGTGGTCAGAGCAAGGTCGAGCGAATCACCTGCCGGCGTGCGCATGCGCGCCAGTTCTTCGACCAGCTCGACGACCCCGCGCCGCAAAAGCGGCTCACCGCCGGTGAGCCGCACCTTGGTAATTCCCAGGCCGACAAAAAGCCGGATCAGGCGCAGATATTCTTCGCCGGCCAGCTCCGGATACTGGGCTCCGGCCTCGCCCGTGCGGCAATACACGCACTTGTAGTTGCAGCGGTCGGTGATGGAGACACGGAGATCATGGATCACGCGCCCGTGGCTGTCGGTCAGCGGCGGGTGTGGCGCCTGAGTGGAAGCGACGGGTAGGGAAGCGGCATCCATCAGCTATTTAAGCCTATACCCTTTTGGGTACTGCTAGAAGGGTGGCAAGCGCCCGGCCGCGCATTCGGGCAGGTCGATCAAGGCGATAGCATACAAAGAGCAAAGGTGCCGCGGTCGCGATGGCGGCGTGGTGACCCAAGCGATGGAAGCAGGGAAAATGCCGGCAACGGGAGCCAGACCGATGGGCACAGCGGACGAGGCAGGCGCGGCACGGGCCGTGCGGCAGATGTTCGAGTCCATTGCGCCAAAGTACGACCTGCTGAACCATGTGCTCTCGGCGAACATTGATCGGCTTTGGTGGCGCAGAGCGGCGCGGCGGTTTCGCGATGTTCTGGCCCGGCCCGACGCCCAGATCCTGGATATCTGCTGCGGCACCGGCGACCTGACCATGGCATTGCTTAAGTTGCGTCCACCAGGGGCCCGGCCGGTTCTGGCCGGTGACTTTGCCCGCGCCATGCTGCGCCGTGGAGCGCAAAAGTTCGGTCGGCAGACGCTGCAGGCGCCTGGCAACGGCACGGAATCAGCCGCAAAGCCATACGCGATTCCCATCGAAGCCGATGCGCTCCACCTCCCGCTGCGTGATGAGTCGCTGGATCTGATTGTGACGGCCTTCGGCTTTCGCAATCTCGCCAACTACGCAGCCGGCCTCAGGGAGTTTCATCGCACGCTCAAACCCGGCGGACAGTTGGGGATTCTGGAGTTCAGCGAACCGGGCGGACTGATGGGCAAGGCCTATGCGCTCTACTTCCGGCGCGTACTGCCGGCCATCGGCAGGATGATTTGCGGCAAGGACGGTCCCTACAACTACCTGCCGACATCGGTGGGCGCCTTTCCGCCGCCCGGCGAGATGCTTGCGATGATGCGGCGAGCGGGGTATGTGGACTGTGCCTGGCAGCCGTACACCTTCGGTATTGCGGGGTTGTACACGGCCACGCGGCCACCGATACTGTAAGAGCACCATGACCTCCGCCGTCTCCAGTTCGCGGGCCACCGAGCCTCCCGTTCCCAGCCTGGCCGCAATCTCGGCCGAAAAGCGGCGCGTAGCGTGGCTCTCCATGGCGGCCGCGGCGGTGATGACGCTGCTCAAGCTCGGCGCCGGCCTGCTCTCCGGCTCTCTGGGTGTGCTTTCTGACGCGGCGCACTCCGGGCTCGATCTGGCGGGTGCTGCGCTCACCTTCTTCTCAGTGAACGTGAGCGACAAGCCGGCCGACGAAGACCATACTTACGGCCACGGCAAAATCGAAAACCTGTCGGCGTTTGCCGAGGCAGGACTGATGGCTTTCTCCTGCGCGTGGATCGTGGGTGAAGCCGTCGAGCGCATGATGTACCACACCGTGAATCTGCACCACTCTCTCTGGCCGGTGCTGGTGCTGCTCACTTCCATCGCCGTGGACTTCTGGCGCTCGCGGCAGCTGCGCGCGGTGGCTCTGCGCACCGGGTCGCCGGCACTGGCCACGGACGCCTTCCACTTTGCCTCAGACATCTGGGCCACGCTCGCGGTGCTGGCTGGATTGGTTGCTACGTGGCTCGGATCGCGATTCGGCATCGCCGCCCTGCAATATGCCGACCCGTGCGCCGCCATTTTGGTTTCGCTCCTGATTCTGCGCATGGCCATTCGCCTTGGTCACGAAGCCGTGGGAGCACTTCTGGACGAAATCCCCGCGGAAACGCGGCGGCGGCTGGTGCGCGAGGTGGAACGCGTCGACGGAGTGCTGGACGTGGAACGCGCGCGAGTGCGGCGTGCAGGCGCCGGCTACTTTGTCGATCTCACCTTGGCTCTGCCGCGGCGATTCACCTTTGAGCACACCGGCGAACTGGTGAATGCCGCAACGGCCGCGGTGCATTGCGTGCTGCCCGCGGCCGACGTGATCATCCACACCATCCCTCGCGAAACGCGCACCGAAAGCATCTTCGATCGCGTCCGCGCCGTGGCCGCGCGCAACAATGTTTCGGTGCATGAGCTCAGCGTCCAGTCGCGCCACGGGCGCATGCAGGTTGAGCTGCACGTCGAAATCGACGAGAACAAGAAGCTCAGCGAAGCGCACAGCTTTGTCACCGCAATGGAAGCGGAGATTCTGCGCGAAGTTCCCGAGATTGACTCCGTGCTGACCCACATCGAGAGCGAGCCGGCAACCATCGAACAGCCGGACGACGTGGTTGTGGAAGACCGCAGGATTGAATTGGCGCTGCGTGCCGCGGCCGCCGGGATCCCCGACATTGTGGACGTCCATGCCGTCGCCGTGGGCCGCACCCGCGAGCACATCTCTGTCACATGTCATTGCACCTTGCCCGACGATCTGCCCATGCATCGCGTCCACGAAGCCATCACGGAGCTGGAGGACCGCTTCAAGCTGGAGTGTCCCGAGGTGTACCGCGTCACCATCCATCCCGAGCCGGTGACGGATAATACGCGTTAGCGCGACGTATACTGGCCGGGAAGAATCAACGCGAGGTTTCCCATGCCGTTGAATGATACGACTGCTGAACTAAATGAACCAATCAATCGGAGATTGGCCAACCTGTTTGTAGTCCTAGCAGTTTTGCTCATGATCATGTGCGAAGCGGTGGTAATTCGTGGGCTGTGGTTCAAGGAAGCGACACTTGACTTTGACTACTGGCTGAAACGGTGCTCAATTCCGCTCTTCATCGCGTTTCCGGCATTGTTCCTGTCAACTTTTCGATCGACATCAAGACGATGGGCCAGGCAAGGGCAAATGACCTCCAGCCTGGCAGCGAGTATCAACAATACTTTCGGTGTCGCGACGATGATCACCTACATCTGTGTCCTCGAACTTGCAGAGTTGGCTTTTCGTGCGCGGTGATTGCTCATGAATACCCGCGCCATCGCCGGTTTCTTCCGTGTGGCCTCGCTGCTGCTGCTGCTCATCGCCGTGGCGTTGCTGGCCGCCATCGCGACCATGCAATTCGCCATTCACGGCGCCGAGGTGCAGGTGCCCGCGTTGAAGGGCATGACGGTGGCTGACGCGTTGAGCGAAACCGCCGGCCTGGGCCTGAATCTGGACGTCGACAACCGCTACTATTCGGGCGATGTGGCTGCCGGCCACATTCTGTCGCAGTCGCCCGCTGCGGGCACGGTGGTGCGCCGCGAGTGGCATGTACGCGTGGCGGAGAGCCTGGGACCGCAAAAGGTCGACGTTCCCGACACGGTGGGCGTGGATGAGCGCGTGGCGTCGCTGGAACTGCGCCGCGCGGGTCTCGAGGTGGGCGAGATTGCGCACCTTCCTTCGAGAGCTGCCGCCGAGGGAACGGTGCTGGCGCAGGATCCACCCGCGCACGCACAGGGCATCGAGCAACCAAGCGTGAACCTGCTGGTAGCCGCGCCGGACGATGAAACCCCGGATGGATACGTGATGCCGGACTTTACGGGATGGCCGATCGCGAGCGCCAACGCCGCTCTTGCCAAGGCCGGCATTCGCACCAGCCCGCCCGATCTTGCGGATGTGCCCGTAGGGCGAGTGGGTTATTGGATGGCGCCTATCCACGACGTAGCCAAGCCGGGAGCCGTATTGTCGCAATCACCCGCCGCCGGCACGCGCGTCGATCGCAGCACGGTTGTTCATTTCACGGTGGTCAAGTAGGAAACAAGGGAGGCAAAACTGCATGGGACTCAACGAGGACTTGGAAAGAATCGCAACGCAGGAGCGCGAACTGCGCCTATCGCAACTCGATGCGCAGATTGCATGGGAGCTGGGTACGCGCATTCGCGCCATGGCCGTGGAGCGCGGCCTTATTTTGGTCATTGATGTGCGGCGTTTCGGGCAGCCCCTGTTTTATGCGGCGCTCGATGGCACCACTCCCGACAATGCCGAGTGGGTGCGCCGCAAGAGCAACGTGGTGGCGCGCTTCCATCGCAGCTCCTACTCTGTTGGAATGACGCTCAAGGTGAAAGCGACGACGCTCGTGGAGCGCTATGGACTGCCGGTCGCGGATTATGCGGCCGACGGCGGTTCCTTTCCACTGATTGCCGAGAGCGCAGGCATCGTGGGCAGCGCGACCGTGTCCGGGCTGCCGCAGCGCGACGATCACAATCTGGTTGTGGAAGCGCTTTGCGCGTTGCTGGGGCGGGATTTCGCAGCCTTGCGTTTGGGGCCGGAGACGGCATAGCGGCTTATCGGCGGCTCGCCTGGGAAAAAGTAGCGCCGGCCTCCTGGCCGGCTGTCGTGTGGGCCTCCCGGCCCACACTTCGTTTCTGGCGGCGTAGACGCCGCCAGTACAGTCGCTCTGGAGAGCGGCGGTACCTGGACGTGCCGTTTCCGGATAAGTTTCAAGCCAGCCTTTCAAGCAGAACCACAAAGAAGCCATCCGTTGGCACCGCGCCCGGCAACAGGCGCAAAGCGCCGTCAGGCGTGAGGCATGTTCGCAGCGACTCCGCTGCCTCAGGGCGGAGAATGCCATTGCGCCCTAGCGCCTCTAGGCCCGGCTCGAGTGATATCTGCCGTACATTTGGGTTTTCCGAGAGGGCCGCGGCCACGACCTGCTCATTTTCCTCCGGCTCCAGCGAACAGGTTGAGTAAACCACGCGCCCGCCGGGACGAACGGCGCGTACGGCCGCGCGCAAAATACCGCGCTGGCGTTCCGCAAGCCGCGGCAAATCCTCCAACTGCAAACGGTGGCGGATCTCAGGATTGCGGCCCAGCGTGCCGGTGCCGCTGCAGGGCACGTCCACCAGCGCAAGATCAAATGCGGCTGCTTCTTCAAGTTCGGCTGCATCGGCAAGCCGGCACTCCACGCGATCGGCGTACGCAGCGAGGCGCTTGCGTAGTTCGGCAAGCCGCCGCGGGCTCGATTCGCAGGCAACGATGTGCGCGTGGGGGATTCGTTCCGCAAGGATGAGCGTCTTGCCGCCGGGCGCCGCGCACGCATCGAGAATTTTTTCTTGGTTTTGGACGAGACCCTCGGTGATGCCAGCGAGCTCCCCAATCAACTGCGATCCTTCATCCTGCACGCGCACACGGCCTTCACGAAAGGCCGGCGTGGCCATCACATCGCCGGAAACCACGGTGCGCACGGCCGTGAGCAACTCACCGGATGCAAGCTCGATTCCCGCCTCGCTTAGTTCGTCGGCAACGGCTGGGCTCTCCATGCGCAAGTTAAACTGCGGCTGGCTCTGGCCGTGGCGGCAGATCGCATGCATCGCCTCCACGCCGTAAGCTGAGGTCCAGCGCGCGACCATCCACGCAGGATGCGCCTGGACAGCCGATTCACGACCACTCTCCTCCAAAAGTCTGCCCCACGCAGTGGTGCCCCGCGCAGCAGTGCGGAGAACCGCATTCACCATTCCGGCGGCAAAGCGATGGCCCGACTGTTTCGTCAGTTCCACGCTCTCATCGATGGCGGCGTGGGCAGGAATACGGTCGAGAAACCAAAGTTGGAAGGCTCCGAGGCGCAGAGCAATCAGAACTTCAGAATCGAGCTTGGCACCTGGACGCTTCAGCAGCGGGCGAATCTCGTGATCGAGCCAGATCTGCCAGCGAAGCACGCCCAGCACCAAGGCCGTGGCCAGATGGCGGTCCGCCGGCGCGAGCTTGTTGACCTCATCGGCCCGCAACAGATCGTCAGCGTGGGCCTGGCCGCGTTCGACAGCAAGGAGAATGCGGAAAGCGGCTTGGCGCGCGGGGGAGATGGCAGGCATGGCGCTCAACCTACAGCGGTTCCAGAGTTGATGTATCCAGGAACCGGGATGCGGAGTGGCGTTTTCCTCAAGAAAATGCCACCTTTTACCGAGCCAACGATAGCACGTTAACTCTGGAACCGCTCGAGACGCGCGTCTGCCGCGAGCGGGTTTCCACGTAGAAACTCGGCGGCATTCAGGCGCTTCTTGCCTTCAAGCTGCACTTCCTTGAACTCCAGCCAGGTGTTGCCGGCGCAGCAGGCGTAGAGGCGTTCGTTCTCGGCGCGCACCGAGCCCGGAGCGGCGATGCCCAATTGCTCAGCGAAGCTCTCGTGCACAACTGCCATGCGATGCACGATCAGCTTCTTGCCATGCAGAGCGGTAAATGCGCCGGGCCAGGGCTGAAAGCCGCGCCAGCGGTTGTAAAGTTCCGTTGCCGAGCGCGCGGCAAAGTCCATGCGGCCGTCTTCGCGGTTGAGCAGCGGCGCATACGTCGCGCCTTCGTGATTCTGCGGCTGCGGTTGCAGCGTTCCATCGGCGAGTCCGGCCAAAGTTTCTACGACCATCGGCGCTCCCGCGTTGGCCAGCACGAGAAACAACTCCGTTGCGG
>Ga0181533_1000457_pt1 | contig 54536 bp, 35 predicted proteins | sample PEATcosm2014_Bin_45_FD_119772 | JGI IMG/M metagenome (GOLD analysis project Ga0181533, IMG submission 119772) | Peatland microbial communities from MTU Mesocosm Facility, Houghton, MI, USA - PEATcosm2014_Bin11_60_metaG | ecosystem: Environmental > Terrestrial > Soil > Wetlands > Peat | place... | reverse complement strand
TGGAATCGGCAGGATTGCGGCCGGCTGCCTTCGTTGCGGGAGTAGGGACGGGTGGAACCGTGATGGGAGTTGGACGATTCCTCCGCGGCATGGACAAGGCAATCAAGGTGCATCCCGTGGAACCGGAAGAATCGCCGACGCTCAGCACCGGCCACAAGGTGGGCAAGCACCGCATCCAGGGAATCTCAGACGAGTTCGTTCCCGCGATCTTGAACCTTGCCGAACTGGATGATGTGATCCAGGTATCGGACGGTGACTCGATCCTGATGGCGCAGAAACTGGCGAAGACTCTGGGGCTGGCAGTCGGAATCTCTTCCGGGTGCAATCTGGTTGCGGCATTGATGGTTCAACAGCGGCTGGGGCCGGATGCAGTGGTGGTCACCGTCTTCGCCGATGACAACAAGAAGTATTTGAGCACCGACCTGATGAAAGAAGAGCCGGCGCGGGACGAATACGTAACGCCCCAGGTTGAATTGTTAGGGCTTTCCACGATGCAACGCGTCTGTGCGTTTTGCGAGGGCGGGAGGTAAACAACAGCTGATGTGCCAACCTAGTTTGTCTCAACCGAGGGTTCACCCCAGCCAGGTGTGCCGCAGAATGTGCCGTACGCTTCGAGCCCACGCGCGCCAATGCGGGCTTTTTCGATACTTAGTCCTTGGTTTCGGCTTTGGCAGCAGCATGGAATTTGTTGCCACTCGTGAACCTTCATCGAATTTTCATCCACTTTGAAATTTGGTAGCAAGTCGGCTGCTTTGCGCTATGGATGCGGCTCTTGGGCTGATCCAGATTTGACACTCGTCCGCTAGGTTGTATCGTTCTTCTCATCGGTCACGATGTCACCGTATACGTTCATCGTGGTACGGATGTCCGCGTCCAATCTCGCGCACGAGATTGCGAGCCTGTTAGCACAGGGAAGCTGCCATTGCTGACGTGGGCAGTTCTCACCTGGCTACACCGAACCGGTGGGCTGCGCTTCGTTAGTGTGGCGCGCCGCCCGGCATGGTAGGCATTTGCCGGCAATTTTCCGGATGAGTGAATAGCGAGGCGTCGGGTTCGTTCAAGCTCACGTCTTTGTACTCCATTGTGACCAGGCCATGGCTGGACTGCATCTCAATCTTGATGGGGAAGCCCTTAAGGTCCTCGGCTTCCCAGACCTTCATCTTGGAGGGTTGGCCATTGCGGGGAGTGACCGTCAAATTCTCCACCTTGCAGGCATGGCCATCCACCGTGTCAGTGCCCGCCGATGAGCGCTCGATTGTGGCATCCTGTGCTTGAGAAAAAGGGTTCTGCTGTGTCGGCGAAGTTGTCTGCATGCACATGCCATTGCTCATAACCATGTAACCCGTGTGCTGGCTTAGTTCCATGATCATGTAGCCGGCACCACCCGGCATGGTCGTTCTCATTTTGTCGCCGGAGCGATAAATTTTGATCTCGCCCGGCCCCTGGCCCCCGTGTGTCGGCATCCCGCTCATTACTGCCGTGGCGGAAAACTGTTTGAAATCGAGCGGGTTCTGCGCCTGCGCAACCATTGCCAGGCATAGGATCGCCAGAATCGTTAGTCCGTACTCGACTTTGCTACAGTTGGGCATGGCAGCGTTCTCCTCAGCATGAATTGTTTTGGCGCCAAGAACGGCCAGTAGTGTACACCCATCTCGCCCGTCCCCGACACTGTGAAATGGTATTTTCAGCGCTGCCGACAAAGAGACAGCCAGAAACAGATGATGCCGCGTATCGGTGTGGGATGTGCTCTTTGCTTTCGACGTTGCGACAGATCCGCCCCTAATCTATACTCCCCGACGCAACGGTGTTCCGCGCCAACAAGGAAAACCACGATGAGACAACGAGGTCCCAACTCAGGGAAGATCAGTTTCAAAGTCGATTGTGAGGAATGCGCGTGACAGGCAGACTGTCCGTGCACACCAAAAAGGAGCCCCTCCTCACTTGGTTCGGTAGCCTTCTTGTCTTAGCTTGCGTGTTCTTGCTCGTGTCCATCGCGGCGGCGCAAACAGAGCGCATCCGCTTCTACCACTCCGATATCAAAATCCAGGACGACGGCACCATGCTCGTGCGCGAGATGATTCGCGTCGTAAGCAACGGAGACCAGATCCGCCACGGTATCTATCGTGACTTTCCCACTCACTACACCGATCGGTTGGGGAACCGTTACGTGGTCGGCTTTAAGCTGCTGGCGGCCACTCGCGACGGCGCCCCCGGAAGAATCGCGCGTCGAAAACTACAGCAACGGCGTCCGCATCTACTTGGGCCGCGAGTACTCCCTTGTGGCCCCCGGCGAACACACTTACAGCATCACATACACGACAAACCGGCAACTGGGCTTGTTGAAAGACAGCGACGAGCTTTTCTGGAATGTTACCGGCAACGGCTGGATTTTTCCCATCGACAATGCTTCAGCCATGGTGCACCTTCCGCAGAAAATCCCGCCCAGCGAAGTACGCATCAGTGGTTACACCGGTCCAAATGGTTCGATGGCGCAGGATTTCACTTCCAGAACGCTCGGCAACAACTTCCTGTTCAGCACCGCACATCCGCTGGGCCCCCATGAAGGGTTGACCATTCTTCTGCTGTGGCCGAAAGGCTATTTTCGCGGACCCACCGCAGGACAAAAGTTCCGCTACTTCGCGCAAGACAATCCCGACGCAATGATCGCGGCCGGCGGTTTGCTCCTGATTTTCTTTTACTACGTCATCGTTTGGGTGCGCGTGGGTCGCGATCCTGCCCCGGGCAGCATCATGCCGCTCTACGAGCCTCCTCCCGGATTTTCACCTTCAGCAATGCGCTACCTCGTTCGCATGGGTTACGACGACAAAGCCTTCACGGCGGCGGTGCTCGACATGGCGGTGAAGGGCTTTTTGAAGATCGACGAGGGCTCTGGGCTGTACACGCTGTCTCGCACGCAAGCGGATGGACGAGCGCTGACGCCGGAAGAGAGGGCGGCCGTTAATAAGCTTTTCGAGGGCGGGCGCACCTCGATCAATCTGCAGAATGAGAACCACGCCGCTATCAGCGCTGCTATGGCCGCTCTGAAGGCCTGGCTCAAGACCGCCGAACAGAAAATCTATTTCGTGACCAACGGCCGTTTCATGATCCCGGCCATCGTGTTTTCCGTTGTCATGTTGCTAGGAATCGTATCCGCCAAAGGCCAGGACAAAATGGCGCTTGCCGGATTCATGAGCCTGTGGCTCAGCGGCTGGAGCATCGGCGTCTTCGAGTTGCTACACAACGTCGCGCACCTGTGGAAATCAGCTTTGGCAGGAGGCCATCTCAAAGCAGGACTCACGGCGAGCGCAACGGCCGCGACTTTGTTTTCCATTCCCTTCGTGCTGGGGGAGATTTTCGGGCTTGGGCTGCTGGCCTGGGCGACATCTGTCGTCGTCGCGGCGGTTCTGCTGATGACGGCCCTGCTGCACATCCTTTTCCACCAACTGTTGAAGGCACCGACGAGCGCCGGCCGCAGCGTCCTCGACAAAATCGAGGGCTTCAAGATGTTCCTCAGCGCCGTCGAAGGCGATCGGATGAATCGCGTCACGCCGCCGGAACAAACGCCGGAAGTCTTCGAGAAGTATTTGCCCTACGCGCTGGCACTGGATGTGGAGCAGGCGTGGGCAGAAAAGTTCTCGGGAGTGCTGGGCGGAGCTGGCCAAACTGCCGGATCGAATTCCGGCGGCTATTCGCCCTCCTGGTATTCGGGCGCTGGCTGGAGCACGCTGGGAGCCACGGGTTTCGCCAGTTCGTTGAGCGGCTCATTCGCGGGCGCCATTTCGTCTTCTTCATCCGCGCCCGGCTCGGGCGGCGGTGGCGGAGGATCAGGCGGCGGTGGTGGAGGCGGCGGTGGCGGTGGCTGGTAACTTGTTCGTACGTCCCACCTCCAGCGAACGCAGACTGCTCGCCGGCTGCGAGGGCGAGCGTAATCGTTACCCCCAAGCGTGAGGCAGGCCGCTAGATGAGGATGATTACGCGGAACTCTTTTGCAGTGAGGGAATCGCTCCTAAGCCGCATTGATGCGGGCGATCTCGTCACTTTTCTGCTTGATCTGTTCGTCGAGTGCCGTGATCTCGCGGCACTGGGCTTCAACTTCGCTGACAGCATGGCCTTGCTGACAGAGCGCATACACCTGGCGGCCGATTTCGGCGAATAGCGCTGACTTGCGATCGTTGAGGTTGCTGATGTCATGTCGGATCTTCGTGGTTGCCGCCAGATCGCTGACTTCCCCTCTGGCCTTGGTCACACCCTGCTTCACTTTGTCCATCAAGCTCATAGGAATCCTCTCCGTGTCTCAAGTTGGTAGAAGAAACTATAAACCCGTTGTCAAGCGAAGAGCTGGAGGCGACGCTTGACAGTCTTGTGGGTGCGTGATATACCTGCGCCTCGCGCTGGGTAGCCTGGAAGTCCTCTTTTATCTCATATTTATCTCATATTTCAGTTTCAGCGGTTTCACGTAATCCGATGTCTCAGTAATTATGCGCTGCCCTTCGTGCGGTCGAGAAGTCTCGGATCAGTCGTTCTGTGAGTGGTGCGGCAAACCCCTGAAAGCTGAAAAGGCTCCTCCGACCGAACTAAAGGCGGTCGCGCCATCGAGCGACAAAGCTCTGTCGCCTGCGCCTTCTTCGGAAGGGTCGGGTGCTGCTCCTCAAGCTACTCCCAGCGCTAGGACCAAAGAGAAACCGGACAACGCAAGCAGCCAACCACGGTGGTACGGCATCGTGTGGGCGGCTCTGGCCATCGTGTTGTACCTGGCAATCGCTGACGCAGCGGTCGAAACCTTCCTGCGCGAATCCCCGCTTCGTTGGTGGATCAGCGGAGCGGCGGTGCTGTACCTGGCACTCTGCGTGGTCGTTTGGCGCCTCATGCCAAAGTTGTGGCAACGCCTGAATTGGGCGAACCAGGCAGCCTTGTCGCTCCTCGTGTTGCTCGCGCTTATGAGCTCTACCGCTTGGATGCCCGGCGGTCTGGAGCAAGGGCTGAACTTGCTGGGGCAGCCTACCTCGATTGTCCTGGCGCTCGTGAGTGCGGTCGTGGTCGCGCTATCTGGGACCTTCCTCGCTCGTCTGCATTTCGTTCCACTTGCGGGGAAGATCGTCGCGGGATTGCTCGCCCTCTATGGGGTAGCGGGATTCCTGTTGGCAGTCAGCGCCGGAACACCTTACCCCTCGCTGTTTCACGGCGCAAGTCAATGGACGCGTCTTCCATTCTGGCTGCAGGGCGCTACCGTGGGCGGCCTGTTCCTGGTTCCTCTGGCTCTGCTGCTGGAAATTTTGACTGGTCTCCGGCGAATTACCCGCGACAAGATTTCCGACTTCGCCTTCAGGGTGGTCGCTCTTGCCATGAGCCTGGTGATCACGGTCGCCGCGGTGCGAATCCCCGCGGATACCGGATACGACTCTGGAGCGATCGGGACTCTCCCCTGGTTCTCCGAGAACCACGAAAAGCCGCTGGAGGGAGAAGCGGGTTACAAGCGGGCGAGCCGCCGGCTGAGCCGCATCATGGCGGGAGTGGATGTGCTGCAAAGTAAAATCGACCGCTCGCTGTTCGAAATCGATGCCTTGGCGGATCGCTTAGGTTCGGATCCGGCCACTCTCTTTCATTTCGTGCGTGATGAAATTCGATATGAGCCCTATACCGGAGTGTTACGCGGCGCGCTTGGAACTCTGCTTTGTCGGGGGGGCAATTCGCTTGATCGTAGCCTGCTGCTTGCAACCCTGCTACAGAAAGCAGGGTTCAGCACGCGGATCGCAAGCGGACAGTTGAGTCCCCAGCAGGCGCAAGTCCTGGTCAGCCGCTTGTTCGAACCCGTTAAGCCCATGCCGCAAGGTTTGCCTTCTTTTGCCGAATTGGCACCGGAACTCGGCCGCGCAATAGGGGTCGATCCGGCGAAGCTGCTGCAAGTCGCAGACGAAGCGCAAAAGTCCGGGGACGAGCAACAGAAGGATCTCGCAAATTACGTCGACGACGAAACCGGCCTTCTCTCCAATCTCCTTAACAAAGCCGGTGTCGATGCCGGCGCGATCACCCCTAACGACCAGTTGCTTGCAGAGGCCGCCGAACATTACTGGGTTCAATATCAAGACTCCGCCGGGCAGTGGGTGGACCTAGACTCCGCCTTCGTCGATGCTGAGCCGGGAAAGGCAGTCGTGCAGGCAACAAATACCCTCGCCCCCGATTCCGTTCCGGAGGAACTCTACCACCACCTTCACATCACGATGGCGCTTCGCGTGGCGCAGATTTCTGACGGCAAGGATGGTCCTACAACGGACACCGCATTACTCGATCAGGAGTTGCGCGTTGCGGACCAGCAAAACGTTGACATTATTCTTGCCAATCAGGCCACCCCCATGCCGGACCTGACGAAGCCCGGCACCAGCTTTTCAAAGGCCCTAGCCGCAGTGAGAGGTTTCCAGGCCATACTTCAAGTTGGCGACCGATCCACGACGGGAAAGTACTTTGATCTGACGGGACAAGTCTCCGACAAACTGGGCGGCCCGGTCGGTGATGTTGTGACAAATGCAGGCGGAGTGGGCGGCGCCATGGGCGGCCTCGGTGGCGGAATCGGGAACGCATTGGGCGGCGCCCCATCGCAGGGTGCTGCAAGCCGCATCGTCGGTGAGTGGGTCGACTACAGCTTGACATCACCCAGGCCGAAGGGCCAATCCCCGACCGGCCACACTTACCATCGCGACATCATACCGCCTGTAACCGTGACGTCGTGGTCTGCCAGCGGCACCGCTCAGACAACTCTTACCAAGGTTAGCGAGGACGCTCTGCGTCAGCGCTTGATGTGGTATGCGGAACTTTATCCAGTATCGGGTTCGATCATCCCGGGCTATGCAGGCTATCTGCAGATGCAATCGCTGAGAGCTGGTGCCTCCCATCTGGATTCCTTGCTCAAGAGTGCCTACGGACTGCTGCCGGACCAACCGGTAAGCATGCCGCCCAGGCGACCGATAGCAAATACACTGCTTGCCTCTGAGGCGGCGTACCTGACAAATAAACTCACTGACGGCCGGTTCGCTGAAGTGAGAAATTACTTTGGGGCTCCAGGATTGATCTCCTACGAAACGGGAGGTATGGGTCCGCCTGAAACCAGCGGGTTCCCCCAAGGCTACGACATTGTCACGTATGCTCCCCGGGTTGCTGCAAGTCAAAGCAGCAGTTCCGCGATTGCCCGCCAGCAGGCTGCCTCGCTCCACATAGCCTATGGCACGTTAGCAACCCGACTTGAGTGGCAGCTGATGGCCGGTTCCGGGGCGGCTCAGGGGGATGATGCGCCCGTCGTCAACGCTACCAAAGTTTTTGCCGTCGCTCAGCAACTTAGCATACCTATTTCGGTCTTGAAACCGGGCGCGAGAAGCGTCCAAGAAGTCGCGGGCATTTCGGTGGCTGATCCCGTGAAGTCTGAACTTGCAGAAGGCCTGCTAGCCCAGCAGGTCTTAGTAGTTCCATCCAGAAGCGTCAGAATTGACGGCCAGTTGCAAACAGCCTGGTGGCGGCTCGACCGCTCATCCGGAGAACTGATCGGCGTCGGCCCCGGCGGCCGAGGCCAGGATCTAACCGAATACATCGAGGCTGCTGAGAACGTTAACCTTGTAATTTGCGTGCTCGGCGCCGGCAAGGAAATAGCGAACGATCATCTAACGGTGGGACTGCTGTCTGGGCTGATGTGCGTGATGTCGAGGGTCGTTGGTGCCAATGGGGAACCGGGAGAACGTGGTATGACGTGGCTGGGGATCATGATTCACATGGTTATGGTAGTAGCGGATATTGCAAACCAAGGAGACGAGTGATAGATCAATGCCACGTGTGAAATTTGCTTCATTGCTGAGATCACTATTTGCCTGTGCATTGTGAGTGTAACGGTTTTTCCGGGAGGTCTTGACTAGGGGCTTATGCTCGCTGCACCAGCGACTTCAATCGTTTTTTCCATCATCAGTGCGGCGGCGATTTTGTTCTCCGCAATCGTACTGGTCCGAGTACGAGCGTTGCCCCTGTGGGGCAAGTTCGCTGGCGCTCTGCTGGCGACATACGGCGTGGCCGCTTTCGTCCTGGCGATAAAGTCAGGCACTCCCTACGTCCAGTTATTTCACGGCGGCAGCGAATGGAGCCGCCTTCCATTCTGGCTGCAAGGCGCACCCGTCGGAACGCTCTTCGTCATTCCGCTCGCGATCGTGCTTGAGTTCGTAGACACGGTATCGCGCCAGGCCGGAAAACTTTCCACGTGGCTGGTGCACGCGGCGATGCTTGGTGTGTGTCTCGCGATCGCGATAATGGCGGTGCGGGCGGAGCCGCAGCCTGGGATAACCGCAGCAACGGGCAACGATTACAACGCCGGTGAGCCGGCAACAAAAGCGGCACCATCAGGGGTATTCAACGACAGTGGAAGCTCCTCGCAATCGGCGCTCGCACTTGGCGATTACACCACCGGACAGCAAAACGCACCCGCAGCGGCAAACAATCACACTGTCACATTGACTGTCCCGAAGTTCCGGGTAGCATCAAGTCTCGGCGAACAGCAAGCGCCAGCTCGTCATGCTTTTCTGGTGCTCAGCACGGTTTGGAAAAATACCGGTCCTGCAAAATACCTCGTGCCGGACGTGATCAATCATCTTTTTCTGCTGATCGACGGAGAGCGCCAAGCTACGTTGAGCGACGCCACTGCCGCGGCTCCGCATCGGTTGCCGCTCGATCAACTGGTCGTACCGGCAACGGGAGATGCTGTTTCCGGCGAGTACGTTTTTGCAATCCCCGATCACGGCGTTACCAGCGTCGAATTGCTTTTCATCGATACGGATCAGGGCGACATGCACTTGGCGCTGTTCGGGCGCACTCCTCCTGCGCCAGGGACGATTGCAGGGCCTGCTAACAACGAACTGATCGAAGCCGGCGTTCTGGGCACCGAGGAAGTCAACGCAGTTGGAAACACCCAGGCTCCCCCTGGGCAAAAATACGCGGTCATTGCGGTCAGGATGCGCGGTCTGTCGAAAGGTAACCTGGTTCGTTTTGACGCCGCTCTGTACTCGGTGCTGCGAGATGCTGATGGCTACAACTATCAGGTCAGCCAAGTGGCCGATCTCGATGACGAGTTCACTTCCGCGACACAGTTGCTCCCTGAAATACCGTGTCGGGGAATGCTGGCGTTCCTGGTTCCGGCATCGCACTCCGCGCTGACCCTCGCGATCAATCTGCCCGGTTATAAGTCCATGGAATTTGCCTTGCCGAACACGGGTGGTTCACCCCGTAGCCGAAAGCCCTTGCTCAGCATCGAGGATCGCGACACTCTGACTCTCAGTGTGCTTGGCCTCAGGCGCGTGTCGTCGGTTGGGAACAACGCTGCCGCAAGCGGGAAGAATTACCTGGTGCTTGACGTTCTGTTTACATCGAAGGCCGACCAGGGGATTGAATTCCAGACTGCCGAACAATTAATCCTCCTCGACGGGGACAATCAGATTACAGCCGATTCGGATGCGCTCGACGCTTTGCCGCATCCGCTGAAGGAGAACAGCGTCATACCGCCTCATGGCCAAGCGCGATTCGAAGTCGCCTACCAGGTACCGGCGACAACAAGTCATTTTGCGATCCGCTATCGTGGTTTTCAAATGGAGACCAAGGAATCTCTGCCTGAGGTTCCTGGAAGCGGACAGTGAGGCTACTGTAAAGCCCAAAGGCTTTTAGCAGAACTTAAGTCGTGATTTCGGGAGGCAGGCATCGTGGTTTGTCCTTCATGTGGTTACAAGAATGTAAACGAGAGTGCTCCTTTTTGCGGGGGATGCGGTAACCCTCTTGCCGTTGCCGCACCTCCTCGAGACCAAAGCCCTCCCAGCACAGATCAAATCATTAAGACTGAGCCGCACGACGCGCGAAAGTCACCGAAGCGGATTGTTGGAATAGCGGCTCTGGTGGTGTGTTTAGCAATCGCGGGAGGTGGGCTGGTAATCTTGCACCGCTCTGGCGGGCTTACACGGGGCAATTCCTCCCCAGGAACTAATGCAACAAAGACATCCTTCACCCCTGAATCGGCTGGCGCGGCAAGTCCTGCACCAGCGACACCAGTCTTGGCATCGGATTCGCCTCCCGCGAATCCGACGCCAGAAACCACGACGGCAAGTACGATTCGAGTCACACCATCGGCCGTGATTCCTTCCGGTACGAACATCGCGGCGTCAGTTTTCGGTGGCGAAATCGAAAGCGTTACTGGATCTTACGGACCTGGACACAATGGCAGGCTCCTGATCGACAGTTTGCCGGAACCCACCTGGAGACCTGAGGGGGGAAACCCGGCGCATCCGACCGAACCCGCCGTCGATCACGTTAAATTTCCCCAGGAGATCGTCCTTTCCTTTTATAAACGGGACGCGGCGCTGGTTTCGGCGGTGGTGTTGAGGTTCCCGAAAGACGTCTCGTCACGTCCCAAGGACATCGAAATTTGGAGTTCGATGAGCAGTCCGGCAGACAACTTTTCTCCGGTTGTAAAAGCCACTCTCGACCTCAGCACACCTTCAGAGACGATTTCGTTTTCACCTGTCCAAACCCGCTTCCTGAAACTTCGACTGCTCTCCAGCACTGGGCCCGAAGCATTTGAGATCGGCGAGATTGCGGTCATCGAGGGTTCGGCTGCCGGCTATGTTCCTTTGATAGCTCGTTACCCCGAGATCGAAAGGTGGAGAAGCAGCATCCGGTACGCGGCGCAGAAAGGTATCGACTGGCTGGAACCCACGACCATCGATTGGCAAGCTCAAAACGAATGTTTTGGATGCCATGTGCAGGCACAAACCCTCATGGGGCTGTCTGTCGCGCAGAGAAATCATTATGTCGTTAGTGCGAGTTGTATGCGGGACTTAGTGGAGTTCATCCGAACCAAGCAAGCCGACGACGGAACCGAAAAAGATGAAGGCTCAGCCGGCACAAGGGCAACGCCTACTCAATTCGCCGCGATGGGATATGCGTATTTTGACGAGGTGACGGGAGTCAAAAGTGACCAGTCATTATTGAAGCATGTCGATTGGTTGAGCAAGCAATTGGGGCCTACTGGTGAACTGGCTCCCGATATGGAAGAACCTCCCATCGCTCAGGGATCGTTGATGACGACCGGCAATACGCTGATAGCTTTTATGCAGGCCTTTGCCCAAACCGGAGACGCCCGGTACCAGCAGGCCGCTGATCGCAGCCTTTCGTTCATGGCATCGGCCGATCCTAAAACCACTCAGGACAAAATCTTTAAGGTGCTCGCTCTTTCGCGTTTTGGCACACCGCAACAGCGCGAACTGGTTGCGCCGCTCCTTCGCCAATTGCAATCTGAGCAAAATCGGGACGGTGGCTGGGGCGAAACAGCCGATATGCACGCCTCCAATGCGCTTGCTACCGGGCAAGTGCTCTACTCTTTTCAGGAAGCGGGCGTGAGCATCGATGCGCCTGAATTCACCAACGGCGTTCGCTACCTGCTAAAGACGCAGCAAGACAGTGGAGCCTGGCCATCCACCAATACCCAGTCATCGAGAAATTCTGAGTTTGCGCCGACGATGTGGGCTGTGATCGGGTTGGCGGGTTTGGTGGAGCCTCCGATGGCAGAGTCGCTTAAGGCTGAGCTGGATAAGTACGGTCGCGTAGCTTTGTATATAAATTTCGACTTCAATAAAGCAACGCTCAGGCCCGATGCGAAACCAATCATCGCGCAGGTGCTCAAATTACTCCAAGATAATCCGGATCTGAAACTGTCCATTGAAGGACACACCGACAATGTTGGGTCGCATGACTACAATGTGAAACTCTCTCAAACGCGCGCAGCCGCTGTGGTGAGTTCTCTGGTTGCGGCGCATATCGCGCCCGGCCGGCTGAGCTCTGGTGGGTCCGGGCCTGACCGGCCAATCGCAGACAACGACACCGAGAAAGGGCGAGCCAAGAATCGGCGGGTAGAACTTGTCAAGATGTGAGTGCCACTTGAAAGGGCCCCAACTCCCTTCCAAGGCGGGGCCTGAAAGGATGGATTAGCTTCTGTTCAAAACCGTCCCGATTCTGGTCATGGTTGCGTGTAGCGCAGACATTCTGGAGTCCTAGGATTTCCTTGTTCGGCCCTATTCCGGCAGAAGAATTCCTCCTTTAGCATTCATGAGGCGGGCGCCGGCCTTTGCGATTTTTCTTCCACGCACCCGCCGCCTCCCTGCCTGCTAGAACTCACGCACGATCAGAGTGCGCTGGCTGCCCATGCCGCCGTCGCCGTTGGAAATGCCCGTCTGAGAAACGGGCTTTTTTGCATGAAGGACTAGTTGGAACACGTGCGTAGGCGGTGTAGCCGGTGCCGAGCAAGGCAGCCGATCGGGCTGAGAGAATTGATCGTGCCGTGCACGTCGTGCTCCAGTCGCGTATCCGATCGAGCACTGGGGTTACGAAAGTTAGGTCCCGGGTCCCGAAATTTGCGAGAAGATAGGAACAGGAAGACTGTCTTTTGGGCGATTTCACTTGCGGGGTGAGTCAGGTGAACTTATGTCAAACAACCGCGCGATCAAGCTGAGTCGTAGCAGCGGTGGGCCAGTGGTCTCCAGACGACTGATTTTGCTGGCACTTGTGGTGGTGCTATCGCCTGGTCGCATGCTGGCGCAGGGAGACGCGAAGAGCACATCGGTTTACCCACGGACTGGAGTCACCGGTACATGGTTTTTTCCGCCCCCGGGTCGCCGACGGAAGCCTTCGATTTGTCCCAGGACCCGCGTTACGTCCAGCAGTGGCTGCGCCGCAATATCGAAAGGCGGCACTGGGGACAAAGCGCACACCGCGACATCCATAGGGATTGGAGCGAGAGTATGGGCACAGGCGCCACTGTGGGCGCTGGCCAGTACCCTGCAAAATACTCTTTCAGTGCGATTACCGACAGTTGCGCCAACGATTTCGTGGTCTTCAATACTAGCCTGGCTGGCGCAAACAATCAGGCCAGCATTATTGCCTACAACAATCTTTATGTCGGATGCGGCGGAACCGTTCCCTCTGTGTATTGGGCTTACGACACGGGCGGAACCATCAGCACTTCGGTGACATTATCCCTCGACGGCACCCAAGTGGCTTTCGTGCAAGCGCAGGGCGGGGTTGCGACGTTAGTGTTACTGAAATGGAGTTCGTCCACCACTGAAACCGCCGTAGCGCCGATGGTTCTCACTAACACCGCTAGCGGTTACCGAGCCTGCACTGCGCCCTGCATGACGACGCTCGCTTTCCACGCAACCGCTACCACCGATCCCACCCCTGTAGATTCTTATTCCTCGCCCTATTACGATTACACGCGCGGGTCGGACACCCTTTACGTGGGTGACAACGCCGGCTACCTTCACCAGTTCACCGGGGTGTTTAGTGGAGCGCCGGCGGAAACCACGACTACGTGGCCGGTACGGGCTGCTGCGGCACCGTTGAGCAACCCGATTTACGATTCGGTCACTGGAAACGTCTTCGTGACGACTTCCTTCCAGACCAGCGACAACAGCGGAGGCCGGCTTCAAACCGTGTGCGCAACCTCAACCTGTGTTGGGATCAACAACGGAAACACCACCACCGCGATAGGAACGGCGACACCATCAGGCATCCTGGGCCCGAATACTTCTGGCAATGTCAATTGCCGTGGAACCGGCACTTCGGGAAATGGATCTAATCTTCGTTTGGACGCCCCGATTGTCGATTCCACCGCTGGCAGGGTCTACGTATTTCTTGGAAATGACGGCGGCGGCAATAGCGTTGTGATCCAGTTTCCGACGAAAGTCAGTACGACGTCCTATGAAGACTGCCCAGCCGAAACGGCGGTTGGCACGGCCTCAACTACGGGAATTCCGCTTTTCACGGGCAGCTTGGACAACCTCTACTTCACTTCGACCGGCGGCGGCAGCCCCAGCGGGGACCTGTACGTCTGCGGAAACACGTCGGGTGACGCAACGCTCTACAAGGTTGCGATCACATCCAATGCCATGGCCACGACCAGTACCAGCGTACTGGCCGTTTCTACCGGGAATACCACTTGCTCTCCTGTGACCGAAGTGTACAGCGCCAGCAAGGACCTGATTTTTCTTAGCGTGCAATCACTGGGTTCTACCTCGAGCCCGGTGAATTGTCCAAGCAACACGGGATGTCTGATGTCGTTTTCCGTGCCCACGACTCTTGGCGGAACGCTCCCCGCCGGCACCACGGCTACGGCGGCGGAGAGCGGGGGTACCAGTGGGATCGTGATTGACAACACCGTAGCCCCTGGTACTCTGCACACGTCACAGATCTATTTTTCGACGCTTACGGGCGGAACGGCCGTGCAAGCTTCGCAAGCCGCATTAGAGTAACCAATTCAGTTTTATCGGCAACACCCGACTCTTTCTTGCACCGCGATCTCGTTGGTGTGCGCGTTCCTCTAACGTCTACATGGGTGTTGCGGATTGACCGCCCTGACAAAATCGCTCCACTGCCCGGCATTCACCGTGTCCCAGTAGTCGTACCAGAAAATGATCTTTGGTTTAGCATCGCTAGCGGCGTCGTGCAGCATAGTCTGGAGTTGGCGGGTGGTTGGATAGGTGCACTGCGACCCCGAGCAAACACCGGAACCTGGGTATTGGTTCCAGTTGAAAGCCTGAAGCGCTATCTCAGCCGATTTGCCGTAGCTTGTGGCGATGGTGTGGACGTCGCTGGCCGCCGTGGCCGTATCGCTGGCGGGGGCGCCGGTGCCAATGGGATAGTAGTCCGCGCCAAGAATGTCCGCGAAACGGAACGGGTCCAGATATTTCCGAAGATTAGTGAGGCTGGGATTGGTGGCGTCGTCCCAGGTGGCGTTCACCATCTGCGGATGATGGGGGTCCACGGCCCGAATGATGTTGTAAAGATTCTGGACGTACGAGGCGGTGTTGGGTGTGGGTTCGTCACCGATGCTGTACCCGTACGTGGCCGGAAGATCCTTCACAAGATTCACGAGGTATTGGAGGAATCCCTTGTTGGTCGAGCAACCGCAAGTGGCGGAGATTTCGCTGTAATCGTTGATTAAGTATTTGCCGCTCTTGCCGGAATACTTGGCGAAATCGGGGTCGTTGAAGGTCCACATGATTTTCAGATTGTGGGAGTTGGCGTGGGCGGCGTAGGCCAGAAGTTCCTTTTCGGTTCCCCAGAAGACGCTGTAGTTGAGAACCACATAAAAGTTGGCGGCGGCGATTTTGTCGAGCTGGCTGGTGGCCGTGTCACCGGCAAGGCCGCTGCAGCTTTCGCCGTCCAGATTGCAATCCTGGTAGATGGCCTGGGGTATGGTGGTGATGACCTGGGCGCGGGAGTACGACGAAGAAGCCGGGATGCTCGTGCTGACGTAAAGAAGCGGGTGGGCATCGAAAGCTTCGGCAACACCGGCGGAAGCGGAGGTCATCAAGTCGACGGTATAGTTTCCATTCTCATCGCTTTGCACAGGAAGAGCTTCGGTCCACAGAGGATTACCGCGGCGGTCTCCTGTATCGTGGATGTAAAAGGTGAGAAGATGGAGTCCGGCCAGAGGCTTGCCCTCTTCGTTGAGCAGGGTGGAGCTGAAACGAATGTACGGATGAGGCGCGACCATTGCCCCCAAATTGAGAGGTTCCTGGGACAAAGCATGAAGTGGCCACTGGGAACACAAAAGCCAAAGAGTAGAAAGAAAAATCAGGTACAAGTGTCTGGGCTCTTTCATCACGACTCTCCTTACTTAGCCGCGAAAACGGGCCAAGTGTACACCCATCTTGTCTGTTTGCGACATTGTGAAATGATCTCATCTGGAGCGCACTGAAGGGAGAAGATACTTGGCCTGGCCGAAACGTGTTCCGACCCTTTCTCGTGTTCGCTGTCCCCGATTGACTGCTGAGCGCTCCCGTCCTGTCTAACTGTTGCCATCAGGACTGAGTTGGGGTGGGCTGCGGTTGCTCGCACCACGGTCGACAACGAAAGCAACCTGAATTCGCGCAAGTTGCACGGCTGCGCTGAAATCTAGAGTTCATCAGGCCTAACCTTCCTGCTTCTCAGTGCAGATGAAATGAAGCTCGCAAGATGCGCGGCATATAGGCCCGTTACAACGCCCGTGAAAACGTCCAGTGTGTAATGCGCTCTGAGGACTAAAACGGTCGCGACTTCGAATATCACGATTAGAACGCCAAGTGCAGTCAGCCAACTCTTGCGCATCCGAACAATTTCGGTTACTGCTAGAACGGCAATCGCAGTGTGGCCCGAAAAGAAGTAATCGTTGCTCACGTTGTAGGTCACGAGCAACGATGGAAATCCGGGATAGTGCCAGATTGCATTCGGCGGAGCCGGCAGTGACACCAACAACTGCATGATCTGTCGCAGACCTAACACGATCACCAAACCGAGGAACGGCCGAATGGAAGCTCCGAAAATCCATCTCGAGAGAAGGAAGACGCCCAGCAGATCGACGATCCCGGAACTCACGATCAGTAGCAGATTTGCTGCTGCTGGGTGATCGTGCAGGTACAAGTTCGCAAAGGTGGTGGCAGCGTGTAATCGATCTCCGATCACGCCTGTTGGCGCGCCGCGGGTGCCAATCAACGATTGGGTCCAGAACCAGACGATGAGGGCGACAGTGGTGACGCTCAGACGAATGATGAGAGACCGCGTGCTGCGGGTTATCCGCGCTTCGTGAGCGTCATCATCTTTGATTGCGGTGCCTGTCATCGCGCTCGTGTCAAACCACGGCTCCGGAGGCCAGTTCCCTCAGCCGCCGCAAATCAAGCTTGCCCGTGCCAAGATAGGGCAAGGATTCCACATGCACAAACTGGTCGGGACGGGGCTTCCACAGAGCCGGCAAATCCGCCTTTCCCAGTTGCGAGAGACATTCCTGCAATTTCTCGTCAGCTAAAGTATGAAGCACAATCAGTCGTTCGCCTTTTTTCTCGTCAGGAACTGCGGTCACCGCGAAGATCTGTTCGGTAGCTCCAGCGATTTCATGAAGTTTGTCTTCGACCTTGATGTGAGGGACCATTTCTCCGCCAATCTTGCTGAAGCGGCTCATGCGGTCCGTGATGCGCACGAATCCATCTTCATCCATGGCAGCGATGTCGCCCGTGTTATACCAGCCGTCGCGGAGTACCTCAGCCGTCTTCTCCGGCCGATTCAAATAGCCCTGCATCACATTTGGGCCGCGCACCAGCAGCAATCCGGTTTCACCTGGCGGTAATGGAGCCATTGTTTCAGGATCGACGATCCTCACGCTGATTCCAGGTAACGGATGACCGATGCTGGCGCGCTTCGCGCCAACCTGGCGGAATTGCGCTGCGCGAAAGTCGCGCGTGTTTACCGTGACCGCAGGCGAGCATTCCGTGCAGCCATAGCCTTCGAGCGGCCGAATTCCGAAACGATCTTCGAATGCGACCGAAACGCGCTCTGGGAGCTTCTCCGCACCTGCCATTACATATTGCAGGCTGCCAAAATCTTCCGGCGAGCAGCGCCGCATGTACGACTGCAGGAACGTGGGAGTGGCCAGCAGGAAAGTAATGGCGTATTGGCTTACCAGAGCACCTATGGCGCGAGCTTCCAGCGGATTGGGATGGAAGACCACGCCCATGCCGATCGCCGTTGGCAAGCAAAGAGCGCCCGTGAATCCGAAGGAGTGAAAGAAGGGCAGGATGCCGAGGATTTTGTCGTTACGGCCGAGCATAAACACCTGGTTGAGTTGCTCCACATTGGAAGCCACGTTGTAGTGCGTGAGCATGACTCCCTTCGGATCGCCTGTACTGCCGCTGGAAAATATGATTGTGGCGATGTCATCCAGTCGTGGCTTTTTGGCGCCGAGGGACTTTTCGATAAGCCGGATTGGCAAAAGCCAGGAAACAAACGCTGCTGTTACGCGTTCCCGGAACCGCGGCTTGTCCGCGAGATCCTCCAACATGAACGCCTGCGCTGGTGGTTGGATGTGGACACGCTCCAGAAAGGCCTTCGAGGTAATTACCGTTTGCAACTCGCATTGTTTGGCGCACGAAGCGAGAACCTCGTTGGAAGCCGTGTAGTTCAGATTCACTGGAATTTTTCCCATCAGAAGTGCAGCCAGATTCACCAGCGCACCGGGAACCGAAGGCGGAAGCAAAATGCCGACCATCTTCTGGTCGCGCCAAATCGGGCGCAACCGCCGCGCGAGGAAGATCGTGCGAGTAAGAGCGCCTCCGAAGCTCAGCTTGGGTGTGCGCCCATCGGCCATCGCAAAGCGAAATGGATGTCGACGCGCCGTTTGTACGAACGAGCGATGCAGCGGCCGCATGTAGCGCTTGCGGAGTTGGTAGGCTTCAGTGCTAAGTTCCTGCACCGCCTGGCGCACGTTCTGAGCGCTACTGGTGGAAGGCATTGCCTTGCCGAAAGTCACGGTAACCGGGTATGGGATTTTGCGTGGGAACTTCCACAGGAATTTCCCGCGTTCGAAGCTGAAAATTGAACCCCATACTCCGCCCAGATTTGTCGGGATGATCGGAACATCTACGCCTTTGACAATTCGCTCCATGCCGCGCCGGAACGGAAGCATCTGTCCGATTCGGGTCATCTGGCCTTCAGGGAAGATGCATACGATTTCTCCATCCTTTAGTGCCTGCGTTGCCGTGCGAAGCGAGGTGATCATCTCGCGCGGCCGAAGCTGCGATGAAATTGGAATCACTCCCATGATTTTGGCGAACGACTTCACCAGCGGATGGTCGTACGAGCCTTTGAACATGAGGAACCGAATCGGCCGGTCGATGGAGGCAATTAACAGGACTGCATCGACCATCGAAACGTGATTCGGTACCAGCAGCGCTCCACCTTTGGAGGGAACGTTTTCCCGCCCTTCGAGATGAATTCGATACAGAGTGTGAGTTGCGATCCACAATAAGAGACGGAGTAGTGCATCAGGCAGCAGGTACAAGACGTAGATCGTTGCCGCGACGGTCACCAGGGAAACTGACAGGAAAATCGAAGGCGGACTCAAATGCGCGTAATGCTGGAAGAAATAGTAAATGGCCGCCGCTCCGCCGATACCAACAAACGAAAGCAAGTTCGCTGCAGCAATCACCCCGCCTTTGTCCTTTTCGTCGGGGCGGTGCTGAATCAGAGCATTGACGGGGACAGCGAAGAAACCGGCCGAGAAGCCAAGGGCGGCGAGCAGTATCAGCACATGCGGGAACGACAGATTTCGGGCGGAAAGCAGGACTCCGAACAGAGTCATGCCGACGGAGCCGAGTGGAATCAATCCGTATTCGACTTTGCCGCTGGAAAGATAACCCGCCGCGAGGCTGCCTAGGCCGATGCCGATCGCGACTGCAGCTTGCAATATCCCCGTGCGTGTGGAGGTGCTGTGCAGCACGTCCTCGCCATAAAAGACGATATTGGCCGTCAGCAGTGCGCCGAGAAACCAGAAATATGTGTTGCCGAGAACCGCCAGCCAGAGAACGCGATCTCTGCGTATTAAACGCAGCTGCGCCCACAGATCGCCGATTGGGTTGGCGCGAAATTTCTTGACGGGATCGGCGGCAGGGATCTTTGTAATCCCGAGGCTGGTGATCAATCCGACAAAAGACAAACTGAGGAAGATCAGGCCCGACCAGCCTTGGCGTCCATGAAAAACGTCTGCCAGGAAAGCACCGGAAACAAGCCCAGCGATCGACGCCAGGAAGGTTCCCAGTTCGATGACACCATTACCCCAGGAAAGCCTTGGTTCGGGCAGCAACTCGGGCAACAATCCGTATTTAGAGGGTCCGAAGAACGCGGCCTGTGTGCTGGCCAGGAAGATTGCAGCCATTTCGAGGTGCAGATTCTGCCAAGCTAGCCCGGCAATCGCGAGGGCCATGACGGCAATCTCGAACAATTTCGTGCCAATCGTCACGGTACGTTTACTGTACCGATCCGCGAGAAACCCTCCGGTCATGGAGAACAGAATGAAGGGAACGGAGAAGAGGGCGCCTGCCACCAGAACCAGCCGATCACGATCGGCCTTCGCTATCCCTGTGCCAAGGATAATGAAGACAATGAGATTCTTGTATGCGTTATCGTTGAACGCACCCTGGAACTGGGTCGCAATGAGGGACCAGAATCCCCGTCGCCACGGCCGCGGAACGCCAGGTCCCCCGGGAGGCTCGGAGGTTACGGTAGCGGACTCTTCCAGCACGGCGACAGGAGCATCTTCGCTCATAAAAACGTTTGATTAGCGCCTGAAAATCCGGAGGTTCTGCACATTTTGTCACAAGGCCAGCCTACTTCCAATCACCATGCGGAGAACGCCCGTTACTTCCGGGTTTGCCGGCGAGAATAAACTGCAAGACGGAGGTCGCGCCACGTTCTATTATTTAGGCTTGCAGAACTACGTGCATGCGGGGTAGCCATTGGAGCTTCTCGCCGTATTGTTAGCGCTGTTAGTCTTAGCCACTCCCGGCCTCGCCATCTATGCGGTTTGGAGGCAGCGGAAGCTTCGCCGTCAAATCGAACAGCTCGCGCAGCTCAGCTCGCAACAAATTGACGCTCTGCACCGTGAACTCCTGGAACTTCGACGCCAGCTCGCGGCTTTCCCGCAAGGTTCAGGCACTCCGGTCACATCCGCAGAACCCGGCCCTCATTTTGCAGTCTCAGCCGAGACGCCGAAGCCCCCGGAACCAGTGCCTTCGAGTGTGCCTGCGCCGGCTGTGAAACCGGCGCCCAGTCCTGCTCCGGCTGATTTGAAACCTTCTGCCCCTGGCGATAAGACCCAGCCTGTCCTCTGCCCCTGGTGCAGTACGGTCCATGCGGGAGGAGTCAGTAACTGTCCAACTGCCAGGCCCGTTGCGCGGCCAACCGAGACGCCGCGAGCGGAGCCTACACCTCCGCCCGTGAGTCCGCGGGCGGTAGAAGTTCCTGTGCGCGCGTCGACCCCTGTGGAGCCGATGGCGCCGGCAGCGAACAAGTCCACTGAGAGAATCGTTGCGGCAACCCGGCCTGATGTGCCGGCAGTTTCGTCGAGTGAGCAGGCTTCCGCGCCGCCGACGAGCGCGCTGCGATCTCCAATTTCAGCCACGCCGGCGACTCCACCTCCATCGGCGACGCCTCCACCTGCCGCACATGAGCACTTCACGCCTCCACGAACTCCAGCTGCGCCGACGACGGCAAGCGCTCGTGTCATAAACCACCACAGTTCGCCACCTTGCGGTCTTCGTCTCCGAAGGCAACCGCTCAGCAGCGTATGAAGTCAGTGTTTGCTCTCGAAGAGACGCTGGGTACGAACTGGCTGAACAAGCTGGGCATCACCATTCTGGTGCTGGGACTTGCGCTCTTCGGGATCTATGAGCTCGGCCAGCTGGGACCAGCAGGCAAAGTTGGACTGTCCTACGTTGTCTCATTGGCGCTGTTGGCGGGAGGAATGTTTTTCGAGAGACGTGAGCGCTACCGCGTTCTGGGTCACACGTTGATCGGCGGCGGATGGGCTCTGCTGTTCTTCACCACCTATGCCCTGAATCATGTTCGGGCGATGCGTGTGATGGATTCAGCGGGCGCGGACCTTGTCCTGATGCTTGTTGTCGCGCTCGCCATGGTACTGCACACGCTGCGCTACCGCTCCCAGGTAGTTACCGGGATCGCGTTTCTGTTGGCTTACTGGACAGTGTCCCTCAGCCAGGACGACGTATACAGCCTTGCCTCAGGCGTAGTCCTCGCCCTCGGACTCGTCACCATCGTCATGAAGATGGGATGGTTCGAGCTTGAAGTGTTCGGTATTTTATCGAGCTATCTCAACCACCTGTATTGGCTGTATCGCCTGCTGGGGCCCGAAGGCGCACACGGGCACGCTTTTCCTGAGTATCACGCCAGCACCGCTCTGCTGTTGTTCTATTGGCTGATCTTCCGAGCTTCTTACATTGTGCGGAAGACCAGGTCTCCGCAAGGTGAGCATGTATCGAGCGCGGCAGCGCTGCTCAACACTCTGTTGCTGCTGGGCACGATGAAGTTCCAGTCCGTCCAGCCGGAGCTGGCTTTCGTTGCCTTGCTCGTCATAGGCGCGGCGGAATTCAGCTTTGGACAATTACCCCTAACCAAGCGTCGCCGCGAGGCCTTCGTTGTCTTGAGCGTACTTGGTGCCGCGCTCATGATCGCCGCGGTTCCGTTCCGCTATTCCGGAAACAATGTCGCCATCCTTTGGCTGATCGGCGGTGAAGCATTGCTGCTGGCCGGTGTGTTAGTCAGCGAGGTAGTCTTCCGGCGACTCGGCTTGCTCGCGGGACTTCTGGTTGGATTGCATTTGGTTGGCGTCGACTTCCGGCAACTCATGGCGGTTCGCCAGAGCAGTGAACATCTTGTCTTGACCGCTGGCGTGATGTTCACGCTGTGTGCCGCTGTTTTTTATCTGAACGCTCTTTTCATTGGAGAACGCTGGAAATCGTTTTTTGGCGAATCGCCCGATGTGCAACTTATCGATGGGCATTCGTACTTGGGGGGATTCGCCGCTGCATCAGCCGCGTGGGCTTTGTGTTCGCAGGATTGGACTGCGGTCGCATTCGCCGGCATCATGCTCACGCTGGCGGTGCTGGGGCAGAAGCTTAGGTCTTTTCATCTGCAAGTCCAGTACGCTCTCATCGGCACGCTGATCTTGTACCGCGTTGTTCTGTTCAACCTCCACAGTGAAGCTCCTGCGCACACCCACATCGCCATGCGGCTTTTCACTTTGCCGGCGATGGCCGCGATGTTTTATGTGACCGCGAAGTGGGCGCAATTGCGAGACGATTCGAACCAGCGCACCTTCCGGGGATTGTTCGCACTGGCGGGCACGGCTCTGGTTACTTCGCTCATTTATTACGAGGTGCCGGAACTCTGGCAGCCGGCAGCGGCGATTCTCTTCGCCGTGGCGCTCGTAGAAATCGGGCAATGGATCCGCTATTACGCGATCGCCTGGCATGCTCACTTGTTGAGCGGTCTGGCGGTGCTGGCTGCGTTGACCGCCGACCAAAGCAGCACTCACCGTTGGCACGACGTGCCGCTCCATGCGTTTGGCGCTTTGCCGGTGGTTGCGGGGCTGTACTGGATCGCCAAGCGTATTGGCGTGCCAAATTCCGATCACGTCAGCACGGCGCGAATCGCTTATAGCTGGGCCGGGACCGGCATGATGCTTTGGGTGCTCAACGAGGCCGTGCCCCTGCCGTGGATTGCTGTTTCGTGGATTGTGTTTGCCATTGCTCTCGCTTTGGTCATGCGCCGGATTGGCTACAGGCAACTCGCATGGCAAGCGAATGTTGTGGCCGCATGCGCTGTGGCGCGCGCCTGCACCGCGAACTTCTCGCTCGAGCAACTGGTTTCGCCCGGAGTCTCTCTGCGGCTGGTCACAGTTTCGCTTGTTGCTGCGGGACTCTATTTTCTTTCGCGCAAAGCCGCCATCCCCGATTCTGAATCGAAGCGCGCGATCACCTATCTGCACACCTTTGCCGCAACCGGGTTGCTTGCTCTTTTGGCGTGGTATGAAGCACCGGGCGCGTGGCTTGCAGCCGCGTGGGCAATATTCGCCCTGGTGTTGGCCCTGGTGGATCACCAATTTGAACTCGAGGATCTCGCTTGGCAGGCGCATGCGCTCGCCGCACTGGCGATGGTGCGCAGCGTCTCGCTGAACTTGTACATCAACGAAACCTGGCATGGGATCAGCGTCCGCTTGCTCTCACTGGCGGTCGTTACCGTGATGATGTATGCCCTCGCACAAGTCATCCACATGCCGCAGGAGTGGCGCAATCGGGAGTTCCACCACATCTACTCGTGGGCCGCCTCAGCGCTGGTTTCACTGCTCATGTGGTACGAGTTGCGGCCCTTGAGCGTGGCAGTCGGTTGGGCTGTTTTCGGACTGGTTCTCTTCGAATACGGCCTACTTCGCAATACGAGGCAGTTCAGGTTCCAGGCATATCTCGCCCTGACGGCAGCATTCGCCCGGATCTTCTTTGCCAATCTTGCAGCCGGCAATCCAGGCGAGTTCTGGGGGCCCCGGATCTACACAGTGCTGCCGCTCACGCTGATTTTCTTCTTCGTCTATGCGCAGTTGGACGCGGACCAGGCAACCGTGCGCGACGACCGCCGGCTGCACTTCAACGACCTGCTTGGTTATCTCGGGACGGCCAGCGTGATCGCTCTGCTGTATTTCCAATTTGCCAATGATTGGCTGGTTACGATGTGGGCGGTTGCGGTGTTTGTTCTTTTTGGCATGGCCCTGTTGCTGGATCGGTCGATCTTCTTGCACCAGGGCATTCTTCTGACGATCGGCACCTGCGTCCGCGGCGTCATGCATAATCTTTTCGGTGCGAGCTATTTCAGCGGGGGCGACTGGACCGGACGCTATTTCGTGCTGGGTTCGGCTGTGGCCGTTCTGTTGGCATGCCTTCCATTCGCGTTTCGTCTGCGCGATCGTCGCCAAGGACAGACTCTTCCGATTCGCTGGATGGGAGCCCTGGTGCGGCGTCCGGAGCAGTTTATGTTCTTCGCACCGATCCTTCTACTCACTCTGATGCTCGCACTCAAGATGCGCGCCGGCATGGTTACGGTCGCGTGGGGCATCGAAGGAGTTCTGATCATTCTGCTCGCCCTTGCGGTTAACGAGCGCAGTTACCGGCTGACCGGGTTAATCCTGCTCTTGGTTTGTGTGGGCAAAATCATCTTGCGCGATGCCTGGGGCCTGGCTCCCCGTGATCGTTACATCACCTTCATCATTCTTGGGGCAGCGCTGCTGCTGGTATCGTTTCTATACAGCAAATACCGCGAAACCATCCGGCAGTTCTTATGAAGCGCATCGGCGCATTCATCGTCGTGCTCTTGATGGGTGTATCTGCGCTCTACTTCACCGAACGCCGCCACGATTCCACACCCGTTTCGGCGAACGCAGTCGTGGCGGTCGCTGCCGATGCGCAACGCGATTTGAGCCGAGTCCCTATGCGGCTGACGCGTCTTTCCGATGAGGAAGAAATCGCGGTGGGCAATGAGCTGGCCGGGCAGTATTCCATTGGCGATACCAATTTGAGCGCCGAAGAGTTTGCGCTGGACAATTACGTTCGCCACGTGGGGAGCGCTGTGGCATCCCATGCTCACCGGCGCCTTCCTTATTCCTTTCATCTTCTGCCCAATCGCACCATGATCAATGCGTTTTCTCTTCCCGGCGGCCCCGTTTATGTTGGGGAGGGCCTGCTGGAGTTGATGACCAGCGAGGATGAACTGGCATCAGTTCTCGGGCATGAGGTGGAACACATCGACCACTACCACTGTGCCGAACGCGTGCAGATCGAAGCCAAGTTGCGCAATCTGGAACTCGGTGTTATCGGCGCAGTGGTGCAAATACCACTCAGTGTGTGGGAAGCTGGCTACAACTAAAGATGAGGAATTAGAAGCCGATCGGGAAGGAATGCGGCTCGCAGTTCTTGGCGGCTACTCGCCCTATGGAGCCGTGACTCTATTCGAAAAACTTGCCAGGCTTCACGATGAATACATCATCCATGCGCAGAGCCCGGAAGAAGAACTTTCACAACTGGCTATTCAGAGTCTGGAAGGATACTTCCGTTCGCACCCTCTGCCGTCTGAGCGCCTTGCCCAAGCAAACAGTTTAATTGCGCAAGAGGGTTGGCAGGACCGCAAGGCGCAACGACCTTTCCGCGTCGAGTACGAAGTGCACAATGGCAAGTACGTGAAATAAACGGTCCCCGTGAACCTGGCGCGTCCGGACCTCCTCCAACCTAGAATGTCAGTCGAGCGGCCAGTTGTCCGATGCGCGGAGCCGGGCCGCGGAAGCTCCCGGTTGTCGTAATCTGCCCAAAATTCGGGCTGTTGATGTTGGCCGTTCCATCGACAAACGTGGGCTGCGCAAACTCTGGATGATTTAAAGCGTTGAAATATTCGACCCGGAACTCCAGGCTCACATGTTCCGTAATGGCTGTGGTCTTGGCCAGCGCTACGTCCAAATTCGTTAGGTGCGGTCCGCGCAGGGTGTTGCGATGAAGACCGTAGGTTCGGTCCGCCGAATTATTCACAGGATCGAGTTGCGGAGTACAAGGATCCGTGCCTCCGTAATAAGGATCGTTTGCCAAGGGGATGTTGGAGAAGCTGTTGGGATCGAAAAAGAAGTGACCGGTAACCGGCGGCCCGGTCACCTCTTGGCACAAAGACCCATAAAAGGTGGGCGTGATCGTGGTCAGCTTCCGCGGGTCGAGCATGTGGATGGGCGCCACCACTGCCGCATTTGAAAGATAGGGATCACCAGCGCCTGAGGTTCCGGGATTCGTCGGATCAATGGTACTTCCCAGTCCGGCTGGAATGTCGAACGGGAAGCCGGTTCGCCAGGTCACGATGGGATAAAGGCTCCATCCCTTGATCAGGCGCTTTGGCCCGGTGGCCCACATCCGATCGAACGGCAGGTCCCAACCTCCGCTGAAGCTGATGCGCTGGCGAACATCGCCGTCCCCTGAGGAATAGAAAAGATTCGGGGCGTAAGCCGGCACGGTCGAGTTGCGCTGGCGGAATCCGGACGCGTTGTCCAGATTGTGACCATAGGTGTAGGCAAGAGTGAAATATGTCGTGCCTAGCTTCGACCCCTTGGCTTGCCGAGTCAGGCTTGCCTCCAGCGCGTTGTAATTGGCGTGCGATACATTCTGGAATTCCGGAAGCTGGCCAAAACAAAGTACCGGGGAGCCATCGTTCATACAGTTGTCATCGCCGGGCGCCAAATCAAGCACCCGGTTGGTGGTCCCCAACACCATCGGATTGATGTCTCTTAGCGAAGTCAGCCCGTGTCCGGAACTTCCCACGTAGTTGGTTTCCAGCACGGTGTCGGCAAACAGATTCTGTTGCAGGCTCAGGTTGTACTGGTAAATGTAAGGAGTCCGCAGGTGCGGGTCTTCCAGGACGACGAAACCCGTGCTGTTGATCGGCAGCGCCGGACCAAAATCGTAGTTGCTGGGCGGCGGCTCCGAAGGAAATGTGTTGGTCTGCCCGGCAGCTTGAAAGGGCTGGCTGAGGTAGTTCAACGGCGCAGTCTGGCCGGGACCAACGCTGTTGAAATAGAAGCCCGCATTGCTGACAAACGGCGGTTGCCCGTTGAACTGCAGATTGTCCTCGCCTTTGAGAATGTCATAGAAAAGACCGACGCCGCCGCGCAAACTGGTCCGGCCTTTTCCCGTCGGATCCCAGGCAAAGCCGAAGCGGGGAGCGAAGTTTGTCTTGTCGGGAAAATTCGTGCCTTTGGGAGCGCCGGGGTCCCCCGGAAACACCAATCCCAAAGGTGCGTTGACGAAGCGCTTCGATTGTAATCCCGGAATCACCGAAAAGCTGCGGCCCTCGGTATCGGATTTCGGCGTGTTGTACTCGTAACGCAGACCAAAAGTCAGGACCAGGTTCCTGCTGGTGTGCCACTCATCCTGGCCAAACACATACGTGCTCTTGCTGCGAATGTTCGACGGCGCCAGCGCCCCCTGAAAATACCCGGATGCCCCGCCCAGTAAGAAGTCGGCGAACGGATTTCCCGAAGCGCTCGAACCGCTGGCAGAATAAAAGTCGAATTCTCCATTCGTGTAATAGTCGTAGACCAGGTTCTCCTGGTACGGAGAAAATCCCGCTCCGAACTTCCAGTTATGCTTTCCTCGCGTCCAGGAAACCGAGTCCGTCCAGGAGAATGTGTTTTCCACGTAACGCGTCGGCCCGTTCTCGCTGGGACCGATCTGGAAACCATCATCGAAATAGATGTTCGTGGGGCCCGTCGCGAGGTCAGGAGTAATGCCGATCCCGAGGCTCGGTCCCGAGGGCAAATGATTGGCCGGTATATCCTGCAGGTAGTTGCTGCGGTGAGTCACAAAGTGAAACTCATTTAGAACCATTGGCGAAAAGACCCGGGTGTAAGCAAGATTGGTGTAGTAATAGTTGGCGACCGTGCGGCTGGGATACCCGGGCACAGTGGCGTAAGGAAACGGGTTCAACGAGGGTGTGCGATTCACGCCGATCGTGGCCGAGAATTTGTCCTTGGCATTCAGGTTGAAGTCGAACTTGCCGGTCAGTTCATCTGCGTTGTTGGTCTGCTCCAGCGTGGTGGAGAGCAGACCCGAGCACACTCCGTTCGCGTCGCAAGACGTCTGGTTGGTCGCAGAAGTCGGAATCAATCCCGCCTTGATGTAATTCTGCGTGACGGGATCAATCTTGGTGGGGTCGATGATGGCCTGCGCGGCGTTGCCATTCGGCGCGGCGAAATCGGGGTTGTTCCCCAGGAACGTGGCCAGGTAAGGGTCTGGGCATCCGCCGGCTACCGTGCAGGTCACGCCGTCATAGGGCACCGCCTGCGAGAAGTTGCCCTGCAATTCCTGCGGAGTGTAAACCGGGATATTGACATCGGGCATCGCCTGCAGCTGTTTCTGTCCCTGATAGGCAAGAAAGAAAAACAGCTTGTCCTTAACGAGGGGGCCACCCAGCGTGCCGCCGAACTGATTCCGCTTCAAATCCAGCCGCGGAATCCCCAGCGGAATGTTGAAATAATCGTTGGCGTCCAGCACGCGGTTGCGGAAAAACTCGAACAGGCTGCCGTGGATCTGATTGGTACCTGACTTGATCACTTCGCTGATGATGCCTCCGCCGTTGCGTCCATATTCGGCGGTGTAGTTGCTCGTGAGCAGCCGAAATTCCGCGATCGCGTCCGGGTTGGGGTCGAGCAGATTGCTGTTGTCGATCAGATCGTTATTGAGCCCGCCATCCAGAAGAAACGTGACGGAGTCGGTGCGCCCGCCGGCGATGCTGTAGTTCCCCTGGCCACCGTTGTCGTCGTTGCTCTCGACCACGCCGGGCTGCAACAGAGCCAGGTCGAGCGCGTCGCGGCCATTCAGCGGCATATTGATAAGGGTTCGGCCCGTTACCGATTGGCCAAGCGTGGCGTTCACCGTTTCTACGGGCGCTGCCTCCGCGCCAACATCCACTCTCTCGCTCGCGCTGCCAACCTCCATCTTGATGTCCACCCGCAGCGCCTGATTGATGAGCAGTTTGTATTCGCTGCTCACCACCGTGCGAAAGCCCTGGTGCACCGCCGTGACTCTATAACTCCCGATCGGCAGCGCCAGAACCTGGTAGTACCCGTCTCGGTCGGATGCCGCTTCCCGCCCGGCCTGAGTCGCCGTGTTGGTGACCGTGATCTGCGCTCCGGGAATTACTGCACCGGTTGGATCGGAGACTGTACCCGTGATTCTGGCGGTCGCTTCTTGAGCCTGGCTCAAACCGGGGAAGAAGACTGCCACCAGAGCAACGGTTGTGAGGAACTGGATCGAAATCCGCATAACAATTTTCTTAGGCATAGGGAATTAGGTGGAAACTCTGGGGCTGCTATGGTAGAGGTGCAGAGCCTGAATCGTCAATTTGGCAAGCCTCGCGAAGGCGGAGACTCGAAGCCAATGGGACCGCCTGGCGTGTAGCGTGGCTTTCCGGCAAATCCTGGAATGCGTGGCCGACCCTCCATTTGTCATTGTGGGGTTCTTGAAAAACGCGGCTTGCGGTACACTGCCAGCGAGCGGATACGTCAGTCGATGAGCGATCCGCACCTATATATTGATGTCTGTCACCGAAGGCGGCTTATGACCAAGTCGGCCGAGTTAATTCATACAGCTCTGGATTCCTTTCTGATTGAACTGCCATCCTGGGGGTTTGCTGATACCGGGACGCGCTTCGGGAAGTTTCCGCAGGATAGCGCGGCCACCACGCTCGCGGAAAAGTTCGCCGACGCGGGACAAGTGCATAGTTTCACCGGAGTCTGTCCTTCCGTCGCACTCCACGTGCTCTGGGACCTCCCCGCTGGGACGGGCCTGAAGGAAGTACAGAACCTGAGCAGTCAATTTGGCGTGCGGCCGGGCTCGATTAATCCCAACGTCTTTCAAGACCAGGAATACAAGCACGGCTCGCTGTCGAACGAGCGAGCGGAGGTGCGGGAGAAAGCTCTCCAGCACATTCTCGAGTCGGTCCAGTGGGCGAAAGAGCTTGGTTCGCGTGACCTTGCACCCTGGTTTGCGGATGGTTCGAACTATCCCGGAACCGCCAACATCCGTCGCCGCAAGCAATGGCTGGCGGATGGACTGCGCAAAGTGCATCAGGCGCTCGACTCGGGACAGCGGCTTCTGATCGAGTACAAGCCGTTCGAGCCCGCCTTCTACCACACGGATGTCGCTGACTGGGGCATGGCCCTGCTGCTGGCGCGCGCCGCGGGGCCGCAGGCCCGCGTTCTGGTGGATACCGGCCATCACTACCAGGCGCAGAATATCGAGCAGATCGTTGCCTGGTTGCTCAGCGAAAACATGCTGGGTGGATTTCATTTCAACGACCGGCGCTATGCCGACGACGACCTGACCCTGGGATCGATCGACCCTTATCAGATATTCCGCATCTTCGCAGAGATTCGCCACTACGAGTGGGAAACGGGAGGGCGGGCGGATATCGCTTACATGGTGGATCAGAGCCACAACTTGAAGAACAAGATTGAAGCCATGATTCAAACCGTCATGACGGCCCAGCAGCTTTATGCCAAAGCTGCTCTGATCGACCATCAGGCCCTGGAGAAAGCTCGCAACCAACAGCGTCTGATTGACGCGGAGAATTGCCTGAAAGACGCTTTTGAAACTGATGTTCGTCCGGTTCTCGGCGAGTGGCGCGAGAGCCGGAAATTGGCCGCTGATCCGCTGCGCGCTTTCCGGGAGAGCGGCTATACCCAGCGGACTGCGCGCGAACGGGCCGGCCGGAAGAAGGGCGCGGTTTCCTCCTACGCATGACAGCAGAACGCCAGAAACTTTCCTACAATGATCGGCACAACTCAGGCTCGTGAACCTGCCGTAAGGCGAGTGGTTGCGATTGACTTGGGCGCGGAAGGCTGCCGCCGGGCACCGGCCATCTCTTTCCCGGTACTCGTCCACGAAAAGATCAATTCATCGCGAAGGCACAATTTTATGAAAATCAAAATTATCAGCTCTTGTTTCGCCGTACTCATGATCGTGTCGGCTTTGGCTTCGGCCCAACAGTGGAAACCGATTCCGGTCGATCCCACCGTCGGGCAAAAGGGAATACTGCAATCGGATGTGCACAAGCCTTTGCCCGAACAATTCATTTGGACCCCGGACAACACCAACGACCTTCCTCGTTTTCTGCGGAGAACGTTTCAAGTTTCGACTCTGCCCCGCCAGGCGATTTTGTACGTCGCCGGTCCGCAGGAGGCTCAGGTCTTTCTAAACGGCGAAAGGGTGGGCGATTTCGCGTTCAATCCGACTGAACCTCTGATTAGTCCTCCCGTGTTTCAAGCGGACGTCACCCGGCTCCTGCGGAGTGGCGCTAACACGATCGCCATACGGGCAGTCGCGTCGGCCAAGGCAGCGTCGTGGATGCCTGATTTCGTCTATACCAAGGGAGCGGTGGTCGCCAAGATTGTTCCCGCATCGCCTGGCGTCGATCGCCCAGCTCTGCTGATCACGAATGCGGACTGGAAGGCTGCGATCGACGCGCCCTCAGGCTGGGATGCGCCTGGATTCAACGATTCCGGCTGGGCTGCTGCCAGGAATTTCGGCGCCATGGAAGGCGATATTGATTTCTTCCAGGCAGTTTCTGATGGCGGGCTTTACCGCTGGCCGGGATATGACGGCATCTCGCCCTTCTTGATGCACCTCCCGTTCTCGGCGAGTGAAGTTCTCGATGCTCATGGTGGATCGGGTCGTTTTGAGGGGCTGGAAGCGCTCACGTCCGAAAAACGAGGTCCTTTGACCATCGTTCAGTCGCCGCCCGGAGTGGGTCCCGAGTCGGCGCCTTCGCTCGTCCTGGATTTCGGCCGGGAAGTAAACGGCCGCGTCGAGATCGTTTCTGATTCGTCCGAGCCCGCGAGCGCGACTCTTCAGCTGGGCGAGTCTTTGGAAGAGGCCCTGAAGAAGCCGTATCTGGGTGTGCGGGAAATGTACCTCCCGCCGGGAGAAAAAGTCTTCGGCCCGAAGAGCGCCTTTCGTTACGCGCGGCTGCAATTCTTCGGAACCGGCACACTGCGACTCCGTTCGCTCGGCGTGGACGGGATTTACTATCCAGTCGAGTACAAGGGTTCTTTCCAGTCGAGCGATCCGCTGCTCAACCGCATCTGGGAGGTCGGCGCTCACACTTCGCATTTATGTATGCAGGATGACATTTGGGATGCGCCCAAGCGCGACCGGGCCCGCTGGATGGGAGACTTGAGCGTGATGGGCAACGTGATCAATCACGTCTTCGCCGATCACTTCCTCATGGAAGATACTCTGACCCGCCTGAACCCGGTCCCGGTCAAGAGCCACGTCAATAGCATTCCGGGATACTCCGCTCTCTGGGTGGTCGGCCTGGCCGACTACTACCGGCAGTTTGGATCGCTCGCATACCTCAAGAGCGTGCAGCCCAACCTGCTCGGGCTTCTTACTTATATGGAAGGCGACCTGGATGAGAACAACCTCTTTGTGAATAAACAGAAGGCATGGCCGTTTGTCGACTGGTCGCAGAGCATGGAGAGCGACACGCCGGAGGCGCGCCGCGCCACCCATTTTGAATACTACAAGGCCTTCGTGGACGGAGCGTTCCTGTTGCGCGCCGTCGGAGAAACAACCGAGGCTGAGCAGTATGAAAAGCGCGCCCAACAACTGAAGGAGGCGGCGGAGAAATTTCTGCTCGACCGCAGCACACAAACTTTCGGACCGCGCTGGCAGAGCAATGCGCTGGCGGTGTACTCAGGGATCGCCAGTCCAGAAGAGCAGGCCGCGATTCGTACCGCAGTTTTTGCCGCCCTTGACGCGGGCAAACTGCCGGATTACGACATCTCGCCCTATAACTTCAACTTCTTCTTGTATGCAATGAGCAAGACGGACGACCGTCAGATCGCGCTTTCCTGGATCCGCAAGAACTGGGGAGGCATGATCGCGGAGGGAGCAACTAGTTTCTGGGAAGGCTACGACATCCGTTGGCCCAAAGACGATTTTCACGCCAACCTCAAAGCGGACGACAGCCAAGGTTATGCCACCAGCCTGTCCCACGGCTGGTCGAGCGGCCCGACGGCCTGGTTGATGGATAACGTGCTGGGTGTACTGCCGGAGGAGCCGGGCTTCAAGCGCGTTTTAATTCGCCCTGACCTTCTCGATCTGGAGTCGGCCAACGGCACCGTGCCCGCGCCACCAGGACCGATCCACGTGGATCTGAAAAAGATGAATGGCGGCATGGTCGCAACTATTGATCTTCCTGAAGGCACCGAGACTCGCGTGCTGTTTCCTGTGACCAGAGCAGACAGCCAGATCTTCGTCAATGATCAACCGCGCAGCGGGAAGCCAGCCGAAGAAGAGAAGCGGAAGGAGATCGAACTCGGACCGGGTCACTATGTCATCCGCGCACAGTGAGAGTAAACTCGCAGTGTTTGTCCGCAGTCGTCATAAGTAGAGCTTGTTTCAAGATAGGTTTTGGGAAGGGCACGGCTTTAGCGGTACCGTCCGGAACCGCTATCGACGCGGCTGTAGCCGCTGAGGGGCGGCGGCCAGGTCTCCGCGGAAGCCATTTTTGAAACACGCTGCACCGACTTCCAAGTCAGGTGGAGAAAAAGAATGAGAATTCCGCGTTGGCAAATGATGATAATCGCCATTTTCTGGTCCGGCCTGTGTTTTGCACAGGTGCCGTCCGGGTCCAATTCGCCGGCGGATTTCGCGCTTCGCGACGGGGATCGCGTTGTTTTTTACGGTGACAGCATCACCGAGCAGCGGCTCTACACAACCTATATAGAGGAGTACGCGCTGACTCGGTTTCCCGATCGCAAGATCACATTCGTGAACTCGGGAGTGGGAGGAGACAAGGTCAGCGGCGGTTGGGCTGGTCCCATTGATCTTCGGCTGGAACGCGATGTCTTTGCCTACCAGCCGACGGTTGTCACCATCATGCTCGGCATGAATGACGGCTATTACCGGCCTTATGACGAGGGCATATTGCGCACCTTCGCCGACGGTTACCGGCACATGGTGGATGCGATTCAGGCTAAGCTCCCCTCGGTGCGTTTATACCTGCTGCGGCCTTCTCCACACGACGACATAACCCGTGCGCCTGAGTTTGAACCGGATTACAACGCCACCATGATCCGTTTCGGCGATTTCCTTGCCGGCCTGGCAACCGAAAAACATGCACAGGTCGCTGATCTGAATGCGCCGGTGGTTGCGGCGTTGACCCGCGCAAAGGCGGAGAATGCAGCGTTCTCCACCACCTTGATGCAAGACCGCGTGCACCCCGGTTCGGGCGTGCACTGGCTGATGGCCGAGGCGGTTCTGAAGTCGTGGGACGCGCCGGCGCTTGTGACCGCGGTGACTCTGGATGCGGCAAAGGCGAACGTCACGAACTCGGTCAACACTTCCGTTACCGATGTCCGCAAGACCAAGACCTCACTAGCCTGGGTACAACTGGACCATGCGCTGCCCCTTCCCTTGCCCGCCGCAAAAGTAGACCCGTTTCTTGGGATGGTGGAAAAAATCTCCGATTTGGATCAGGCCCTGGATCGCGAAACCCTGCAGATTTCCGGCTTAGCGCCGGGGAATTACTCGCTGCAAGTCGACGACCGTAAGATTGTCGAGTTCAGCGCCGAACAGTTGGCCGGAGGAGTAGACTTGGCTCGGCTCGATACGCCCATGTTGCAGCAGGCTCTACTGCTTGCATTCGACACTGAACGGAAAGACTCGATCGAGAGTATGCGCTTTACGATGGGCCAGGACGCGCGCGCGCCGTTGGATCACGACACCGTCAAAGAGCTTGACGCAGCCTGGAAAGCAGTCGTGGAACAGCAACGGAAGGACGTTCAGCCGGTTCCCCACCGTTACGTACTGGTTCCAGTGGCGAAACCGGCAGGTCAGTAGCGACCCTGAAGCGGGACATCCGTTTCTGAAGCGTCCAAACTTATTTGGTTTCTTTGGTCATCGTTCAAGGAGGAATAACAAGGAGGAATCATGAAGGCTCGGCTTAATGGCTCGGTTTCGCGGCGTGAATTCATAGGACAGAGTGCGGCGGCCGCGATTGGTCTCACCATCGTTCCGCGTCGAGTGTTGGGCGGTGCCGGATACGTTCCGCCCAGCGACAAAGTCAACATTGCTTTCATCGGCGTAGGCGCGCAGGGTTTGCGCGTCATGCTTCATTTCCTGCGAGAACAGGATGTGCAGGGCGTGGCCGTCTGTGACGCCACTAAATCCGCCGCGAATTACCCGCAGTGGGACACCCATGAGTTCTGCCATTCCGTCCGCAAATTGCTCGGCGTGGATAGCGGCTGGGACTGGCTCAGCCCCGACCAGCCAATCCAGTTGACTCATTCCCTGGGCGTCACCAGCGGTGTCGCCGGCCGCGAGCCTTGCCAGAAGATCGTGGATGGCTATTACGCCGCCCAGCAGCGCTCCGGACAGTATCACGGCTGTTCCGCCTACAACGACTTTCGCGAACTGCTGGAGAAACAGAAAGACCTCGACGCCGTGGTTGTGTGCACCACCGACAATCTGCATGCGGCCGTGTCCGTGGCCGCCATGAAGAAGCGCAAACACGTCTTCTGCCAGAAGCCGTTGACCCACACCATCTATGAGGCGCGGCGCATGGCCGAAGTCGCTCGCGAGACCGGCGTGGCCACGCAGATTGCGGTTGGCAATCAGGCTTCGGAATCTACCCGCCTGCTCTGCGAATGGATTTGGGGCGGCGCGATTGGCCCCGTGCGCGAGGTCATGAACTGGTCAAGCCGGCCGTTCTGGCCGCAAGGCCTGGAGCGCCCCAAGGAGGCGGAGCCGGTGCCCGAAGGCCTGGATTGGGATTTGTGGCTGGGCCCCGCTCCGGAGCGTTCCTTCAACCATGCCTACCTGCCGTTTGTCTGGCGCGGCTGGTACGACTTCGGCAGCGGCGCACTGGGCGACATGGGTTCGTACAGCTTCGACACAATTTTTCGCGTCCTGAAGCTCGAGGCCCCGGTGAGCGTGGAGGCCAGCTCCACCGACCGTTACGACGAAACCTTCCCCCAAGCCTCGATCGTCCGCTACAACTTCGCCGCCAGGGGCGATATGCCGCCCGTGAAATTCAACTGGTACGACGGTGGCCTGAAGCCGGCTCGTCCCGAGGAATTGGAAGAAGGCCGCCCGCTCAAGGGCGAGGGCGAGGAAGACGAAGGACTGCTCTTTGTCGGCGATCGCGGCAAGATTCTTTGCTCATTCAGTGGCGGCCACCCTGGCCTTATTCCTCAATCGAAAATGGATAGCTACAAGCAGCCCGCCAAGACTCTGCCCAGGTCGCCGGGCAACGAGCGCGAATGGCTTGATGCTTGTAAGGGAGGGAAAGACAAGCCCGGAGGCAATTTCGAGTTTGCGGGCATGGTCACCGAAACCTTGCTCCTGGGAAATGTCGCGACCCGCATGGGAGAAAAGCTGGGTTGGGATCGCCCCAACCTGAAGATCACCAACTCTGAGGCCGCACAGAGGTTCGTGAGCCCGGAGCGCCGCAAGGGATGGGAACTGTAGCTCATAAAGGAGGCATCATGTCGGTTATTTCGAGGAGGGAATTCTTGAAGGATGCGGCGACGTGTGCCGCTGCGGCCGGTGTTCTTTCTACCAGCGCCCTGGAGCTTCGCGCCAATCCGCTGGGCATGCCGATCGGGTGTCAGACCTGGCCGGTCCGGAATATGATCGGGAAGGATTTTCCTGGCACAATCAAGCAGCTTGCCGACGCCGGGTTCCAGTCGATTGAATTGTGTTCGCCGGTAGGTTACGACGATTCCGGTTTCGCTGGCCTCGCCAAGTACTCAGGAACGGAGCTGCGCAAGATCCTCGGCGATGCTGGAGTCACATGTGTGAGTTCTCATTTCGGCATCGATGAACTCCGCAAGAATCAGGAGGATCGGATTGCCTGGGCGAAAGACGTCGGCCTGACGCAAATGATGGTGCCCAGCCTCGACGGGCCGCAAAACCCGACCATGGACGATGTAAAACGGGCGGCCGACGAATACAACAAAATGGGTGAAAAGGCGGCCAAAGCGGGCATTCAGCAGGGGCTGCACAATGAAAACTTCGAGCTCTCCACGGTAGATGGCAAGCGTACCTACGACGTGCTGTTCGATCTGCTCGACCCTAAGTTCGTGAAGTTCCAGTTCCAGGTTTCGACCATCAGCCGGGGCTACGATGCGGCCGAGTATTTCACCAAGTATCCCGGACGCTTCGTCTCGATGCACGTGCAGGGCTGGTCGGCGGCAACCAGGAAAATCACGCCCGTGGGCCAGGATACTCTCGATTGGAAGAAGATCTTTACTGCGGCGAAAACCGGCGGCATCAAGAACTATTTCGTCGAAATGAACCTGGAGATGATGAAAGCCAGCGTGCCCTACCTTCGCGATCTACAGGTCTGAGGAACCTGCCCAGTCGCTCTGGTTGGGCAACTCCAATTCCGACAGAATCAGCGGGATGCCGGGCGCACCGCAACGCCGTGCCCGGCATCTTGTTGAACTTGGTACTCTACGACAATCAGGTCCCACCGCAAGGCGAGCGAAATTACCATAGTGACGTACCCACGCTTACGGAAATCCGGTCTAATCTTGGCAAGCGTGTGCTCAGTAGAAGAGAGAGTAGTATGAAGGCAACGATCTTGTCTGAGCAGACTGATATGGGGAGGTCCTTATGACAATGCTACTGGGCAGACTCTGGAGGGAAGACAAGGGTCAGGACATTGCCGAATATGCAGTAATGCTGGCCGTCATCCTGGTGATCGTGGTCGGTACGATCCGGCTGGTTGGTTCCAACGCCAACAACGTCTTCTCCAGCGCGGCGAGCGCGATTCAATAGTCCGCTCGGCGTGCACTTCCTGAAGAACTGGTCCGCGTCAGAAGTGCGCGGCAGCTCAGAGAAACAACCTTCAGTAATCGGCCGGCAATCCTTGCAACTGCTCCATGGTGAGCACCGGCCCCTCCTTGCAAACGTAGATGGGACCCACGTTGCACCGCCCACACTTGCCGATGCCGCATTTCATCCGGTTCTCGATGCTGGTATAAACCGAGGCTGGCGAAACGCCCATCTTGTCGAGGATCGGCAGGGTGTTCTTGATCATGACCGGAGGCCCGATGACCAGCACAATCGGATCTTTCGCTTTCACCTGCGCCCGTTCGAAGACGTGAGGCACAAAGCCGATCTCCCCTTTCCAGTCAGGAGTCTCGCCGCCCGGATCCACGCAGCGGATAACGCGCACGCGGTCGAACTCTGCCCACTTATCCAGTTCATCCACATAGACCAGATCGGCCACGGTGCGGGCGCCGTAGACGATAGTGATCTCGCCGTAGTCGGCGCGATTCTCCAGCGCATACCACACGGCGCAGCGGATCGGCGGCATGGCGATTCCGCCGCCCAGGAAGATCAGGTCGTGCCCCTTCCATGCCTCCATGGGATAGCCGTTCCCATACGGCCCGCGAAACCCGACCATGTCTCGCTCTTCGATTTTCCACAGGCCTTCGGTGACGCGGCCGACCTTGCGGAAGCAGAAATCAATGTGGTCCTTCCAGTTCGAACTGGAGCATATGTTGAACGTGGATTCGCCATAGCCGAATGCGGAAAAGATTCCAAATTGCCCGACCTTGAAGGAAAACGCCCGTGCCCGTTCCGGATCGGCGAACTTCACTGATACCGATTTCACATCGGGCGTCTGCTGGCGGACCGAGATCACTTCCATCAGGTCGGGTTCGTAGACGTTAGGCACGGTCAATCTCCATGGCGACGCTCAAAACGCCAATGCCCTCCGGACAGTTGCGGGTGCAGTTGCCGCAGCCGGTGCACAGGGTTTCACCGAACTTCTCCGGGTAGATGGCGAACTTGTGCAGCATGCGTTGGCGCTGGCGGCTGGCTTGCACCGGACGCGGGTTGTGGCCGGAAGCGTGCGCAGTGAAAATCGGGAACTGGCACGAATCCCAGGTGCGGACCCGCGCATTGCCCGCCGCCGGGCCTGCGTCCACGATGTCGAAACAGTGGCAAGTCGGGCAAGTGAAGGCGCAGGTGCCGCAGCCCACGCAGGTGAGAGCATGTTCCTGCCAGAAGGGGTCTTCAAAGTGCTGGCTGACAAACGAGCGGATGGTCTCTGGATCGAATTTCTTTTCAGGAGCCGCGGTCGCCCTGACGGTCTGACCGGATTTCTCCGTCTTGCCGTTGAACAGCGCTCGGCCTTTATCTGTCAGGCAAGAGACTTCGTAGTTGTGTTCCCCGATGTCGAACAGCATGACGTCGGAGCCGCGTTCTGAGACCGGACTGAGCCCCACCGACGTGCAGAAACAGCTTTCATCGGCCACGTTGCACGCCAATGTGATAACCGTAGTGGCCTCACGGCGGCGATTGTAGAACTCGTCCACAAAATCCCAATTGAAGACCTTGTCCAGAATCGGCAGCGCGGCAGCGTCGCAAGGCCGGGCCGCAATCACGATCTGCTCGGGAAGCGGAGCATCATCCTCGACCAGTTCGACGCTGTTGCCGTGAATTCGATATCCGTACAGCTTCTCCTGCTTGGGGAATACGAACTCCTTTATCGAATTGCTCGGGCGGACGAAACCCTCGAGCCAAAGCGCATCGGCTGAGTGCAACGGGGAATAGAGAATCAGGTCTGGCTTCACCCGCGTGGGTCCGGCGACCTGCTTGCCGGCGCCGATCCACTCGGCCGTAAGCGCGCGCAACGTGGTTTGGGAAATGACCTCACTCACCGGATGAAGTCCTCCTTATCCTGGAGAGTGTAGGCCCCGAGGACCGGTTCGGCCGCCGGATCCACTCCAGCGTCGTAGCCGAAGTTCTCTTGTGCCGCCTTGTGCAGCGCGATGTTGAGCAAGGCCAGATCAATACCCGCCGGGCAAGCCCGCGAGCACTCTCCGCATCCCACGCAGCGCGCCGCCAGATGGAACGACCGCGCAATCTGCCAGGCAAAGTTGCCTTTGCGACTGGGAGCCGGGTCGATGGCAATCGGCCGGTTCTTGTCCACGATGCAGCGTTCGCAGTAGCACATGGGACACACCTGGCGGCAGGCGTAACACTTGACGCAGCGGTCGAACTGAGTCGCCCAGAATGCCATCCGCTCCCGCGGAGTCATGGCCATCAGCGCCTCAAAGCGATTCGGCGAGGGGCTGGCCGGCGTTTCCGGACCAACCGGTTCGCCGAAAGTCTTGTCGGCAAACCGCGGCGTGCGGGCGGTGCAGAATGTGCACTTCGGCTCACCCACGCCTTCGCAGGCCATGCCGATCACATGAATGTCTTTGCGCTCGATCTGCGATTCTTTCTCCAGCACGACCAGCGACCTCTCGTCACACGGCTTGACCACGACCGCCGGTCTTCCCAGTGCCTTGATTTCCTTTCGCTTCAAGTAAGTGGTGAGGTTGCTGCAGCAGCGGTTGTTCCAGACCAGACGGTTCGCGTCCTCAACGCGGGTCACAACCGCCGGGCCGCGCTCGCCGTACCCGACAACCACCTTCACCGTGCCTTCGGTCAAAAGATTGCGGCAATGTTCGCGCAGTGCGGTCTCTGCGGCCAGGGTCCTGGTCGTGAACGGCACCGGTGTTCCAACCGGCAAATCTTTGGCGCCGCCATCGGCGTAAAGTTCGGTGTACGGCCCCAGTTGCCTGGTTTGCTCGGTGATTTCCGTGATCACCTGCTGCCATTTCTTGCCTTCCGCCGCGGAAATCCAGGTGAAGTGAATCCGGTGCAGATCGAAGCCCAGCGTGTCGAGCAGTGCACGGAACAGAATCCAGCGCCGGCGCGCATGATAGTTGCCGGCAGTGTAGTGGCAGTCGCCGGGATGGCAGCCTGAAACCAGCACGGCATCGGCGCCGACTTCAAATCCTTTGATGATGAGATTGAAATCAATGCGCCCGGTGCAAGGCAGGCGAATGATGCGCACGTTCGGCGGATACTCGAGGCGCGTCGTGCCCGCCAGGTCAGCGCCCAGATACGTGCACCAGTTGCACACGTAAGCCACGATTTTCGGTTCGAATACGTTCGCTTCGCTCATGCCAGACTCTCGACCATGGCGTAAACCTGTTGCTCGGTGAAGCCCTGAAGATCGGCGCTCTTCGAGGGACAGACAGAGACGCAGGTTCCGCATCCCATGCAAAGCCCCGGATTCACCCTGGCGGTGCGCTTGATAAACGCACCCCTTCCCGTCCGCAGCTCAGTCCGTTCAATGGCGTGGTACGGGCAGGTGTGGACGCAGGTGAAACACGCCGCGCAAGTCTGTTCATTGACGGCCGCGATTTCCGGTTCGCGCGTCAGTTCATCGGCCGCCAGCATGACTTGCACTTTGCTGGCAGCGGCCGAAGCCTGCGCGACTGACTCAGGAATATCCTTCGGCGCGTGACACGCCCCGGCGATGAAAATGCCCGCCGTATTGGTCTCGACCGGGCGCAGCTTGGGATGCGATTCCAGCAGGAATCCGAACTCGTCGTAGCCGATGTTCAGCTTCTGCGCCAGTTCCTCGATCCCGTCCGCCGGACGCATCGCCGCAGCCAGCACCACCAGATCCGCCTCGATGGTCACCGGCACACCGGCCAGCGTGTCGGCGCCGCGCACCATCAGCTTGCCGTTCTCCTCGGTAATTTTGGAAACTCGGCCGCGGTAGTATTTCGCGCCGTCCTGCTCAATCGCTCGCCGGACAAACTCGTCGTAACCCTTGCCGCCGGCGCGGATGTCCATATAGAAGACGTGCGCCTGCCCGTCATGCACCTTGTGCTTGTAAAGCATCGCGTGCTTGGCGGTGTACATGCAGCAGATTTTGCTGCAGTAGGGAAGGCCCTTTGCGTTGTCGCGCGAGCCGACGCAACTGATAAAGACGACATTCTTTGGAATGGCTCCATCCGATGGCCGTTTCAGCACTCCATTCGTTGGCCCGGAAGCCGACACCAGCCGCTCAAACTGCAGCGAGTCGATGACATTCTTGTACTTGCCGTAGCCATACTCGCCGTAGCCGCTCAACCACGCTTTGTTCTGCTCCTTGGCGATGTTGTAGAGCTTGTATCCCGTGGCCACGACCACCGTGCCGACTTTTTCCTCGACCAGTTTGTCCTCGTCCTTGAAGTTGATGGCTTCGGCTTTGCACTTCTTCTCGCACAGTCCACAGCCATTGCGGATGAGCTTGGCGCACTGTTTCTTGTCGATGACCGGCCGCGCCGGAACTGCTTGTGGAAAAGGAATGTAGATCGCCGGCCGCGTTCCCATGGCGAAATCGAATTCACTGGGATTCTTCTTCAACGGGCAGACATTCCAGCACTCGCCGCAGCCGGTGCACTTCGCGGTATCGACATAGCGCGCCTTTTGCCGGATGGTGATCTTGAAATTGCCGACGAACCCTTCGACCGCTTCCACTTCAGAATAGGAATAAAGCTTGATGCGAGGATGCTGCCCGACCTCAACCATCCGCGGCGTCAGAATGCACTGCGAGCAATCGAGCGTAGGAAAGGTCTCGGACAATCCGGCCATCTTCCCGCCGATCGACGGCTCCCGTTCCACCATCACCACTTCGTAGCCGGCATCGGCGATGTCAAGCGCGGCCTGGATTCCCGCGACCCCGCCCCCGATGACCAGCGCGCGCCGCGTCACCGGAACGCGAATCGGCTCAAGAGCCGCGTCATTGCGCACCTTCTCGACCGAAAGCCGGATGATGTCCACCGCTTTGGCCGTGGCCTGAGCGCGGTCGTGGTGCACCCACGAGCAGTGCTCGCGAATGTTAGCCATCTCGACCAGGTAAGGATTCAGCCCCGCCGCCTGCGCCGCTTTGCGGAAGGTCTTCAGGTGCATGTGGGGCGAGCAGGACGCCACCACCACGCCGTCCAGTTTTTCAGAGACGATCTTTTCCCGCACCATCGCCTGCCCGGGATCGGAACACATGTACTTGTAGTTCACCGAGCAGCGCACGCCGGGAAGGCTGCTGACTTGTTTAGCGACTTCATCCACGTCAACCGTGCGCGCGATGTTTTCGCCGCACCAGCACGTGAAGATCCCGATTCTCGACATGAGCTTAAGCCTTCGTTACGAAATGCCGGTTCACGCCCAATTGCTCGGCGGAAAGCCCCAGGGCCAATCCGACCAGGTCGGAAAGGTAATAAATCACCATGCCCAATTTCTCGTGGTAGCGCTGCTCGACCGCGGCCTGCTTCATATCAAGGTTCACGTGACACATGGGGCAGGCCACAACCACGCAGTTGGCGCCGTGCGCGGCGGCGTTGGAGAGAATCTTGTGGGCCAGATCAAGCACGGTGTCCTCACTGGACATCGTCATGCCCGCGCCGCAGCACTCGGTTTTGTAATTCCACTCGACGGTCTTGGCCCCCAGCGCTGCAAGAACCGCTTCCATGGATTTGGGCTGCTCAAAATCGTCGAAGTGCACGATCTCCGGCGGCCGCGTCAGCAGGCAGCCGTAATAGCAGGCTGCGCTGATGGATTTCAGCGGCTCCTTCACCGCGGCTTTCAACTTGTCCAAACCAATTGTCTGAAAAACCTGAATCAGGTTCAGGATCTGCCCGTCGCCGCGAACGTCAGCCTCAACAATCTGCGACAGTTCGGTTCGCAGGCCATTCCCATCTGCCACAGCTTTCTGCACTTTCAGCAACTGCATGGAACACAGCGGGCAGGGCGCGAACAGTTGCTTGAGGCCATCGCGCTCAGCCAGCGCGAGATTCCGTGCGGGAAGCGCCAGAGAGAGCTTGTGATTCAGCGCGTGCGCCGCCGTCGCGCCGCAGCAGATCCAGTCGTTGATTTCCTGGAGTTGGATATCCAGAACACCCAGGCAGGCCCGCAGCGACTGCTCGTAATCGTTCGACGATCCATGCAGCGCGCAGCCGGGATAGTAGCCGAGGTTCATTTCTTCGGCCCCTTCGAGCATTTCGCAAAGATGCGCTCGACCACCTTGCGGTCACGCGCTTTCCCCGGCAGCAGGTGGAGTTTCTTGCGTCTGCCCATCTGCGGCGCCAGACCGGCATCTTTGAACAAGAAGGCCGGCCGGCCCGTGCGGAAAAAGACGGCGGTCTTGAACCGGGCAATCAGTTCCAGTTCGGCCAGACGTCCGTTGCGGCGGATGTTGTCCAGAAACGCCTGCTGAAAAGCAACCACCGGCTGTTCGGAAGTTGCCACCATGCCTTCCGCCAGCGAGATCTCACGCAGCGCGTCCATCACCGCGGCGCAATCCACTTCTTTCGGGCAGCGCGTGGAGCAGGTCTGGCACGACACGCACTCCCAAATCGCCCGCGAGCGCAAAGCGGTTGTGGTCTGCCCCAATTGCACGGTTCGGATAAGCTGATTCGGAGCCAGGTCCATGCGCGCGGCCACCGGACAACCGGCGGTGCATTTGCCGCACTGGTAACAATTGGCTAGTTGAGTATGAGCGAGAAGTTCTATCGGGTAGGACTCAGGGTTGGACTGAGCTCCTGGATTCCCCTGCACGTTCGCTTTCACCCTTCAGGATAGAGATCCCGATCTGTGGACGTCTGTGACCAAAAGGATATGTCTCTGTGAGTAAAATCACCCCCATAAATATCGAGCTAGCCTTGTCTTCCACTGACGGTACCGAAAGTCTAGCTCCTCACCTGCATAAGGGCAGGGAACAGCAGCTGAACTCAGGCCGGCGAAGGAATCCGCTGTACTCCAGGCCGAACTGCCGTATAATCCAGCGCTGATTCCAATTGCCATGCCTCCTTCAAGCGAGCGCTATTCGATTGCCATCATCACTCTGGAAGAAGAAATGTTCCGGGAGATGCGCCGCGCTCTTGCCCCCAGCTTCCGCGCCACACTGGCCAGCACCGAATCCCAGATCAAAACCTTGATCGATGATCCGGACCTCCACGGAATTGTCCTGGACCTGGAGAGCATCGGAGATCAAGCGGTCGATGGTATCGAGGTTCTGCAGGAGATGCGCCGGCTGCGTGACGACCTGATCATGGTGGCGATCACCGGCTCGACCAGCAGCGAGCTTCCGCTCATGGCCAGCCGCGCCGGAGCCGACCACCTCTTTTATAAGCCAGTTGACGGTAGCGAACTCCGGAGCCTGCTGCTCGAAACCCTGGGAAAGCGGGCCCTGCAGTTCGAAGGACAATGGCTGCTGCAACAGGTCGAAGACAAGGCGGCGTTTTCTGGCCTCATTGGCGGCAGCGAGGCCATGCATAAGGTGTACCAGGCCATCGAGGCAGTTGCCGGAAGCAACGCCAGCGTCGTCATCCGGGGCGAGAGCGGCGTCGGCAAGGAGCTGGTCGCCCGCGCGATTGTGGAAACCGGGAGTCGCAGCGACAAGCCCTTCGTCTGCCTGAACTGTTCCGCCCTTCCTGAAACCCTGATGGAGTCTGAGCTGTTTGGCTACGAGAAGGGCGCCTTCACCGGCGCCGACAGCGCCAAGCCCGGCATGATCGAACTGGCGCACAGCGGCACTCTCTTCCTGGACGAGATCAGCACCCTCGACCATGGATTGCAAAGCAAGCTGCTGCGGGTGCTGCAGGAGCGATCGGTGCAGCGCCTGGGAGGGCGGACATCGAAGAAAATAGACTTCCGGCTCATCACTGCCAGCAACGACGACCTGGAAGACATGGTGAGAAAGGGCAGGTTCCGCGAAGACCTTTTCTATCGCATCAATGTTGTTCCCATCGTGGTCCCTCCCCTGCGCGAGCGAGCCAGCGACATTCCCATTCTGGTGGAGCACTTCCTCCGCCTCTATTGCACCGCGAATCAAAAGCCGGCCAAGCAATTGCAGCCCGAGGTCATGGAGATTCTGGAAAGCTATCCCTGGCCGGGCAACGTGCGGGAACTGGAGAACGTCGTGCAGCGGCTGGTGCTCATGAGCGACGGACCGGTGATCGCGGCCCAACAGCTTCCGCAACAGCTGCTCACTTCCAGCGCCGCCAGCCAGGAAGCCATTCTGATTCCCGAAGAGGGAGTGGATTTCGACGCCGAGATGCAGAAGATCGAGATCGCCTACCTCAATGCAGCTCTACGCAGGACCAATGGCAGCAAGTCCGCCGCCGCCCGCCTGCTTGGTCTCGACCGGCAGCGCATGAAGTACCTGTGCCGGAAACTGAACCTGTAAAACCCTTCCATTGGTCAATAATTGACCAACGCGAGGTAATAATTGACCAGAGACAGAATTTCACCCCTGCTTTCTCATCTCCCCTTTGCGGCGGTGTCGGAGCAAGTCCTGCATAATCATAGGCTTCGATCCGAGCTTTCTGGATCACGCGGTTTGGAACATCTCTTGCTATGACTAAAGCCGAGTAGTACGAAGAATTCAAAATCAACCGCGAGGTGCTTACCATGGCAATCCAGAAGAAATCTCTGATCAACAAACTGAACACCACCAAGAAGGCGATCGTTGCCAGCTCGACCCCGACCAAAGAGAATCCCAGCGTGGGCGCCCCGGTTGCAGCCCGTTTGCGCACAGGGAAGACGAACGACATGAGGATCAGAACCGGGCACGGCAACCCCGTCCGCTTGAAGGCTTTCTAACAGTTCTTGCTTGCCCACAGCTTCAGGGTAAGTAAACCGAGGGCCAATTGGGGGAAATTGGCCCTCGGTTGCACTTTGCACCGATTCCAGCCTGCCTACCACACACGTCGAGTGATGAGATCCCGAACGAAGCGATAGCTGAGGACGGCCATACTGTTGGTTCCCACCCGGAACTTTACTATCCCTGTCATGCCCGGGCGCAGCCCTGCGGCACTATTCAGCCATGCCTCAGCCACATAGAAGCGAGGAGGGTTGATGCCTTCCAGTTGTTCTTTCTCCCCCAGCGCCTTGTCCAGCGGCACCCAGTCGGCGGAGATCGGACCGAGAATGGCAGAAATCGGCAGAAACCTGGATCGCACTTGCAGCCGCACGGGTGTTCCCACGTGAACATCGCGCATGGCAAACTCGGGTATGTAAATCCGTGCCCGTAAGGCTGAGTCGTCGATCAACTCGATCACCGGCGCACCTTCGTCGAGGTAGCTGCCGGTGAGGTCATGCAATCGAGGCGTAACCACCACGCCGGCAATCGGACTAACCAGCTGGAGCTTAGCCGCTTTCTCAGTCAGGCTGTGGTCCTCCTGCAAAAGGCTCTGGCGCTCCCGTTCGGCGGTTCCGAAATCGCCGTAGCGCATCTGACTCTGAGTGGCGCGAGCTGACGCTACGTGGAGATCGGCTCGGGCTCTGGCCAAATCAGATTGCAGATCAAGATTTTCGAGATTGACCAGCGGCTGGCCCGCCACGACTCGCTGTCCCTCGTCGACCAACACCTGAACAACCTGTCCCTCGACCGAGGCGTGCACCGAGGCCTGCCGCGCCGGCTCCAGAACAAAAGAGCCATCCTGGAAGTTCGGCCACATCGGGAAGAACAGCAACCACAACGCAACAACTCCCAGCGCCACAATTCGCCAACTCCTCACCCAATTCCCAATCCGCTCTTTCTTGTCCAGGTAAAGCAGGTTGATAAACCGTCCGGTGCTATGAATCTTCTTGCGGAACACCCAATACCCGATCAGGGCAGCGGGCACAAAGGCCCAGGTGGGCGAGTACGAGTGCAGGACGTTGTAGGTGAATACCGTCAGAAACGACAGCAACAAAAAGCCATACATCCCCGACAGGACAGCGTACACAAGGTAGAAAGACCGCCGCCGCAGCGGGACATACTCTATCTCCGCCGGTAAACCGAATAGATGTTTGCGCGTCCACCCGGAAAGGTAGGCGGACGCCCGCTCCAGGAGATCAGTTTCCTCGGTCAGTTCGCAGAAAAGGAAATACCCATCCAGCTTGATCAGCGGATTCAGATTCAACAGCGAGACGCCGATGCCGGTGACCATCATGACCTTGTAAGCCAGATCGTGCACGAACATGCCAGTTGTCGTCGCCCACCAGACCACTGTGCCTAGAAAACACAGGATCAGATCACCCCAGATTCCCGCGATCACGGTTGCGATCCGCTGCCACTTGCCGCCGTAAATCCAGACCTGGGTGACATCGCAAAGGAAGCTGGGCGCAAAATACATCAGGGTAAATCCCATCTTCTCCACGTTTGCACCAAAGTGTTTGCAAGTCAGGCCATGGAACGATTCGTGGAGGAAACCCAGGGCTGCGAACAGAATCCAGAACTCGACGATATCGCTTCCCGATTTGGTCCTGAAATCGTAAAACTCGAAGCTGTCGCGCCAGATCTCGCCGAAATGGCCGGCCCACATCCGCCCCATCAGGGCAAACATCGCCAGTGCCAGCAGGGTGAACCACCACGTATAGGCCCAGCGCACGTAGGGGTAAATGCGGCTGATGTAGTCGTCGGCGTGTGGCCACATGGCTATGGTGATGTCCGTGAAATTGATCGCCTTGGAGTGTTTCCGCTCCAGCCGCTGGTCGCGTAGCGTCTGCTGCAGCGTGATGTTCTTTTCCAGGGGGCTCCGGTAGAACAAATTGACGTTTGCCTGTATGAAGGCCGCAAGTTCGCGAACGTCATCCTCCGAATGGCGCACGCCGGTATGGGCTGTCGCTTGCTCCGCGATCTCAAGGTAGGATCTTTCCCCGTCGAACAACTTGACAATCTCCCACTGCGAGGGCGGCATCCGGACGTAGTTCTCAGCCCCGGGCACCTTGGCCAGGACGATTGGGTGCCCTGCTTCCATTTGTTGCTTCGCGATGACCCGTGGATCCAACTTGGGGACCGAGCGCTTGATCACGCGCTCCGGCAACTCCGGCAAAGCAGCGTTCAGGGCATTGGCGATATTCATGGGTGCGCTGGAAGGTGAACTTCCGCCTGCATGCCGGGCCTCAGTTCCGGCGCTGCGACCTTGATCTCGGCCAGCACTTCAACCGTGTCGCTGGCCGGATCTACGACCGGGCTCATCTGAATTACTCGCGCCGCATGTCTGATCGTCGGATTCCCGTCCGCGACCGTGACTGCAACCTGCTGTCCAATCTTCACCTGACGCACGAACCGGGAGGGCAGCGTGAATCGGACGCGCAAAGGCCCGGTGGCAGTGACCCAGAACAGGCGGTCATTCAGGGCCACGGTTTGTCCCGCTCGAACATAGCGGCGGGCAACAATTCCGTCGAACGGCGCGGTGATGCGGGTCTTCTCCAGCTCCAGCTCCATGGACCGCTGGCTCTCCCGCGCATTGATGAGAAGCTGTTCGACGCGTTTGACGTCCCACTGGTCGGCCTCAGCCTTGAAGCGCGCGTGCTCAAACTGCTCCTGCGTGATCAGTTGGGCGTCCCACATTTTGCGGGCGCGCTGATAGTCGGACTCCAGAACCTGGGCCTCCGACTTCCAGTTGTTGAGATCGGCCTCGGTGCTGGCGGTCCGGGCGCGGGCCGCCTCCAGGTCCGCCACGAGCTGCCGGTCATCCAGTCTGGCCAGCACCTGGCCGGTGCTCACGCGGGTGCCGGGCTCGACCACAATCTCGACCACCACGCCTTCCCGCTGGGCCTCCACGTCAACCTGGTTTTCGACTACGATCGGGCCAGAGGCGGTGTAAACGTCCTCGGACGGTGCCGAGGATGATGCAGGCGCAGTCACCACAGCCGCTGGTGGAGTTGGCGGTGGAGCAGCAGCCTCCGCTGGAGTCGGAGCATGACTGCAGGATGTGCAAACTAGCAGAGTAACCAGTAGCAAAGCCAAAGCGTATGCCGATATTTTCATGATCACCACCCAAACCAGGACCACAGTTTCGACCAGATCCACATGACGGGCTGGCGAAAGAAGACTTTCCCCGCGGGATGCCAGCCGGTTGATACTTTGCTGCGGCCCTGCATTCCCGCCCGCACAATGCCTTCAGGATCCAGAACCGCGATTCGCGCATAGAAGATGCGAGTTTCTCCCTCGAGCCTTCCCAGCGGACTTACCACCTCGATCTTTCCCTCAAAAGTGTGGGCCGGAAAGCTATCGAGTTTAACCCGTGCTTTTTGTCCAGCCGCCACTAGCCCGATGTCGTTCTGATCGATCGGCATGTCCACCAGCGCCTCCGAGTTGTCCACCACGTCCGCAAGGATCTCGCCCACTTTCAGCTTGTGCCCGACCATGTTCTCAAGATGCGGTGTGGCGACTACACCGTTAATCGGAGAGCGCAGAAGAGTCCTGTCGAGACGCTCCTGGGCCCGGGCGACCTCGGCGGTCCAATAGTCCGCCTGTGCCTGCTGGATGCCGGCCTCGGTATCGTCATTCGTCGCCAGAGCTCGATTCATCAGGTTGGTCGCGATCTCTCGCTTCGCCTGCGCCGCTGCCAGCGCAGAACGGTAGTCCCAGTCTTCCAGGGTTCCGATGACCGCTCCTTTGGCGACCCGATCCCCTTCCTTTACCAGGACCTGCTTCACCACCCCTTCGACTTCAGCCCCAATGTGGGCGGCTCTCCCCGGCGTAACCGAAGCCGGGCCTTCCACCCGCAGCGGCAGAGGAAAGAGCGCAAGAAACAGAACGGCCGCGCACGCGGAGGCGATCAGCAGGGCGCGGCGGTGCTTCTCCAATGCAAGAAACTGCTTCTTCTTCTGCATCAGCGGCTGGAGCACGCCGATAAAGGGAACCTCTTTGTAGAGGGAGGCGTTCCGCAGCGCCACCGTGGCCTGGCTGCCCAGCACCTTAATCATTTCCAGGTGTACCGTTGTCAGGAAGTCCGGGTTGCTGCTTTCGAACGACAGCACGCCTACCCGGCCCTCTTCGTCCGCCAGCGGGACGGCATAAAACGCGCGCATGCCGCTCTCAGAGAAATAATGCTGAAACTTCGCCCGGGTCTCTTCCCGCTCCGAGGAAATCTCCTCGCCATGCTGGGTAATGAGTTCGGGTTCGCGGAGCAGTGAGGCCCATTGCAGGATCTGGCTGAGCGCCTTGATCTGCGGATCCTTGGGGTCGAACTCCGTTGCTCCGGAAACCGCTCGCAACTCGATGCGGCCTCGCTGCTCCAGCGCGATGGCCGCCCGCTCGTATGGGACCACAGCCGCGGGACTGTTGACCACCACCTGCAGTACTCGATCCAGATCAAGGGTTGAGGTGATCTCGCGGCTCACCGTCACCAGGGTTTCCAGAATCTCCACCTTGCGCTCGGCTGCCAACAGGCTCGCGTTGTGCAGCGCGATGGCGGCGGATTCGCTCAGCCGGCTGAGGGTGAACAAATCATCGTCATCGAACGGACTTCCGCTCAGCGGGTTCACCGCCTCGATCACACCCACCAGCGACTCCTGATCCAGGATCGGGACGGCAATCAGCGAAACTACGCCTCCCTCGCCAATGCCTTCGTTCCGGCGGAGAAGTCGTGCGTCGTCCCCTTGCTCGATCAGGACCGGTTCCCCGTTGTCCGACAAATCTCCGGCCACGCCTTCGCCGGGTTTCTGCAGCATCTTCTCCTTAACCGTGGAATCGACGCCCGCCTGGCACATGAGACGCACACTCTCGTCCGCTTCCAGCAACCACAGGTTCACGGCTTCGCAATCCAGCATCTCGAGCACTTTGGAAGTGATGATCGGCAGCAACTGCTCCATTTCCAGCGTCGAGCTGAAGACTTTCTCGATGTCGTACAGCTGGGTAAGGCGGGTGATCGAGCCGAGAGTGTTGTCCCGTTCCTGCTCGTAGCTCTGCGCACCACGCAAAGCTCCACCGGCCACATCCGCCAGGGCCTGCAGCGCTTCCAGTTGCTCCTGGGACAATTCCTCGTCAAAAGTGAGGATTTCGATTGCCCCCATGAGCGTCTCTTCCTGCACTAACGGGAGATACGAGAGAGAACGCAGGGTGCGCCGGACGTGGAGGTGAGCAAACTCTTCGCGGATCAGGCTGTTGCCCTCAAATCGGATGGGCTTCATTTCACTGGCAAGAATCCCAAGCGCGCCGGTCGCCAGCGGTATCGTGGGCTCCGGCAGGGCAACGTCGCCGGCGCTGGCCAGCACGGTCCATACATCCCCCTCGGCCGCCGTCAGAATCCCGTATACGTTTACGGCGCTGCCCGGAAGCGCCTCGGTCACCGCCTGCGCTACGGTTCGGGCGCGCGGCTTGACCTCGTGCTGCCCAAGCAAACGCACCGACAGCGCCGGAATCTGGAGCTTCACTCCGGAACTCTGGATTGGCATTGAAGTGGCCTTGCGCCGAGCGATCGAGCTTTCAACCCCACTGGAGGAGAGCCTCTGCGATTTGCAAATTCGCGATGCTTCTTCTAAGTTGGGTACGCACTTTAACAGACGGTCGTGCGAGTGTCAATCGGTGTTGGACCAGGGTAATGCCTCAGCTTGAGGAAACAACCATGTAGGGACGGCCGCCCCCGGCCGTCCGGTCGACCAAAGCTCGACAGCGCGGCCCGTCCGAGCCACCAAACTGAGCCACTACTCGGACCAGTCGGCCGCCTGCACTGCGCAATGACGATCACGCGCAGCGAGGGTCCGAAGAGAAGGGGAAAGACAGATGGATATCGACGTTCGGAGTCAGGCAGACGTCAAAATCATCAAGCTTCGCGGTCGGCTCAATCTCGGTGAGCCTGTCGACCGCCTCCGCGGTACCTTCGAAGACTTGCTGAACAGCGGAGCGATCCGCTTCGTGATCGATCTCGGCGAAGTGGCCATGATCGATTCCAGCGGCATAGGACTTCTGGTCCGTTGCCTGACCACCGCCAAGCAGCGCGCTGGCTCGCTCAAGCTGCTGAACCCCTCCAAGTTCGCGATCCAGACTCTAAGAATGACCGGCCTGCTCAATCTTTTCGAAACCTTCGAGGACCAGGAGCAGGCCGTGGCCTCCTTTCAATAGCTCTGGCCGCCCCCAAGCGTGTGCGCGATTTCTCTGAATTTGCTCTAAAGAGGATTCACAGTTGCCGTACCCGGGGCCATGGAGGCCCGGACGCCCTCGTCCGGGCGGGCGAGCGTAGCTCGCCGTTCTTTGTCACACCCCTCCAGCGCTTCACTGTGGCGCCCAAAAAAGACCTGCGGGCAAACTGCCCCTTGTGCGCAGGATCACAGCATCGCCTCTCGCCTAAGTCGGAATATGGTTGCCGGAGGCACCACCAATGCAGGGTGACAAGAAAGTAATCGAGCAGCTGAATACGGCTCTTCTCTCCGAGTTGACGGCCATTGCCCAATACATGACGCAGTCCGAGATCTGCCAGGGCTGGGGCTACAAACGGCTGGGCGATCTCACCAAGGCGCGGGCCATTGAGGAAATGAAGCACGCCGAAGGACTCATCGAACGCATCATCTTTCTCGATAGCATTCCCGCTGCCACGATCGGGCTCAAGCCGCGATTTGGCGGCAATGTGCAGGAGCAGATTGAGATCGACCTCAAAGACGAGCAGGATGCGGTCCGTGAGTACAACGAAGCCGCGAAGATCTGCGACAAGGCTGGTGATGGCGGCTCCAGGGCGCTGTTCGAGCGCATGATCGGCGACGAAGAGCGGCACGCCGATTTTCTGGAAGCTCAATTGCATGCCATCAAAGAACTCGGTGTTGCCAACTACCTCGCCCAGCAGATGCAGGGGAAGTAACCGGGCAAGTGATGGTGATGGCTGCGGCACGGCCTGAGCCAGGTCTGGACTTGGGAGCGCATCATTTGGCAACCTTGAGTTCGTCCTTCAAGGTCCTTTCGCCTTCATGACATGCTTGGCCCAGCATCCCGGACGCACGGTCAGACTTATCGCACGCGCAATTCTGTGTTACATCCTGCTTTCCTCTGCTTACGGCGCATCCTCGCTTACTGAGTTTGCCGAGTCAGTGAATCGCGCCCTCGCCGGGCAACCTGCCGCCGCGGTGGTCGTTCGAGTGCGCGATCGGTGCATATTGGCTGCCTACAACCTCCCGGTTCTGCGGCAGCGCATCGCCAGCCCCGGCTCGGCGATCAAGCCGTTTGTGCTGGCCTTGATGCTCGAAACCGGCTCCGTTCGTCCTCAAGACGTGATCGCCTGTCGAAGAAATCTGGTGATCGCGGGAAGAAAGCTGAACTGTTCTCACCCTCCCGAGTTCACCACCTTCAACGCGGAAGAAGCTCTCGCGCTCTCCTGCAATTCCTATTTCGTGACTGCGGCGGAGCGGCTCCAGCCGGGAGAACTGGAAAGGCGATTCTCCGAGCTCGGTTTCACCCAGCCTTCGGGCTTGCTGCCCGGCGAGGGACAAGGCCGTATCGTTCCTGCCAGAAGCCTTGCCGCGCGCCAGCTCCTGGCGATCGGAGTGGCCGGTATTGAGATCACTCCGCTGGAACTCGCATCCGCCTATCTGCAATTGGCGCGGCTTAATCCTGCCGCGGCCAGCTCGGCCGAACAGGTGGTCCTCGCCGGGCTGCGCGCCGCCACCGATTACGGATTGGCGCAGAATGCCCGGACGGATCAACTCTCGGTCGCGGGAAAAACCGGAACTGCCAGCGATCCTTCCGATGCGCACACTCACGCCTGGTTTGCGGGATTTGCGCCTGCCGAAAAACCCGAGATCGTGGTCGTCGTCTTCGTCGAGCGCGGGCACGGCAGCGTCGAAGCGGCAAATCTCGCCCGGCGCATTTTCCAGGCCTACGAGAAGCACAGGCAATGACTAGTGTCCTGTAACTGAAGTTCGCTGACAAAACCGGGCCACGCTGGCCAGGATTTGGTCGGCAGTCTTGGTCCAAACGAAAGGCTTGGCCGTTTCGTTGTAGACGTCCAGATAATGCCGGAT
>Ga0181533_1000455_pt1 | contig 54599 bp, 39 predicted proteins | sample PEATcosm2014_Bin_45_FD_119772 | JGI IMG/M metagenome (GOLD analysis project Ga0181533, IMG submission 119772) | Peatland microbial communities from MTU Mesocosm Facility, Houghton, MI, USA - PEATcosm2014_Bin11_60_metaG | ecosystem: Environmental > Terrestrial > Soil > Wetlands > Peat | place... | reverse complement strand
GTGTTCTGGTTGCTGGCAGGCTCGGTTCTGCACCCGCTGTACGATTTCCTGGCTGTGTTTTACTGGCCGGCCGGAACGGGGTGCATCCTTGATGCCCTCCAGTCCCTTGCTGACAAAGTTGCGCCGCCACTTGCTGACCGTCACTTCCGGCATCTGCAGTTGGGCAGCGATTTGCTGATTGGTTCTGCCGGCAGCGGCTGCCAAAACGATCCGGCTCCGTTGCGCCAGACCCTGTGGAGTGGATGGCGACCGCACCAGTTGGTCCAGCGCGGCTTTGGCAGTGGAGTTGAGCGAGACAACGGGAGCGACTCTCGGCATATGAATAACTCTAACCGAAAATCTCGATAATATAAAGCACTATTTGGACGATGTACTAGTTTCCAAGGTCTCCGTCTCGGCACGTACCTCCACCGTGGCTACGTTTTGCCCGACCTTGAGCTTGGGGTAAACCGCGCGAAGAGCGCCGCCCTCCACAAGCACATCCTTTTGCTCCCACTTCTCAAATCCTGGCGCTCCAATCTGGATCCGATATTTCCCAGGGGCGAGGTGGAGGATGCGAATATACCCCTGCGCATCGGAAATGGCGGTTTGTTGAACCTGCGTGTCCTGGTTGGTGACCGTGCATTGGGCGCCCGGAACTACGGCGCCACTCTGGTCTACAACCGTCCCCTCGATTCCGCTTGCGTACTGCGCCCGGCCCGGAGTGGCCAGGAGCAGCAATATGGCCAGCATCGTGAATCCACGAAGGCCAACTAGCCTCAAAGTCGATACCATCGGTGTCTCCTTTATTCGAGATTGCCTTGCCTCCTTGAGGAAGGAAGCTTCTTGAAAGGTTTCAAACTCTGATGCCCCAAATAATATCCCCACAATTTTCCTCTTGTCAACTATTTTGTCCGGCGTGGTGAATTTGAACGTCCTGGCCCCTTGCAATCCTACCCCTACAGGCCGGGAGTGGATAATAGTAGACTCTTCTATGCTATTGGCTGTACAATATGTTACGAGGAATTCATCCGGTACAGGCAAGCAGGATAATGAGACGGGAAGGCTCACAGCCGGCAATCGCGAACCGAGCTGACTGCTCGCCATCTAGTGGCATTCTGCAGATCGAAAAGACTGTGCTTCTGGAATGAAAGCTTTTATATTGCTCTCTGCCGTCTCTTCGCAGGTCTTTCGTGTCAGGAGGATAAATCGTGAATCACCTTCTCCGTTCTCTTCGCTTGTCCGCGGCATGCCTGGTACTGGCCACTGCCGTCTATGCTCAGGACACGCTGGTTCCACCGGTGTTCGAGCAGATTCCCGGGCCATCCTGCGCAGCCATCCCACAGTGGAACGCGCTCACCCCACCCGCCACTTGTACCAGTGCACAGTTCAGTGAATGGCTACGCGACATCACGCATTGGCGGGCGGAGAGGCTCATTCGAGTCGGATATGACGATTCTCTTTATCGGGAGCCGTCGCTACTCTGGACGCAGTCAAGCTTTGTCCAACCCCAGATGATGATTCACGATCGCAAGTTCTATGACCCGTCAACCCGCCAGTACACTGTCGATCGCTATCTGGACGACGTGAATCAGCGCTATGGCGGCATCGATAGCGTGCTCATATGGCACACTTACTCAAATATCGGCATTGACAGCCGGAGCCAATACGATCTCTTCCGGGATCTTCCCGGCGGACTTAGCGCCGTCAAGCAGATGGTGGACGACTTTCACAGGCACAACGTACGCGTCCTCTTCCCGATCATGCTGTGGGACCAGGGAACCCACAGCGAAGGAGTCTCCGACGCTGAAGCTATCTCGCGTGAACTCACTTCCATTGGCGCCGACGGCATCAACGGAGACACGCTGGAGGGAATGCCGCGCACCTTCCGCAATGCCTCCGACAACAAGGGGCACCCGTTGGCGCTGGAACCCGAGGTGGGAATGGCCTCCGACGAAATGCTGGCGTACAACAGCCTCACCTGGGGTTACTGGGACTACACCTTTGTGCCGTCTGTCAGCCGGTTCAAGTGGCTTGAATCGCGCCACATGGTGAACATATCGAACCGCTGGGCTCACGATCATACAGATGACCTGCAGGAGGCCTTCTTCAACGGCATTGGCGTTGAGAGTTGGGAGAACATCTGGGGCATCTGGAACCAGATGACACCACGCGACGCGGAGGCTCTTCGGCGGACAGCCATGATCGAACGTGCATTTGCATCTTTACTTACCAGCCCCCGGTGGGAGCCGCACTTCCCCATGCAGCAATATGGGGTATTCGCAAGCCAGTGGCCGGCAGAGACTGAGACGCTGTGGACGATCGTCAACAGGAACGGATATTCCACCGCCGGCCGCCAGATGCTGCTCCCCTACAATGCCAATGCTCACTACTTTGATCTGTGGCATGGAGTCGAGATACACCCGGAACATGAGGGCAACCTGTCAGTACTCGCGTTTGATATCGAGAGCAACGGATTTGGCGCCATCCTGGAAGAGACCGCGCCAGATCCGAAACTCGACAAGCTGCTTCCGAAAATGCGAGCCCTGAGTGAGCATCCGCTCAGTCAGTTTTCACATGAATGGCATTCTCTACCTCAACAGTTGGTTCCCGTTGAAAAAACCAAGCGTGTCTCTGTCGCTCCTGACGGAATGGTGAAGATCCCGGAAGCAGATTACGTTTTTCGCGTCAACGGAATCGAAATCGAAGGCATGAACGACGACGGAGTAGACTTTCAGTATCCATGGGAAAGCTCGGCCAGACGATATCATGAGCACAAGATTCATATCGGATCTTTCTGGCTCGATAAGTATCCCGTTACGAACGCGGAATACAAGCGTTTCCTGGACGCCACGCATTACCACCCGGCCGACGATCATAACTTTCTCAAGGACTGGACCAATGGAACTTATCCAACGGGTTGGGGAAACAAACCAGTGACCTGGGTCTCGCTGGAGGACGCCCGCGCCTTTGCGCGATGGTCGGGCAAGCGTCTGCCTCACGAATGGGAATGGCAGTACGCCGCGCAAGGCGCTGACAGTCGTCTCTATCCATGGGGAAATCTATGGCCTCAATCTGCGCTAGCCGGGCCCGACAGCACCATAGCCATAGATAGCACTCAAGGCACTCTCTATTTCCCTCTTCCCGACAAGGGACGAGACGCGCTGGCCGCCAGCGACGTGGACGCTCACCCCGCAGGGGCAAGTCCATTTGGTGTAATGGATATGGTCGGCAACGTCTGGCAGTGGACGGACGAGTATGTTGACGACCATACACGCGCTGCCGTCTTGCGCGGCGGGAGTCATTATCAACCCCAGGGATCTCGCTGGTATTTCCCGCAAGCCTACAAACTTTCGCAGCATGGCAAGTATCTTCTGATGGCGCCGAGCATCGATCGCTCGGGAACAGTTGGATTCCGCTGTGTCGTTGATGGCAATTGAGAGAACAAGTGCGCAGAAAGACAACTACCCAGGTAATGGCCCAAGCGGATAAGCCAATGAAAACTGAATCGCGAGTAACAATGCACCCCGGTGTCGGCGAGCTGCGCGCACTGAAGGGAGATTTCGTCGATGGTGGTGAGCCTACATTGGCTTGGCCGTCGGAAAGTAGGACCACACGGCTGGTACATTCCGGGGCGAGATGTTTTGCTGCTTCCTCGGCGCCTTTCAGCCAACCACCATGCAGGTTCGTCATTCCGCCGACTTCAATCTGCGCAATCGCCGACTTGAAGTTCTCCTTCGCCTTCACGTGCCGGCTTTCGGCGACCACCCGAACGGAGTTGTCATAGGCAACCACGGATGCGTGGTCGGTTCTTTTGGGCTGTCAATCATGAACGTGGCCGCCCGATTGGCCTCATGCCCAGGCTTCCCCTCCATGGAGCCCGAGCGGTCAATGACGATGGACAGACTTAAGGGTTGCCTCTCCGGAAGCCCGGTCTTCGGTTGATCCGGCGCCTGCACCCGGATCAGCACTTCTACGGTATTTTCATGGCCGGCCAGCAAAGCGGCCGTGCGGCAACCAGGCTGAGATCAAAGCCGTTCGATAAAATTATGCTCCCTTCAGCGCGCCATCTCGTCGTGCAGACTGCTTTTCAATGCCTCTCCAAGGCGTTCAACTTCCTCCGGCGTCAGCGACTTTATACGCTGAGCGTCAATCACAACTTCGCACCACGGTTCGAGTTCGACATGAAGCCTCCTGCTCATGCCTCCTGTTCGTTGGGTTGCCAGGTTTGGAGGAGCTGGGGTCGCATGCGCTGTTTTGTTGAACAGCACCGTTACCGAAGCCTTGGCCTGGGGCTGCTTTGTGGCCTTGAATTGCTCAATCAGCAACTGGGCCGGGTTGAACTGCGGAGTCTGGACGGTGTCGGCAGTATCCTGAGCCCGACTCTTTACCGCTCCCGCTGCCGCTCGGTACTCCGCTTCAATCAGTGGCCGTACGGGTGCGAGCAACCCATTCGGCAGGTCCTCGGTACTAGTGATCGCGAAGCTGGCCTTGATTGCTGGCAGCGACCATCTCTGTCCGCGCAGCAGCAGCCGCACAGCAAGCAGTTGCACCAGGTGTTCGAGCCCGAAACGCGCCTCCCGTCCCACCCGCTCAGGCCGGGGAATGAACTCCCGGACATCGTAATCCCTGATGAGCCGGACATTGAGCTCCTTGTTGCTCTCGCTTTCAGGATGGGCAAACAGCTTCGGATCGGACGCAATGATCCTCTCGGCCCTCTCGATCAACTCTTCCACCGTCCAGGGCGACCTTCCGATTTCCTTGCTTCTTGCCGGAACAACCATACGAACATCATTGTGACAGTAACAATATGAATGTCGACATTAAATCCAATCGGAGAAGCTTATTGGCGCCCGAAAGCGGGGAAGGCTTATCTTCCAATTGTGGCCCTCCATGCACCGCCACCCCAAGGCAAAGCGGGTTAGGCTAAAGTCAATTCGGGTCTCGCGGTGATCGTGGCGGCTCTGAGACTCGGAACTCATAGAGCCTGGAGTTGAATTTCAGGCTGTTTTTGGTGGCTGTTTTGGTGGCTGTTTGCTCCGTACCTTTGTACAGATGCTTGCAACACTTTGCAACTTCATATTGCTTCTTATGTATTGCAAATAAATGACTTATTCATCATTTTGCATCAAAATGCGGCTCCCTGCAAAACGCATCAAATCTGATTCGTAATCAGCAGGTCGTCAGTTCAAGTCTGACCGTCGGCTCCACTTCCCCCTCCGCTGACGACCCTCCCCACCGCACGGCTCTTGCCGGTTTCGTTCAGGATTTAGATGCATTTATGCATTTCTCCTCGGTTTTCCACAACCCGCATCGCGCCCCAGCCCTGCCGTGAACCAAGTCAGGCACCCGTTATCCACTTGTTTTTTGTTGCGGCGGTAATTCCGGTCTGATTATCCACGCATACTCTTGGCATAATCGCAGCAAGAGCGGTTCCTCCGTAACTGTTCCAAGAGGTGGATTCAGGACCTGAGCCGGGAATTCGAGTTCAGGGACCGGGTTCAGAACACGAGTTCAAGTCCCAAGGCCGTGCCGTACTACCGGTGGGAGCACTCAAGCGTGACCAGCTATAGCCGTCAGGACGTGTTGCGCATCTTGCAAATCAGTTCCCATCAGTTGCTGGGATGGGAGCGAGCCGGACTCATTCCTCAGCAGCAGATCTACACCTTCCAGGATCTTGGGCAGTTACGGACTTTGCGCGCTCTGCGCGAGGAAGATGTGTCCGCGGCCTCCATCCGGCACTCGATTGTAGCGATGAAGGCCGTGGCCGGCATGGCCAATCCGCTCCTCGAGGCATGCCTGGTTCGTACCGGGACGCGCCTCGCATTCCGCCACCGCGGCGCCATGGTTGATCCCATTCGCCGCCAGTTGCTCTTCGACTTCGAGCGCGTTGACCGTCCTGGCCTGATGGGCCGGATGGACCCGTCGTCGGCCATCTCCGAGCCGTCTCCCCTCCGTCGCCCAGGCGCTGTGAGCCCGCGTGGCGTGCAGGACCGCTTTCTGGCCGCTGTGCAGGCCGAGGAGGCGGGCGAAAAGCAGGGCGCCATTGCCCTCTATGAGGAGATCCTGGAGCTCGATCCGGAGTTTGCGGCGGCCTATATCAACCTGGGTACTATCAACTTTCACTTGCGCCAATTTGACCGTGCCGAGGAACTCTACCGCCGCGCCACCGTGGCTGACCCCGGCTATGTGCTCGCCTACTTCGATCTCGGCAATGTGCTGGACGAGCTGCAGCGGCTGGATGAATCCATCGCCGCTTACCGCCAGGCCGTTGCGCTCGCGCCCCGTTACGCCGACGCCCACTACAACCTGGCCCTGGCCTACGAGCGCAAAGGCCAGCGCCGCCAGTCTCTCCGCCACTGGCAGTCCTACGTCAAGCTGGACAATCGCGGCCCCTGGGCCGACCACGCCCGCGGCCAGATCCGCAAGCTGCTGAGTCATGAAAAGCTCTTCATTGCCTGCCGCGCAACCACCTATATTCCGCCCCGCAAGGGAATTGCGGCTCTGGAGCTGGTTTAGGGCCGGGATGGACGGCGACTCTGATCGCATCCGAGGAACGCGGTCCAGAGACAGCGCATGATCCCTGACGTCTACCTCTTCTCTTCCCGGACCGCCTCAAGTCCGTTTTGATACACTCCGAGGCCGGAGGCATTTCCCCGTTGGCCCACGTAAATCCCACACCCCTGACGCAACTTTCTGAAGAGGAGAGCCTCTTTTACGCAACGGTGCGGCAGTTTGCCGAGGAAGTCATCGCCCCGCAGGTTCGCGCCATGGACAGCGAACAGCAGTTTGCCGAGGGCCTGGTGAAGCGGACCTTCGACCTTGGCCTGATGGGCATTGAGGTTCCCGAGGAGCTTGGGGGAGCCGGCGGCAGCTTTTTTGACGCGGTGCTGGCCATCGAGGCCATCTCCACCGTGGACCCGGCGGTGGCCGTGCTGGTGGATGTGCACAATACGGTGGTCATCAACGCGCTGCGCCGCTGGGGAAGCCAGGCGCAGCAACGCCATTGGCTTCCACGGCTGGCGACTGACACGGTGGGCGCTTATGCGTTGAGCGAAGCCGGTTCCGGTTCCGACGCCTTCGCCCTGCAGACCCGCGCCGAGGCAGTTGCAGGCGGCTTCCGCCTCAACGGGCGCAAGCTGTGGATTTCGAACGCCCGCGAGGCCGGCCTGTTTATTGTCTTTGCCACCCTCGATCCTGGCGCCGGCTATCGCGGCATCACGGCATTCCTGGTGGAAAAAGGCACTGCGGGCTTCACCATCGGGCGCAAGGAAGACAAGCTGGGCATTCGCGCCAGCAGCACCTGTGAATTGATTTTTGATGGCTGTGAGGTTGCGAAAGAAAGCCTGCTGGGCGAGCCGGGCAAGGGCTACAAGATCGCCATCGAAACACTGAACGAGGGGCGCATCGGCATCGGCGCGCAGATGCTGGGGCTGGCCGAGGGCGCCTGGGGACATGCGGCCCGCTACGCCAGGGAACGCCGCCAGTTCGGCAAGGCGATCGCCGAGTTCCAGGCAGTGCGGTTCACCCTGGCCGAGATGGCCACGGAGATCGAGGCGGCCAAATTGATGGTCTACAACGCCGCCCGGCTGAAGGACGCCGGCCAGCCGTTTGTGCGCCAGGCGGCCATGACCAAGCTCTTTGCGTCGCACGTGGCCGAGCGCGTGGCCAGCCAGTGCGTTGAAATCTTCGGCGGGAACGGCTTTGTGCGCGATTACCCGGCGGAAAAGTACTATCGCGACGCCAAGGTGGGCAAGATCTACGAGGGCACGTCGAACATGCAACTGGCCACCATTGCCAAGCAGGTGCTGAGCAGCCGGTAGCTCTTTTTTCGGCTCAATGCAGCCTGGCCGCCGCCTGCGCTACCTCTAGAATATGCGCGGGCCGGGTGCGGCAGCAGCCCCCCACAATCTGCGCTCCCGCGGCAAACCACCCCGCCGCCTGCGCTCCAAAGCTCACCGGATCGCCCTTGCCGGTCCAGCACCGGGCCGCGGCATCCCATCCTTCGCCGGAGTTTGGATAGACAATGACGGGCTTGTCTGTGGCCCGGCGCAACTCGCCAATCAGCGCCGGCATCAGCGCGGGCTGGGTGCAATTCACACCGATGGCAATGGTCTGCGGAAAGCGCGCAACCGCGGCGGCACAGGCGCTGAGCAACTCGCCGTGGGCTACGCGCTGCTCATCCTTGCAAGTGAAGCAGAACCACGCCGCCAGCTCCGGCCAGGGGATGAGCGCTTCGCCGATGGCCTCCGCCTCTTCGAGCGACGGCAGCGTTTCAAATGCGAGCAGATCGGCGCCGCCGTCCGCCAACACGCGAACGCGCTCACGGTGAAACTCGACCAGCTCGCCGAAACCGCAGCTGTAGTTTCCGTGGTATTCGGCCCCATTGTGCAGCGCCGCGCCATACGGACCAAGCGAAGCGGCCACCACCACCCGGCGCCGGGGAAATTCCGCGGCGGTCGCCCGCGCCAGGTCCACAGCGCGCAGCAGGGCAGCGTCGGCCCGCTCCGGCGCCAGGCCAAACTCCGCGTAGCCCATCCGCGAAACCTGGTAGCTGGCCGTCAGAATGCACTGCGCGCCTGCCTCGATGTAGGCGCGGTGCACGGCAACCACCATTTCCGGCGCGTCCTCCAGCACATGCGCCGACCACAGCGGCCCATCGATGTTGGCGCCCAGGTACTCAAGCTCCGAGGCCATCCCGCCATCCAGCACGCGAATCCCGCGCAGGATCGAGTCTCGCTTTTCAGCTTTCTCTTTCATGAATTCATGCTACTGCCAGGCTTGTGCCTTAGAGTTTCTGCGTGCGCTGCACGGAGCGCACGCCGGCGACGCGGCGGATGCCCAGGACCATGCGGTTCAGGTGGCGCAGGTCTTCGGCTTCCACCACAAATTCGACTACGGCTTCGCCGTCCACATCGCGGATGTCCACGGCGCGGATGTTGGTGTTGTCGTCGGAGATGACTGCGGTCAACTCCTTCAACATGCCGGTGCGGTCGTCGCAGAAGACGGTGATTCTGACCGGAAATCGCTGCGGGCGGCCGGCGGACTGGTCGCCAACGCGGGACCACTCGACGGCGATGCGGCGGTCGCTCTCATAGAGCAGGTTTTGCACGTTGGGGCAACTGCGGGCGTGTACGGCCACGCCCTTGCCGCGGGTGACGTAGCCGATGATCTCCTCGCCGCGAATGGGGTTGCAACAGCGCGCCCGATAAACGAGCAGGTCGTTCTGGCCTTCCACCTGCAACGAGTCCGAGCCCGTGAGGTGCAACTTGCGCACCGCATCGGACATGGCCGGCTCGCCACCGGCCCCAGGCTTGGTTTCGGGAACGGGTTCGGCATCGCCCTGGCTGGCATAGCCCGGCGCCAGCTTGTTCAGCACCTGGTGGGCGGAGTGCTTGCCCTGGCCCAGCGTGGCCAGCAGGTCGGCCGCCGTGGCCACGCCATATTCGTTGGCGATGCGGCCCAGATCCTGGTCGTCGATCTGGCTCATCGGAACTTTGAATTTCCTGGCCTCGCGCTCCAGCAGCTTGCGCCCGATCTCCACTGCCCGCCGGCGCTGGTCTTCGTTGAGCCAATGCTTGATCTTGTTGCGGGCGCGGGGGCTCTTGACGAAAGTCAGCCAATCGCGGCTTGGTTTGTGATCCTTCTGGGTGACGATTTCGACGATGTCGCCGGTGCGTAGCTTGGTGCGCAAGGGCACCATGCGGCCGTTCACCTTGGCGCCCACGCAGGTGTGGCCCACCTCAGTGTGAATGGTGTAGGCAAAGTCCACCGGCGTGGCGTCGGCCGGAACCACCACCACCTTCCCCTTGGGCGTGAAAGTGTAGACCTCGTCGGGATACAGGTCCATCTTCAGGCTGGAGAGGAACTCGTTGGGGTCGGTCATCTCCTTCTGCCACTCGACCAACTGTCTGATCCAGTTCAGTCGCTCTTCGTCGCGCGCCGTCACCATCGTGCCGCCCGACTTGTACTTCCAGTGGGCGGCAATGCCTTCCTCGGCAATGCGGTGCATTTCTTCGGTGCGGATCTGCACCTCGAACTGGTGTCCGCTGGCGCCCATCACCGTGGTGTGCAGCGACTGATAGCGGTTGGCGCGGGGGATGGCGATGAAGTCCTTGATCCGCCCCGGAACCGGCCGCCACAGCGTGTGGATCAGCCCGAAGACGGCGTAGCAGGCAGCCACGTCCTGCGTGATGACGCGGATGGCCAGCAGGTCATAGACCTGGTCGAACGAGACTTTGGAGCGCTCGATCTTCTGAAAGATCGAGTAAAGCCGCTTGATGCGCCACTCCACGCGGGCCTCGATGCCGTTTTCGTGCAACTGCTCAGTCAGCGTGTCTTCCACGCCGCGCAGAAACTGCTCGCCCTCGATGCGGCGGGCCTCGACGGCCGCCGCTACCTTCTCGTAGCTCACCGGATCGGTGAACCGGAAGGCCAGGTCCTCGAGTTCGCCGCGCACCTTGCCCATGCCCAGCCGGTGGGCGAGAGGGGCGTAGATATCCTGGGTCTCGCGGGCGATGGCCTCTTGCCGGTCCGGCTTGAGGTGCTCGAGGGTGCGCATATTGTGCAGGCGATCGGCCAGCTTGATGAGCACCACGCGCACGTCCGAAACCATGGCCAGCAGCATCTTGCGCACGTTTTCGGCCTGACGGTCCTCGCGGTTGGCAAACTGGATCTTGTCGATCTTGGTCACGCCCTCGACGATGTGCGCCACCTGATCGCCGAAGCCGGCCGCAATTTCCTCATTGGTGGCGGGGGTGTCCTCTACCGAGTCGTGCAAAAGGCCGGCCGCGATGGCCGTCGCGTCCATCTTCATCTCCGCCAGCACCTCAGCCACCTCGAGCGGATGGATGATGTAGGGCTCGCCGGAAGCCCGCATCTGCCCTTCATGATGCTGGACGCAGAACTCCCAGGCCTTGCGGATGAGGGAAATGTCTTCGCTGGGACGGTTGGCCTGGACTTGCCGGAGCAGCGCTTCAAAACGCTGATCGATCGAACGCTGGGGGATGGGCGGCTCCATATCGCGCACAGTACTCTGCGCCTCCCCGGCGGAGAACGGGGGCGCGCTGGGATCATCTGCCGGTATGGCCTGCCGGACAGTCGCCATGCTTCATTATATGCCGCTAACGTTCGATGCGCTTGAAAGCGCCGGCAGCGGCCCCTGGCTGCGCCTGCCGGCCGGCGCGTGGGCCCCAGGAGAAACTCCCCTGCAAATCGGTTGCTCGACGCTCCGGGTCTTGCGTCTATCCCATAAGTCAAACCATCTCGCCCTTCCCATTTCCTAAAACACGCGCCATAAGACTGAAAGGAACTTTTCGACGGTCCCTAAGATAATTCTTTCCCTTCGCACCTATTCGAAACCGCCGGATCAAGGCCGTGCTGTAACAAGAATCTAACTTTTGCGAATCAATCCAATGAACAATCCCAAAGCACCTATGAATAGGTGACTCTTGCGACTGGATCATAGTCTTTCCCTTATTGGTTCGTCGGTGTTGGAAGACTCTGTGCAGTGTGCCAGCCGTCACATCGCGGGTACTCTGGGGAAGGAGTAAAGTCCTCTGCGGACTAAAGGTCCGAATCCGAGGAACTTATGCTGAAACGCCTGTTAGTTACAGCCATGGCCGCAATGCTCGCGGCAGGCATGGGCTATGCAGATCAATCCAAAGTAAAGGTAACCATTCCAGTCAATAAGACTGCGGCTACCAGCGGCAAACAGATGTATGCCAGCTATTGCGCGCCGTGCCACGGTGTGGACGGCAGGGGCCAGGGTCCCGTGGCTTCCGCGCTGAAGACGCCGCCGGCCGACTTGACCGCGCTGAGCAGGAACAACCGTGGAAAACTCCCCGATACCCACATCTATGCGGTGCTGCAGAATGGCGCGGAGATCCCGTCGCACGGCTCGGCCGAGATGCCCGCATGGGGACCGATTCTTGGTAAGATGAACCAGAGCAACCCCCAGGAAAGGATGCTCAGAATCAGCAATCTGAGCCGCTACCTGGAAACTATTCAGGCAAAGTAGGGGCCGGCGGCCCATTTGCTTCCGGCTATGGCGGTTCTTGAATTGCCACACCCCGAAACCACGACAGCTAAGTGGCCTGGTTGTTGAGAAAAAGCCACTTTGCACAGCGTCGGCAAGGGCACGTGAATCGGAGAACCGCGCAAAGGGAGTGTATGACCAAGCCGCGCAACCGCCAACCTGTTTCGAACCAGGAGGCGTCCAAGGTTCCCAAGCCCGCGGCGCCCTCTGAACGGATTCACGAGAAACCTCTTCTGGCCCCACGACCGGAAGGCCGCGATTCCAGGCAAAATGTGTACCCGGAAAGCAAAGGCGCTGGATTGAAACCTCCCGCCTTTGGAGCCCTGGTCAACCGTCGCGCAGCCGACCGGCTGCGCGGCGGCCATTTATGGGTCTACGCATCCGATATTGAGTCGATTGAGGTGCCCGAACCCGGCCCGGAAGGCCCTCCCGCGCTGCTGCCTGTGGCCGACCGCCGCGGCCTCCTGCTGGGCACGGCGCTCTACAGCCCCTCATCGCAGATTGCGTTGCGGCTGGTCTCCCGCGAGGCCATCGATGAGACCGGCTGGCTGGAATTGCTGGCCTTCCGCCTGCGGCGGGCCATTGCCCGGCGCAGGCCGCTGCTCGACAGCCAGACCAATGCCTGCCGGCTCTGTTTCAGCGAGGCCGATGAGTTGCCCGGGTTGGTGGCGGACAAGTACGCCAACCTGGTCATTCTTCAACTCCTCGCCAAGGGACTGGATTCGGCCGCGGTGCGGGAAACCTGTGTGCGCGTGCTGCGCGAGGAGTTGGCTCCGTCTGTGATTCTGGAGCGGCCCGACCCGCGCATTCTCGAGTTGGAAGGGCTGCCCACGCCCAGCTCCGACCCTCTTTTTCATCATCCCAGCGACGAAGACCTGTCGCGGGGGGCCCCGGGGACCGTGGAAGGCACCGCGACTCAGGCCGCCAGCACGCAGTTCCGGCTCAACGGTCTGGTGTTCCACTACGACGCCAACGCCGGGCAAAAGACGGGAGCTTTCCTCGACCAGCGGGCCAACTACGCCGCCGCCCAGCAGTGGGCGCGGACGCTGGAAGCCACCGGCCGGGCGCTCGACGTTTGTTGCTACCAGGGTGGCTTTGCCCTGCATCTTGCCCAAGTCTGCGGGCTGGTCACGGGCATTGACGCCTCCCGCGCCTCACTCGAGGTGGCGGAGCGGAATTTTGAGGCCAATCGCGCCACGATGAACGCGGTGGTGGACTGGGTGGAGGGCGACGCCTTTCAGATTCTGCGCGACTGGTCGGACTCCGGCCAGATCTTCGACGCCATCGTTCTCGATCCGCCCGCCTTCGCCAGGACCCGGAGGGCTGTCGAGGGAGCCCTGCGCGGCTACAAGGAGCTGAACCTGAGAGCCCTCAAGATGCTGCGCCCCGGCGGCCTGCTGGTGACCTGTTCCTGCTCTCATCACGTGGGTTGGGCGGACCTCGAGGCCAGCGTGGCCTCGGCCGCCGCCGATGCTCCCCGGCGTGTGCGCCTGCTGGAGAGGCGAGGCGCCGCTCCCGACCATCCGGTGGTGCTGAATCTGCCGGAAACCGAATACCTGAAATGCCTGGTGCTGGAAGTCGAGTAGTCAGGCCTGGGCGACGCGTTGGCTGGCCCGCGTAAGTGGCCAGAGCTGAGCCAGCCGTTGGATCCAGCTCCGCCGGACCGGGGCGCTGGCGGCCTGGTTCCCTTGCGATGAGTCCGTTCGCAACTGGGCCAGCGTGTCTTTGACCAGCGCCCGCAGAGACTCGGCCTCAAAGGTACAGGAGCGCAGGTAAGCTGAGACGGTGAGTCCGGCTTCGGCGGCGCGCTTGCGCAGTTGCGCATATTCTGCCTTGCTCAGCCGGATGGTGACGCTGGCGCACTTCAGATTCCGATCGGGCCCCGTCATCAGGTCGTGTGTGACCTCAGGTTCTGCATATGCACTCGAAGCACGCACCGCTTGCGGGGTTGCAGTTTCAGCGGCCGGGGTCGCTTCGGCAGGAAACGGCTCGTGGCTACCGAGTGTTCCGGGGTCGGGAGGCTGCGTAAGCGATCGGTCACTGGGGTCGGCTGCTCTGTAGCGCGCGTGGGCGCGCAAGGCGCGCTCGTAGCTGAGAGTTGCTACGTCGTCGGCAAGATCGTCATCGTTCCAGGCGGGCCGGCGTTCCGTCGCGCCGGACGCGGGTGCGGCCAACGCGGCCAGCAAGCCCGCAAACGTGGGGGAGGCGGGGGAGGAAGCTGTTGTGGCCGGCTGCTGCATGGCTTGGAGCATATCCGCGCAGGCGCCGAATGCGTGAGGGAACTCCCATGCTGCCGGCCGAGCAGATTCCGGATGAGGAAATCTGCTGCGTCATTCCCAAAGTGAAACCGCTTCCCGAACCGCCTTGACTAGACGCCGCGAGATCAGCCGCAGAGCGCTTCGCATGCCTTGGGCTCGGGGAGCACGCGTCCAGGGAGACGCAACAGCTGGGTGACAGCCTCAGTGCTCAAGGGGCGGGCGAAGAGGAAACCCTGACCGAAGCGGCAGCCTAGTTGCCGCAACAGGCGGTACTGCTCGCAGGTCTCAATGCCTTCGGCCACCACATCCATGCCCAGTACCCTGGCCAGTTCGATAATGGTGCGCACGATTTGCATTGGTTGATCCCCATCGGTCATACGGCCCACGAAGGAGCGGTCGATCTTCAATACGTCAAAGGGAAAGGAATGCAGGTAGTTGAGCGAACTGTAGCCGGTGCCAAAGTCGTCCATCAGCAGGGAGATGCCCAGCCGGCGCAGGCTACCCAGCACTTCCAGGGCGGTGCGCATGTTGGGAATCAAGCTGGACTCGGTCATCTCCAGGCCGAGCTGCCGGCTTGAGATGCCGGTTTGGAGCAGCAACGCCTCGACGTGGTCGGCCAGCCCCTGACGGGAGAACTGACGGGCAGAAAGGTTGACGAGCACCCGCAGGGAACTGTGCCGGGAATCCTCGCGGCACCACGTTTGAATCTGGCTGCAGGCCTCCGAGAGCCCCCAGTCGCCGATGGGCAGGATCAGCCCGCTCTCCTCGGCCATGGGAATAAAGTCCATGGGCGGGATAAGCCCCCGCTCGGGATGTACCCAGCGGATCAGCGCCTCAAGGCCAACGATTTTGCGGGTGGAGAGTTCGATCTCGGGTTGGTAGTAGAGGACAAACTGGTGCTGGTCCAGGGCGCGGCGCAGATCCTGCCTGCGCGGCCAGCTCTGGGGCGCATCGGCAATGGCGATGGAGCTGCGAGCCCGCCGGCTTCTCTGCGCGCCAAAAGCCTTGCGCAGCCTGCGCAGTTCCAACTGGCTGGCCGCCATGTCAGCCAGGTTTTCGAGCATGCGAAGCTCGTCCGGAGCCATACCCTGGCGAGGCTCGCGGCAAAAGATGGATAACGCTCCCAGGATTCTGCCATCGAAAGATCGCACCGGAACGGCGGCAAAGAACTCCGCGCCGAGTAGCTTGGGGACTAGTGCTTGCTCCTCGATTAGAAGCTGCCTGGACAAGTCCGAGACGATTACCGGGCCGTCTTCGGCCAGCACCATCTCAAAGATGGAGTTTTTCCGCGGCAGCTCGCGAACGAACCGGCCCCAGGACGACTTGATCCAGACGCGGCTTTCGTCGGCAAAACCGATCCCGGCCGAATCGGCCTGGAAGTACTCGGCAGCCAGCCGTGTGATGGCGTCGTAGCCGGGTTCCGGCTCGCTGTCGAGTATCCCGGTCGAAGCCAGCGCTGCCAGCCGAGCAGCCTCCTGCTCAGCATCGTTTCTGTCGGTCTCCAACTCTGCTTTGGGCATCTTCGCTCCGGCCCTGCGATATTCCCGCCAGCGTGGTCCCAGCCGGAGACAAACAGCCCTCCGTGTGCTTCCCGGCTGTGCATGAGGGCCGAAAGCGGCCTCCCCGGACCCTCCGCGCTCGATCTTCGCGAAAGCGGCCGGCGAGATCGCCCCTAAGGACGTGCTGCTCAGGTCCTGCATCTCACTTATCGGAGAGGATTCCCCAGCCCATGAGGTTACGCCAGAGCTGTTCTCGTGAGTACCTGTCCGGCTTCCGACAGGACACTCTTTGCCACAGTGATCCCCTGGTTTCCGTAAGGCTGTTTGCACCGTGCAGGAAGGGTTTTTGGGGGGAAAGACCCACTTTGTAGCCAAAGTGCCGGTTTCCCCCTATTTGTGCGCCGCCCGGGCGCCCGCCTGCCCCGTTTCAGTCCAAAGGAACGTGAGTTCGTCGGCGTCGTCCTGGATCTGCTGGTCCACACCCATGCCTCCGCTGTGTCCTCCCGCCAGGCTGTAGTGCAGCAGGATCGGCCGCCCGCTGGATGAGGCTGACTGCAACAGGGTCGTCATCTTGCGCGCGTGCAGCGGATCTACGCGCGTGTCGCTGTCGCCAGTGAAGAACATCACCGCCGGATAGGCCGTGCCGGGTTTCACGTTGTGGTAAGGCGAGTACTTGAGCAGGTAGAAAAACTGCTTTTCGTTCTCTGCCGAGCCGAACTCCGTCGTCCAGTAGGAGCCCACCAGGAATTTCTGGAAGCGCAACATGTCCAGCAGCGGATAGGCGCACAGCACGGCTGAAAACAACTCCGGCCGCTGGGTGATGGCCGCGCCCATCAGCAGGCCGCCGTTTGACGCACCCGCGATGGCAAAGTGCTCCGGCGATGTGTACTTGATGGCGATCAGGTACTCGGCCGCCGCGAACCAGTCGTCGAAGACAGTCTGCTTCTTTCCGAACATTCCCTGCTCGTGCCAGCTCTCGCCATACTCCCCGCCGCCGCGCAGGTTGGGCACCGCGAACCATCCACCTCGATCCAGCCACCACGCAAAGGCCGGTCTCCAGCTCGGAGTGATGCTCAGGTTGAAGCCGCCGTACCCGGTCATCAGCAGCCGCTCCGTCCCGTCCCGCTTCAGTCCCTTCTTGCCGGCAATGAACATGGGAATCTCGGTCCCATCCTTCGACTTGAAAAACACCTGTTTCAGTTCATACTGGCTGGAGTCGAATGGGATCCTGGGCTGGAAAAAGACCTCACGCTTGCCGGTCAACGTATCCAGCCGGTAAATGGTGGGCGGCACAATGAACGACTCAAAGCTGAAGAAGCCGTAGCGGTCCGTCGTCCGTCCCTCGAATCTTGAGGCCGACCCGATCCCCTCGTACTCGACCTTGCCGGCCGGCTTTCCATCCAGGGCGTAGACCGCGGTCTCAGTCTTTACGTCCTTCAACCGGTTTACGTAGATCTTTCCACCCACAATCGACCACTCATCGATCACATCCGGTCCTTCGGGCACGATGGTCTGCCACACGTCGGGCATAATTCCGGGATCGGCCTTCAGAATCCTTCCCCTGGGCGATTTGTAGTCGGTCTTCACATACCACGCGCCCTTGGCATAGATGGCTTCAAAGCGCGAATCCAACCCCCAGACCAGCACCTCAAAGGGCGAACCCGGCTTGGTCAGATCGCGAAAGACGATGTCCACACGCCGGGCCGGCACACCCCGTTCGATCTTGATGACCAGGTAGTGGCCATCGTCGGTCACCACCCCCGAGAAAAGGTCGTTGCCGGTCAGCAGCTCGCCGCGAAACTCCCGCCCAAACACCAGCGTGTCCCGGGAGTTGCGCGTCCCCAGCACATGCTGGTAGAGCAGCGTTCCCTCCTTGTCGTTGCGCGCGTAGTAAAGGCTGGCCCCATCCGGCGCAAAGCTGACGCCGAAGTAGCGAGCCGTCGGCAACTCATCCTCCAGCGTCTTGCCCGTCTTCACGTTGAACACCTGAACGCTGGTCTCGTCCGCTCCGCCCTGCTGCACCGAATAAGCCACCAACGCACCATCGCGGGAAACATCCTCCAGGCCGACCGAGGTGTTCGGGTCCCGGCTCAGCTTGGCCGGGTCAATCAAGCGTTCGTCCTTGCCCGTCCACCCAGGCCGCACATAGATCGAAAACTGCTGTTCCCCGGCCAGCCGCTTCGTGAAGAAGTAGCTGCCTGCGCGCTCCCATGGCGTGTGCGTCTGCGAGACGTTTTCCAGGGCGTCCAGATCGTCCACCGCCTGCGCCCGGATGCGCGCCTGCTTCAGATACCGCGCCGTGTAGGCGTTCTGTGCATCGATAAAGGCCCGCGTCTCAGGGCTCCTGGCGTCTTCCAGCCATCGGTAGCTGTCCGGGATCTTGGTCCCGAAGTAGTCGTCGCTCACCGGCACAGCCTCCACGGCCGGCGGCGCAGGCAAAGTGATCCCCTCGCGCCCATGAATCGTCTGCGCAACCGCGCTTGCCCCGATGATCGCCAAAAACGCTATTCCAAAAGTCCGCTGCACGCAGTGCCTCCAGCGGACAGGATACGCGAGAGATTGGGTGGTTGCACCCTTTCTTTCCCGCGGATGCTGCGACTCTGAGCGCAGAGAACCGGGGAGATCGCCAGCTGCGGCCTGCCGGCCCATCCCCATTGCGCCGGGCCAACTTCTCGCTCCTGGCCGGTGGTGCATGAGCCTGTTTTCGCGCACTGATTCGCGATGCGGGCCTCGTCGGCGCGCAACCCCGGTAAAATCAACTCCAGTGGCAGGATCGCCCCCAACTCAACCTTCTCCGCCTGCGCGGTCCCGGTGGGCTCGTGGCCTGGGATTGCTGCGGCCATCGCACGCGCATACTGCCTTCACGGCAACCATCCTGCTGATGGTGTCCACCTTTCTGTCGCGCATCATTGGGCTGGTGCGGGTCCAGTTCATCGTCTGGCTCTTCGGCCGCGGCATGGAAGCGGACGCGTTGAACGGCGCCTTTGTGCTCCCGGACATGCTCTCCTACTTCCTGGTCGGCGGCGCGGCCTCCATCACCTTTGTCATCATCCTCACGCGCTATCGCGATACCGGGCGCGAGGCGGAGGGGCAGCGGTCGCTTTCGGTGATTGTGACCACCATGTGCCTGGTGCTGGGCAGCGCCATTGTGCTGGCTGAAATCGTCGCCCCCTGGTACGTCCACTGGTGGTTCGACGGCTTCAATGCGGAGAAAGCGGCGCTTTGCGTGCGGCTCACGCGCATCCTCCTTCCCGCGCAGTTGTTCTTCTTTGGCGGCGGAGTCTTTGGTGCGGTTCTCCTGGTGCGCAAGCAATTCAGCATACAAGCCGTCGCGCCGCTGATCTATGGCCTCGGCACCATCGTGGGCGGCCTGTTGCTGGTCAAGCGCATCGGCGTATCCTCGCTGGCCATCGGCACAGTGGCGGGAGCCTTTTTCGGGCCGTTTCTCTTGAATTACGTCTTCGCCCGGCGCGTGGGCACGCGCTTCCGGCCCATTCTCGACTGGCGCGATGAAGGTCTTCGCGAGTGGGTGCGCCTCTCTCTTCCGCTCATCGTCGGCGTCTCGCTGGTGACTGCCGATAGCTGGATCATCGCCCACTTCGCCTCGACGACCAGCGGCGCCGTCTCGCTGATGACCTATGCCAAACAGCTTTTCACCGCGCCCATGGCCATGCTGGCGCAGGCCGCGGGCGCGGCCTCCATGCCGTTCTTCGCCAGCCTGTGGTCCGAGCAGCGCCATTACGAATTCGCCACCGGGGTGGCGGACTCCGTCTCCCGCGTAGCCTCGCTGGGACTGCTGGCAGCCTCGGCCATGATTGCGCTGGCGGCGCCGATGGTGGAACTGCTCTTTCTTGGCGGACGCTTTTCTTCAGGCGATGCGCGGGAGTGTGCCGGCTACTTCGCCGTTTTCTCCGTCTCCATGTTTCTCTGGGCGGCCCAGGCTATCTACGCGCGCGCGTTTTACGCCGCCGGAAACACGCTCCTGCCCATGGCGGCGGGAACGGTGGTGACGCTGGTTTCGCTGCCCATCTATGCCTCGCTTTATCGCTTGTATGGAGCCATGGGGCTGGCGATCGCCTCTAATATTGGGATCGCGCTGCAAACCGGGACCATCGCCGTGCTCCTCCACCAGCGCCGCATGGTCTCCCTGGCCAGTCTGGACTTCGCCGAGATGGGCCGCTGCCTGCTGGCCGCGCTGGCCGGTGGCGGGGCCGTCTGGACGGTCATTTGGGGGCTGGGCAACCTGCCAGGCCATCTCCTGCGTCCGCACCTGCACGCGCAAATCCGCTGGACCGACCTGGCCGTTCTGGTCGCTGGAAGCGCGGTCTGGGTGGTCATCGCAAAATGGGTTCTGGAAAAGACCGGGTCAGCGCTGCCCAGGGTGGCGATGAAGCGGCTGGGCTTGGGATAAGCATCTTCGGCGCCGTTCCCGCTTCATTTCTTGCTATTGGTATTGTTTTCTTTTGCTTACAAGGCGCTCAGTCCAATTCATTTCCAGATCATTTCCTGATCTTTTGTCGTCCGGAGCGCAGCCTTTCCGCCTCATGCCGTTCGGCAAGAACCCCATCCGGAAGACACAACAAACCCTGCCAGTGCATGGGCTCTTGTGCCGGAGAAACAACCTGGAACGAAGTTAAGCCTGGAACGGTTTGGGCGTCTCCGTAATTGGCGGGGCCGGGCCTGACGCTGCGGCTGCCGCTCCCGGCTTGGCGTCCGGCTTGCGGATGTCGATGCCGCCCTTGAAGTAGGCGCCATCCTCGATGCTGATGCGGGCCGCGGCGACGTCGCCGCTCAGAGACCCCTCGGCGCGGATGTCCACGCGGTCCGTGGCGGAGACATTGCCGCGCACCTTGCCCAGGACCACGATTTCGCGCGCGCTGATATTGGCCGAGACCTGGCCGTTGCGGCCCACAGTGACGCGGTTGCCAGGGAGGTTGACGCTGCCCTCGACCTTGCCGTCGATAAACAGCGACTCGGTGCCGTTGATCTCGCCCTTGATGAACAGGCCTTTGCCGATGGTGGCCTGCTCGCCGGTCACAACCGGGGTACGACTGGGAGGGGGTTCAAAGACCGGAGCCGGTGGCGCCGGGCGAGAAGGTTCCGGGGTGGGGCTGGGGGCGATCGTTCCGGTTTGGGTGGGTTTCCACATAGCGCTCAAAGTATTTCCTTTTCTGTCCTGACGGGACTGGGCTGCCAAGGCAGGGGCCACTGCCGCGGGCCCAAAAAGCTGAATGGGTGGATCGCCGACCGATTTGCCTTCGGCGACCCCATCGGCGGCCACTGCTAGGATGCTAATCCTTCCTGGTCCGCCAAAACGTTGTTGTTCCGCTATTTTAGACGGAGTACGCCGGTTTGACGAAAAAGACGGGTGAACAAGGGCCGCCAGGAGCCAATTGTGACAACAATTCCCAGGCCACGCAACTTTTCGCGGAATTTTCGCAACGCCCGCTAGAATGGCGCCAGGGAGACACCGGAATGCATCGCAAAGCGAAAACCGTATTCCTGTATCTGGGATTGATCCTTGCCGCGGCCAGTTCACTTCCGGCCCAGGACAGTCAGCCGGCGCAGCCCCTCGACCTGGTCATTGCCCACGGACACATCGTGGATGGAACCGGTTCGCCCTGGTATTCGGGCGACGTGGGCATTCGCAACGGCCGCATTGCCGCCATCGGCAACTTGGCCAATGCGCCCCGCAAGCGCACCATCGACGCCCAGGGCAAGGTCGTTGCGCCGGGATTCATCGATATGCTCGGCCAGTCGGACCTGACCGTCCTGGTCGATCCCCGCTTGCCCTCGAAGATTTTTCAGGGCATCACCACTGAAATTACCGGCGAGGGCAACTCGGCGGCTCCGGTCAGCGACGCTATGCTCGCCGCCGACCGCGCCGGCTATGAGCACTACCACCTGACGCCCGATTGGCGAAATTTCCGCCAGTACTTTGCCCGCATCGAGAAGCAGGGCATGGGCATCAACCTGGCCAGCTACGTGGGCGCCACCTCGGTCCGCCGCATGGTGCTGGGCGACGCCGATGTGCAGCCCACCACGGCGCAACTCGATCAGATGAAGGCTCTGGTCCGCGAGGCGATGCGTGACGGCGCGGTGGGCCTCTCGACAGCCCTGCAATATGCGCCCGCGCCCTACGCGAAAACCCCGGAACTGATCGCGCTTGCCGGCGAGGCCGCAGAATTCGGCGGCATCTACGCCACCCACATGCGCAGCGAGGGCGATGCGGTCCTCGAATCCATCGATGAGGCGGCGCGCATCGGCCGCGAGGCGCACATCCCGGTCGAAATCTGGCACCTCAAGGCCGCGGGCAAGGCGAACTGGGGCCGCATGCCGCAGATTGTGGCCCGCATTGAGCAGGCCCGCGCCGCGGGCATCGACATCAGCGCCAACACCTACGCCTACACCGCCTGGTTCAACACCTTTTCCGCCTTTGTACCGCCATGGGCGCACGACGGCGGCGATGCCAAACTCATTGAACGCCTGAAAGACCCCTCCATCCGCGCCCGCATCCGCAAGGATATGCTCTCGCCGGGCAAAGACTCGGCCGGAGAGGCCTGGGATAACGAGTGGCAGGAGATTCCCGGCCCTGAAGCCATCCAGATTGCCGTGGTGCAGAATCCTGAGCTGCACGCGCTCCAGGGCAAACGTCTCTCAGAGGTGGCCGCGGAGTGGAAGGAAGACCCCATCGACGCGCTCTGCGACATACTCGTCAAAGACAACGCTTTTGCCGAGGTAGCCGTCTTCGGCATGGATGAGCCGGATGTACTGCTGGCGCTCAAGCAGCCCTGGGTCTCCATCGACAACGATTCGCAGGGCACCTCGCCCGAGGGCCTGCTCGGCCAGGAGCATCCCCATCCGCGCGCCTACGGCACCTTTCCGCGCATCCTGCGCAAGTATGTCCGCGAAGAGAACCAGTTAACCCTGCCCGATGCCATCCGCAAGTTCTCCGCGCTGCCCGCCCAGCGCATGAGGCTGACCGACCGCGGCGTACTCAAGCAGGGCATGTGGGCCGATGTGGTGGTCTTCGACCCCGCAACGATTCGCGACAAAGCCACGTTTGAAAACCCCAACCAGTTCTCTGAAGGCATGGAGTTTGTGCTGGTGAATGGCGTGCCGGTGATTGAAGACGGCAAAATGACCGGCGCCCTGCCGGGAAAGGTGCTGCGCGGGCCCGGCTATGTGCCGTAAATCGCAGGGAGATGGACGACGAAGCTCCGAGACCCAACCGGCCAAATGGCCTACTCTTGACCTATGACCGATCCTGAACTGTTGACGCGGATCGCCCGCTCTGCCGGTCAAAAAGCCGGGTACAAGCAACTGGTCCGCGAACTTAGCCTTGCCGGCGGACGCGAGCGCCGCCTGCTGCTGGAGCAGTTGGCCAGGCTCACGGCCAGGGGCGCGCTGGTGAAGCTGGACCGCGAGCACTGGAGCATTCCCCGGCCTGTTGGCACGCGGGAAAACCTGGCCGCCGGGCGGCTCGATCTGCATCGCGACGGCTACGGTTTTGTGCGGCCCAACCGAAGGTCCGCCGCGGCGGGAGCGCGCCAGGCTTCCGGCAAGGAAGATATTTTTATCCCCCCGAACGAGATCAACGGCGCCATGCAAGGCGATGAGGTACTTGTTGAAGTCGATCCTCCCAAGGCCGACGGGCACCGTCTGGGCCGGATTGTCCGCGTCCTGGAGCGGCGCAACCCCACCGTCGTCGGCGTCTTTCACTACGCCCGTTCCGACCGGGCCCAGGGGCACAGCGTACTCCCTTTCGACGAGCGCATGACGCAGCCCATTCTCATTCCCGCCGGTCAGGAACTGCCGGTTGCCGGCGAAGCTGCCACGCCCCACCGGGTGCTGGGCACAGAAGCCACGGCCGCAGCAGCGCACGACGACCTGGAAGGCCTGGTCGTCGACGTTGAAATCACCAGTTGGCCCACGCCAACACGGCCCCCGGTTGGCCGCGTCATCGAGGTGCTGGGTGATCCGGACGACTTCGGCGTGGACGTGGAGATAATGATCCGCAAACACCAGTTGCCGCGGATCTTCCCGGAGAATGTGCTTGCCGAGGCGCGTCGCGTGGCTCATCTCGACGAGGCCGAAGCCAACAGCCGCCGCGACTTTCGCTCGCCCCCAATTGTCACCATCGACGGAGAGACGGCGCGCGACTTCGACGACGCCGTGCTGGTAGCCGACCGCCCCGACGGCGGCTACGAGTTGCAAGTGCACATTGCCGACGTGGCCGAATATGTGCGCGCCGGGACGGACCTCGACCTCGAGGCGCGTTTGCGCGGAACCAGCGTCTACTTCCCCGATCGCGCCATTCCCATGCTGCCGCAGGAGCTTTCGACCGATATTTGCAGCCTGCGCCCCGGCGAAGACCGGCTCGTCCTGAGCTGCATCCTGCAGCTCGATTCCGCTGGCCGCATCGAGAGCTACGAAATTGTCGAGGGCGTCATTCGCTCCGCGGCGCGAATGACGTATACGGAGGTTCACGCGATTCTCGAGGGCGACGCCGAGGCCCGCGCCCGCCATGCCGCGCTCGTCCCCGATTTCGAGCGGATGCGGCAGGTCGCCGGGCTGATGAACAAGCGCCGCGAGGAGCGGGGCAGCATCGATTTTGACCTGCCCGAGCCGGTGATCGAGTTCGACGAGCAGAGCCAGATGCGAGGCGTAACCAAGTCCGAGCGCACCTGGGCCAACCGCCTGATCGAGGAGTTCATGCTGGCGGCCAACGAGTGCGTGGCCACCTGGCTTGAAGACCTCGACGTTCCTTCGCTCTATCGGATTCATGAAAAGCCCGAACCCCGCCGCGTTGTCGAGTTTGAGGAGCTGGCCGCTGCCTTCGGCTACTCACTGGGCCTCGGCGCTCTCCCGGTCAAGCGCATCCAGACCCGCGGGGAGCGGCGGGATGCACACGGCCGCGGGCGCAACCCGCGCATGCACGAGGTCCCCGAAGATATTCCGGTCACGCCGCGCATGTATCAGAAGCTGGCCGCCAGGATCGAGGGCAAGCCGGAGGAGCGGATTCTGAGTTACTTAATGCTGCGCTCGCTCAAGCAGGCGCGCTACTCCGAGATCAACGAGGGCCACTTTGCGCTGGCCGCGCCCACCTACACCCACTTCACCTCGCCCATCCGCCGCTATCCTGACCTTATCGTGCATCGCATCGCCAAGGCGCTGCTCAGGGCCGGCGTGCGCGGCCGGGGCGAGGTTGCGCCGGGCCGGCACAGTTCGCCGTGGACGCACCCCAACGAAGGCCTCCCGGCAAGCAGAATCCCTCACCTTCGCAGCCCCAGATCGGTAGCGGTTTTCGCGGGCGAACCTCCGATTCCGGAAGCTGAGTTAGCGCAGATCGCCGAGGAAACCAGCCTGACCGAGCGGCGCGCCGCCGAGGCCGAGCGCGAACTGGTGGAGTGGAAGAAGGTGCGCTTCATGCAGGACCGGGTGGGCGAGGAGTTTGCCGCGCTGGTGCTGAACCCGGCGAAGTTCGGCCTCTTTGTTGAATTGACCGACCTGTTCGTCGAAGGGCTGGTGCCGATCGATACGCTGCGCGACGACCGCTACACCTGGCGCGAAAACACGCACGAGATCATCGGCGAGCGCACCGGCCGCCGCTTCCGCGCCGGCGACAGGGTGCAGGTGATTCTGGATCGCATCCTGGCCCAGGAGCGCAAGCTGCAGTTTTCGATTGTGGAAGAGGGTCTCATCCTCACCGGCAGGAAGGCCGCCAATGCTCCGTCAAAGGCGAAGAAAACCAGGCGCAAGGAGGCGTCGCCGCAGTCCTCAAAGGGAAAGAAGCGGTTCGGCAAAAGGGGCAAGCGGCGCTGAGGCCTCCCGGCCCGCAGCGCCACACGCGGCCAAATGCTGCTGACCTAGGCGCCAGCCTGCTTTTCAGCAAGGTTGCCGATAAACGGCAGCTTGTAGCGCTCCCCTTTGAGAGCCTTGAGCAGGACAATCAACCATGCCACAAAAAGGACCAGCATGCCAATCAAGAAGATTATCTGCCCGAGGATGGGAATGATATTGATAAAGCTGATCGCGAAGGCGGCAATGCCAAGGAAGATGGACTGCCAGGAGTGGAAGCGTATGTACGAGTTCTTGTTGTAGGGCTCGACGATCAGGAAGATGATCGCCGGGATGATCGTGACGTAGGCCAGTGCGCCGGCGGCATTGTCGCTAAGGCCGCTTTGCGGAGTTTCTTCAGGCATGTGACCTCCTTCGGGGTCGAGAATGGTGCGGAACCGGGTGCTCCACGCTCCAGCCCCGGTAAGCAAAAAGGGGGCAAATCCCGGATCGCGGATCTGCAAAATGGGCGTGAAGTTGAGACAAGTTAAGAGAAACCCGGCAGCGCTGAATTGTCAAGCGGGATTTCCGGGAAAAGACGCGGATTGTTGCCTGCGCCAGGGAAAAGGCGCGGCAACAAAGGAAAGCGGCGGTAGAGAGGAACGGCCTCCATGCGGAGGCCGTTCACTGCATTCCAATGGCCAGGGGCTGGTTAATTGTTGGCCTGCTTCTCGGAAAGCGCGCCGAGAATCGGCAGCTTGAAAATCTTCCCGTTTACGGCCTTGAGCACCACGATGATCCAGAGGATAAACATGCCCAGATCGACCAGCAGGATGAGCGGCCAAATGAAAAGGCCGAGGAAGGGAATTCTGCCAAGGATCCCAAGAACGATAAGCGCTGCGATCCACGCGATGCTCAGAAAGATGGACTGCCAGGAGTGGAAGCGCACATAGAAACTCTTGTTGTAAGGCGGGAGGACCAGGAAGACGATCGCCGGAACGATGGTCATGTAGGCGAGTGCGCCGGCGGCATTGTCAGAAAGACCAGACGAAGAGGTTTCAGACACGATAGCTCCTTTGCGTTGAAACTAACTGCGGGACCGAGTGCTTCACGCTCAAGCCAGACTGAGCAACCGAGGATGATTCAGTCCGCGGTAGGAGCGTTGACCTGGATAACCTCAAGGAAATCTTTGATTGGGCCGCTTGTCAAGGGTAATCTTCTTGAGGGTGTACGGATTGTTACTGGGTAGGCGCTGCCTCTTGGCTGAGCGGTTTTCAAACGAGGATTTGTTTTCCGATCCATGACCGCAAAAGTAAGTCCAGACGGCTCAGCCGGCCTGGGGCTGATGATCCCCGGAAGACTGGCGTCTTTCCAGCAGTTGCGGGTCGTTGTTGCGGACATTCCCGACCCGGTCGCTTACCGTCCAGGAAATCATCTTTTCTGCCGGAAATGGGCGGAGCAAGTCCACAGGGGGCCTCGCCGGGTCGCCGGGATCGAGCCAGCGCCGGTAATCGCGCGGCTCCAGAATCGCCGGCATCCGGTTGTGAATGGGCTCCATCAGTTCATTGGGATCGGTGGTCAGGATGGTAAAGGTCTCGAGCGCCACGCCTTCCTTTGGCTGCCAGCGCTCCCACAGGCCGGCGAAGGCGTACGGCTCGCCGCTCCTGAGGGCAATCGCATAGGGCTGTTTCCTCTTGGCATCCAGGCACCGCCACTCGTAAAAGGCATCGGCGGGCACCAGACAGCGTCGCTTCTTCAACGCCTCGCGGTAGGCGGGCTTGGTGGCTGCTTCCTCCGCGCGGGCGTTGATCGTGCTGGAGGAGAACTTGGCGTCTCTGGCCCAGAAAGGCACCAGCCCCCAGCGCAGCAGGGCGAACTCCCGGTTGCCGGAGTCGCGGTTCAAGCGCACCACGGGTTGCACGCTCTTGGGCGCCACGTTGTAGCTGGGCGCAAACCACGGCATATCCTCCAATTCCACGCCAAACCAGTCGGCGAGAACCTCCTCGGTGGATCGACGGGCGAATCGGCCGCACATACTCCCACAGGATAGTTTGTTCCGGGCAGAGGGACGCAACCGGCGGGAGCTGAAACGCGCTTCATCCCATACAATGGGTCTTGGGAGCTTGAATGATGGCACACATGGTGTTTTGCACGCGCAACAAGAAGGAGATGGAGGGTCTGGACGAACCGCCCTTCGACTCGGAGTTCGGTCAAAAGATATACAAGAACGTCTCCAAGGCAGCCTGGGCCGAGTGGGTGGACCGGCAGAAGATGCTGCTCAACGAGTACCGGCTCCAGCCCTGGACCCCGGCGGCGCAGCAGTTCCTCGTCGAGCAGATGGAAGAGTTCTTCTTCGGCGCGGGCTCAGCCCTGCCCTCGGAATACGTCCCGCCCTCGCACTGACAGCAATCCTCGACCGCCAAACGTCTGCGAAAGGCCCGGCGCATCGCGCCTCCGCGGCCTGGCGTCCAATGCGGCTGATAGAATGGAAGTTGCCGCACTGCGCGGCGATTCGCCCTCCTGGCGCCCCCAACCCCATGGCCTCCAGGGCCAAACCAAAAGAGAGAAAAGCGCCCCTGTGACCCAGACGATACGCAATATCGCCATCATTGCCCATGTGGACCATGGAAAAACAACGCTCGTGGACGCCATGCTGCGGCAGTCGGGAACTTTCCGCGCCAACGAGCAGGTGGCCGACCGGGTGATGGATTCGAACGAGCTGGAGCGGGAGCGCGGCATCACCATTCTGGCCAAGAACACGGCCATCAACTTCGCCGGCGGCAAGATCAACATCGTGGATACGCCGGGCCACGCCGACTTTGGCGGCGAGGTGGAGCGCGCGTTGAAGATGGTGGACGGCGTGATGCTGCTGGTGGACGCTGCCGAGGGCCCGCTGCCGCAGACCCGCTACGTGCTCGCCAAGGCGCTCGAGGCCAAGCTGCTGCCCATCGTGGTGATCAACAAGGTCGACCGCCCGGATGCCCGGCCGCAGGAAGTATTGAACGAAATCTACGACCTTTTCATCGACCTCGATGCGGACGAATCGCAATTGGATTTTCCGGTGCTCTACACAGTTGCCAAGGCGGGCACGGCGACCCTCGATCCGGCCACGCCCGGCGTGGACCTGCAGCCGCTGTTTGAGACCATCGTCTCCACCATTCCCGCAGCTACCGGCGACCCCGACGGCACCTTGCAGATTCTGGTCACCAATCTCGATTACTCCGAATACTTTGGCCGCATCGCCATCTGCCGCGTCTTCCAGGGAACGCTGCACGCCGGCGACGACGTAACCATCTCGAAGCGCGACGGCAGCCTGCAAAAGACGCGCATCACCAAGCTCTTCACCTTCTCCGGCCTCAAGCGCACCGAGATCTCCGAGACCACCATGGGCGACATTGTCGCCGTTGCCGGCGTCGAGGGCATCACCATCGGCGAAACCATCACCAGCGTCGAGAACCCGTCGCCGCTGCCGCTTATCGTCATCGACGAGCCGACCATCGCCATCCAGTTCAGCGTCAACAACTCGCCCTTCGCCGGGCGCGAGGGCCAGTATGTGACCAGCCGCAACCTGCGCGAGCGCCTGGAAAAAGAGTTGCTGACCAACGTCAGCATTCGCGTGGAAGACACCGGTTCGCCGGACAGCTTCAAGGTGCTCGGCCGCGGCGAGTTGCAACTGGCTATTTTGATTGAAATGATGCGCCGCGAGAGCTTCGAGCTGATGGCCGGCCGCCCAGAGATTGTCACGAAAGTGGTGGACGGCGTGCGCATGGAGCCCGTCGAGCATCTGACCATCGACGTGCCCGAGCAGCACACCGGCACGGTGATTGAAAAGCTGGGGCCGCGCAAGGGCGAGATGACCAAGATGCACAATCACGGCTCGGGCCGTGTGCGCCTGGAGTTTCGCGTGCCCAGTCGCGGCCTCATCGGCCTGCGCAGCGAGATGCTCACCGAGACCCGCGGCACCATCGTGATGAACGCGCTCTTCGACGGCTACATCCCCTACCAGGGCGAGATACCGCAGCGACCCACCGGCGCCTTGGTTGCCGACCGCCTGGGACTGACCACAACGTATTCATTGAACGGCCTGCAGGAGCGGGGCATTCTCTTTGTGGGACCGGGCGTTGAGGTCTACGAGGGCATGATCGTCGGCGAGCACTCGCGCGACAACGACCTCGACGTGAACGTGGTCCGCGAAAAGAAGATGACTAACATGCGCGCCTCGAGCGCCGATGAGGCCATCCGCCTGGTGCCCGTCAAGGCTCTCAATCTGGAGCAGGCCATCGAGTTCATCGCGGAAGACGAGATGGTCGAGGTCACGCCCAAGTCGCTGCGCCTGCGCAAGAAGATTTTGCAAGCCAACCGCCGGCCCAAGCGTTGGGAAAAGGGCCAGCAAGCCGGATGAAACGGCCATGTCTTCTTTTCCGAAAAGGCTGGAGCCGCTGCTCGCCTTTGCGGATAATCTCTACAACGATTGACGCAAAGCTGGGTGCCCCACCCTCGCCGCGTCTTTGTTTTTGCGGCTAGGGTGGGATTCCCTGTTGCATTCCAATGGGGCCGGAACAATCTGCGCTCTCCCCAACGATTCTTCCGTTGTTAACGCTCGAGGACGGCGCTCAATCCGGCAGTTTCTGCTCCAGCACTTCCTGTGAGCGCGCCGCGCGCCACGCCGCCAGCCGTTCGTAAAGCGCCGCGTCGGTCAGGGCCAGAATCTCGGCCGCCAGCAGCGCGGCATTGGCCGCTCCGGGCTTGCCGATGGCCAACGTGCCCACAGGAACTCCCCGAGGCATCTGCACGATCGAAAGCAACGAATCCAGGCCGTTAAGCGGTGTGGCCACAACCGGCACGCCCAGCACGGGAAGCAGCGTCTTGGCTGCAATCACACCGGCTAGATGAGCCGCGCCGCCGGCGCCGGCGATCATCACCCGCAGCCCCCGCGCACGCGCCGTCTCAACGTATTCAAGGAGTTCGTCGGTGGTGCGATGCGCGCTCAATACCCGCGCCTCATGAGGAATTTCAAGCGCACGCAGAATCTCAACCGCAGCCGAGAGCACCTCGTAGTCGCTCTTGCTGCCCATCACCACGCCAACCAATGGATGTTCACTCATGGGACTGATTATACGAAGGTCCATAGAGCAAGCCCAAGCCGAAATCGTACGCTCTCGCCTGACCGGCATCCACTTCGGCGCTCAATGCCGGTGCCAGGCCTCCACGGCCACTTCGACCACCGCAAACAGCACGCTCACTGCCGCCAGAAACCCCTTGGCCCGCTGCCAGCTCTGCTCGTGCCGATCGATGCGCCGCTCCAGTTCGGCAATGCGCCCGCCATTGCCGTCGCCCATCAGCCCGGTCATCTGCGTCTTGAGCACGCTCAGGTCGCTTAGCACCTGCGCTTCGAATTCATTCATCATCCGCATCCGCCGGACTCCATCCGCCTTCTAACCGCTGAGAACTCCCGCTCACGATCCGAGCGGCAGGTTGATGAACAACGCCGTTGACCACTCCGAGTAATTCGGCGGCGTCGACCCGTCATACATCCGGATATAGAACCGGTCGTTGGCGGTTTCACGCGAGAAAGTCATGTTGGGCAGGGTCGCGCGCACCACCAGGTCCGGATCTTCTCCCGGCATGAAGGCAAGATCCCTGAGCCGTATCTCAAACCCGCCCCCGGCCGGCGGAGTCACTCCGGCATTGATCGCCACCGTGCTTCCATTCAGCGTGGTCACCGTAAGACCGGTCAGATTGGCAAGCACAGTGGGAGCGATCGCCGCCGGCAGCCAGGCATCGGTGGGCACCGTTGTGCTGGTCTTGATGGCCAGGTCGTCGGCCCAGTCGTTGGCAAATTGGATTGCATATTCCACCAGGTCCGGATAACTCGCGCGGTAACTCACCTTCACCGTCCGCACCACCACCTGCGCGTTTAAACTGGTCGAAGGCGCATTCAAAAGTAGCGCGTCTCCCGGCCAAACGTCGCTGGCAAAGCTTGTCCTGTTTCCGCTGTAGGTTCCACTCCAAAGCGCACTCACTCCGGCCGCCGCCTGTTCTATCGCCAGAGCCGCGTTCAGGCAGTCCGCGGAACTGCGCGCCGGAGGATTGGTCACCGAGCCGATCCACGCGGCCACGGCGGGCGTTCCCGCCTGCGCAAGCGCCTGCTGGCTGGCGGCATTCACCGCCCGTCCCACCGCCCTGCCAATGGTGCGGTAATTCACCGCGATCTGCTCGCCGGCTACAGGCGTGGACCCGGTATAAAACACCACCTTGCCGGTGCGCTCCAGGTGGCACTCGGCTGCCTCGGCTGTCGTACCCACTCGCCGCGTATATGGACCGCCGCTCGGGGGCGTACTTACGACCCAACCCGATCCCAGGTTGGTCAGGTTGATCGCCCGCATGGTTCCAATCAGGTTGATGCTGCTGGCAGCCAGCACCATGCACGCTGAGGGCAAGCTGGCGACAGCGCCGTCATAGAGAGTAACCGGCGTCCCGCCCACTCCATTCACAAACTCCTGAATCTCCAGTTGTAACTTGCCCGGACTTAGATTCGACTGTCCGCCGCAGGTTATTGCCCCGCTATCGCCAAAGGATCGATAGATTGCCAGCGTCCGCTCGCAGTCCGGGCAATGCACCCTCGCGCGAAGCGTATATTGGTTAGCTGGATTCACCGCATACGCCGTTCCCGCGGGCGTTCCCTGGATGATGGGCTGCAATGTAACCGCGCCCGTACCCTGCGCCGCCGCCGCCTGAAATCCCGCGATGCAAGCCGACTGCGTATCCAGGCCCATAAAGAAGCCGGCCAGAGCTCCAGTGCTGCCCGGCGACAAGCTGACGCCCACGGCCTCCAAAAGCAACGTCCCGCCCATTTCCACCGGATCGATCCAGCTCAGCAGCGTCTCCCCGTCGATTCCATTGCCTCCGTCCATCACCAGGCCGCCCTTGCCCAGCCTGAGATACCCTTCCCCGCCCGGATTGGCCCACACGCACTGGTCGATTGCACTCTCATTGAATAGCTCGTTGATGATTGTGGACTTGGATGCGGCAAGAAAGAACGGATCGGCGGCCAGATAGAACTGCGTTGTAACTCCGTCGCCCAGAAAGTACTCAGTTACATAGGCAACCGGCTCATGCTCGCCACAAACCGTCACATCGTTTGCCAGTGCACGTTTGACGCTGGCAGTGAATGCCAGGCTGGCCAGGTTCAGGCTGCCGTCGGTCTCGTTCAGCGTGTGCACCGTGTTCTGCACGGTGGAGAGGATTAACGCCCCATTCACCGCGCGATACGCGGCCCGTGCCTGGCCCGCCACTTGTCCGGCACTCTTGCTCCACGACGCACCCGGATCGGGAACAAAGTTGCTTACCGCCGCGTTCAACGAAAGTCCCTGGGTTGAGAGCGCTGCCGATCCGCTATGAGTCACCAGAGCGGTCATCAGCGCCCCGGCAGTCTCGCCCGTTGCGCCCGTGCTGGGCGGCATCAGCAGTTGGTCCAGCAGCAATTCGTCGCTTACGGCCTGGATAGCAATCCGGTAGCGCGGCCCTTCAATTGCCAGCCCCGCATATTCAGGTAGCGGACTTACCGCGATGTAACCCGTGAAATAAAACGTGCCGTCGTCGCCCGTCACCGCCAGAAACTGGTTGCGAGAGGGCGTCGCCAAGCTGCCGTTGGCCGGCAGGCTCAGCCATAGCTGGCAGATGGAGGGTTCGTTCAGCTTGCGCTCGATCGTCAACGGCCGCGCCCCATCGAGCGCCGCCGTGTAATCCTGCCCTTGGATCGTAATCTTCATCGTGACTCTCTGACTTGCTGACTTGCCGACCTGCTGACTTGCTGACTGTCTGACCTGCTGACTCACTTACACCAGCGCATTGGCCGCGGGCAGGAAGCTCCGGTAACACAGCACATGCTCCCCATCCAGTGGATCCGTTACCGGAAGCGCCAGAAACTGTCCCTTGAGCAACACCCGCGCCTGCCCGCCTTGATTCTTGCCGCTTAGCGGGATGGCCGCTTCCTCCGCGCTGGCCATGGCCTGCAATCGCGGATAGTAGAAGAAAATCCTCTCCCCCTGGCTTCCTTGCATCACAAACAGCGCCGACCATTCCTGATAGAAACTTCCGCCTTCTCGGTCCACAAATCCAGTCACCGCCTGCAGCTTGGCGCCTGCCGCCGGAGTACCGCCCGGCAGTGGTTCGGCGAGCGTCAGACCCGTGGAATTCACCTGCGATACCAACGCCAAGTTGAAGGTGACGCGCCGGATATAGTCCACATCCGTAAGCGGCTGCCGCACATACGCGCCCGAAATCGGCGTGCCCATAAAGCCAGTCTGTCCGGTGTAGTCAGTGTCCAGCGCAATGATCGAGCCGGGCGCGAACTTGGCCGCATCCGTTGCGGCCAACAAGATGGATGAAGCCGTAGATCCGCTCTGTGGGATTACTGCGGCAGCCGCTTGCGCTCCATCCGCTGCCGGAGCCGCCCCGCTCGCCGGAGCCAGCAGGTTCATGTGCTGCGAGCCGGTGGCCAGCGCCATGGTCAGCTTTGTCCAGCTCAGAAACTGCACGCTCACCTGTGCCTGGAGCGTCTCGCGTACCTGATCCAGCGTTCCGGCAGGAATCCCCGCCAGCACCGGCGAAGTCTTGCTTCCCGGCTTGCGCGTAAACTCTTGAATCCAACCCAGGCTGATCCACGGAGCCGGCGGAGCATCCAGGCTGAAACTGCCTTGCTCCGCCGGATCGAAGAGCACCGGCGTCTGCGCCGAACGATTTACCGGCGCAAAATACCCTCGAACCCGCCGTGCCACCGGCGCGGGAGCTGAAAACCAATTTGCCGCCATTTACTCCCCCTGCTCCTGGTAGCTGTAAACCATCACCTTTGCCGACCGGCTCAACTGATCCCGCTGGATCACGATCGGCGCAAACCCCGGCTCGTCCCAAAACACCTGCGTCAGCATCGCTGCCGGCGGCGTTGCCGTGTAACTCAGCTTGGGCGTGTAAAAAGGTTCGAGCATCGCCACCAGCTCCTCGTCCATCTCGCTCAACGACCGGCCGCGGTCCAGCCCGCCAAAACTCTGCGTTCCGCAGGTCTGATAGAGGATCTCGCACTCCTCGGCAGCCATTGTGGACCCCAGATTTATATCGACGCCCAGGCCCAGCCAGCGCAACACAAACACATCATTGGGAAGCTGGCTGAATGGGGCCTCAGCCTCCTCCACCAGAATTCCCGGCCGCACCGTTCCGCGCAGCAGGATGGTCCGCTCCGGATTGATTGTCACCAGCCGCGTGCGCAGCGCCAAATAAAACGAGTCTTTCGCATTTTGCATGGAGTACAACTCCTAAATCACTGCGCAACATCCTCAAATCCGACCCAATGGCAGTTAGTTGGATCCTTCGTCATCCGGAGCCCGATCCACCGCATCGGGCGTGGGAGACAGGTACCAGCCACACGCGGTAGCGGCAGCTGGAAGTTGGAAGCTGACAGCTTTTTTACACCGCCTGCTGGCGCGCTTCCCGCAACAGCAACCGGTAGAGATACACTTGGCCGAAGGCCTCGTTGGAAGCGATCGACTCAATCAGGTAATCCTGTCCTGCCACCGTAACCGCCAACGTCATGGCGAAGAGAGATTGAGCCGAAGCCAGATCCAGCGCACTTACCTGCTGCTCCACGCCGGTGGCCGACACAAATAACTCCCACTTCGACTCCCCGCCCTCTTTCCATGTCGGCCGCAGCTTCCGCATCACCACCGGGCTCACCACCACATCGGCAAAGGTCGTTGCCACCAGCCCCACTTCGGACTGGCCGGTATCCGTGTTCGTGCCCGTCACCCGCAAGAGGGCCGTCGTTCCTGTCATGCTTCGCAGCAGGGCGTCGGCCAGCATCTGCGGCGCTCCCACTGGGTTCCGCGGCGCCGTATCGCTCATCGCTCACCCCAGCCTGTTCGCAATGTAAGGACGCAGCCACGCCTGCACCGTTTCGTCCACCAGCGAACTCGAGAAATACTGCATCTGCATCGTGTCGATCTTGGTCTTGCTCGCGTTCAACGCCGGCGTTGACTGTGCATTGCGCACAATCTGCGCGCACGCCGTCTTCACGTCGTCGCCGATCGTCGCCAACCCTGCCGTATAAGTCACCGCCACTTCGTTGTAGGGCAGGCCCAGCACATTCCACGGCAGCGTCAGTTCCCCGGTATGCGGATCAAAGTCCACGGAGTTCGTGTCGATCGCCGTCCACTGGCCTGGCAGCGAAAACGCCCATACGATTTCAAACATCGGCTCGGCCAAAATCTCCCCGCGCCGCGGCTTCGCGTACCGGCCCTCAATGCTCACGATCGGCGTCGTAGCCGTCCCCAACGCCGCCAGCGGCAGATAGCTCAGCAACACCGTTTGCGATCCGCTGGTCAGCCGCAACCGCTCCGTGTACTGGATCACGTTCAGGTCCGGCCGCCTGCAGTAGCTGTTAATCAATGCCGTAGCGGCCGTAATCCAGTCCGCCGTTGTTCCAGCCGGCAATCCATAGTTTGGATAATCCGCTGGCTGCAGATATACCATACCCCACCCTTCCCTCTGTTCGTGCCCGCCGGGCGGGCGGGAGTAACCGCCTTATAGCTCCCGCTCGCCCGTTTCCATTACCGATCAGCCGTCAGCTTGCTCGCTCTCCGACCTGCTGACTTGCTGACTCGCTAACCTGCTGACCTGCCAACCCGCTCCCTACCGGTCCACCAAAACCTGGTAGTGGGCGTAGTTCGCGCCCTTCACCACCGGAGCGCCAAACTTCACCGCGACATACTGGTATGTCATCGAGTTCGGCAGCCCCAACTGGAAGATGCGCGGTGTGGGATCGCCCAGCCAGTGATACTCGATCAGGTCCTCGGTCACGATGTAGGCCGGCAGCACCGCCGAGCCCGATCCCGGCGTGCCCGTGTAGCTCAGGCTCCAGTCCGGAATCAGCGGCAGGTCGCCCGCCTGCGTGGACAGCATCTTTACCCGGATTCCTCCCGTAATGTTGTCGGTATTCAACACCACGTTGAACTCCGTTTTCATCTCCCGGTCGATCAGGTCCAGCAGCACAGGGTTGGCGTAGATCGCCGTAGGCCGCACATGATAGCCGTTGCTGGCCACCATCTGCGCCACCGCCGACTTGATTCCGTCCACGATCGAAGCCGTCGTGCCGATGGTCGTCGTGAGTCCGCCGGCCACAATCTGCGGAATTACTCCCATGTACTGCGTGGTTGTCGGCGTGCTCAGGCTGGTGTCGTTGCCGTTCCACAATGCCACGTCGTGGGCCACCATCACGCCGCTGACCGTATCCACCAGGTCTTTGGCCTGCAGATAGGCGAACTGCTTCTGCTGGTCGCCCAACTCGATGTCGAACAGGTTGTAGTTGATCTGCGAAACGATCGCCTTCAGCGGCACGCTCCGCTCCACTCGCGTCGGGCTCACCACCGTCGGCACAATGCTGCGCGGATTCACGAACCCGGCCGTGCCCGGATTCGGAATCGCCGTCTCCTCGAAGAACCGCGACGGATGACCGGTCGCGGGAACCTGCTTGATGCGTTGCCCGAAGGGGCTCGAACGGCGGCAGATGTCGAAGATCTCGGTCTGATACAGCGGAACTTCGATTGCGCCCGGCCCGATATAGTCTGCTGCCGCGTGAATGTCTGCAAAGGTTGCGTTCATAGGCTCTTTCCGCCCCCTCCATGGGGCCAGTCGTTGTTCAGATGCTAGCCACTAGCTTCTAGCCGCTAGCTCCTAGCTCGGGTTGCACATTCTCCGGCAGGTTTCGACCCAACTTCTTTCGCACCGCGTTCGATTCCTTGCCGCGACTTGTAGTCTTGCTGCGAAAGCTAGTAGCTGAGAGCTAGTAGCTGGAAGCTGCCTTCAGGCGATCGCGCCTGCCCGCAGCAGTTGGGTCTTCACCGCGATGCGCTGTTCCAGGCTCAGTCCGGCCAGCGCCGCGTCCAGGGCCCGAACGTTCACCGGACCCTCGCCGATTCCGTGCTTGGCCAGCATCTCGGAGGTAGCCGCGGGAACCGTCCTGCGCAACGGACTCACTACCGTCGTCGCCGCCGCCCTCAGTTCGCCCAGCTCCCGTTCGGCCGCTGCCAGCTTCTCGCCCAGCTCCGCCTCCCGCCGGCTCTGCTCCACGGTTGCCGAAATCCTCTCTACCTCGCCGGTCAACGCGCCCTGCCGCTCCTCCAGCCAGTTCAGCGTCCGCTCCAGCAGCGTCGTTGCTGCCTCCAGCCGCTCCCCAATCTCTTTCTGTTCCGTTTCCATGCCATTCCTTTCTTGTTTGTCGTGAATGTGGTGCACAAATCGAGCTGCCTCACTAACAAAAAAGCCCCGCATTGCGGAGCTTCTCCGGTAACCTGCTGACTCGCTGACCTGCTGACTCGCCAACGATTTCCGTGCCCCATCCTTTCGCCTTTTTTCTGGCGAAAGAATGAGAAGCCACAAATTCAGAGCGGCAGCTTTTCGCTGACCTGCTGACTCGCTGGATTCCTAACTCGCCATGCGGAAGCTCGTCGCCCGGTAGGCCGCCTTCTCTCTCAGCAGGATGGCCGCTCCTGTAAAGGTCACGCGGGTCAGCTTCCACACCTCAGCCCGCAAATCCTCAACCCGCGCATCGGCCAACTCGTAGCTCATCCCCAGCGCATCGGGCGACTGCGCCTGGATCGCCTCGGCCACCTCGGGAAAGTCCCGCGCGTACAGGTACCCGCGCACCACCAGCCGCTGCCCGATCAGGTCCACCTCCGTAAGCAGCCCGATCTTGCGCCGGGCATCATGGCCGTCCCATCCCGGCCGGTAGTCCACCGCCATCCCCAGCAGCGAGGGCAGCGCCTTCTCTGCCGCCTCCCGCGTCAACATCACCCGGTGCCCGCGCGCTCCAGCCGGCGCCTTGTCGCTGGCCGCATTCACCACCGTCAACACCCCTTCGAACGGCACCCGGTTGGGATGCCCATCCACGTGAGGAATTTTTACCGCCATCGCTTCCAATCGCATGCGCTCTCCGCCCATCTGCTTCCACTTGTCCGGCCGGCCGCCTCCCGTTCGACAGTCCTGCCGGGTTTTGAAAACACTAGCCCGCCCGCTCCGTTGCCGCCTCGCCCGATAACTGCACCGCCCCGTCCTGCCCCAGCGGCCCCAACCCCCGCATCGCCCGCACCTCGTTTACCGTCAGCACACCGGCCTGCAACAGTTGCACCTGCACCGCCAGTTCCGTCTCCTCGTCCCGCGCGTTCAGTTCGTTGAAGACAAACTCGAACTCACGCCATCCGATGCACTTGCCGAACAGATCCCGGGTAATGTGCCCCGCCAGCAGCATCGCCAGGGGAGATATTGCCCCGCGGAATGCCTCATCGGTCATCTCCGCGGCGGTCGACTGGTTTACGTCCGCCTCCAGCCCCAGCATCAGCGGCGGCAGCCCGAAGGCATTGGCCACCATCCGGATCAGGAACTCCTGCCAGGCCAGCCGCATGTCCGCGTCTGTTCCCTGGGCAAAGCGCAACACCTCCGGCTTCTGCTCGGTCGAGATCAGAGGCACGCGCCCCGTCCCTTCGATCTCGTCCTGCCACCAGCGAATCAGCCGGTCGTGCTGCGTAGGCGTGGCCTCGTTCAGCCACAGCGCATACTGCGCCACCGTGTTGGCCGCCAGCTTGCCCGCAAACCGGTGCGCGCTTAAGAACTGGTTCACCGTCTCGAAGGCCACCTCCAGCGGTCCCAGCCCGAAGGGCGTAAAGCTGCGCGGATTCATCCGTATGTACATCAACTGGTCGTCGCGCAAATCCACCGCCGCCGACTCCAGTTGTCCGGGCAGAGCCTGCGCATACCTGGGCGTCTCCTCCTGCCCGTCCCAGCGTGCGTTAATTCGAATCGAAGCCCCATCCACCGGCCACAGCATCGCCGGCCGGTCCGCGTTGCCCGTCGGCTCCATTTCGATGGCCCCGAAGCCGCCCGTCAACGCGTCCTCGATCACCTGTTCAATCAAGGTGCGAAAGCTGTCCACCGCATTCGGCTCTTCCAGCGTCCGGCGCAGCGCCCGCAGTTTCCTGCCCGCAAAGGCCACATCTGCCGGCCTCACCCCACGCCGCACCCGCACCTGCCAGTCCATGGCCGCAATGCGGTCCTTGATCACGTTGATCGCCCGCCGCACCACCGGCGTCTCCGCAAACCGGCGCAGATTCGCCGGCGTCGGCTTGGGCAGCAAGCGTCCTGGGAACTGGACCGGACTCAAGATCGCGGGCAGCGCCAGCGTCCTTCGCTCCGCCTCCGCCACGGCCGCCAGATCCCCTCTTTGGCCACTCCCGGTCGCCTGCCGCCAGATCTCCCGCAACTGTTCTCCTACCCTCACGCGCACCTTCCTTTTCCCGCCCAAAAACAAGAGGCGCAACCTCTTCAGGCTGCGCCTCCTGTTATTAGCTGCTGGCTTCTAGCTTTTAGCTTCTAGCTGCCAGTTGCTTCACCACAAAACCCATCCTACCACGAAGACGAATAACTATCTGCAAACTTTCGCCACTAACTTTGCGACCGAATAAATCATAGCTGGCAGCTAGCAGCTGGCAGCTGCTTTTCAAACCCGCAACTCCCGCCGCGCCGTCTCCGCCACCCGGCCCAGGTCCGACGTGGTCAGCACCCGAATCTGGTGCTCTTCCATCGTCTCCACGCCAAAGCGGTACATCTCCAGCCGTTCCGGCTCTTCCCCGGTAGCCCCCAGCCGCGCCGCGGGCTCGATCACCGCGGTCAAATCCAGTTGCGCCTTCTCCACCCGTTCCACGCCGGCGTGCAATCCCGCCGCCGAAAACGCCAGCACCTTGGCCATCTCCACGCCCGGCTCCAGGCTCACCGCATGAAACATGCGGATCAACCCGTTGGGCCTGTACCCCACGTCGATGCGCAGCGGGTCCCCCGGTCGCGTGTACTCTGAGGCCGCAATCCTCTTTCTCAGCAGTTCCCACACCCCGGCCCGTTCGAACTCCGTCCGCATCCTGGCCTGGATCGCCGCCCGCCCGCTCAGCCGCGCCACGCGCTCCCTCGGGGGCGGCTCCACGTACAGCCGCATCAGCTCTTCCATCCCCGCCGGAAGGCTCTCCGCCAGATAAGCCTTGGCCTCGGTCATCTGCACGCTCAGCGAAAGCGATTCCGTGAGCAGCCGCATCAGGTCTCCGTCCGGCTCCGCCTGGAAGCGCCTCCGCAGCTCGATCTCCATCCCCTCCAGCAGCGCGGTGTCGGCCTCCGGATCCAGGCAGCGCACCCGGCGCCAGTCGCGGGTAAACCGCACCTCCGCCGCCTCCCGGCTGCCCTGCTCGCGCAGGATCACCCCGATATGCACATACTCGTTCCGCACCGCGTCCGGCACATACCGGAGCAGACGAAACTCGCATGCCCGCCTCTGGCTTCCGTCACTCATGACCTGCCCGCCGCCCGGCTGCACTGCTCATAACCTGCCCGCCGCCCGTTTCCATCCTTCATGCCTGGGCCGCACGCGCTCCTTCCATGGTCATATTTGTTCTCACCGTGCCATGGCAATTCTGCCTCTCATCGTGCTACAGCAGTCCTTCTTCTCACCGTGCCATGGCAATTCTGCTTTTCATCGTGCTACAGCAATCCTTCTTCTCACCGTGCTATGACCACTTTCCTTCTCATCATTCTATGGCCACTTTTCTTCTCATTGTGGCGCTCGCCGTTCCTTGCCCTACATCACTCTCCCCGCAATGCTAGTCCCCCACCGGGCATCCTTCCAACCCTCATTTCCACTTTTCTTGCTCCTCCCGCCCCATTTCGGAAATGGATTCCGGTCCGACTTCCCGAACCCTTCAATCAGCTCCCGGATCCGGCTCCGCCGCTGCAGCAGCTTCTCCACCAGCGCCTCCATCTCCCCCAGGTCGCCGCCGTACCATTCGGGCGGAATCTCACCCGCCGCCGCCCACATCGTCTCCGCCGCCATCGTCTCCAGCCGCGTCAGCCAGGGCTCAAACGACTCCCACCCGGCAATCTCCCGGTACACGTCGTTGCGGTGGTAGACCCCGCGCAGCGGCGCATCCTCAAACCGCCACTCCCCGGCGTGAAAACAATACCCATAGTCGATGAAGACCGCCCGGTAGCGCCGCTCCCGCTGCCGGCGTGTAAACACCGCCTGCCGCCCGTTGGCGTTCCCGGTCCACTTGTCCAGCGCCAGGATGCCGGCAAACTCGCCCAGGTTCCTTACCTCGGCCAGTTGCTCCTCGGGCAGGTAGTCCACCACCTGCCCCGGCATCAGCCCGCCCACAAATCGCGACCCGAACTGCAGTCCCGGCTGGCATCTGACCCGCGCCCGCCCCAGGTCGATCTCCAGCTCCGGCGTATTCTCCACCAGCCAGCTCGATACTTCCACCAACTCCGCCTCAGGAGCCGTCAGCCCGGCCGCCGCCGCCAGCCGCGAGGCCAGAAACTCGTTGGCCAGCACCCTGGTGTGCTGCGGGTTGTTCTGGAACTTCACCACGTATACGTGGCCGTCCGCGCCCAGCATCAACTGGCCCTGCGCACCGCCCCGCATCCGCCGGATATGCTGCACTGCCAGAACCGCCAAGCCCGTTCTCCCGCCTTTTCCGGATTCTCAATCGAATTCTAAGCGCTTTGGCCGGAATTCTCTGCAAAAAGCAGCCCCCAGCTTCTAGCTGCTAGCTTCTAGCCTGGGTTCCGGCCCCAACCAAAGCCCATCCGCCAGCCCGGTGCCTCTCCTGCTCACATCCGAATCCAGAAGCCATGAGCTAGTTGCCGGCGGCCACGAGCTGGAAGCTAAAGCCTGGAGGCTAGCAGCCAGAAGCGAGAGGCTGGAAGCTAGCGGCTGCCCCTTCCCAGCAGCTCCGCCCGCGCTCCCAAGCCGATCGCCATCGCCATCACCCGGTCGTCGTGCGTTCCGGCCCGCGCCCCCGAGCTTCCATTCGGCAGCCTGACAAAACTCCTGCATTCGCCCAGCAATCTGCGGCTCTGGAACCGTTCCGGCTCCTCCACCAGCCCCGCGCCCAGCCGTCCCAGCGCCGCCGGCCGGCTCACGGACGTCGTCAACCAACCCGCCTGTCCCCCCTGCCGGTAGATCCGCCGATAGCCGCAGTTCGTTTCCACATGCGCCAGCACCCCGCTGCCGTGGTTGTTCCTCTCCACCACCAGCCACGCCTGGTTGTACTCCGCCGCCAGCTTCGTCACCAGTTGCGCCAGCTCCAGGCCTCCCACATGCCCGGCAAACTCCGCGCACTGCAAGCCCGTTTCCATCTCCAGCACCTGCGCCGCCGAGTAATCCCCCGCGCTCCCGCCGCCGGACGGGTCCACCGCCACCAGGTACTCCTTGCCCTTGACCGGGGGAAGCCACACCTCCAGCTCCCCGTTCAGCCGCTGTTCGATCGGCTCTGTCGCATCTGCCAGCCGCGCCTCGATCGCCGCCAGCTCAAAGACCGAGTTCCCACTGGCCAGAAAGCAGCTCTCCTCGTCTTCCGCGTACTCCTGCCGCGCCAGCCCGCGAAAATTCGCCCGGATCTCCCTCCGGTAGCCGATCTGCTCCCCATCCAGCCCGTGCCGGGCCATCAGCTCCCGTTCCTCTTTCGTCAGGCTCGCTTCTTCCACCGCCTTGGCCCGGTACCGCCGCTCCATCCACCACGGGAAAAAATGCCGCACCATCCCAGTCTCGCCAGCCTTCTGCCACTCCTCGTGGAAGCAGCCGCCCACCCCGTCCGGCGTCGACTCCAGGATCAGCTCCGCCCCCGGCGCCATCGCTGCCCGCAACCCGGCCAGCGTCTCCACCGGGTCTCCCGGCCATCGCGCCAGCTCCGAGCAATGCAGATTCTGCACCGTCAAGCCCCGCCCTGCGTTCCGCTCTCCCGCACTCACCACCCGGTACTGCGCATCCATCTCCGGAAACACGATCTGCCGCACATTGGTGCGCGAGGTCTTTAGCGGTCCTTCCCGCAACTCCTCCGGTAGCCAGTTCACAAACCGGTGCACAATCCGGAAAATCTCCTCGGCCGCCTCCCGCGTGTGCGCCACCTCCAGGGTCAGCGTGCCCGGCCGGGTAATGGTCCTCACAAAAAACCGCGCCGCCGCCCACGTCGTCAGCCCCATCTGCCGCGCCTTCAGCACGATGTTCCGCTCGCCGCGCCGCCGCTCGAAGACCCGCTGCGCCGCATTTGCCTTTAGCGGCCCCGTCCAACCCGCCCGCGTCCTCACCAGCAGCAGCTTCTCGGCCAGCGCCATCCCCACCGTCCGTCCCCGCAGGCTTACTGGACGCTGGTCCAGAATCTTCCCGAATCGCGCCAGTTCCTCCCGGTCCAGGTCTGCCGGGCAAACAATCCACTCCCGCGCCTCATCCGTGCCTTCAATCCTTGTCTCCGCCACGGACCCCCCATTTGCCCCCGGCCCCTCAGTCCATTCAACCGGAGCCAATGCTGTTCGCTGCCCCCCGGATGCCGCTAACTTGCTGACTGGCTATCCCCGCACAGCGGCGCTATAGCGGAACCAGGGACGCTCTTTCCCGTAACCGCGACCGACCAGGATACTCAAAGGGACACACTAATCCTGGTTCCGCTCTAACTCGCCGGGTTCGTCGGAAGAGCGTCCCCCCGCTCTGGAAGTGAGAATAGCCTCAATCCCCACCGCACCAATACCGGATCTGGTACGCCGTGCTCGCCGACAGCGCCGCATTGGCCGTCAGCGTCACTGCCGTCGTACTTTCACTCCAGCTGATCGTCGTCACCAGCCCCGTCCCGCTCAGCGTAGTTGTCACCATGCAGTTGGCCTGATTCGTGCGCGTATTCGGGAAGCCCAGCGTCGCCAGCGTTCCCGTCGTCGGGCTCGTCCCCGTGGTCAGCGTCACCGTCCCGCTCACACCGTCGCACACGTGGCTCGTCGCGCAGGCGATCGCCGGCCCCGTCCCCGACGCACCGCCCGCCGTCAGCGACATCGTTCCGGAACCAGCCATGAACTTGCCCGCCAAGAACCCCGCCGCCGTCGTATTCCCGCTCCCCGAAACCGTCAACACCGCCGATGGACTGGACCCTCCGCTCTCCACCAGCAACCCGCTTGTGCCGCTGCCGCTCGAGCCGTTCACCACCACCGCATTAGCGCCCGCCCCGGCGTTCACCACCGTCTGACCGTTCTGGTAGAAGAGTTCCCGGTCCAGCGAGTTCACCACGTCCGTCAAGCGCAGGTAGTTGCTCGCGTCCTTCCTCAACTTCCACTCCGAGGTCCCGGAGTAGTTATTCCATCCGAATGCGCCCACCTGGTCTGCCCCCGTTCCCGGCTGGATCGTCACATCCTGTTCCGCCGCCGCGCCGTTGGCAAACGTTGTTGTGTTCCCAGTGAATGTCGGCCCGCTCGCCAGCACCACATTTCCAGAGCCCGTCGTCGAAGCTGCCACAAGTTGCGCACTCGAGTTGCTTCCCAGCACCGGCGCCGACGCCGGAATCGCCGCGCCATTGACTCTAGCTACTGTCGGATTCGGATAAGTACCGCTCAAGTCGCCGCCCGCCGCGCCGGCTATCGAACCTCTGTGCTGTACGCCGTCCGGAGTGATGCCGAGCACGATATTTCCATCGCCCGGCGTGGTGATGGGCACCACCAGGTCCTGGTCGATCGGCGCCACGCTGACCTGCGAAACCACCATGTCGTTCGGGTCGGACGTCGGCCCGTACGCGTCCTGACAGATGATGCTTGAGGGCCAGAATCCGACCGGCACGTTGTAATCCCACGAGGTATTCGGCAGAAAGTAGACCTGGAGCGTCCCAATCTGGCACATCGGAGCCACGGCGTTGCCATCGGATGCAACGTGCATCCGCACGTATGCGCCGGTCGTATACGTGGGTGTGCTCGGTGTCCAGGTCACTGAGGCATTGGCTCCCCCCGCCTTCCCTGAAATTGCGCAAGCGGCGGAAAGATAGGAAGAATAAGACGAGGCGCTTGTGCAGGTGGCCGTGCCGCCGCCAGCGGTAGCCGGAACCCCGGAAGCCATCGTCACGCTAGATGGATTCACGCCTACGTAGTTGACGATGGCAAAACTGTTGGCCGTCCCAGGCACCACTTGAATCCGCCATGTCGTTGCGCTGGAGCTGGCCGGTATCCACGCCCTGAACACATCGTAAGCCGAGTAACCTCCGGCTGTCGGAACCGCCATCGTCGGATGCATGGACGCGGTGTAGATGGTGGCGGAGGATTGACTGTCATATACGTTGACTGTAACTGGTCCATTAGCGCCGTTCCACTGCCCGACTATAACAAGTTCATACTCGGTGCTTGGCGCGAGCGTCTGTGTTGTGACGTAAGCGCCGCTGGTTGCGTCCGTGGAGGTTATCTGGACAGACTGCCCGGCCTTGGCTCCAGGAGCCGTCAGGGACAGGTTGGTCAGAGTCACATTGGCCGTAGTCCCGAACTTGGTCCAGCCTGCCGTTCCTGTTTGTTGCATCGGATCGGCAGTCAAAGTCGGCGTTTTATATTGCTCGCTCCCATCCATGTTCAGCGTCTGCTGGCCGCTGCTGCTCGATGACGCAAGGTGTATCTGGTTGCCAACTCCGTTGTCTATGACCACCGCGCCCGATCCTCCAGCGGCCATGCTGATGTCAATGTTGCTGTCGACGCAACTGTTATCGAGAAAGACGTTGCCTGATGCAATGTTAGCCCCGATGACATTGAACTGAGCCTGTCGGCAGCGAAAGGCGAGTCCCGCCGCGTCTCCAGTTCCACCTCGCGGAATCCGCTCGAAGTGGCCTCCATGCCAGTTCAAAATCGGCGTCCCGTTGGTGCTGCTGAAATCGACGCCGATGGTCACAGCCTCGATGTTCGACTCCGTAAAGTCGGTGTTGGCCTCCGACGTTTGGACGAATATGCCCGTGTTATTCGGGTTGACGGTCCCGTTGGAATCCGCGCCACCGAAGCAGCTGAGCCGATTGAACTTCATCTCCGCAAAGCCTGTTGTAGACGTTCCCGGAGCATACAGGCAATACGAGTTAGTCGCGTTGGCGGGCAGTTGTATCCCCAAGTCCTCAATAGTGGACAAGTTGTTCTGGTACATCCGCAACAGCCCGTTCGGATAACTCACGTTGTAAGCGCCGAGCAGGCCGATATTATTCAAACTTGTGCCGTTGAGAAGCGATGCGCCTGTTCCTATCTGCAACAGCGGGGAGTTCGATTGCGCGGTCGCGACGTTCGTTTCATCCACCAGGGTGCTCATGTTGGACGTCTGGCCGCGCAGGATGAACTTGTTGGTATTGAAGGTCACGGCGGCTTGGCTGGCAGTCGAAGGCCCTGGCAGGATTGAACACATATTGCTGGAAGACGGGGGTATTTCGATGCCTGCCCCGTTCGCATCGGCGGCTATCGTCTGGAAGGCCGATGTATCATCCGTTCCGCTCCAAACATTCGATGTAAGAAGACCGTTGCAAACGGCGCCCCTGGAACGCGCGTCGAACCAATAGGTTCCGTTGCGATATATATCGGTTTGTAACGGTCCCGCCATTGATTGTAAAAAAGACAACAGTGAAGATAAGCCGCCCAGGTTCGCCAGCGCCGCGCCTGCGGTGGCCGCGCCTGTCCCGCCCGCCGTGACGGGAACCGTGCTCATGCCGCCGACCGTTGTGCCGTTGGCAGTGTAATAGGCGATCTGACCGGCGTTTGCCGAGCTTACCGTGCCGCTGCCGCCGCCGGAGCCTGTTCCGCAGGGTGAACCGGTGTTGGTGATATAGCCCGAGTTATCGATCTGCACGCAGTTGTGACCGCTGCTCGCCGCCAGCCCCGGAAACTTGATTGCGGTCGTTCCCGTGAAGCTCGCATACAGGGTGCCGCTCCCGCCGCCGTAGACGTTGAATCCTGTTCCCGACCCGGTTTCGTAGTTGACGCGCACCAACCCTGAAGGATTCGAGGCATCGATATACGTGTCGCCGCTGTTGGTGCTCTGGTAGGCCTTGAAGCTGTCCAGTCCGCCCGTTGCCGAGTTCAGCGCCCAGTTGTTGCTGGCGTCCTTTACCATGTACCACTGGCTGTTCCCATTCCAGTCCTTGTAGGTGTATGAGCCTTTCTGACTCGTGGTGAGTCCCGGCCAGAGATAGTAATCGACCTCGGCGTCGGAGTTATTGCGCACCGTCATCGTCCCGGTTGACTGCGATGTCCCACTCACCAGCAGCGTTCCGTTGAATTGCGCGTTTCCCGTGTTGCTGATCGTCGCCACACTCGTCTCGCTCGCCCCGCCCGAACCGAATATCACTCCTCCGGTTCCCGCGTTATTCGATCCGTTCAACACCACCGCGCCTGTCCCGGCCGCATTGATCACTGTCTGGTTGTTGGTGCTTGACTGCCCGTTGTTATACTGCCCGATCGACAAGCGGTATACGTTGTTCAGTTCATCCAGAATCTGATAGAACTGCTCTCCCGCCGTCGCGTCGCTCAACCCCATCGTCCACCGGTAGCCGTAGTCTGTCTGGTAACGGTCCTGCAGTCCGCGCTCGTTCCCCAGCCCAATTCCGATGCGGTAGTGGTTGGTCACCGTGGCGTCCTGCTGGCTCCCGTACCAGTCACCATTCAAGCCGTTGAAACTCCGGTGAAATGTATCGAGGAAGCTGTTGCGCGTGCCGTTGTCTGTTAGGTGGCCGGTGAACATCGTTCCGCCGGTCATCCAGTTGTTGTACGAGCTGCCCGCGTCCGCCACCACCTGACTGTTCGAGTTCTCGTTCCGCAGCCCCACGATCGTATTGTTCTGAGCGTTCGCTCCCAGGTGCAGTACTGTATTGCATCCTTCTACATCTCCCCCGGTGAACGTGTTTCCGTCCCCCTGCTGCAGGTTGATCCCATAGGTCCCGCTGATCGGGCTCCCGCCGCTCGTCGGACAGTCGATGTGCAACCGCACAAATGTGCTCGCGTTCATCCAGTCCGTCGTTGCCGCGTTCGATATCTGGTGCCCTATGGCGTTCACCGCCGTTTGGAATCCGTTGAACTCGTTGTCGAAGAACGTTCCGCCCGTATAGTTCCCGGTCCCGTCCAGCGTCATGCCCGTCTGGTTCTGGTTTCCCAGAAAATACAGGCTTTCCAGATCCAGTTCCTGCGTGCGATAAGCCACCAGTCCCTGCGCTGTCGCTCTACTGGCCGCTGTGGTGTTGATCACCACGTTGTCCATGTGAAAGCCCGGCGTATCCGCCGCATACGTCGGGTCTCCCACCTGCACCATCGCGCCCGTCCCCGAGTACTGGAATGCCGTTCCGCCCTGGCTCCCGCTTGCCTGGCTTCCACCGCGCAAAGCGCATCCGCGCAGCGCCACATTCCGCGTTCCCGCCGTCACCACCACCTGGTTGGCCGTCGCAATAGTCGCGCACGGCAACAGCACCGTGGCGTTCCCCGTCGATATCGTCAGGTTCGATCCCATCGACAGGCTCCCCGTAAAATTGCGCGCGTCGCACGTTCCGCCGTAACTGGCGCTCACCACGCTCAGGCACGCTTGCACCTTGGCCCCAAAGTCCGCTCCGGGAAACTGGTCCACCTGGTATGCGCTGCCCACCGTGTTGTTTGCCACCAGCGCTGGATAGCTTCCTCCGCCCGGCAACATTCCGCCGCCTCCGTCCAGTTGCGTTCCATTGCTCTCAGAGCTCGCCGCTTTCCAAACCGTATAACCGCCGTTGCCCTTCAACAGGTTCCCGGCAAAGAACGTCATGTTCTGCCCGCTCACCAGGTTCACCGGCGCTGCCGTATCCCACGTCCCCGCCACGTTCACGCTCGCCGTCGTCGTTCCCGAGCAGCCCACGCCGCCCTGCGTCACGCTGACTGTCCCGATCGATCCGATGGCCCCGTTGGCCCCGTTGCTGTTCACACTGGCCGTGGCCTGCGCCGTGCAACTCCCGCTGAACTGCAGCGGAACCTGCGTCCCATACGGGTCGAACCCCAATCCGTGCTCTGAACCCACCGTCACCCCGGTCACAGCGCCGCCTGCGGCCGTCACTGTCAGTTGCGGCTGGACCGCGTCCCACACCGGCAACACCACTGCATTCCGCACCGTCCAGCCCTGTTGGGTGCCCGCAAAATCCAGCACCACCCCCGTCGGCGGCTCGGCGGTCGCGGCAGAATTCCCCGCCATCGCCACCACGTTGTCCAGCACGTTGTTCGAGCCCGCTGCTGCCGTAAACGCGTGCGTCGCCTGAATCGTGATGTTCTGCCACCGGTTCGAGTCCGAATTCAATCCCGCCGGCGCGGTTCCCGGCAGCGCGGGTATCGCAATGCCCGTATTCAGCCCCCGAATATCGATATTCCGGAACTCGCTCCATTGCGGCCACTGCGCCAGATAGAGTCCGCAGGTGTGTGTCGAATGAGCCCCGGGATACTGCGCCGCCAGCGGATCCACACCCGTCGCCACAATCTCCACGTTCTCGAGCTCCGCCACGCGCAGACCGTTTCCACCCGCTCCCGTTGCTGCCGGCATCGCAATCGCGCAATTGCCCACCGCCCATGCCGCGCCCGTTCCCGTCGTCCCGGTCAGTCCGTTCCCGCCCGGCGAAAAAATCGAATTCTTCTCTATCAGCCGGCCCACCGCGCATGTTCCCGCCGGCGCCCGTCCCTCGGCCGCCGAGCAGGAGATATCCACGCTCTGATCCACATAGATCGTCAGATCGTGAATCCGCGTGTAGCTCAGCAGATTCACGCTGTCCGCCACTGTCGCCAGAACATCCTGTCCCGGAAATCCCATCAGCGCCGACACCTGCTTGCCCATTCCGCCGATCGACTCCCCATGCCAGTTCAGCACTCTCGTCTTGCATGTCCCCTGCGGAATCGTCAGCGCCACCCCGTGCGCCTGCGCATAACTGATCGCCGCCTGCAGCGCGTTCGTATCATCCGTGGCCCCGTCGCACACCGCGCCGAACTCCTTCACGCTGCGCTCCTGCTGCTGCGCGCCCGTCGGCCGCAGATCCTTCACGTACACCCCGTTCGGATTCGTAAACCCGTCGCTCCCCGCGTACGTCGGCGGAATCTCCATCGCCCCGCTGCTCCCCGCCGCGTTCATCGCCGCCTGCAGCGTCGTCTGCGAACTGCCCGCCGCCGGAGACTCCACTTCATTCACCGCTGGCGCTTGCAAGGCCCCCGTCATGTTCCCGCCGGCCAGCGGAACCGCCTCTGCGAACGTTTCATCCACATAGTGCTTGTCCGCTGCCTGCAACGGCTGCGTCGGATCCCCGCTCAAATAAAGCGGCCCGGTCAGAGTCCCGCCCGCCGTCGTCAGCTGGCTTTGCTCCTCCTCCGCGATCGCCTGGTCCACATACGCCTTGCTCACCGCCTGCACCGCCTGCGCCGCCGGCATCAACTGCGCCCGCACCTGTGCCAGGCTCGCCTGCGCCGCCGCCGGCACCACCCAGTACTGGGTGTTCGTCGTGCCGTCGCTCATGTAGAAAACTGCCGTGTAATACAACCCCGCCGGCAGCGCCCCCAGGTTCGGCGCCAGATTTATGCTCACAAATCCATCCGGCGCAATCGTCACCGTCGTGCTATCGGCGGTCACAGCCTGACCGTTCGCCGTTGTAAACGCTGGCCAGCTCACCACCAGTGTCCCCGCGCCAACCTGCCCATTCGCCAGATACACCGTTCCCTGAACTGTCGTCGTGCTCACCGCCTGTGCGTTGGCCACACTCCCCAACTCCATCCCCATCAGGCACAAGCCCAATCCCAGCCACAGTCCCATCCATCTGCCGGCGCCGAACAACCACTCGTCCTTTGTGAACTTCATCCGTCTCTCATCCTTCTCTTTTGGGAGCCCTCGAAAGAGCCCAATCGTCTCTCCGCCGCTCGCCCTGCCAAGTCAATAGCCAGCCCCACCGGCGCCCGTCTCCGCGGCCGAATCCGTCAACTCTCCACACCACTGCGGCTCATCCGCCAGCATCAACGTTGCGCTCCGCCCGTGCCGAATCTTCCCCGTGTCCTCTTGCTCCGGCTGCAACTCCGCTAACGAAACAACAACTGGGCGCTCTTCAAATCGCCTTTGAGCTTCTTCTTGAGCAGCGTGTCCTTAATCTTCTCGCTGTTCTGCCCAACGGCTTGGCCTGCGGCCTCCCGCAGCGTCCTCACGCCTTCCGGGCAATTGGGCTTCGTTTTCGATGCCCGCCGTCCACCCGTCCTGCTTGCTACTTCCAGCTTCCGCTCTTGTTTGGCCATAGCTCCGCCGTTCCCGGTCCACCATTCCACGGGCTTTCGCACTCCCCGTAGAAAGGAAGAAGGGGCAATCCCGCTTCGGAATTACCCCTCGAACGCTATTCCAGAAATGTCATGGCCTCTTCCTCTCCTCTACGCCTGCGAACCCGCGGAGATGGCCCGAAGAAGATCGGGAAAGCCTCATGCGCTCTCCCCTGTTCATTCATTTCGTTTCAATGTTCTTAGCTTAACCAATCGCACCGGAATTCTATGCAATCCCGCAAAACCCACTCTTCTCCCTTGCTTTCAACCACTTAACCACTCATCCCCTCCGCGAATTCTTTGACACCGCACCAAAATGGATCACCAGGAAACAAATAAACCCCATTGGACCCCGGCCGGCGTGCCGTCTCGCCTTGGTGATGGGTTCGGGCGGGTAAGCCGGCGCCTTAGCTGGCAGGTCAGCGTTTAATTGTTCAGCCCCATGACCTCCTTTACAAATTGTCCCTGGACATTCCTTGCACTCTCGCTCTCCACAGGGGGCTGATGGAGCAAGGATGTCCGCCTCAACCTGAGCCGCATCTCACCCACCCCGCGCAATGCTCTACTATAATCTCCGTGACAACCCCGGCCAAACACGCTCCCATCCTCCTCGTCCACGGCGGCGCCTGGGCCATCCCCGCCGACGCCGCAGCCGCCCACCAATCAGGCGTCCGCAGCGCCCTTGAAGCCGGCCACGCCATCCTTTCCTGCGGCGGTTCCGCCCTCGACGCCGTTGAAGCCGCCGTCACCGTCCTCGAAGACGATCCCACCTTCGACGCCGGTCGCGGCAGCTTCCTCACCTCCGACGGCCGCGTCCAGCTCGACGCCCTGCTCATGGACGGCGGCCGCATGAAGGCCGGCGGCGTAGCCTGCGTCGAGCACCTCCGCAATCCCATCCAGGCCGCCCGCCTGGTCCTCGAAAAAAGCCCCCACGTCTACCTCGTCGGCCCCGGCGCCGAGCAGTTCGCTTACTCTCACGGCATGGTCCTCATTGACAACGCCGAGCTGGTCCTCGACCGCGAGCGCCAGCGCCTCGCCCAGGCAAAGGCCCGCCACGCCGCCGGCCTCGCCGACCTATCCTTCACCGGCCAAGTCCTCCGGGACGATAAAGACCCTGAAACCGGGGTCCCCAGCGACGGGTCTTTGTCGCTGGGACGGAAAACTGCCTTCCAGCCCGATTCCGGCCTTCTCGATGACCAACGCCCGGACTCCGCGGCTCCCGGCGGCTTGGGCGGCAGCCCTCAGGACGCTGCGAGCGATCCTGGCCAGTTCTGGTGGAAGGACAAGTCTTCCTCGAAGGGCTGGCCTCACGGCACCGTAGGCGCTGTCGCCCTCGATGCCCGCGGCAACCTCGCCGCCGCCACCTCCACCGGTGGAACCCTTAACAAAACCCCCGGCCGTGTCGGCGACTCCTCACTCATCGGTTGCGGCTGTTACGCCGACAATCTCTCCGCCGCCGTCTCCCTCACCGGCTGGGGCGAACCCATCATGAAGCTGGTCCTCGGCAAGTGGGCCACCGACCGCGTCGCCGCCGGCACAGCCCCCGAAATAGCAGCCCGCGAAGCCATCTCCTACCTCTACAACCGCCTTGGCGGCCACGGCGGCATCATCCTCCTTGGCCCCGACGGTCGTTTCGGCCTTGCCCACAACACCCCCGCCATGGCCTGGGGCCTCGCCACCCCCTCCGGCCTCCAAACCGGCCTCACCGTCTGAATAGCCTATGCTGGTCCTCGCCTCCGCCTCCCCTCGCCGCCGCGAACTCCTCGCCCAGGCCGGCTTCTCGTTCCAGGTCCATCCCGCCCACATCCCCGAGGACCCCAACCCCAACGAAGACCCCATCGCCTACGTCATCCGTCTCGCCCGCGAAAAAGCCCAGGCCGTCTTCCGCGAACTGGCCCTGTATCAGGGCACGACTTCAGTCGTGCCGCAAAACCAATTAAGTGAGGCGGGGGCTTTAGCCCCTGAGAGAGCCCATTCGGAAATCCTTCCAGCGCCCAGGAGTTCCGCCGAGTTCCAGCCATCGGAAACTCTCACCGTCTTAGGCGCCGACACCACCGTCACCCTTGACAACCACATCCTCGGCAAGCCCTCGGACCCCGCCGACGCCGCCCGCATGTTGCGTCTTCTCTCCGGCCGCACCCATCGCGTCATCACCGGCGTCGCTGTCGTCACCGCCCAAGCCACCGAAGTAGCCGCCGAAGTCACCGCCGTCAGCTTTCTCACCCTCTCCGACGAAGAAATCGCCGCCTACGTCGCCACCGGCGAGCCCCTGGATAAAGCCGGCGCCTACGCCATCCAGGGCCGCGCCGCCCGCTGGATCCCCCGCATCGAAGGCGACTATTTCAACATCGTCGGCCTGCCCCTGGCCTTAGTCTCCACCCTCCTCGAATCCCGCGAACCTCCCACTCCCGGCGCTAACTTGCTAACTCGCTAACTCGCTGATTTACTGGTCACGGCTTCGTGTCGGCGGATAAGGTGGTACAGATCGTACAACGGGGTGCCTGATTGTCGAATCTGGAGAGCCGGCGGGCGCTCGACCAGGCAATTAATTGTCACCGGACGGGGCGGCCAACACGTACCCGCCCAATGATTGACCGGAGCACGCTCCGTCCCGAGACAAAGACTGGTGGAAGGCGCCGGAAGTAGAAGCCGTTGCCATCCTTTCCAAGCCGGGCGCCGCTGACCCATAATGGCCGGTCCTTGTCCGCACCCGGCCGCCGTCTTCGTATACTGGTGGACGTGCCTAAGCCAGGTGACAAGCGCCTCCGGAGCGACCTCAACCTTTTTGTGCTCGCGCTGATCGACAGCGGGGTCTCGACCCCCTACGAATTGCAGAAGGCCGCCGGCCTGTCTCCGGGGGCGACCATCCCGGTCCTGCGGAGGCTTCTCGCAGGGGGTCTGGTGCTTCCGGGGAAG
>Ga0181533_1000454_pt1 | contig 54612 bp, 48 predicted proteins | sample PEATcosm2014_Bin_45_FD_119772 | JGI IMG/M metagenome (GOLD analysis project Ga0181533, IMG submission 119772) | Peatland microbial communities from MTU Mesocosm Facility, Houghton, MI, USA - PEATcosm2014_Bin11_60_metaG | ecosystem: Environmental > Terrestrial > Soil > Wetlands > Peat | place... | reverse complement strand
GGCTCGCCAAGGATTGGGAGTGCCTCAATCGCAAGGCGCTCGCCTTTCTCAAGCTCGCTTCTATCCGCCTCATGACGCGAAAACTATGCAATGCAAGATGATGTTCCCGGACAGACTCTAAGATCGCCGATCGCGGCGAGCATCGCCGCGCGCCAGACCTGTGGGTCCTGCTCGGACCACAGCGCGCGCGGATGGTCCGGCCGATAGGCGCGCGCGGCGGAGGCGAGGACAATCTCGTCCGCGTCGACCAACACGGCCTTCAGCGCCGAAGTGCCGCAATCGATGCCGAGCATGACCATCGCGCGAATGTCGCGGAAAATACGCGCCGCGACAAGCGCCCGCCCGCACGAGCGGCGGCCGTCCGTCTAGTCGCGTCAGCATTCTCCACGCGAAGCGCAAATCGCCCACGCCGGCGGGGTTTCGTCGGGCAGAGCGTCCGCTCCGGCCGCCTCGCCGCGCAGACCCCGGTCGAGAATATAGCGCAGCCCCGACAGAATGGGTTGATCGGCGCCGCGCGTCGCCTCGTTGACCCCTTCCCATTCCTCGTCGTCGGCCTTGATCGCGAAAGCGCGAACGAGCCGGGCCGCCAAGACGCCGCTGGGCAGATCGCGCCGCGAGGCGCTGTCGGCGAAGCGTTGGGCGAATTCGCCACCGATAGAGGCCAATGCGGCGCGAGCCACATGAGCGTTGGAACAGGTGCGAACGATCTCACGCAAGGTCGTCACGGGCTCCTCCTCTCATTCCTCATCCCCTGAGGGAACGTCTAACGGGCGATCGCGTCGAAGATATGGCGGTCGCGGAGAAGGAGGTCGGAGGCGCCGAGAGTCGGCGAAAAAACGCGGCGCCGTCGAGGCGCCGCGCCGATGCTTTGAGACGCGAGCGAGAGGTAAGTCTCGCCGAGCGCCCTGTTACTTGATCCCAGCCTTGTCGGTCACGACGTAGGTGAAGGCGCCGACGGGCTCCTTGGAAATGACCGGGTCGGAGCCGCCGGTGAGCAGCGTCGCGACCGTGCGGTCGTAGTCGGCCTTGTCGAGCCGGCCGTCCGAGCCGGTCGTCAGCTTGTTGATTTCGCTCATCATCTGCGTTTGGTGATGTTCGGTCTGGGCGCCGGTCGAATCGTTGTCGAGCACGATCTTGACCGCGTCGCCGGTATTGGCGCGCGCGTAGGCCCAGCCCTTCATCGAGGCTCTGACGAAACGCGCCATCTTGTCGGTGAAGGCGGGATCCTTCAGCTTGTCTTCCATCGCATAGAGGCCGTCTTCGAGAGTGGCGACGCCCTGATCCTCGTATTTGAACACGACGAGCTGCTCGGGCTTGTAGCCCGCGTCGATGACCTGCCAATATTCGTTATAGGTCATCGTCGAGATGCAATCGGCCTGCTTCTGGATCAACGGATCGACGTTGAAGCCCTGCTTGAGCACCTTGACGCCGCCCGGCGAGCCATCGGTCTTGAGGCCGAGCTTGCCCATCCAGTTCAGGAACGGGTACTCGTTGCCATAGAACCACACGCCGAGCGTCCGGTTCTTGAGGTCGGCCGGGGTCTTGATGCCCGTCGAGGCTAGGCACGTCAGCTCCAGGCCCGAGTGCTTGAAGGGCTGGGCGATATTGACCATCGCCGCGCCCTTCTCGCGCGCCGCCAGGGCCGCGGGCATCCAGTCGACGACGACGTCGGCGCCGCCGCCGGCGAGCACCTGCTCCGGCGCGACGTCCGGCCCGCCGGGCTTGATCGTCACGTCGAGCCCTTCTTCCTTATAGAAGCCCTTGTCCTTGGCGACGTAATAGCCGGCGAACTGCGCCTGGGTGACCCATTTGAGCTGCAGAGTCACCTTATCGGCCGCTTGCGCGACCCCCGCGGCGAGAATCGCCGCCGCGCTCACCAGTGCGAAAACAGATTTATTCATCGAACCACCTCCACTGCTGCAAGAACCCTGCAACTCCTTGGGAACGGTCGCGAACGCCCGCGCCCCGCGCGAAGCCGCTTAATTTTCCCTCGCGCGATAGGATGCGTGCCAGAACGTCGCGCGGCGCTCGATCAGCGCGACGATGGCGTAGAACGACGAGCCGGCGACCGCCGCCACGACGATCGTGGCCCAAACCATGTCGATGCTCAAATGGCCGACCTCGGTGCTGATGCGAAAGCCCATGCCGACCGTCGGCGTGCCAAAAAATTCGGCGACGATGGCGCCGATCATCGCCAGCGTCGTGTTGATCTTGAGCGCGTTGAAGACGAACGGCGCCGCGGCGGGCAGGCGCAGCTTGCGCAGCGTCTGAAAATAATCCGCCGCGTAGGTCTTCATGAGATCGCGCTCCATCGCGCCCGCGCTGGAGAGGCCCGCCGTCGCGTTCACCAGCATGGGGAAGAACGTCATCACCACGACCACCGCGGCCTTGGATTGCCAGTCGAAACCGAACCACATCACCATGATCGGGGCGATGCCGACGATCGGCAAGGCCGAAACGAGATTGCCGAGCGGCAGCAATCCGCGCTGCAGGAACGGCGAGCGGTCGATCAGAATCGCCACCGCCAGCCCCGAGGCGCAGCCCAGCGCATAACCGGCCAGAACCCCTTGAATGGTCTGCACGAAATCCGCGGCGAGGGTCGGCACGGAGGTGACGAGTCGCAGGAAAATCGCCGAAGGCGCGGGAAGAATGATCGAGGGCACGCCGAGCAGGCGCACGCCGGCCTCCCACAAGGCCAGGACGGCGAGGCCGAACGCCAGCGGCGGGGCGAGATCGGCGGCGCGCGCGTTCATGGCGTGAACGCCATGCGACGCAGCGTGATCCGCGAGGCCAGCCCGATGAGGCCGATGAGCGCCGCCGAAAGCGCGGCCGCGGTGAAGAGCGCGGCCCAGATCTGTACGGTTTGGCCATAATAGGAGCCGGCCAGAAGCCGCGCTCCCAGACCGCCGTCCTCGCTCTTGGTGACCTCGGCGACCACCGCCCCGACGAGGGCCGCCGCCGCGCCGATTTTCATGCTGGCGAAAAAGAACGGAGCGCTCGCCGGAGCGCGCAATTTCGCGAATGTCTGCGCCGACGTCGCGGAATAGGTGCGCATGAGATCGAGTTGCAGCGGATCGGGCGAGCGCAGGCCTTTGACCATGCCGACGGTGACGGGGAAAAACGAGAGATAGGCGGCGATCACCGCCTTGGGCGCGAGCCCCGTGATGTCGAACTGATTGAGGATCACCACGATCATCGGCGCCAGCGCGATGATCGGCACGGTCTGCGAGGCGACGACCCACGGCATCATCGATCGCTCGAGGCTGCGTAACGAGATGACGAGGATCGCGAGGCCGATGCCGAGCGAAGCGCCGAAGAAAAAGCCGATCAGCGTCTCCTGCAACGTGATCCAGGCGTGATAGACGAGGCCGCGCTTCGAGGTCGGCGAGGTCTCGAATACGAGTCTGTTGAATTCGGCGACGATCTGATGCGGCGCGGGGAGTTTCGGGCGCTCCATGTTGAGCGAAGCGGCGACGAGCTCGGCGGTCGAATAATCCGCGCGGTCGGCGTTGGCGAAGACGTCGCGCTGCAGGGGCGCGTTCATCAGCGCGGCGGCGACATACCAGATCGCGAAAAGCGCGACCAAGACGATCGCGACCGGCAGCGCGTTCTTCATCGGCGCGCCCCCTGGGCGGGGCGGGGGAGCGCCGCGACGCCGCGCCGTTCACTCGTCATAGGAATGCCCCTCGCGCAAGCCGTGCCGCACGCGGTTGGCGATTTCGATGAATTCCGGAGTCTCGCGGATTTCCAGCGCGCGATCGCGCGGAAAATTGGTTTCGATGATGTCGTGGATGCGCCCCGGCCGCGGCGACATCACCACGATGCGGGTCGAAAGAAACACCGCCTCGGGAATCGAATGGGTGACGAACAGCACGGTCTTGCCGGTCTTCTCCCACAGCCCGAGCAGTTGCTCGTTGAGCATGTCGCGCACGATTTCGTCGAGCGCGCCGAACGGCTCGTCCATCAGCAGCAGGTCGGGATCGAAGGACAGCGCCCTGGCGATCGAGGCGCGCTGCTGCATGCCGCCCGACAATTGCCACGGGAATTTATTGCCGAAACCGGCGAGGTTGACGAGTTCGAGCCCCTTGGCGACCCGCGCCTCGCGCTCGGCCTTGCCGACGCCCATGATCTCCAGCGGCAGCGCGATGTTGCGCGCGACGCTGCGCCAGGGATAGAGCGCCGGCGCCTGGAACACATAGCCATAGGCGCGCTTCACGCGCGCCTCGTGCGGGCTCATGCCGTTGACGCGAATGACGCCGCTCGTCGCGCTCTCCAGATCGGCGACCGCGCGCAGCAGGGTGGTTTTGCCGCAGCCCGACGGCCCGATGAACGAGACGAATTCGCCGCGTGCGATCTCGAGACTGATGCCGCTCAGCGCCTGCACCGGCCCGTCGCGCGTTTCGAAGCGCAGCGACAGGTCGGCGATGGCGATGACGCTTTGCGTCGGGGCGACGACGCGCGGCTTGGCGAGCGGCTCCAACATTTCAGCGCGCGACCCCCTTGGCGGCGGTGTACCGCTTGAAAGTCGCGAGCGCGCGCGCGTCGGCGGTGAACGGCTCGCGGCTGACGAATTTGCCGCGCCCCGGCTCGGCCGACACTTTGCCGTCGGCGGCCACGACCTCGCCGCGCGACAGGGTGAAACGCGGCAGGCCCTCGACCTTGACGCCCTCGAAGACGTTGTAATCGATCACCGACATCTGCTTCTCCGCGGTGATCGTCTTCTTCGCCTTCGGATCCCAAATCACGATATCCGCGTCGGCGCCGGGCAGAATGGCGCCCTTGCGCGGATAGAGGTTGAGGATGCGGGCGATATTGGTCGAGGTGACCGCGACGAATTCGTTCATCGTCAACCGGCCGGTATTGACGCCGTAGGTCCACAACACGGGCATGCGGTCCTCGAGCCCGCCGGTGCCGTTCGGGATCTTGGTGAAATCGCCGAGCCCCAGTTCCTTCTGCCTGGTGGTGAACGAGCAATGGTCGGTCGCCACCGTTTGCAACGAGCCGGCGCGCAGGCCGTTCCAGAGATCGTCCTGATTCTTCTTGTCGCGGAACGGCGGCGACATGACGCGCCGCGCCGCGTGCGCCCAGTCCTTGTTGAAATATTCGCCCTCGTCGAGCACCAGATGCTGGATCAGCGGCTCGCCATAGACTCGCTTGCCCAGCGATCGCGCGCGCGCGATCGCCTCGTGCGCGGGAATGCACGAGGTGTGCACGACGTAAAGCGGAACGCCCGCCTGGTCGGCGAGCATGATCGCGCGATTGGTGGCCTCGCCTTCGACCTCCGGCGGGCGCGACAGCGCGTGGCCCTCCGGCCCGGTGACGCCCTTGGCGAGATAGTGCTTCTGCAGCGCCAGCACGACGTCGCCGTTCTCGGCGTGCACCAGCGGCATCGCGCCGAGTTCCGCGCAGCGCAGGAACGAGGCGAACATCTCCTCGTCGTTGACCATCAGCGAGCCCTTGTAGGCCATGAAGTGCTTGAAGGTGGTGACGCCGCGCTCGACCACCTTCGCCATGTCCTCGCGCACCTTGTCCGACCAGTAGGTGACGCACATGTGGTAGGAATAGTCGGCCGTCGCCCGCTCGGCGCGCTTGTCCCAGTCGGCCATCGCGTCCATCAAGGGCTGACCGTGGCCGGGTATGCAGAAATCGACGATCATCGTCGTGCCGCCAGCCAGGCCCGCCCGCGTTCCGTGCTCGTAATCGTCGGCCGAATTCGCGCCCATGAAGGGCATGTCGAGATGGGTGTGCGGATCGATGCCGCCGGGCATGATGTAGCAGCCGGAGGCGTCGAGTTCGTTTTTGCCGTGAAGGCCGGCGCCGATCGCCGTGATCGCGCCGCCCTCGATCAGGACGTCCGCGGCGTAGGTGCGGTCGGCCGCGACGATCGTTCCGCCTTTGATGACGAGCGACATGATTTCGCCTCCTCTTTCGCAATTATTCCGTTTGCGCGCCGCTCCAAGCGCGCTTACGCGACGATTTCCGCCTTCTCCAGCACCGCGTGCATCAACACGTTGGCGCCCGCCGTCGACCATTCCTGCTTGATGTCCTCGCTCTCGTTGTGGCTGACGCCGTCGACGCAAGGGGTGAAGACCATCGAAGTCGGCGCGACGCGTGCGATGTAGCAAGCGTCGTGCCCGGCGCCCGAAACGATGTCGCGATGGGAATAGCCGAAATGCTGGGCCGCGCGGCGCACCGCGCCGACGCATTCCTCGTTGAAGGCGACCGGCGGGTAATAGAAGACCTGCTTGAGATCGTAGGTCAGGCCGATCTCCTGCGCGATCGCCTTGACGCCTTCGTGCAAGGCCGCATTCATTTCGCTCAAGGTCGCATCGACGGGATGGCGGAATTCGCAGGTCATGAAGACCTCGCCGGGAATGACGTTGCGCGAATTGGGATAAGGGTTGAGCATGCCGACGGTGGAGACGGCGAGCGGCGCCTTGGAAAGGCCGATCGCGTTGACGAGTTCGACGATGCGCGCGGCGCCGAGCAGCGCGTCCTTGCGGCGCGGCATCGGCGTCGAGCCGGCGTGGCTCTCGAAGCCGGTCAGACGGATTTCGTACCAGCGCTGGCCCTGGCCGTGGGTGACGATTCCGACGTCGATCGATTCGTCCTCGAGGATCGGTCCCTGCTCGATGTGCAATTCGAAGAAGGCGTGGATCGGCCGCCCGCCGATCGGCTCGCTCCCCTTGAAGCCGATGCGCTCGAGTTCGTCGCCGAGTTTCTTGTTTTCGCCGTCGAGGCGCGAATAGGCGAATTCCTTGGTGTAGACGCCGGCGAACACGCCGGAGGAGATCATCGCCGGCGCGTAGCGCGAGCCCTCCTCGTTGGTCCAGTTGGCGATCTCGATGGGGCGCCGCGTCTTGATCTTGAGGTCGTTGAGCGAGCGCACGACTTCGAGCGCGCCGAGCACGCCGAGCACGCCGTCGAACTTGCCGCCGGTCGGCTGCGTGTCGAGGTGGCTGCCCATCATCACCGGCGCCAGATCGTCCTCGACGCCGGCGCGGCGCGCGAACATGTTGCCCATCTCGTCGACCTTGACCGCGCAGCCTTCCTTTTCGCACCAGCCGCGGAACAATTCGCGCCCCTGCTTGTCGAGATCGGTGAGGGTGAGGCGCTTGCAGCCGCCCTTCGGCGTCCCGCCGATCTTGGCCATTTCCATCAGCGCGTCCCACAGCCGCTGACCGTTGACGCGCACGTTCGACAGGTCGGACATTCCGCCGCTCCGCATTGAAAGATGAGCAACGCTATTATGAATTTGACCAAATGGTCAAATGCCGTAATTCTGCGCTTCGGCGCCCAGGATCGAGGCGCCCTCAGAGGCGCCGATGGACAGGCCGATCGCCAAGCCGAGCATACGCGAGGAGAACGAGCGCGTGATCCTCGCCGCGGCCGAAGCGGTGTTCGCCGAGCACGGCTTCGGCGGCGCGACCATGGCGGCGATCGCGGCGCGCGCCGGCGTGCCCAAGCCCAATGTCCACTATTATTTTCCCACCAAGGAACGGCTCTATCGCGCGGTGGTCGAGCGCGTGCTGATCGCGTGGCTCGACGCTGCTTCCTCCTTCGACACCAGCGACGATCCGGCCGAGGCCCTGACCTCCTACATCGGCGCGAAGATGGATCTGGCGCGCACCATGCCGCTCGGCTCGCGGATCTGGGCGAGCGAAATCATGCGCGGCGCGCCGGTGATTCAGGACTTTCTCGACACCACGCTGACGCAATGGGTGCGCTCGCGCGAGCGCGCGGTGAAGAAATGGATCGCCGCGGGCAAGCTCAGGCCGATCGAGCCCAGGTTCCTCTTCTACATGATCTGGGCGACGACCCAGCAATACGCCAACGCCGCGCACGAGATCGCGACGCTGGAAAAAGGCCCGCTGGACGACGAGGCGTTCGAGCGGGCGAAGCGGCAGGTGGTCGAGACGATTTTGGCCGGGGTGGCGGCGAGGTAGGGGACGCCTGGCGCGGGCGCCGCCCGCCCTCTTTGATCGGCGCCGACATGCGCGGAAATGAGGCGCCGCGCGCCGGATGCGACCATCGGTCGCGCCGCCAAGCCGGCGCGGGGAATTTGGCCCGCTCATGCGCCGATGAGGAGTCGGCTCTCGGCGCCCTCTATGACGCCCGGCGTCCAGAGGCGCCGATCCCGCGCGCGAGCGGCAGAGGCGACTCGGATCAGATCAACGACAAGCTGTCAGCGAACCATCGCGCGCCCGCCAACCCGTATTCGCGATTGGGAGCGCGAAAGCGGCGAGGCTGGCCGCCCAGCTTTTTCAGGAGTCCGGGGTGCTCGGTGGATATCTCAAACGACCATTCATGGTTCGATGGCAGGGCGGCTATTGGCGGCTCTTCCCAACTGACGACGAAGCCGCCGTGCTGCTCGGTGTTCTTCATTCCAACCTCCGAAGCGACGGCGTCCGGTCGAAGGGAACTCCAAACCGCGCTGAACGGCGCTCTTCCATTCGCGAAAAGGCCACCGGCACTCTGCGCGAAGAATTCCCGCGGAGTTAGCGTCGGAAACTACTCAGCCGTCCCTCATCGACCGCACGGCGCCGCAACGCGAATTGCGGGATTGGACGGGGACTTAGAATTCCTTCACTCAGCCGGTTTCCGCCCCGGTCATCGTCACCGAATTTGCCGTGTCTCAGCTGAGGGGCGCAGTCCACTCGCGGGTGACGTCTCCGAACGAGCGGGACGGGCTCTCACGCCGCTACCTCCCGGGATACCAATATTCCGCCTGCGGCTTCGACCGGTCGAGCACCACGAACTGGTCGGCGAAGACGCGGTAGGGGTAGCTCCATTCGCCGTCCGGCCATTGCACGCGGATTTCGGCGCGCTCGGCCGTGCCGAGGCCGACATGGACCCAGCCGGCGTGGCCCGAGGCGTCGCCGCCGCCGACCTGCACGGCGCGGATTTGCGTGCGCGTTCCCGTCTTGACGGCGATCTTCGCGCCGACGGCGTCGCGGTTGGGATTGGGTTCGACGAGGCGGATTTCGCTCCAATTGCCCATCGGCCTCACGCCGCCCGCGCCGTCGTCGGCGCCGAGGTTGCGGAAGAGGCTCGCCGGCGCGCCGCGATTGATCGCGAGGATGTCGAGCCTGCCGTCGAGATTGAAATCGGCGATCAGCGCCCCGCGCCCCTGACGGTCGAGCGCGATGCCGGCGAGGTCCCCGGCCTCGGCGAACTTGCCGTTCCATTGCCCGAGCAGGAGATTGTCGGGATCGAAGGCGGCGAAGTCGGGCATTTGCGCGAGATTGCCCTTGGAGATGAACAGGTCGATGAGGCCGGCGTTGTTGAAATCGGCGAATTCGGAATGCCAGCCGGTCGAGGGGCGCCGGTCGCCGCCCGCGTAAGGAATATGCGCGGTCGCGCCGACTTCGCCGGCGATGTCGCGATAGACCGGAAGCTCGCCGCGGCCGCCTTCGTCGGGGTCGAGCTTCTGCAGCTTGGTGTCGCCCATCGAGGTCAGCGCGTATTGCGGAAAGCCGGAGCCGTCGATGTCGCCCTCGGCGATGCCCATGCCGAAGATCGAGAGATGCCGCCAGCCGTCAGCGCGCCCGTAGAGGCGCGGCGTCTTGCCCGGGTCGATCCGCCACATCTGCTCTTCGCCGCCGCGATAATATTGCCGATCGTTGGAGACCCGCAGCGAGGGAACGCCCGAGCGGTTCCAGTCGGTGAACAGCATCGACAGCGCGCAAAAGCCCGGCGCCAGCGGCGTGCGCTGGGAATAGTCGGGCTTGTCGCCGGGTTGCGGTCGGTAGAGCGAATTTTCCTCGCACGTGCCCCAGGGCGAGCCCGGCGCGTTGCGGTCGACGTAATGGCCGATGGCGAAGGTCGGAAACTTCTCGCCCTTCTCCCATTCGGCGGCGAACGAGGTCGTCCAGCCCGCGTCGCCGTCAAAACCCCATTCCTTGTTGGCGAGGGTGAAGGCGCAGTCGGGCCCGCCTTTCAGCAGCAGGTTCGTCCCCACCCGCAGCACGAACAGGTCCATATGGCCGTCGCCGTCGATGTCGATGGGGTATGCGCCGATAACGTTGTCGAGCAGGCTCGGGTCGGCGCCGATGTCGAGCGGCTTCTCCTCGAATTTCAATGGCCCGCCCGCCTTGGATTTGTTGACGAACAGCTTGGCGCGGTTCTTGCCGCCGGCGAGGAAGACCGAGGGGAAGCCGGAGCCGTCGCAGTCGAACGCCGCGCCGCCGCCGCCGACGAAGAACTCCCAGGGACCGTCGTAGACGCTCGTGACGCCCGCCGCCTCCGCTTCCTCGTGAAAGATCGGCACGTCGCCGAGCGGTTTCGGACGGGCCTCGTCGGCGAGGGCGGGGCCAAGCGCGAAAAGGAAGAGAACGGCCAGCGCGAGCGATCGCATCACCGCGCCTCGATGACGAGCGCGCGCAGGAACGCGATCACGCTCTGCCGCGCCGGCCTGTCGAGCGCGAGATAGGCGTCGCGCGCGAAACGGGCGTCGCCGCCATGCGCGGCGATGACTTCCTCCAGCATGCGGAAATCGCCGCGATGGCCGTAGGGCGCGGTCGAGCCGACCCCCCACAGGCGCGCCGTCTGAAACACATCGCGCTCGACGAAGCGCTGCGCCTGCAGCTCATTGCCGAGCGCGTTGACCTCGCTGTCGACGACGAGGTGACGCTTGAGGTCGCTGTATACGGGGACGAGCCACTCGCCCCTATCGTTCTTGAGCAGCCGGCGCGCGAAGGGCTGCTCAGCGAGGTCGATCGCGATCGGCTTCTTGACTTCGCCCGCGCGCAGCGTGCCGGCCATGTCGTAGGGCGCCGGGTCGGTGAAGACGAGCGACTTCAACGGCAGAGCGGGAACGTGGCAGGACGAGCAGCCCAGCGACTCGAAAAGCTTGGCGCCCGTCGCGGCGGCGGCGCGCCAATCCTCGGGCAGGTCGGCCTTGACGGTCGGCGGCGGCAAGGTCGCCTGGAACGCAACGAGCGCCGAGACGTCGCCCTCGGTCACGGCGTCGGGCACGCCGCTCTCGCTAAAATCGCGGCTGCCCGTCCAGCGAACGCCGAAGCGCTCGACCGCCTCCATGCCGTGATGCGCGTTGAGGGCGTTGATGGTGAACTGCCGGAGCGAGGTGAACACGCCCTTGCGGCTGAACGGGCGCACGATGAGATCGGCGTCGACGCCCTCGACCGAATCGAGATCGACGACGCCGTCGGGATGCGCCACGAGAAAGCCGAAACGCACGCCCTTGGAGACGAGGTCGGCGCGGACCTCGGCGCCGCTCGCGCGGGCGCTCGCGACGGCGTCCGCGCGCGTCGCCTGCAGATCGGCGGTCATTTCGCGCCCGAGCAATTCGATCAGGCCGGCGCCGGTCAGCGCGATCGTGTGCCTTTCGCTGGAAAACGTCGGATCGGTATTGTCGAATTGCGCGCTCTCGAAACCTTCGGAAACGAAGGCGTTGGCGACCACGTCGCCGCTTCCGCCCTCGATCGGGTCGTTGTGACAGCCGAAGCAGGAATTGGAATCCGGGCCGCTGGTGCGCGTGAAGGCGGGATTGACGCCGCTCTTGCGCCGGGTCGGGACGATCGCCTGCGTCGCCTTGGGACGGCCGGCGCCGTCCTCGGTGGTGAACTTGGCCTTGAAGAGGACGCGGCCGCGCGCGATCAGAGCGGGAATGGCCGCGGCGCCCGCCGCCGCGACAGCGTCGAAATCGACGTGCGAGGAAAAGACCTTCTCGTCCCAACTCGCGCCGGGCGCCGCGGCTGCGCCGGCCAGCAGCGCAACGGCCGTCAAGGCTCCGAGGCTCGCAATCTTACCCGCCACGCCCGCCTCCCAATCGGCCAAGCCTTGCATCGCCTGGACCGTTCCGCCGCAACCCTGTCCGCTAAGGCAGATTGTCGCGTAGATAGATGTCGATGCGGATGCGCTCCTGACCCGGATCAATCGCGACGCCGTCGGCGAGCGCGCGCAAGATCCGGATCGCGCTGCGCGCCTCGTGGCCCGGATCCTGATTGAGGATCGCCGCGAAGACGCCGTCGTTCAGCGCCGCGCGAGAATGCGCTGTCAATTCGTGCGCGATGACGCAAATCTTGCCCGCGAGGCCCCGCTTGCGCAGCGCCGCGATGACGCCGCGATTGCCGGCGCCCAGACTGTAGACGCCGACGATATCGGCATAGCGATCGAGCTGCGCGCCCAGCGCTTCCTCGGCGACGGCGGCGTTGTCCAAGCCCTCCACGACCGGCAAGGGAACAAGATCGGGAAATTCGGTGCGCAGAACTTGCTCGAAGCCGAAGCGGCGTTCGGCGTGATCGCGCAGCAGCATGGAGCCCGCGACGATGGCGACGCGCCCCTTCTCTCCACGCAGAAACCGGCCCATCAGGCTGGCGGCGGTTCGGCCGGCGGCGCTGTTGTCGATGCCGATATAATGCGCGCGCTTCGAGGCCGGCACATCGGAGACGAGCGTCACCACGCAGACGCCTTGCGCCACGAGCCGATCGATCGCCTGACGCACCGTCGAATTGTCCGTCGCCACCACCGCGGCGCCGGTCAGCGACTGCGTCTCCAGTTGCTTGAGCGCGTCGGCGAGCGCCTCGCCGTCAAACGGAGGCACCTCGACGATCGCTATGGAAACCCGATCGGCGCGACTGACGTCGGCCAGCCTTCGGACTTCGGCTGCGAGGTTGCTGAGGAATGTGTTGACGCCGGTCGGGATCACGAAGGCGAGGCGGTACTCATGCTGCTTGGCCAGCATCGCGGCGGCGGAGTCGCGGCGATAGTCGAGCCGCGAAATCGCCTGTTCGACCTTCTCGATCGTCGCCGCGCGCACGCCGCCGCGTCGGTTCAGCACGCGGTCGATCGTCGCCAGGCTGACGCCCGCCGCCCTCGCCACATCATGCACTGTCGCGCGAACCATCAGCGGCAACCTCCCCCCTACCGTTTGATGAGCGTATATCAAAAGGCCAGGCGCAAGGCAAGCAAAGGGGCCTGCGGACGAATGGAGAACGCTCGGCTCGCTTTGGCCCATTCCTCCCACATCGACCATCGTTCCTGCGACGATTTCGATGCGCGTCGGGTTACGAAGCGCCCCATCTGAAACGAGAATGATTGACGCACATCATTTTGTCGACTATGTCTTGGCCAAGAGATCGTTTCGGGAGGTGCGTCCGTGAGCGGGACCGGGTTTTTCGGCGATGTGGAGCCCATCCGCTATGAAGGGCCCGAGTCCGACAATCCTCTCGCCTATCGCTATTACGACAAGGACAAGCGCGTTCTCGGCAGCCGCATGGAAGACCATCTGCGCGCTTCGATCTGCTATTGGCACAATTTCGTCGGCAACGGATCGGACCCGTTCGGCGGCCCGACTTTCCTGCGGCCATGGTTCGGCGACGACATGGCCAGCGCCAGGCTGAAAGCGGACGTCGCCTTCGAGATGTTCGATATTCTCGGCTTTCCCTTCTTCGCCTTTCACGATCGAGACATTGCGCCGGAAGGCGATTCACTCGCGCAATCCAATCGGAACGTGCGCGAAATCGCCGAGGTTTTCGCAGCGAAGATGGAAACGCGCCCGGTGCGCCTGCTTTGGGGAACGGCCAATCTCTTCTCGAATCGCCGCTATATGGCCGGCGCGGCGACCAATCCGGATCCGGACGTGTTCGCCTATGCGGCGGCGCAGGTGAAGAACGCCATCGATGTCACGCACCGGCTCGGCGGCGCCAACTACGTCTTGTGGGGCGGACGCGAAGGCTACGAGACGCTGCTCAACACCGATCTCCAGCGCGAGTTGGCGCAGCTCGGCCGGTTCCTTCAGCTCGTCGTCGAATACAAACACAAGATCGGCTTTCGCGGCGCGATCCTCATCGAGCCGAAGCCGCAGGAGCCGACCAAACACCAGTACGACTACGACGTCGCGACGGTGTTCGGCTTCCTGAAGGCGAATGGGCTGGAGAACGAGGTCAAGGTCAACATCGAGGTCGGGCACGCGGTGCTCGCCGGACATTCCTTCGAGCACGAAGTCTCCCTCGCCGCGGCGCTCGGCATTCTCGGCTCGGTCGACGCCAATCGCAACGACTACCAGAGCGGGTGGGACACCGACCAGTTTCCGAACAATGCGCCGGAAACGGCTCTCGCGATCTACGCCATCCTCAAAGCGGGCGGCTTGACCACGGGCGGTTTCAATTTCGACGCGAAGGTGCGGCGGCAGTCGTTCGACGCCGTCGATCTCATCCATGGCCATATCGGCGGGATCGATACGCTGGCGCGCGGCCTCCTCGCCGCGGCGGCGATGATCGAAGACGGCAAGCTCGATCGCTTCGTGGCGGACCGCTACGCCAAATGGAATGACGGCGAGGGCGCCGAAATGCTCGCGGGCAAGCGCGACCTTGCGGATATAGCGGATCGGGTGGAGCGAGAAGGGCTCGATCCGCAACCCCAATCCGGTCGCCAGGAATATCTGGAAAACCTGGCGAACCGGCATCTGTGACCCCGCGCCTTGCGCGGCCTCGTTTGTTTAGAGTGCGAGTTGGCGAAACGGGTCTGCCTGGATCAGCGGCAGGCTCATTGATGGGAGAGGAAACGAATATGAGGAAAGCCCTGTTGACGGCCGCCGCCTGTGCGGCGCTATGCGTATCGAACGCCGCCTTGGCCAAGGACATCGTCGTCGGCGTGTCCTGGTCCAACTTCCAGGAAGAGCGCTGGAAGACCGATGAAGCCGCGATCAAGGCCGCGCTCGCCCCGTCGGGCGCCAAATACATCTCCGCCGACGCGCAGGCCTCGCCCACCAAGCAATTGACCGACGTCGAAAGTCTCATTTCGAAGGGCGCGAACGTTCTGATCATTCTCGCCATGGACTCGGAAGCGATTCTTCCGGCGGTCAAGAAGGCGACCGACGAGGGCATCCCGGTCATCGCCTATGACCGCGAAATCGAAAGCCCGAACGCGCTCTATTTCACCTTCGACAACGTCGGCGTCGGCCGCATGATGGCGAAGGCGATCGAGGCCGCCAAGCCGGCCGGCAACTACGCCTTCATCAAGGGCGACAAGGGCGACCCGAACGCCGACTTCCTGTTTTCGGGCATCACCGAAGTGCTGAAGCCCGCGACGGACGCGGGCAAGATCAAGAACGTCGGCGAAAGCTACTCCGACGGCTGGAAGCCCGACAACGCGCAAAAGAACATGGAGCAGATCCTCACCAAGACCAATAACAAGGTCGATGCGGTCGTTTGCGAGAACGACGGCATGGCCGGCGGCGTCGTCGCGGCGCTCACTGCGCAGGGCCTTGCCGGGGTCGTGCCGGTCTCGGGCCAGGACGGCGACCATGCCGCGATCAACCGCATCGCGCTGGGCACGCAGACCGTCTCGATTTGGAAGGATAGCCGCGATCTCGGCAAGCTCGCCGGCGAATCGGCGGTGGCGCTCGCCAACGGCAAGAAGATGGCCGACCTTCCCGACGTGAAGCCCTTCTCGGGCGGCGCCAAGCACGTGACCGTCAACGGCGTCCTGTTGACCCCGCTCGCCGTCACCAAAGACAACCTCAGCGCGATCGTCGACAAGGGTTGGATCACCAAGGCCGAGGTCTGCGCCGGCGTGAAGCCGGGCGCGGTCGCCTACTGCAACTGAGTTGACCTCACTTTGCCAGGGTGAGACAAGAAATCGCCGCGCCGCCTACGAGACGGCGCGGTTTTTCGGAACGCGGCGCATCGACGACGGCGCGCCCGCAATGACGAACGAACAGGGGGGAGCATGTCGTCAGCGACGCCGGGCGCGGCGGGCGGATCGCCGGTCGAGCCGCTCATTCCCAGGCTGCTGCGGGCCACGGAAATCGACACGCGCATGATCGGCATGATCGGCGCGCTGCTGCTGATTTGGCTCGGCTTCCATTTCTATGGCGCGCTGTCGAGCGGCGAAGGCTTTTTCATCACGCCGCGCAACCTGTGGAACCTTCTCGTCCAAACCTCCTCGATCGCGGTGATGGCCACCGGCATGGTGCTCGTCATCGTGATGCGCCATATCGATCTTTCCGTCGGTTCGATCCTCGGCTTCGTCTCGACGATCGTCGGCGTGACGCAGGTCTATTTCCTGCCGCATTTTCTCGGCCTCGATCACCCCGCGATCTGGATCCTGACGGTGATCCTCGCTCTCGCCGTCGGCGCCGCGATCGGCGCTTGCCACGGCTTCCTGGTCGCCTATCTCGCCATCCCGGCCTTCATCGTCACGCTCGGCGCGCAATTGTTCTGGCGCGGCGCCGCATGGTGGGTGACGGCGGGCGCGACGATCGCGCCTCTGGACGGCCGTTTCGCGCTGATGGGCGGCGGCCCGCACGGCTCGATCGGCGCGACGGCGAGCTGGATTCTCTGCGCGCTGGCCTGCGTCGGCATCGTCGTCGGGCTTTATGCGGGCCGGCGGCGGCGCGCGCGCTTCAATTTTCCGCAGCGGCCGATGTGGGCGGAAGTGCTGATCGCGACAGTCGGCTGCTTCGTCGCGCTGATCGCGACATGGACGGTGAACGCCTATCCCTGGCCCGAGCGCGTGGCCGAACGCTATGCGGCCGAGAACAATATCCCCATGCCGGAAGGCGGCTTGTTCATTTCGACCGGCTACGCGATTCCGGTGCTGATCGCGCTGGTCGTCGGCGCGATCATGACCTTCATGGCGACGCGAACGCGCTTCGGCCGCTATGTCTATGCGATCGGCGGCAATCCGGAGGCCGCCGAACTCGCCGGCATCAACACCAAGAAGATCACGGTGCTCGTCTTCGCGGTGATGGGAACGCTGGCGGGAATATCGGCCTGCATCTCGTCGGCGCGCCTCGATTCGGCGACCAACGTGCTCGGGCAATTCGACGAGCTCTATGTCATCGCCGCGGCGGTCATCGGCGGGACTTCGCTCGCCGGCGGGGTCGGCACGATTTACGGCGCCTTGATCGGCGCGCTCGTTATCCAGTCGCTGCAGTCGGGCATGGTGCTGCTCGGTTTCGATTCGGCGTTTCAGCAAATGGTCGTCGGCGTCGTGCTCGTCGGCGCGGTCGGGATCGATACGCTCTATCGTCGTCGCACCGCCAAGGGGTGAGCCATGGAAGCCAACGGCAAGACGCCTCTCGTCGAAATGAAGGACGTCTCGATCGCCTTCGGCGGCCTCAAGGCGGTCGATCGCGCCTCGCTCGACCTTTATCCCGGCGAAGTCGTCGGCCTGCTCGGCCACAACGGCGCCGGCAAGTCCTGCCTGATCAAGATCCTGTCGGGCGCCTATAAGCGCGACGGCGGCGCCATTTTCATCAACGGCGAGGAAGCCTCGATCAACAACCCGCGCGACGCCAAGCATTACGGCATCGAGACGATCTATCAGACGCTCGCGCTCGCCGACAATGTCGACGCCGCCTCGAATCTCTATCTCGGCCGCGAGATTCTCACGCGCTGGGGAACGCTCGACGATTCGGCGATGGAGGCCGAGGCGCGAAAGGTGATGGCGCGGCTCAATCCCAATTTTCGCCGTTTCAAGGATCCGGTGATCTCGCTGTCGGGCGGGCAGCGGCAATCGGTCGCGATCGCGCGCGCCATTCACTTCGACGCGCGCATCCTGATCATGGACGAGCCGACCGCCGCGCTCGGGCCTCAGGAGACGGCCCAGGTCGGCGAACTGATCAAGCAGCTCAAGTCCGAAGGCATCGGCATTTTCCTCATCAGCCACGACATTCACGATGTCTTCGACCTCGCCGACCGCGTCGCGGTGATGAAGAATGGTCAGATCGTCGGCATCGGCGCGGTCGAGAACCTCACCAAGGACGAGGTGCTGGGCATGATCATCCTCGGCAAGTGCCCGCCCGGCGCGAAACCGGGGCCGGGGGCGATCGCGTCGAATTGACGCGTCGCCAGCAATTCTAGATCCCCCTGCTAAATCCCCCTGCCTTGACGGCGCGTCGGCGCTTGAGTAGGTTGTCGTGACTTTGTCGAATGGAGCGGCCCGTCGTGGCTCGGAAGCTTATCGTATCTTGCGCGCTGGAGGGTGGACGGGCTTAGAACCCGCTTCCGCTGACTGGCGCATGCTCAAGGCCCCTCGCGGGCCTTTTTTGTTGCCTTGAATTCCGGCTTCCCGCGCCACAGGCGCAACGAGCGGCGCGGAAACGAAGAATGGAGGATCGCAATGTCGAAGCCAATGACCGGCGCGGAGATGGTCGTCGAGGCGCTGAAGGACCAGGGCGTCGAATTCGTGTTCGGCTATCCCGGCGGCGCGGTCCTGCCGATCTACGACGCCATTTTCGGCCAGAACGCATTTCGCCACGTTCTCGTGCGCCATGAACAGGGCGCCGCGCACGCGGCCGAAGGCTACGCGCGCTCGACCGGCAAGGTCGGCGTGCTGCTCGTCACCTCGGGGCCGGGCGCGACCAACGCGATCACGGGCCTCACCGACGCCCTGCTCGATTCCATTCCGCTCGTCTGCATCACCGGCCAGGTGCCGACGCATCTGATCGGCTCGGACGCGTTCCAGGAATGCGACACCACCGGCATCACGCGCAGCTGCACCAAGCACAACTACCTCGTGCGCCGCATCGAGGATCTGCCGCGCATTCTGCATGAGGCCTTCTACGTCGCTTCGCACGGCCGGCCCGGGCCCGTCGTCATCGACATCCCGAAGGACGTGCAATTCGCCTCCGGAGCCTACGCGTTTTCGCGCAACATCCAGCACAAGACCTATCAGCCGCAGGTCAAGGGCGACCTCGTGCGGATCAAGCGCGCGATCGACATGATGGCCAAGGCGAAGAAGCCGATCTTCTATACCGGCGGCGGCGTCATCAACTCCGGCCCGAACGCTTCGACGCTGTTGCGCGAACTGGTGCGCTCGACAGGCTTTCCCATCACCTCGACGCTGATGGGCCTGGGCGCCTATCCCGCGTCGGACAAGCAATGGCTCGGCATGCTCGGCATGCACGGCTCCTTTGAAGCCAACAACGCGATGCACGATTGCGATCTGATGATCTGCGTCGGCGCGCGTTTCGATGACCGCATCACCGGACGCCTCGACGCCTTCTCGCCGCACAGCAAGAAAATCCACATCGACATCGATCCGTCCTCGATCAACAAGAACGTCAAGATCGATCTCGGCATCGTCGGCGATTGCGCGCATGTGCTCGAAGACATGGTGCGGCTGTGGCGCGCCAACGCGCAGCCACCCGAGGCGGCGGCGCTCGCCAAGTGGTGGCAGACGATCGATCACTGGCGCGCGCGCAGGTCGTTCGATTTTCGCAACTCCGATTCGATCATCAAGCCGCAGCACGCCGTTTGCCGGCTTTACGAATTGACCAAAGGCCGCGACGTTTACATCACGACCGAGGTCGGCCAGCATCAGATGTGGGCGGCCCAGCACTTCCATTTCGACGAGCCGAACCGATGGATGACCTCGGGCGGCCTCGGGACGATGGGTTACGGGCTGCCGGCGGCGATCGGCGTGCAGATCGCCCATCCCAAATCGCTCGTCGTCGACATCGCCGGCGAAGCCTCGATCCTGATGAACATCCAGGAAATGTCGACGGCGATCCAACATCGCCTGCCGGTGAAGATCTTCATCCTCAACAATCAATATATGGGGATGGTGCGGCAATGGCAGGAACTGCTGCATGGCGGGCGCTATTCCGAGAGCTACACGGACTCGCTGCCCGATTTCGTCAAGCTCGCCGAAGCCTATGGCGCGCACGGCATCCGCTGCTCCGATCCCGCCCGTCTCGACGACGCCATCATGGAAATGATCGAGACGCCGAAGGCGGTGATCTTCGATTGCCTCGTCGACCAGAAGGAAAATTGTTTTCCGATGATCCCGTCGGGCAAGGCGCACAATGAAATGCTGCTCGCCGAGCTCGGCGATGACGCCGGCGTCGAAATCGGCAACGTCATCGACGAAAAAGGCAAGATGCTGGTTTGACGCGCGGCGCGACGGGAGCCCGATCATGTTCAGCCTCGAGGAACTGCGCGACGCGCATCGGATCGTGAGAGAGGCGCTGCGCCCGACGCCGGCCTTCGCCTGGCCGCTGCTCGCCAGCCGTCTTGGCGCGGAGGTCGTCGTCAAGCACGAAAACCATCAGCCGACCGGCGCGTTCAAGGTGCGCGGCGGGGTGACGTTCGTCGACAGGCTCCGCCGTCGCGCGCCGAACGTCGCGGGGCTGATTTCGGCCACGCGCGGCAATCACGGACAGAGCCTCGCCTTCGCCGGACGGCGATTCGGCATCCCCGTCGCCATCGTCGTCCCAAAAGGAAACTCCGTCGAGAAGAACGCGGCGATGCGGGCGCTCGGCGCGGACCTCATCGAGCATGGCGCGGACTTCCAAGCCGCGCGCGAAGAGGCGCAAAGGCTCGCGCAAGCGCGCGGCCTCGAGTTCGCGCCCTCCTTCCATCGCGATCTGGCGCTCGGCGTCGCCACTTACGCGCTGGAGCTTTTCGACGAACGACCGGACCTCGACGTGCTCTACGTTCCCATCGGCCAGGGTTCGGGAATCTGCGGCTGCATCGCCGCGCGCGACTTGCTCGGACTGAAGACCGAGATCGTCGGCGTGCAGGCGACGCAGGCGCCCGCCTACGCGCTCTCGTTCGCCGCCGGACGGGCGGTCTCGACCGAAAGCAGCGACACTCTGGCGGACGGCATGGCGACGCGGGTTCCCGACGAACAGGCGCTGGACATCATCCGGCGCGGCGCCTCGCGCATCGTTCTCGTCAGCGACGCGGAAATCGCCGCCGCCATCCGCGCCTATTGGACCGACACCCACAATCTCGCCGAAGGCGCCGGCGCGGCGGCGTTGGCGGCGGCCATGCAGGAGAAGTCCCGCCTCGCCGGCAGGCGGGTCGGGTTGGTTCTGTCCGGCGGCAACATCGATTTCGAACTGTTCCAGCGTTGGGTCGCGCCGACCTATCAGGTCGCGGCCGAATGAACGCTCGTCTCCCGCGCCGGCGCCGGCGCATCGACTTGAAGGATTGACCCCGTGAACAAGACCGCCTCCGCCTATCCCCCCTCGCCCTATTCTTCGCCGCTGGGCAAGTCCAACGCCGAAAGCCACACGCTCTCGGTGCTGGTCGACAACGAACCGGGCGTGCTCGCGCGCGTCGTCGGTCTGTTCTCCGCCCGGTCGTTCAATATCGAGAGTCTGACGGTCGCCGAGGTCGCGCACGAGACGCATCTGTCGCGCATCACCATCGTGACCTCGGGCACGCCCGAAGTGATCGAGCAAGTGCGTCATCAGCTCGAGCGGCTGGTGCCGATCCATTCGGTCACCGACCTCACCCTCGCGGTGCGCGCCATCGAGCGCGAGCTGGCGATGGTCAAGGTGCGCGGCAAGGGCGAGCCTCGCGTCGAGGCGTTGCGCCTCGCCGAAGCCTTCCGCGCCAAGGTCATCGACGCGACGACGGAAAGCTTCATATTCGAACTCACCGGCGCGCCGCGCAAGATCGACGACTTTGTCGAGCTGATGCGCGGGATCGGCCTGGTCGAGGTCTCGCGCACCGGCGTCGCCGCCATCTCGCGCGGCCCCGAGCGCATCTGACCCCCAGCAAAAAAGAGATTGGCGAACCCAATCATCGCTCTTGCCGCGCAAGAGCGCGCGGCGAATATGGCGTCGGCGAAACTGCGCGCCTGACTGGGCGAAAGCGATGAACGAGGCGAGCGCCGAAACCTTCGACTATGTCATCGTCGGCGCGGGCTCCGCGGGATGCGTGCTGGCCGACCGCCTGACCGAGGACGGGCGCGCGAGCGTGCTGCTGCTGGAGTTCGGCGGGTCGGACCGCTCGCTCTACATCCAAATGCCGGCGGCGCTGTCGATCCCGATGAACATGAAAAAATACAATTGGGGCTACGAAAGCGAGCCCGAGCCGCATTTGGGCGGCCGGCGGCTGCATTGCCCGCGCGGCAAGGTTCTCGGCGGGTCGTCGTCGATCAACGGCCTGGTCCATGTCCGCGGCAACCCGCTCGATTTCGATCGCTGGGAGGAGGAGGGCGCGGCGGGCTGGGGCTATGCTTGCGTCCTGCCCTATTTCCGCCGCGCGGAGCGCTGGCGCGAGGGCGTCGATCCCTATCGCGGCGCGGACGGCCCGCTGGCGACGATGCGCGGCCCCAAGCGCAATCCCCTCTATGACGCGTTCATCGAAGCGGGCCGGCAGGCGGGATATCCCGTCAGCGCCGATCTCAACGGCGAACAGCAGGAGGGGTTCGGGCGCCTCGACATGACGGTTAAGGACGGGGTGCGCTGGTCCACCGCCAACGCCTATCTGCGGCCGGCGATGAAGCGCCCCAATCTTCGCGTCGTCACGCACGCGCTGGCGACGAGGGTCGAATTCGAAGGCCGCCGCGCGGTCGGCGTGCGCTACGAGCGCGGCGGCGCCAGCCGGCTGGCGCGCGCGCGGCGCGAGGTGATTCTGTGCGGCGGGCCGATCAATTCGCCGCAATTACTCAAGCTTTCCGGCGTCGGACCCGGGGCGGAGCTGCGCGCGTTCGGCGTGCCCGTCGTCGCCGCGCGGCCGGGCGTCGGGGAGAACCTGCAGGATCACCTCGAATTCTATTTCCAGGTCGCCTCGAAGCGACCGATCACGCTCTACGGCAAGACCGGGTTCTTCGCGCGCGGCCTCATCGGCCTGCAATGGCTGTTGCGCGCGCGCGGCGACGGCGCGACGAACCATTTCGAGGCCGGCGGCTTCATCCGCTCGCGCGCCGGCGTGCGCTATCCCGACATCCAATATCATTTCCTCCCTATGGCGGTCAGCTACGACGGCAAAGGCCTGGCGCGCGAACACGGCTTCCAGGCCCATGTCGGGCCGATGCGCTCGAAGAGCCGCGGCTGGGTGCGACTGAAGTCCGCCGACCCGCGCGAGGCGCCGCGCATCCTCTTCAACTACATGAGCGAGCCCGACGACTGGGAGGAGATGCGCGCCTGCGTCCGGCTGACGCGGGAGATTTTCGCGCAAGCCGCCTTCAACCCCTATCGCGGGCGCGAGATTCAGCCCGGCGAGAAAATCGTCGACGACGAAGCGATCGACGCTTTTCTTCGCGATCGCGTCGAGAGCGCCTATCACCCCTCCTGCTCCTGCAAGATGGGGGCGCCGAGCGATCCGCTCGCGGTCGTCGACAGCCAAGCCCGCGTCATCGGCGCCGAGGCTCTTCGCGTCGTCGACAGCTCGATCATGCCCTCGATCACGACAGGCAATCTCAATGCCCCGACAATCATGATCGGCGAAAAGGCGGCCGACATGATCCGCGGGCGCGATCCGCTTCCTGCGTCGAACGCGCCCTGCTATGTCGCGCCCGACTGGCGCACGAGGCAACGCTGACCGGGGCGCCTATTCCTCATGCGGCCAGCGCATTTCTAGGGTTCAATTTTCCGCCGCGATGGCGCACAATTGCAACTAGGGCGTTCGCTTGACCGCGAGGCCGCAGGAGTCGCCGATGTCGAGCATTCCGCCCGCCGAAACGCACGAGCCGCGGCGCGGCCGCGAGGCGCGCCGTTCGGCGCGCGCCCAGCGCGGCGTCGCCTCGATTCCCTATATCACCCGCGCCATTCCGCTCACGGAAATGCTTGATGAGGAGGGGCTCGCGATCATTGAGCGCAATGCCGACGCCTTGCTGCAAGAGATCGGCGTCGAGTTCCGCGAGGCGCCGCGAGCGCTCGCCTTGTTCAGACAGGCCGGTTGCGATATCAAGGGCGAGCGGGTGCGCTTTCCCCGCGGCCTCGCCCGGCAGCTTTGCGCGACGACGCCGGCGCAATATGTGCAGCACGCGCGCAATCCCGAGCGCAACGTCGTCATCGGCGGCAAGGCCATGGTCTTCGCCCCCAATTACGGTTCGCCCTTCGTGCACGATCTCGACAAGGGCCGGCGCTACGGGACGATCGAGGATTTCCGCAATTTCGTGAAGCTCGCCTATCTCTCGCCGTTCATTCATCATTCCGGCGGCACCGTGTGCGAGCCGGTCGATCTGCCCGTCAACAAGCGGCATTTCGAGATGGTCTACGCGCATATGAAGTTTTCGGACAAGCCGTTCATGGGTTCGGTCACCAAGCCGGAACGCGCCGAGGACACGGTGAAGATGTGCGAAATCCTGTTCGGCGCGGATTTCGTGGCTGCGAACACGGTGTGCACCAGCCTGATCAACGCCAATTCGCCACTGGTCTGGGATTCGACCATGCTCGGCGCGGCGGAGGTCTACGCCCGCGCCAACCAGGCCTGCATCATCACGCCGTTCATTCTCTCGGGCGCGATGAGCCCGGTCAGCGTCGCGGGAACCTTGACGCAGGTGCTCGCCGAAGTGATGGCGGGGACGGCGTTCTGCCAGCTGGTGCGCCCCGGCGCGCCGGTCGTGTTCGGCGCGTTCGTCTCCACGCTGTCGATGCAATCGGGGGCGCCGACCTTCGGCACGCCGGAAGCGGCGCTCGCCATTTACGGCGCGGCGCAGCTGGCGCGGCGCATGAACATGCCCTTCCGCACCGGCGGCTCGCTTTGCGCCTCCAAGATTCCCGACGCGCAGGCCGCTTACGAGAGCGCGCAAACCCTGATCCCGACGATTCTGGCGGGCACGAATTTCGTGCTCCACGCCGCCGGCTGGATGGAAGGCGGCCTGTCCGCGAGCTACGAGAAATTCGTGATGGACTTCGACCAGCTCGGCGCCATGCATGTCCTGGCCAGGGGAATCGACCTCAGCGACAACGGCCAGGCGATGGAGGCTTTTCAGCAGGTGGAGCCGGGCGGCCATTTCCTCGGCTGCGCGCACACCCAGGCCAATTTCGAGTCCGCGTTCTATCGCTCCAGCATCGCCGACAACAATTCGGTCGAGCAATGGCAGGAGGAAGGGTCGAAGGACGCCGCTCAGCGCGCCAACGCGCTGTGGAAGAAGATGCTCGCCGAATATGAGCCGCCCGCCCTCGATCCCGCTCGCGACGAAGCGCTGCGCGCCTTCATCGACCAGCGTCGCGCGTCGATGCCGGACGCGACGTATTGAAGAAGGCTCGGAATCGCCAAGCGATCCATCGCGGGGCGCGAAACAACGAGGGATGGGGAAGATGAGAACGCAGGCTCGGGCGGTCGTCATCGGCGGCGGGGTCGTCGGCGTCGCGACGCTCTATCACCTCGTCAAGAAAGGCTGGAGCGACAGCGTTCTGGTCGAGCGCAAGGAGCTGACCTCCGGCTCGACCTGGCACGCGGCGGGCCTGCTGCCGCTGTTCAACCTCAGCTATTCCGTCGGCCAGATCCACAAATATTCGGTCGCTCTGTACAAACGCCTGGGCGAGGAGACCGGCCTCGACGTCGGCTTGCGCCAGGTCTCCAACATTCGCCTGGCGCGCACCCGCGATCGAATGGACGAATACAATTATTACGCCGGCGTCGCCGCGACGATCGGCGGCGTCGACGTGAAGTTTCTCAACCCGTCCGAGCTCAAGGACATCTGGCCGCTGTGCAATGTCGAGGGAATCATCGGCGCCATCCAGCACCCTGAGGACGGTTATATCCAGCCCGCCGACCTGACCCAGGCGCTGGCGCGAGCCGCGCGAAACGGCGGCGGCGAAATCAACCGCCAGACTTGCGTCGTCGCGATCGAGCGGCTGCCGAGCGGCGATTGGAAGGTCGTCACCGACAAGGGCGAAATCGTCTGCGAACACGTCGTGTCGGCGAGCGGCAATTTCGCGCGCCAGACCGGCCGCATGGTCGGGCTGAACGTGCCCGTCATTCCCGTGCAGCACCAATATATCGTGACCGAGGCGCATCCGGCGATTCAGGCGCGCAAGGCGCAGGGCCTGCCGGAAATGGGGGTCTTACGCGAATCCGATTCGTCCTGGTACATGCGCGAGGAGGCCGGCGGCCTGCTGCTCGGCCCCTACGAGATCGGCGCGCCGGCCTGCTACGTCGACGGGCCGTCGGCGGACAGCGAATACGAACTCTTCCAGGAAGACCTCGATCGGCTGACGCCCTACATCGAGACGGCGATCGCGCGCGTGCCCGCCTTCGGCGAAGTCGGCATCAAGAAGGTCTATAACGGCGCCATCGCCTACACGCCCGACGGTTCGCCGATCGTCGGGCCCGCGCCGGGCCTGAGGAATTTCTGGCTCAACGAAGGCCATTCGTTCGGCGTCACCGCGGCGGGCGGCGCCGGCTGGCAATTGGCGGAATGGATCGTCGAGGGCGAACCGAGCGTCGACATGCTCGGCGTCGATCCGCGCCGCTTCGGCCCCTATGCGCAAGCGGGCTACCTCGAGGCCAAGAACGAAGAAGCCTATTCCAAGGTCTTCACCGTGCACTATCCCGACGAGGAGCGCGTCGCCGGCCGGCCGCTGCGTCAGACGCCGTGCTACGGCCGCATGCGCGACCTCGGCGCCGTGTTCGGCTCGGTGTACGGCTGGGAGCGGCCGAACTGGTTCGCGCCAACAGGCTATGGGCTCGACGAAGCCGACCTCGCCAAACCCGACGTGCTGCTCAACGAGAACCATCCGCCGGTCGCGCCCGGCGAACGCCCGCGCGAGAAGTGGAGTTTCCGCCGCTCGAATTATTTCGAATTCGTCGGCGCTGAATGCCGCGCCGTCCATGAGAACGTCGGCCTTCAGGACATGTCGGCCTTCGCCAAATTCGAGGTGTCCGGCCCCGGCGCGGAAGCCTGGCTCGACTCGATTCTCACCAACCGCATCCCCAGGGCGATCGGCCGGGTGACGCTGACTTATCTCCTGACCCGGCGCGGCGGCGTGCGCGCCGAATTCACCCTGACGCGGATCGGCCCCGAGAAGTTCTACCTCGTCTCCGCCGGCGCTCTCGAATCTCACGATTTCGACGCGCTGCACAAGCTCGCGCCGAGGGACGGAAGCGTGCGGCTGGACAAGGCGACGACGCAATACGGCGTGCTGGTTTTGGCCGGCCCGCGCTCGCGCGAAACGCTCGCCAAGGTCGCCGACGTCGATGTCTCCAACAAGGCCTTCCCGTGGCTCACGGCGCGGCCGCTTTCGATCGGCGCGGCGGGCCTCTTGGCCCTGCGGGTCAATTTCGTCGGCGAACTCGGTTATGAATTTCATCATCCGATCGAAATGCAGAATTATGTCTTCGATCGGTTGATGGCGGCCGGCGCCGAGTTCGGCATAAGACCGTTCGGCATTCGCGCGATGGATTCGCTGCGCCTGGAGAAGTCCTACAAACTGGTCGGGCGCGAGCTGTCGATCGAATACGCGGCGCTCGAATCCGGGCTCGAACGTTTCGTCGATTTCGGCAAGGGCGACTTTCTCGGGCGCGAAGCGTTGGTCGCCTGGCGCGAGCGGGGCTTTTCCAACCGTCTCGTCACCCTCGAAGTGCAGGGCGTCGGGGACGCCGACGCGCGCGGCTCGGAGCCGGTGACGCGCGGCGGCGTCTCGGTCGGCCGCACGACCTCCGGCGGCTACGGCTGGCGGACCGGCAAGTCGCTGGCGCTGGCGATGGTGCGGCCGGAGTGCGCGGCGCTGGGGACCGAACTGGAAATCCGGGTGCTCGGCGAGCCGCGTCGCGCGATCGTCATCGCCGACAGCCCGTTTGATCCGGAGAACAAGGCGTTGCGGGGGTAGCGGCGCGAAACAGCGAGATTGAAGGGCGCATCGGCGATCACGGATCGGACTATCGCCCAAGGCGCCGCGGCTTCATGGATTCGAAGGGGCGACGGACAGTCGGTCGGGCTCAGGAGCGCCTGGAGCGTGCTGCATTTAGGCGTGAGCGCCCCTCTCCCCGCGAAGCCCACCGGATTCACACATCGCGATTCGAAATCTTCTTGGTCCGCTGTGCCTGATCTGTGCTCGGCATCAAGGCCGGGCCCGCTTCGCGGGTTGCTCGTTTCACTCGCAAGCCTTGACCCCTGCGCGCGGCTCAGGCTTTTGGCTTCCATGATCTTTGCTGCGCGGGCCGGCCCTGTGGCCGGCTTCGCTCAGCAAAGATCATGGAATCAAATGCGCCGCATCGGAACGGCGCTGTCACCGCAAGGCGAACGCGAAGCGTTCGGCCGGGCAAAGCGGGCGTAGCGCAGCGGAGCAGCCGCGTAGCGGCTTGACGGCGATGGGCCGATGTGGCCGCCGGCCGAAGATGTGTGAATGGCGTAGCCCCGCGAAGTTGGGAGAAGGGGCGAAGCGAGTCGAGGCAAGAGCAGAACGCTCGAGGAGCGCACATGGCGGGGTTTGCAAATTTCCCGTACGAGATCGTGGAAACCAACGGCGAAAACGCTCTCGCTACGTGGCGGCAATTGAAGAGCGCTGGCCGCGGCGCGCCTGTCGTGCTCGGGGAGGATGAACTCGACAATCTGCTGGTCCCGTTCGAGCCAAGACACCGAGCGCGACTGGAACCGGTCGAGAAGATCCTTGCCGCCGCAAAAGCCATCCATTTTCCGGACGACCTTTTTAAGCGGCGCCGGGACGCCTTCGCGGAGGCTAAGGTGTACTTCAGGCAAATCGCTTCGTTGGCCGATTTCGACGACAAGGAATGTGAGGCGCCTCTGGGAGAGTGGCCCGCCGAGAACTCATACGGGGCGGCCTTGTCCGTCGCATACGATATCCGGACCGGACAGCCCAAGCCCAGGGTGCACATTGCGCTGATCCCCACCGACGATCCCACCGCCATCCTCGCCTATATGCGGTACGGGAATTGGAATGAGTGCCCTCCGCCAGCCTATCACGTCGCGGCGCTGCGCGCCTGGCGCGACCGTTATGGCGCCGAACTCATCGGCGTTGGCGCCGACACGATGAACCTGCGCGTATCGCGCAAGCCTGCGACGCGCGAAGAGGCTCTCGGGCTCGCTCGCGAGCAGTATTTCTATTGCAACGACATCATTGATCAAGGGATGGGCTCGTATCGGGCGCTGGCCGCCGGATTGATGGCGAGCGACTGGTGGTTCTTCTGGTGGGACTGAACGTCTCGCCGCTCGCGTCAGGACTTCCGCCGAACCTGTCTCAGAATGTCCTCCATCTGATGGATGATCTTGCAGCCCTCCGCCGTTTCGCCCGTCTTGTCTTCTGGATCGGCCTCGAAGAGCGACCGCATCTGGTCCGACATCCGCGTCAGTTCGTGGTAGCGCTGCTCTCCGAGCATCGGACGGTTATAGCTAAGCCCTTCGTTTAGTTGTCGAAAGGCGTAATCTAGATTCTTGTATGGAAAATAGCCGGTCCTGTCCAAGAATCTCGGAGCGGATAGCAGCATGGAGGTTGTGACTTCTAAGAGTTCCTGGATGCTTTGCGGAACACGAATCTTCGCCGGCTTCACGGGTCATCTCCACAATAGAACGTCTGAGGGTCGGGGTATCAGGTAAGTGCTGTCTGGCCCAAGCTGGCTCGGCCGAATGATCACGACCGCGCGCGGCTGCGAGTCGGCGCGGAAAAATCCGCGGATTTGCGGCGTGCTGATCGTCTTCGGAACAAGCGTCCAGTCAATAGATACGTCCCTGAGTCTCGCATCCGGAATCCTATAGCTTTCGTCATCCTCCGAGGTCTCGTAATCGCGATTGTTGATCGTCACGTCTGCGCCCGGACCATATGGGATGCCGAACGACGCGAACAGATCTCTGAGTTCACCTCGAACTTCGAAATCGACCCGATTGCCGATAGCCTCCTCTCGCGACAGTCGCGGCTGCAGACGCCCGGCGTCAGCGGCGCTGACGGCTTCCTCATAAGCGGCGTCGACGGCGTTCTGCAAGAACCGCAGCGTCTCGACCTGAAGGCGACCGACGTCGCCGCGCATACGGTAATAAGCGGCAGCCCGCTGCATGAGCAGGTTGTTGATCAGATTGGTGCGTCCCTGCCACGTGAGGCCGGCGATCCCGCTCATGGGCAAGAGTTCAACGTCCACGAAACTGGGGTCGACCTGTTTGATCTCCCAGACGAGAGCCCGGCTAAAGTCCCATGTAATCGCCACATCGGTCGCGTCGATGCCGGCGCTGATGCCGAGAAAGCCGTCGATGGGCGCCAGGGGAATAGCCAAGCTAGGGGCGTCCCTGAGGCCGGGGAACACGTCTTCGAGACGCGTGAAATCGTCCGGCGGCCCGTTCGACCGGCGAGACTCCGCTTCGTCCTCCTCTCCGGCCGTAAGGATGACGTGCGGCGCGTCGATCCCTGGTCGATAGACGCCGTCGTCGAGCGGGAGCGGGGGCTTTTCGCTGGAAGGGGGCGCGCGAGGCGAGATATGCGCCGCATGCTCGGCGCCGACGGCGGGCGCGCCGGCCGCCGTCGTCCATTGACCGCCGTCGGACTGTCCGGCGGGGATGCGCGGCTCGTTTTCCCAGGCCGTCCCGCCTTTCTCCAGTTCGGCGACTTCGGCGAGTTTGGCGAGCGCCGAAGGCTTCGGGTCCGGTAGACGAGCAGGACGGTTTCGATGCCCGCGAGACAGAGATCGCCCGCCTCGATCGCCGAAGCGGCCCGGCGCAATCCGCGATGAAGGCGAAGAATGACGTCCTCCGGCTGAGGCCCGTAGGCGGCGCTCACGATCCGCCCCAGTCCCTGCCGCGGTCGGACCTCGCAACGCCGTCGTCCCGCCGCGTCGGCGCCGACGCGCACGAGGTCCGCCGGGCCCAGCGCGACGCCCGCTTTGTCGCACGCGAGCCCGCCCGCGCCGCGTGGGGCCAATCGATACGTTTCGATCAACGGCAAATTCATCGGAAGGCGCCCATTCGTTCAACGACAGTGTGTTCTTGTTTTGTTCCGATATCAAGAATTTCACAAAATCCACGAGAGGCGATTCCGAAATTCAGAACAACCCGACATCGCCAATCGGCCTTCCGGCCGAGGGTCAGCGGACGGCGCCGCCGGCGGTCGACGCGACCCTGGTTCCGGCGCCGCATTCGCGGAGTTTATCTTGGCCGAATTCAGAGATGGCGGGGCCCCTTTGGTATGAGGCCGTGCAGGCCGGCGATCCGCTCATGGATTTGCCGGGCGTCGCTGCAACGAGGCGTGGCGACCGCGAGCGGCCGATTCCCCCTGAAGACGACCGACCCAGCCGCGTCCCGACAATTTCTTCCCCACCGGCCGCATCCGGGTTATTCTTTTTCTGCGGCGATCGCGACGCCGCTCGCGCGAAGCGAGGGCCGTCCGGCGGCGCAAGGCCATCGTGGGCGCCTCGTCGACCCTTCCGGCTATAAGTCCTTGATATTTCTGCAACGCCTGTCAAGAAAATCCTTGACAAACCTTGACGAGACTTGACGAAGCTCGACGCCGCTCGTCGAGACTTGACGCCAGATTTGACGGCGCGCGGCCCGCGTCGGGATGGACCGGGACCGCTCCCCTCGCCTCGCGCGAAATCTTTCGCGTCGATCGCCCGCCAATCGTTTGAGATTGCCGCCGCGAGCCGCTAGAACTGCCGCGCCCGATCGCCGGAGAGACCATGAACGACGCGCCCAAAGCCAGTCCGCAGGAACAAGCCGAAATTCTGATGCAGGCCTTGCCGCACATGTTGCGCTACGACGAGGCCATCATCGTCGTCAAATACGGCGGCCACGCGATGGGCGACGAAGCGACCGGGCGCGATTTCGCGCGCGACATGGTGCTGCTCGAGCAATCCGGCGTCAATCCCGTCGTGGTTCACGGCGGCGGGCCGCAGATCGGCTCGATGCTGGCGAAGCTGGGCATCCAGTCGCACTTTTCCGGCGGCTTGCGCATCACCGACAAGGCGACGGTGGAGATCGTCGAGATGGTGCTCGCGGGCTCCATCAACAAACAGATCGTGGGAACGATCAATGCGCAGGGCGGCCGCGCGATCGGCCTTTGCGGCAAGGACGGCAATATGGTGATCGCCCGCAAGGTTCTGCGCGCCGGCGGCGGCGGCGACGTCGAGGATGTCGTCGATCTCGGCTTCGTCGGCGAGCCCGACAAGGTCGACACCACCGTCCTGGAGCAGATCCTCGGCCGCGAGCTGATCCCCGTGCTCGCGCCGATCGCGCAGGGCGTGGACGGCGAAACCTACAACGTCAACGCCGACACCTTCGCCGGCGCCATCGCCGGCGCGCTGGGGGCCAAGCGTCTGTTGTTCCTCACCGACGTGCCCGGGGTGCTCGACAAGAACAAGAGCTTGATCAAGCATCTCAAGGTCGACGACATCCGCGGCTTGATCGCCGACGGCACGATCACCGGCGGCATGATCCCGAAAGTCGAAACCTGCATTTACGCGATCGAGAAGGGCGTCGAGGGCGTGGTCATTCTCGACGGCAAGATTCCTCACGCCGTGCTGATCGAATTGCTGACCGATTATGGCGCGGGAACCCTGATCACCCGCTGAGCCGGTTTTGGCGCCGCGCGTTTCGTGGAATGGCGATTTCAATGCGGATTTTGGCGATCGACACGTCCTGCGGCGCGGCCTCCGCCGCCGTCGTCGACGGATTGTCGCACGAGCCGGTGGCGTGGCGCAGCGAACCGATGGCGCATGGCCATGCCGAGGCGCTCGGCCCGATCGTCGAAAGCCTGATGCGCGAGGTCGACGGCGGATTCGCCTCGATCGACGCGATCGCCGTCGCCGTGGGGCCCGGTTCGTTCACCGGCATTCGCATCGGCCTGGCGATGGCGCGCGCGATGGCGCTCGCCCTGGAGATTCCGATCGTCGGCGTCTCGACGTTGGTCGCCTTCGCCGCGCCCTTGCTCGATGATCCGCGTCCGGGGATCATCGTCTCGGCGATCGACGCCAAACACGGCAGCGTCTATTTCCAGGCGTTCGAATCCTCCGGGCGCCCGCTGTTCGCGCCGCGGGTCGCGAGTTTGCGCGACGCGGTCAGGGCGCTCGGCGCGGGGCCCGCGCGCATGGCCGGCGACGGCGCCGTGGCGCTCGCGCTCGAAGGACAACGCGCCGCGCTGGCCTGCGACGCTTCCGGCGCCGCCGCCTATCCCGACATCGTCGCGATCGCGCGGATCGGCCTGGCCTCGAACCCCAGCGATTGTCCGCCGCGCCCGCTCTACGTGAAGCCCCCCGACGCGAAGCCGGCGACCGGCGACGCGATCGCGCGCGTGGAAGGATGATCGGACGCCGCGCCATGGTTTTCGGACTTCGTCGCACGACGCCTTCAGCCATCCGCCCCTTGCGCGCCGATCGAGCCGAGGAATGCGCCGCCGTTCATAAAAGCGCCTTCGCGCATCCGTGGTCGGCCGGAGAGTTCGCGACCTTGCTGGCGAGCGCTTCGACTCTCGGCTCGGCCGCGCTCGATCCCGCGACGAGCCGCCTGCGGGGCTTCGCGATTTCGCGGCTCGCGGCCGACGAGGCGGAGATATTGACGATCGCCGTCGACCGCGCCTGGCGAGGACGGGGCGTCGGCCGCGACCTGTTGCGCGAACACCTGTCGCGGGCGACGCTTTCGGGCGTGCGCGCGATCTTTCTCGAAGTCGATCACGCCAACGCCGCCGCGATCGCGCTTTATACGCGCTTCGGATTTCTGAAAGTGGGCCGGCGCGAAGGCTATTATCGCCGACCCGATGGCAAGCCGGCGACCGCTCTCATCATGCGCAAGGATCTCGCGTGAGCCGACGCCCCGTCATTCGCCGCGCCGCCGCCGCGCCATGACCTATCCGCGCCTCGCGCTCGGCATTCTGGCGGCGGGACTGTTTCTGCTGGTCTGCGGACCGCCGCGCCGCTTCGCCCAATGGCGCCGCTGGCGCGCGGGGCGTCGAACGCCGGCGGTTTTCCATCGCCTGCTGTGCGCGGCGCTCGGCGTGCGCGTCAGGGTTCACGGGCGCCCGGAGGGCGCCGCGCGCCGGCTGATCGTCGCCAATCACGTTTCATGGCTCGATATTCCCGTCCTCGCCTCGATCGAACCGATGACGTTTCTGGCCAAGAAGGAAGTCGGCGCCCCGGCGCTCGGCGGCCAGATCGCGCGATTGCAGGGCGTCATCTTCGTCGATCGTCGGCGAGCGCGCGGCATTCCCCAAGTCAACGCCCAAATCGTGGAGGCGATGGCGAAAGGGGACCCTGTCGTGCTCTTCGCCGAAGCGACCACGGGCGACGGCAATCGGATGCTGCGCTTTCGCTCCTCGCATTTCGAGGCCGTGCGGCAAGCGGCCGCGAGCGAGCGCGGGGCCGACGCGGTGATTCAGCCGGTGTTCCTCGATTATTCCCGCATCGCCGGCATGCCCGTCGGACGGCGCGAGCGCCCCCTCGTCGCCTGGTACGGCGACATGACCTTTTTCGCCCACTTCCGGCGGTTCCTGGGGGCCGGGGGGATCGGTTGCGACGTCTATTTCGGCGCGCCGATCCGAGTTTTGCCGGAATCCGGCCGCAAGACGATCGCCCGGTCGACGGAAACGACCGTGCGCGACCTCGCCGGCCGCGCCCGCCGGGCGAAGTCGGCTATTCCTGCCGGGCGCAGATCGTCGTAGAAGAGGGGAAGTTCGGTTGGAGACCCGTATTGCCCACATTGAAGCCGATAAATGAAATGAAGAACGACCGCCGGACGGAAAGGGCCAAGCCCGCCCGACGCGTGTTCATCAAGTCGTTCGGCTGCCAGATGAACGTCTACGATTCACAGCGCATGGCCGATGTGGCGGAGCGGGAGGGCTACGAGGAGGCGACGAGCGTCGAGGACGCCGATCTCATCGTCCTCAACACCTGTCACATCCGCGAGCGCGCCTCCGAGAAGATCTACTCCGAACTCGGTAAGATTCGTGAACTGAAGGATCATCGCGCGCGCGAGGGGCGCGAGACGACGCTGGTCGTGGCCGGCTGCGTCGCGCAGGCCGAAGGCGCGGAGATCCTGCGCCGGCAACCGGCCGTCGATCTCGTCGTCGGGCCGCAGAACTATCATCGTCTGCCGCAACTGTTGCGCGCGCGGCGCCGCGGCGTCGGCGCGGTCGACACCGAATTTCCGATCGAGGACAAGTTCGACCATCTTCCCGCCAGCACGCCCGAGGCGATCCGGGCGCGCGGCGTCAGCGCCTTCGTCACCGTGCAGGAAGGCTGCGACAAATTCTGCTCGTTCTGCGTCGTGCCGTACACGAGGGGCGGCGAGGCCTCGCGGCCGGTCGCCAAGGTCTTGGCCGAGATCGAGCGTCTCGCGCGCGCCGGCGTCGGCGAAATCACCCTGATCGGTCAGAACGTCAACGCTTATCACGGCTGCGGCGAAGGCGGGCGCAGCGCCAGCCTCGCCGATCTCATCGCCGCGGCGGCCAAAATTCCCGGCGTGTTGCGGCTTCGCTATGCGACCTCGCATCCCAACGACATGAGCGACGATCTGATACGCGCCCATTGCGAAATCGGGGCATTGGCGCCATATTTGCATTTACCAGTGCAATCAGGCTCGGATCGTATTCTGTCAGCGATGAACAGGCGCCACAAGGCGCGTGATTATCTCGATCTCGTCGCGCGCGTGCGCGGGGCGCGTCCCGATATCGCGCTGTCCTCGGACTTTATCGTCGGCTTTCCCGGCGAGAGCGACGCCGATTTCGAGGATACCCTGGCGCTGGTGCGCGAGGTGGGGTTCGCTTCGTCCTATGCGTTCAAGTATTCCCCCAGGCCGGGCACGCCGGCGGCGGAAATCGACCATCAGATCGACGAGACGACGAAGGCGGCGCGCCTCGCGACGCTGTTCGGCCTGCTCGAAGAGCAGCGTTTGGCCTTCAACCGCCGCTTGGTCGGACGCCGGTTCGACGTCATGTTCGAGAAGCCGGGTCGGCGCGCGGGTCAGCTCATCGGCCGTTCGCCCTATATGCAGTCCGTCTACGCCGAGGGCGATTTGTCGCTGATCGGCGCCATGGCCGCGGTCGAGATCGTCGGGGTCGGCCCCAATTCGCTGATCGGCCGGCTTGTCGCGCGAGCGTCACGCGAAATAAGTCTGATTGCTTGATTCGGAGGGAGGCCGCCAATTTGAAAGCCCAAGACCAGACGTTGCCGAGAATTCCCATCGCCGCCTCCGGCGACGCGCCGGACGACGGCGAGCCTAAATCGACGGAGATCGCGATCGCTTTCGCCGACAACGGCTTGGCTTCCATCGTCTTTGGCCACTACGATCAAAACATCGCGCGCATCGAGCGCCGTCTCGGCGTCACCGCGAACGCCAACGGCAATCAGATCGTCATTCGCGGGCCCAGAGAGGCGAGCGAACAGGCGCGTCGCGTCTTCGAGCTGCTCTACGAGCGCGCCAAGCTCGGCCAGCCCGCCGGCGAAGGCGACGTCGAAGGCGTGATCGAGGAAACCTCCTATCAGGGAACATTGTTTCCCGGCGAATTCGACGCCTCCGGCGACGGCTTCGGCCATATCAAGACGCGCCGTCGCGGCGTCGTGCGCGCTCGCAACGCCGCGCAGGATCGTTATCTCGCCGCGCTGCGCAAGCATGAGCTCGTCTTCGCCGAGGGGCCGGCGGGAACCGGCAAAACCTGGCTCGCCGTCGGCCATGCGGTGTCGCTGCTCGAGCAAGGAATCGTCGAACGCCTGATTCTCTCGCGCCCTGCGGTCGAGGCCGGCGAGCGGCTCGGCTTCCTGCCCGGCGACATGCGCGACAAGGTCGATCCCTATCTACGCCCGATTTACGACGCCCTTTACGATTTCATGGAAGGGCGGATGGTCGAACGCGGGATCCAGACCGGTATGATCGAGATCGCGCCGCTCGCCTTCATGCGAGGGCGCACCTTGTCGAAGGCGGCGATCCTGCTCGACGAAGCGCAAAACGCCACGGCCATGCAGATGAAGATGTTCTTGACGCGCCTCGGCGAAGGCTCGCGCATGATGGTCAACGGCGACCCGACGCAAACCGATTTGGCTCCGGGGCAGAGGCCGGGGCTCAGCGACGCCATCGGGCTCTTGAGCCGGTTGGAGCGCGTCGGCCACGTTCGCTTCCGCCACGGCGACGTCGTGCGTCACGACCTCGTGCGTCAGATCGTCGAAGCCTACGAAAGCGCGAAGCCCACGCGGTCGGAAGCCGAGCGATGAAACTTCAGGTCGAGTTCGTCGCGACTTCGCCTCGCTGGCGCGCCGCGCTCGCGGCGAGAACGCTCGCGCGCCAGGCGATCGCGGCGAGCCTCGCCGAATGCGGCGTCGCGCTTCGGCCCGGCGCCGAACTGTGCGTTCACCTCGCCGACGACGCGCATATTCGCGACCTCAACGCGCGTTGGCGCGGCCTCGACAAGGCGACGAACGTTTTGTCCTTTCCCGCGGTCGACCCGGCGAATATCGGCCAGGCTCGCCTTCTCGGAGACATCGTTCTGAGCTTCGAGACCGTCGCGCGCGAGGCGGCCGCCGAAGGGAAGCCGTTGGCCGATCACTATCGGCACCTCGTCGTTCACGGTTTCCTGCATCTGATCGGCTTCGACCACGAAACGGATGTCGACGCGCGACGAATGGAAGAGTCGGAGACGCGGATCCTCGCGCGTCTCGGCGTCGCCGATCCGTACCGGGCGAGCGAACTCGTGGGCGCCGCGCCGTGAGCGAATCGGAAAACGCCGAGCGCTTCGGCGCCGACAGGGCGTCCCTTCCGTCGGCGCGAGAGACGCCGTCGGGTCTCATGGAGCGGCTGCGGGCGCTGTTCGGAATGGGCTCGGCGTCCGTGCGCGACGATATCGAAGATGCGCTCGAGGGCGCCGACACGAACGCCGACTTCACGCCGCAAGAACGCGCGATTCTCAAGAACGTTCTCGGCTTGCACGACGTCAGGGTCGCGGACGTCATGGTGCCGCGCGCCGACATCGTCGCGGCCGGCATCGACGCGACCCTGAGCGAGCTGCTCGCGCTCTTCCGCACGGTGGGCCATTCGCGCCTTCCGGTCTACGGCGAAACGCTCGACGATCCCCGCGGCATGGTCCATATCCGCGATTTCCTCGATTTCCTCGCATCCGAGCCGCGATTCGGCCTAGTCGACCAAACGCCGCCCGCGAGCCCGTCGCCGGAGCAAAAGACGGTCGCGGAGCTCGGCATGAACACGCCGCTCTCCGCCGCTCGAATCCTGCGTCCCGTGTTGTTCGCGCCGCCTTCGATGCCCGCCCTCGATCTCCTCGTGAAAATGCAGGCCTCGCGCACGCATATGGCCCTCGTGATCGACGAATATGGCGGAACCGAAGGTCTCGTGTCGATGGAGGACGTCGTCGAGGCGATCGTCGGCGACATCGAGGACGAGCACGACGAAGCGGATCAGCCCGAGATCGTCGCCGGCGCCGATGGCTCTTATGTCATCGAAGCGCGCGCCAGCCTCGAAGACGTGTCCAAGGTCGTCGGGTTTGATTTTTCCGCGCTCGCCGACGCCGAGGATGTCGATACGATCGGCGGGCTGCTGACCGCCGCGGCCGGGCGCGTGCCGGGGCGCGGCGAGATCGTCACGGGACCTGACGACTTCGAATTCGAGGTGCTCGACGCCGATCCGCGACGCGTCAAGCGGCTCAAGATCCTTCCGCGCGCCGCGCCTCCGCGCCGGGGCGCCGTCGAATCCGCGCACGCCGAAGAGGGCGACGATGCGGCTTCTCCCGACAAGCCGCGGCCCGCCGATCGATGAACGCGCCGGCCGAGAATTCGAATTGGGCCGCATCCGCGTTATGTTCGAACAGATGCGAATCGCCGTGACCGGAAAATCGTCATTGTCCTTGGAGGATTCGGCGCCGCCGTCCCGCGAAGGCGTCTTGCGCGTCTTCGCTCGAAACGTCATCCTCGCATGGGGCTGGCCGCGACGCTTCATTGCTTTTTTCGGCGGCGCGATGGGCGCCCTCGCGATGCCGCCCTTGTCGTTTGCGCCGGTCCTGATTGCATCATTGGCGCTCGCCGTCTGGCTCATCGACGGGTCGGTCGATCGCGGTCCGCGCGAGGCGACGCGCTGGGCTTCGCTCAGCGCAGCGTTCGGCGCGGGCTGGTGGTGGGGCTTCGGATATTTCACGGCGGGTCTTTGGTGGCTCGGGTCGGCTTTTCTCGTCGAACCGGACAAGTTCGCGTGGGCCTTGCCTCTGGGAGTCCTGGGATTGCCGGCCATGCTGGCGTTCTTTCCGGCGGCCGGCTTCGCGCTCGCCAGGCTGTTGTGGCGCCCCGGCGCTTCGCGCGTCTTGGCGCTCGCGGTCGGTCTTGGGGCGAGCGAATGGTTGCGGTGCGTCGCCTTCACCGGCTTCCCCTGGAACGAAATCGGCATGGCGCTGGGACAAAACATCGTGCTCGCGCAGATCGCCTCGATCGTTGGCCTGCATGGGCTGACGCTTGCGGCCGTGGCGGTGTTCGCCGCGCCGGCGACGCTATGGACCGAGGGCGAGGCTCGGCGCCGTTGGGCCCCAACGATTTTGGCGGCTCTCGCGCTCGTCGCGATCGTCGGCTTCGGCGCGTTTCGGCTCGACGCGCCGGCGAGCGCCACGATTCCCGGCGTCAAATTGCGCATCATGCAGCCCAACGTCGCGCAAGGCCCGGATTTCGCCCCGGACAACGGGATTGCGATCGTGCGCCGTTACCTCGCCCTGTCCGATCGCGCGACCTCGCCGGCGACTTCGGGGGTGGCGGACGTCACGCATCTGGTATGGCCGGAATCCGCGTTTCCTTTCATTCTCTCGCGCGAGGGGCAGGCGTTGTCGGAAATCGCCAGCGTCTTGCGCGGCGGCGCGATTCTGGCCACCGGCGCCGCGCGCATGGAAGAGGGCGATCGCGCCGACGGGCGTCTCCATTTCTTCAACGCGATCGAACTCGTCGATCGGCGCGGCCTGTTGGCGGAGCGCTACGACAAGCATCACCTTGTGCCGTTCGGCGAATACATGCCGTTCTCGCGCCTGCTCGAACGCGTCGGAATCACCCAGTTCATCCATTTCCCGGGCGGGTTCGACGCGGGGGACGGATCCAGTCTGATCCATATTCCCGGCCTGCCGAGCGCTCTGGCCTTGATCTGTTACGAGGCGATTTTTCCCAATGAACTGGGCAGGGCCTTCGACGTCCAGGCGGACCCTCCGCGTTGGCTGCTCAACGTGACGGACGACGCATGGTTCGGCTTGACGTCCGGGCCCTACCAGCATTTCGCCGAGGCGCGCCTGCGGGCGATCGAACTCGGCTTGCCGCTCGTGCGCGCGGCCAACACCGGCATATCCGCCGTCACCGACGGATTGGGGCGCATTCTGGTCGAGGCGCCCCTGGGGACGGAGGCCGTGCTCGACAGCCCATTGCCTCAGGCTCTCGCTCCGACCTGGCAATACCGCTGGGGATCGGCGACGTCCGGCCTGATCGGGGTCGCATTTCTGGTTTTCTGCTTCGTCTCGCGAAAGCGGGGGTGAGCGAAAACGCCGCGGCCCTAGGTGAATTTTTGCCCATTGCGCGCATTGCGCGTGCCGTATACAATTTCCCTAACGTCATCCAGCATTCGGGGGAGTTCGATGGAAGAAGCCTCTCCCCTCGCCAAGGGCTTCGCGGATTCCCCACACATGATCAAAACGCCCAACCCCATCGACAAGCACGTCGGAGCGCGGCTTCGCATGCGGCGCATGATGGTCGGCATGAGTCAGGGCAAGTTGGGCGAGGCCTTGGACGTCACGTTCCAGCAGATTCAAAAATACGAGAAGGGGACAAACCGGATCGGCGCCAGCCGCCTGCAGCAGCTCGCCCGGGTGCTGGAGGTCCCTCCCGCCTTCTTCTTCGAAGGCGCCCCCGCCTCCGACACCGGCAAGCTCGCGTTCGCGGAGCCTTCGGGAAGCTCCTATGTCGTCGATTTTCTTTCGACGAGCGAGGGACTGCAACTGAACCGCGCGTTCGCGCTGATTCGCGACGCCAAAGTGCGCAAGAAGATCATCGATCTCGTCGTTTCGCTGGCGAAGGAATAGCTTCCGCCGGTCTCGGCGAGTCGTTCTGTAAAACGAACGAAATCTCCCCATTCGCTTGACGAAAAGAACGTCGCCTGTCAGAAGCGGCGGCGAACTCTCATGGCTCGCGACGCCGATGCGCGCACGGGCCGAGAGCCTGGACGCGCGACGACGCCAAGACGCGCGATCCCGAGGGCAAGCAGCGCGACTGGAGATTGAGACGATGGCCCGGCAAAATTATCAGTTCACGAGCGAATCGGTTTCCGAAGGCCATCCCGACAAAGTCTGCGACCGCATTTCCGATGAAATCGTCGATCTGTTCTTTCGCGAGGGCGCGCGCGCGGGGCTCGACCCTTACCAGATTCGCGTCGCTTGCGAGACTCTGGCGACGACCAATCGCGTGGTGATCGCCGGCGAGGTGCGGGGCCCAAAATTGAGCCCGACGGCGATCGAAGACGCTGCCCGCGCCGCGATCAAGGACATCGGCTACGAGCAAGAAGGATTTCACTGGCGCAACGCGCGCGTGGAAGTGTTGCTGCACGCCCAATCCGCCGATATCGCGCAGGGCGTCGACGCGGCTGGCAACAAGGATGAAGGCGCGGGCGACCAGGGCATCATGTTCGGCTACGCCTGCCGCGAGACCCCGGAACTCATGCCGGCGCCGATTCAATACGCGCACAAGATCCTTCGTCTGATTTCCGAGGCGCGCCATGCGGGCCGCGAAAAGGCGCTCGGCCCGGACGCCAAGAGCCAGGTGACGGTGCGCTACGAAAACGGCAAGCCGGTCGAGGCGACCCAAATCGTCGTCTCCCATCAGCATGTCCACCAGGACCTCAGCTCGGAGGACGTCGCTGCGATCGTTCGCCCTTATGTGATCTCCGCGTTGCCGGAAGGCTGGATCACCCCCAAGACCGTCTGGCACGTCAATCCGACGGGCAAGTTCTATATCGGCGGGCCCGACGGCGATTGCGGCCTCACCGGACGCAAGATCATCGTCGACACCTACGGCGGCGCGGCGCCGCATGGCGGCGGCGCCTTCTCGGGCAAGGATCCGACCAAGGTCGATCGCTCGGCGGCCTACGCCGCGCGCTATCTCGCCAAGAACGTCGTCGCCGCGGGACTGGGCGATCGCTGCACCCTTCAGCTTTCCTATGCGATCGGCGTCGCCAAACCGCTGTCGATCTATGTCGACCTGCACGGCACGGGCCACATCGACGAATCCAAACTCGAAAACGCGCTGATGGAGGTCATGGATCTCTCGCCGCGCGGCATTCGCGAACATCTCGGCCTCAACAAACCAATCTACGCGCGCACCTCCGCCTACGGTCATTTCGGCCGCGCGCCGGACAGCGAGGGCGGCTTCTCCTGGGAGAAGACCGATCTGGCGGAGCCGCTTCGCTCCCTGATCGCGTAGGCGCTCTTGACGGAAACGACCAGCGACGCGCGCGCGCGCCGGGCGCTCTACGGGCGAAGCAAAGGCAAGGCCTTGCGCGCCCATCACGCCCGCCTTGTCGCCGAGCGTCTGCCTGCGCTCGAACTGGACGCGGCGATCCTCGCCTCGCGGGCGCCGCTGTTCGCTTTCGAGCCGCGCGAACTCTGGCTCGAAATCGGCTTTGGCGGCGGCGAGCACCTGATCGCCCAGGCCAAGGCTCATCCCGACGTCGGCTTCATCGGATGCGAGCCCTTCGTCAACGGGGTCGCGAAGGTTCTGGCGGCGCTCGATCTTCACGGGCTCGAGAACATACGGCTGCGGGCGGGCGACGCGCGCGCGCTGATCGAAGCGCTGCCGCCCGCCTCCCTATCGCGAATCTTCATCCTCTATCCCGACCCCTGGCCCAAGCGCCGTCACAACAAGCGCCGGGTGATTTCGCTTGACATGATCGGCGAGCTCGCGCGCGCGGCTCGGCCTGGGGCGATTTTGCGTTTCGCCACCGACATCGACGATTACGCCGGCTGGGCGCTCAGCCGCTTTCTCGATTCGTCGGATTTCCAATGGACGGCGCGAACCGCCGACGACTGGCGAATTCCGTGGGACGACTGGTCTCCGACTCGTTACGAAGCCAAAGCGCGCGCCGCGGGCCGCGCTTCGGCCTATTTGACGTTTATCCGCCAATGAGGCGCGGCGCGGAACCCGGATCGTGGGCGATTCGGTAACGAAACGCGTTTACCCTTTTCCGTTGAGTAAAGCCTAGGGATTGACATGCCGGACAGTTTTGATCGTCGGACCCTGTTGAAAGGCGCCGCCGTCGCCGCGGTCGCCATCGGCTCGGTCGGCGAGGGCGAGGCGGCCTTCCCCGATGGGCTGGGCTACGGCGAGCCCGCCGCGTTCTCCTACGACCTGCTGAAGGCGCGCGCGCGGGAGAACGCCCACGCGCCTTACGTCTCCCCTCCGCATCCCGCGCCGGAAATCGTGCAGAAGATCAATTACGAAGAGTGGGGGAAGATCCGCTACCGCAGCGATCACGCGCTGTTCGCCGACGGCCCAGGCCGCTACCCGGTCGAGTTCTTTCACCTGGGACTGTTCTTCCAGAAAGCGGTCGACTTTCATGTGATCGACGGCGATCAGTCCAAGAAGATCATCTACGATCAATCCTATTTCGACATGCCCGCCGATTCGGTGGCGCGGCAATTGCCGCAAGGGGCTGGTTTCGCGGGATTTCGCATCCAGGAAGCGCGCGACGGCGCGCTCGATTGGCGCAAGAACGATTGGGTCGCCTTTCTCGGCGCGGCCTATTTTCGCGCGATCGGCGAATTGCGCCAGTATGGCATGTCGGCGCGCGGAATCGCGCTCGACGTCGCGGTCGCCGATCGGGCGGAGGAATTCCCCGACTTCACGAACTTTTACGTCGATTCGAAGGAGGGCGACGATAGCGTCCTCATCTACGCGCTGATGGAGGGGCCGTCGATCGTCGGCGTCTATCGCTTCGCGTTGCAACGCGGCAAAGGCGTCGTCATGGATATCGAGGCGACATTGTTCACGCGCGCCGCGGTCTCTCGCTTCGGCATCGCGCCGCTGACTTCGATGTATTGGTTCTCGGAAACGAAGAAGGAGACGGCGATCGATTGGCGCCCCGAGGTGCACGATTCCGACGGCCTTTCCATGTGGTCGGGCAATGGCGAGCGGCTCTGGCGCCCGCTCAACAATCCTCCCCGGATCATGGTTTCCGCCTTTTCCGACAACAATCCCCGCGGCTTCGGCCTTTGTCAGCGCGACCGCGTCTTCGATCATTATCAAGACGGCGTCTTCTATGATCGCCGGCCGACCGTCTGGGTGGAGCCGTTGCCGGGCTCCGCGGGCGAGGGCTGGGGCAAGGGCGCGATCCAACTTTGCGAAATCCCGACCGACGACGAAATTCACGACAACGTCGTGGCGATGTGGGTGCCGGAGAAGCCCGTGCCGGCCGGCGCCGAGTTGACCCTGAACTACCGCCTGCACTGGCTCGCCGACGAGCCCTATCCCTCCAAGCTCGGCCGCTGCGTCGCCACGCGCCTCGGCCGCGGCGGCCAGCCCGGTCTGCCGCGCCCGAAGGGCGTGCGCAAGTTCGTGGTGGAGTTTCTCGGCGGACCGCTTTCGACGCTGCCCTATGGTGTCAAGCCCGACATGGTGGTGACCGCTTCGCGCGGCTCGCTGCAGGGCTATCGAATCGTCGAAGCCGTTCCCGACGACGTGCCGGGCCACTGGCGCGCGGAATTCGACCTGACGGTCGATGGCGCCGATCCGGTGGAATTGCGCTGCTTCCTGCAGGCCAATGGCGACACGCTGACGGAAACCTGGATGTTCCAGTACCATCCGTTCTGAAGCCTGGACGCTCGGCCGGAGGCGCGGCGCGCGTCCCCTTGCGCCCGCGCGCCCGCATTGCGATAAGGCCGCTCGCTTTTTTCTGAGCCGAGCGGATCGAAATGGCCACGTTTCCTGAATTGGTGTTTTCCGGCGTCCAGCCTACCGGCAATCTGCACCTCGGCAATTACCTCGGCGCGCTCAAGCGCTTCGTCGAGATGCAGGCGACCCATCCCTGTCTCTATTGCGTCGTCGATCTGCATGCGATGACCATGCCGCACGATCCCGCGCAATTGCGGCGCACGACGCGCGAGGTCACGGCGGCGTTCCTGGCGTGCGGCATCGATCCCGAAAAGAACACGGTGTTCAACCAGAGCCGCGTCGCCGAACACGCGGAGCTCGCTTGGGTCTTCGATTGCGTGGCGCGGCTCGGTTGGCTCAACCGCATGACCCAGTTCAAGGAGAAGGCCGGCAAGGACCGCGAGAACGCCTCGATCGGGCTCTATAATTATCCCGTGTTGATGGCGGCCGACATCCTTCTCTATCGCGCCACTCACGTGCCCGTCGGCGATGACCAGAAGCAGCACCTCGAGCTGACGCGCGACATCGCGCAGAAGTTCAACAACGATTTTGCCGCCTCGATCGCCGCGCAAGGCTACGGCGACGCGTTCTTTCCGCTGCCCGAGCCGCTGATCCAGGGCCCGGCGACACGAGTCATGAGCCTACGCGACGGCACGAAGAAAATGTCGAAGTCCGACCCGTCGGAATACGCCCACATCGCGCTGAGCGACGACGCCGACACGATCGTGCAGAAGATCCGCAAGGCCAAGACGGACGCCGGAACCCTTCCCGGCGAAGTCGAGGGCCTCGCGGGACGACCCGAGGCGGACAATCTCGTCGGCATTTTCGCCGCCCTGGCCGACGAGACCAAGGCCGACGTGCTGCGGCGCTTCGCCGGCGGCCAGTTCTCTCAGTTCAAGAACGCGCTCGCCGACCTCGCAGTGGCCAAGCTGACGCCGATTCGCGCCGAGATCCGGAGGCTCAACGGCGATCCCGGCTACGTCGACTCCGTGCTTGCCGAGGGCGCGCGCAAGGCGCGCATGATCGCTCAGCCCAATATGGACGCGGTCAAGGACATCGTCGGCCTCGTTCGCTGAGGCGAAGCTGTCGCGAGCCCGGCCCGCCGCAAATTTTTTTTCACGCGCCGCCAGCCCGCCGCGGCGCCGGGGAATGCGCCGCGAAGGCAAGATGTTGAGCCGCGCCCGCGCTGGCCTACTACATGCTGCTACGGCGCTGAGAAAACCGCGCGATCGGCGAAAAGGATCGGTTAACGACTTTCTCGCTCGGTTTGCGTAAATCTGGGAAGAGCTGATTCGGACCTTCTTGGCGGAAGGGGTCGACGGCGTCGGCGGCGGGCCGCGCGTATTCGGTATGGGCGCGCCGCGAAGGTCTCAGGGGGCCGAGGCTTGCAAAGGATTTTGCGACCGGCGAGCGCGCCAAACCGGCCAAGCGGCGGGGGCGGGTCCGCGCGGCGAGTTTGGCGCACAGGCGCGATTTCGGTCGTCGCGGGTTGCGCGGGCGCTTTGCCGGCGACGACGGACGCGCGCGCCGATCTCGGCGCCGCGCTGCTTTCGGGCGAAGCGCCGCTGACGACGGATATCACCGGCCTCGTCATCCTGCTGCTGTTGTTCTTCTCGGTTCTGACCGCCTCGTTGCATTTGGTGGGACGGCGGCGATGGACGCATCGGGAGAGCGAGCTCACGGGCGAACTCGCCCGCACGCGCGCCGGACTCGATCGCGCCAATCTTTTTCTTGCCAGCGAGCCGCAGATTCTTGTCGCCTGGGATCGGCCCGACAGCGACCCTCGCATCGAGGGCGACTTCGCGCTGGTCGCCGACGCGCCCCTGCCGCGGCGCGTGCTCGCGTTCTCGTCGTGGCTCGAGCCGGGGCTCGCCGCCACGGTGCAGCAGGCGGTCGAGCGATTGCTCGGCAGAGGCGAGGCGTTCTCGATCGCCGCCGCGAGCCTGGGAGGACGCCATTTCGAGATCGACGGGCGCGCGATCGCCGGCTACGCGGTCATGCGCATTCGCGACGTCTCCGGCGACCGCCTGCAACTGGCGCGTTTGCGCGACAGCCACGCCGAAGCCAACGGCGCGCTCGCCGCGCTGCGCGGGCTGCTCGACGCGATCCCGCATCCCGCTTGGACTCGCGACGCTGGGGGGCGCGTCGCGTGGTCCAATCTCGCCTATGCGCGAGCGGTCGAAGCCAAGGACGGCGCCGAGGTCGCGAATAGGAGCCTCGAGCTTTTCGATCATGACTTGTGCGCCGAAGCGCTTGCGGAGCGCCGGCGATCGGGCGCGTGGCGGCGCCGCGCTCCGGCCGTCGTGGCGGGTGAGCGCAAGATGTTCGAGGTCGTCGAGGTCGCCACGGAGACCGGCGCGGCGGGAATGGCCTACGATCTTTCGGAACTGGAGTCGCTTCGCGCCGAAATGGAGCGCCACACCGGCGCCTATTCTCGCATGCTCGATCAATTGTCGACAGCGGTGGCGATTTTCAACCGCGCCAAGCGTCTGACCTTCTATAACGCCGCCTATCGGCAGATATGGTCGCTCGACCCCGCGTTTCTCGATTCGCAGCCGACCGACGGCGAGATTCTCGATCGTCTGCGCGCCAAGCGCCAGCTGCCCGAACAAGCCGACTTTCGCAGCTGGAAATCGCAGGCGCTCGCCGCCTATCAGGCGATCGAGCCGATCGAGAACGTCTGGCATCTGCCCGACGGACGCGCGTTGCGCGTCGTGGCGAGTCCCAACCCGCAAGGCGGCGTGACCTATCTGTTCGACGACGCAACGCAGAGCTACGCGCTCGCTTCGCAGGTCAACGCCTTGACCCGCGTGCAGGGCGAAACGCTCGACGCGCTGAAGGAAGGCGTCGCCGTGTTCGGCGCCGACGGGCGGATGAAGCTCGTCAATCCCGCCTTCGCCGCGCTGTGGCGCTTCGAATCCGCGAGCGCCGCCGATCGCCCGCATATCGACGAAGTTGCGCGCCATTGCGCGCCGCTGCTCGCGGACGCGCGTCTGTGGGACGGGCTCCGCGCGACGATCGTCGGCCTGCCGGAGGAGCGCCGCGGAATCGAGGCGCGCGTCGAGCGCAAGGACGGCCTGGTGCTCGATTGCGCGGCGCTGCCGTTGCCCGACGGCGCCACGCTGCTCACTTTCCTCGACGCGACCGCGGGCGCCAACGTCGAGCGCGCGCTCACCGAACGCAACCAGGCGCTCGTCAGCGCGGAAAAGCTGCGCAACGATTTCGTCAATCACGTCTCCTACGAATTGCGCACGCCGCTCACCAACATCATCGGCTTTACGCAATTGCTCGCCGACGGCGGCGTCGGCCCGCTCAACCCCAAACAGCTCGAATACGCCGGCTTCATCACGACTTCGTCGGCGGCCCTGCTCGCAATCATCAACGACATTCTCGATCTCGCCTCGATCGACGCGGGGGCGCTGGAGCTTCGCCCGGAAGATGTCGACGTCGTCGACGCGATGAAGGCGGCGGCCGAGGGCGTGCAGGATCGCCTCAGCGAGTCCAAGATCGAATTGCGTATCGTCGCCACGGACGATGTCGGTTCGCTGCGCGCCGACGGGCGGCGCATCCGCCAAATTCTGTTCAACTTGCTCTCCAACGCGATCGGTTTTTCGGCGCCGGGCCAGACCGTGACCTTGGCGGCGATGCGCCGGGGCGGCGAAATCGTGTTCAAGGTCAGCGATCGCGGCCGCGGCATTCCGGCCGAGGTGCTGGATCGCGTCTTCGATCGCTTCGAGAGCCACACCGGCGGTTCGCGCCATCGCGGCCCCGGCCTCGGCCTGTCGATCGTGCGGGCTCTCGTCGAACTTCATGGCGGCCGGATCCACATCGATTCGGCGCTCGGCGAGGGCACGACGGTGACGTGCATATTCCCTATCGACGGCGCGCCGAGCCTGGCGAGCGCGGCCGCCTGAGATGGAAATCGCGCGAAAGGGAGGCGGCGGAGTCGAATCGATCGATCTGCCCGACGAGGCGGCGACGCTCGCGCTGGCCAAATGGGCGGCAGGGTTCGCGCGGCCGGGCGATTTCATCGGGCTTTCCGGCGATCTCGGAGCCGGCAAGACGACCTTCGCGCGCGGTTTCCTGCGCGCGCTGCTCGACGATCCCGAACTCGAGGCGCCGAGCCCGACCTTCACCTTGATGCAGGTCTATCAGGGGCCGGAGTTTCCGGTCGTGCACGCCGACTTCTATCGCCTTCGCGGCGCCGACGAACTCGCGCAGCTCGGCTGGGACGAAGTCGTCGACGGCGCCGTGACGCTCGTCGAATGGCCGAATCGCGCCGCCGAAGCGCTGCCGCCCGATCGGCTCGAAATCGAGTTTGTCTTCGACCTCGCCAAAGGGGCGGACTTTCGCCGCGCCGAGGTGCGCGCCTTCGGAGCGCTCGCAGTCCGATACGCGCGGGCCCGCGCGATCGAGGCGCTGCTCCAGCGAGCGGGTTGGGCCGAGGCGCAGCGCGTCTATCTCCAGGGCGACGCCTCGGCGCGCGCCTACGAGCGCTTGATCGCGAGCGACGGCCGGACCGCGATCCTCATGATCTCGCCGCCGCGAACGGACGGCCCGATCCTGCGCTACGGCAAGCCCTATGCGGCGATCGCCAAGCTTTCCCAAGACATCAGAGCCTTTCTCGCCATGGCGGAGGGCCTGCGCGCGCTCGGCTATTCGAGCCCTCGCGTTTTCGCCCACAGCGTCGCCGACGGTCTCGCGTTGCTCGAGGATTTCGGCTCGCAGACGATCGCCGACGAGCGCGGCCCGAATGCGGCGCGCTACGCCGAGGCGACGGCGCTGCTCGCCGATCTGCATGGGCGCGCGCCGCCGGGCGACCTTACCTTCGACGGCGAGACCTATGCGCTGCCGATCTACGACAGCGAGGCGATGCTGGTCGAGGTCGAACTCGCGCTCGACTGGTACGCGCCGACGGTCGCGCGCGTCAATCCGCCCTCGGGCGCGCGCATGCAGTTCCTCGGGCTGTGGCGCGAGGCGCTCGCGCCGATCCTCGCGCAGCCGACGACATGGACGCTGCGCGACTATCACTCGCCCAATCTGCACTGGCTCGAGGATCGCAAGGGGCTCCAGCGTCTCGGCCTCATCGATTTTCAGGACGCCGCGCTCGGCCCGCCCGCCTATGATCTCGTCTCGCTGCTGCAGGACGCGCGCGTCGAGGTTCCCGACGACCTCGAACTGCGCCTCCTCGCGCTTTACGCGCGCCGGCGCGCGAGCGCGGACGCGGCCTTCGACGCCAGGGCGTTCACGGCGTCCTACGCCATCATGGGCGCGCAGCGCGCGACGAAAATCCTCGGCATATTCACGCGGCTCGACAAGCGCGACGGCAAGCCGCAATACCTCCAGCACCTGCCGCGCATCGAGCGGCGCCTGGCCAAGAACCTCGCCCATCCCTTGCTTCAGCCGCTCAAGCTCTGGTATCAGACGCATCTGCCGCGCGCCCTTGGCGGCGCCGTCGAATCCCCCTCTGAGCCCTGACCGAATGGTTTCGCAGACGCCCACGACCGCCATGGTGTTCGCCGCGGGCCTGGGGACGCGCATGCGCCCGATCACCGACGCGGTCCCTAAGCCGCTCATCAAGGTGGCGGGCCGCGCGCTGATCGACCATTGCCTCGACCGCTTCGCCGAGGGCGGCGTCGAGCGCGCGGTCGTCAACGTGCACTGGCTCGCCGACCAGATCGAGGCGCATCTGGCGGCTCGCCAAACGCCCGAGATCGTCATTTCCGACGAGCGCGCCCAATTGCTCGACCAGGGCGGCGCCATCAAGCGCGCGCTGCCGCTCCTTGGCGCCGAGCCGTTTTTTCTTTGCAACACCGACGCCTTCTGGATCGAGGGGCCGCGCTCCAACCTGCGCCGCCTCGCCGAGGCCTTCGACGCGCAAACGATGGACGCGATGCTCATGGTGGCGGCGGGCGCGGGCGCCGTCGGCGTCGACTGGCCGGGCGATTTCACCATGGATCGGGAAGGGCGGCTCGCGGCGCGCGAGCCCCGCCATGTCGCGCCCTTCGTCTATACCGGGGTCGGCATCATCAAGCCGCAATTGTTCGCTGGGATCGCCGAAGACGTCTTCCGCCTCGCGCCGTTTTTCTATCGGGCCGCCGAGAAAGGGCGCCTGTTCGGCCTGCGCCTCGACGGCCTGTGGCTGCACGTCGGACGGCCGGAATCGATCGCCGAGGCGGAAAAGGCGATCGATCGCTCGACGCTCTAAGGGCCGAGCTTCGGCCGCCGGCGGGGCCAAGACTTTCGCCAAACCTTTCCAAGGGTTTTCCGCAGTTTTCCAAATTTTTCCAAGGAATTTCCAAGGATTTCCAAAGCTTTTCCAAGGATTTCCAAAGAAATTGCTTGGCGGAAATGAGCCTTATCAAGGAGTTGCGGGCGAAAAGGGGGAAATTCGCTCTCTGAAAACCTGCGGGCGGGACCGATCGGCCCGGGGAGGGCCAATGAATAATTTATATCACGAATTCCGATTTTCCCGAAGGCAATGTTGGAATGGCCTTCTGCTCTCCTCGTGGTGAAAATTTGGCGCTTGGTTCCTGTGTCCCAGATGGCGGGAATCGACCGATTGTGTTGAAAAACTCGAATTTTTGCGTCGATCACAATTCAGGAGGCCATAGGCGGGCTTCATGAAAAATCCGCCAAGGGTTCGCCGCAGCGGCTGGAATTGTCGCGTGTGGTCTTCGCGTAGGCCTCGCCGTGACGATGACCCGCGCGGGTGACGTTCAGCGTGCGAGATCGAGATTTTCGCGACCGCTAATTTTCCGAGTTTTTCAATGGCGTCGACCGCAAGCGGACGCTGGAGCCATTGCCGTCCCATTTGCATATCGAGCGTCTCCGGGAGATAGAGAGTGCGGCCAAGCGGCTTTCTCCAGGGGGATATCTCGATGGCGGACGTCGAGCCGAGATTGGAATTGATTCAGTCGGATCAGCGCGGCGATATGCGCGCGCTCTTCTTGGCGAGCGAGGCCGACCGTTATGAACTGCACTCCCGTCATATGAACAATATGATGGTGCGAGTGTTGAAGACCATTGGGTTCGACGTCCGCTTCGTGAGCGGCAAAGGCGCCTATCTGCAAGATGTGTCCGGCGCGCGCTATCTCGACCTGCTCAGCGGTTGGGGCGTGTTCGCGATCGGGCGAAACCATCCGCGCCTGGCGGCGGCGTTGCAGTCGGTGCTCGACAGCGAGTTGCCCAATCTCGTTCAAATGGACGTTTCGGTGCTGGCCGGGATTCTCGCCCAGCGGCTGCTGGGTCACGCGCCTTGGCTGCAGAAGGCCTTTTTCGCCAATTCGGGCACGGAGGCTTTCGAAGCGGCGATCAAGTTCGCACGCGCCGCAACCGGCCGACCCGGAATCGTGCACTGCGAAAATTCGTTCCATGGACTGACCTATGGATCGCTTTCCGCGGTGGGCGACGACATCTACCGTCAGGGCTTCGGTCCTTTGGTCCCCAGCTTTGTCGAAATTCCCTTCAATGATCTTCCCGCGCTCGAGCGTGCGCTGAAGAACCGCGACGTCGCCGCGTTCTGCGTCGAGCCTATCCAAGGCAAGGGCGTGAACATGCCCTCGCCCAATTATCTGCGATCCGCTCACGGACTTTGCAAGAAATACGGCACGCTGTTCGTCGCGGACGAAATCCAGACGGGACTTGGGCGAACCGGCCGCTTCTTCGCCGTAGAGCATTGGGGCGTCGAGCCCGACATGCTCCTCATCGCCAAGGGGCTCTCGGGCGGACATGTGCCGATCGGCGTGACGTTGCTGCAAAAACAGGTGTTCGCCAAGGTGTTCGACCGCATGGACAAAGCGGTGGTTCACGGATCGACCTTCGCGAAGAACGATATGGCGATGGCGGCGGGCATCGCGACCCTCGACGTGCTCAAGGACGAGAAGCTCGTGGAAAACGCGGCGGCGCAAGGCCAAAGGCTGATGACCAGCCTCGAAGGCATGAAGCAGCGCTACGAGTTGGTCAAGGACGTGCGTGGAAAAGGCCTGATGATCGGCATGGAGCTGGGCGAGCCGAAATCCCTCAAGTTGAGGGCGTCGTGGACGCTTCTCGAAACGATGAACAAGGGCCTTTTCTGCCAGCTCGTCACGATTCCGCTGTTCCGGGACCACAAGATCCTGGTGCAGGTGGCTGGGCACGCCAATCGAACGATCAAATTGCTGCCGGCGCTGGGGATCGATTCGGAAGACTGCCGGTGGATTGAGACGTCCTTCGACGCGGTGATCGCCGCGAGCCACAACGTCGCCGGCCCGATCTGGTCGCTCGGCAAGACGCTGATGGAAGGCGCGCGGTCCGCCGCCCGGGTGGGCTAGGCCGGCAGCGGCTCTCCGCGCTGCCGATCCGGCTCTGCCGAATTCACCGGCTCGTTCGCCAATACTGTTGGGTGCAATACCGACGCAAAGTGGGGCCCAAGCTCTTGGCGGCCCCTGAACAGCGCCCTGAAAGCGATCATGGCGTCACTCGAGACGCGAAACAGCGATGGAAGTTGGGAAGGCTTCCTGAGCAGCGAATGCAAGATCGCAGCGATGGCGACCGTCCCGTCGGGTTGAAGACCCAATCGTGCGGCGGGGGGTATTTCGCGATGCATCGGATCGGCGATGACCCGCACGGCGGCGAAGGGCACGCCGAGTTCTTCGGCGAGCGCCGCAGCGTGAAATGATTCCATGTCCACAGCTATGGCGCCGGTATCCAGGTGGAGCCGACGCTTGTTCATCGGGTGAAGCACCGCATCCGCAACGGTCGCGATGGCGCCCAACTCGGCGCCGGGGAGGCGTTGCGCAAGTCGGCTCGACCACTCGATATCGGTTTCGATAGATCGATCGCCTGACATCACTCCGGTTGCGACAACCCAATCGCCAGCCGTCAAATGCGAGTTGAGCCCGCCGGCAATGCCGAAACTGACGATCGCCGCCGCGCCGGAGAACACGGCTTTCTTGATGGCATGCGCCTGAAGTCCGACATTTCCGCCGCAGGCGAACACGCTCACACCCGATGCCGCGGCGATCCTGGCTTCTGCTTTCAGCCCCGTGACAACAATCAACAGAATCCCCTGACTCGTCGCCCGGCCAATGACTGGCTCAACGCTCCGCTCGGGATCCGAGCGGGACAACGGCAGGCGGTCCGCGGACTATACGGCTCGTTCGGGAAAATGCCAATCACTCCGGGTCTTGCGGTGGTCGCTGGTGGCCTCTGCATGACGACAAATCCCGATCGCTCCAGGCGCTCGACAAGGCGCTTCGCCACGATCCCCGCCGCCATCTCGGCTGCGTCATGGATGCACGCCTAGAGGATATAATCACATGCTTGGTTCCCACGCCGCAGACGGCCGGAATCGACCCATCTGAGACGATCGTTGCGACCGTCGCAAATCGACCCACGCCGACGCAATGACGTGGGTCGACAGCGTTTGAATTCATCTGGTTGAGGACCTAATTTCAGGCACTCCAAAGAAGGTCGATGGACCCACTCAAGCCCTGTTGGTGATCCAAATGGTTGGAGCGCCAATGACGCCGGCGCTCTGCATAGCCTTCTTCAGTTCTTCGCTCGCAACGAACGACTGCGCTTCCTTTACAGAGGCGAAATCATGGGTCACGGTGACGTCATTGGGGTTATCCGCCGCTTGGTAGACGGCCTCCGCCTTTACGGCCTTCGCCTTTTGAATTGGACCAAAGTCGTCATAGGCTTTGCGCCAAGCCTTATAATCCGAGACCGTGTGTCTTACGAACAATGTCGCCATATGACATTCCTCCCAAACCGCTTTTCTTGCCCGGCGCCGCCCAATTGGACTGACGACGGTCCATTAACGATATCCCTCTGTGTACCAAGTAGCAAACAAGAGCGCGTTGCTTTCCTTTCGGTCGAGATACCTGCCGGCGCGAAGCCAAACGGGCCGCTACGGCATCGAAACCCGGAACGACCGGGATCCCCCGATCGCGACGATCATGCCGAGGTCGGCGGCCAGCGAAATGACGGTCGCAACTCGACCCAAAGCGGCCACGCGAGTCGGATACGAAGCGTTTGATTTTGACCACTCTCATGTTCGCCGTTTCAAGTTGCAGGCACGAATATTCTTTTGCTCCCGATCGAGCGATTCAAATCGACCGCGGTTAGGCATGGCAAGAGGCACGATCATGAAACGACGGTTGATCAT
>Ga0181533_1000453_pt1 | contig 54635 bp, 47 predicted proteins | sample PEATcosm2014_Bin_45_FD_119772 | JGI IMG/M metagenome (GOLD analysis project Ga0181533, IMG submission 119772) | Peatland microbial communities from MTU Mesocosm Facility, Houghton, MI, USA - PEATcosm2014_Bin11_60_metaG | ecosystem: Environmental > Terrestrial > Soil > Wetlands > Peat | place... | reverse complement strand
TTCGACGTAGTGGGGTCACAGAAACCTCCTTTCTGTAACCCCAAAACTAACGCGATCGACCTGTCGCCTACCGCACCAATCTAAGTCCGCCGCGCCAGCGGCTTAGTTCAAACGGCCTACCCGTCGAAGTGGTCGCCTGGACTCGTTAGCCTTCGCCTCTTCATATGTTGCACCGGTTCTGGACGTATGTCGGGTAGTGGGAAGTTACTTGCCGCAGAGGGTGCGGACCCACCCTCAGCCCGATTCGTTGGAAAGGAATTTGGTTTGAGTTTCTATCTTCCGGCGGAAGGAATCACCAGGGTAACGTCGCGATCCAGGCGCATACCCACTAGTGAGCCCGCACCGAGAGTAGCCTGTTTACCTTTGGGGAGGAAGAGCGCCGTCATGATGCCCGCGGCTCCCAAGGCGATTGCGGTCCCCACGCCACCCGCCGCTCCCACGACGGCGGGAGCCACGACGAGCAGAGCCTGCTCTTTGCGATTGGGGCCTTTGCCTTTCAGTTCGCCTTCCGGCCCGACGTTCGGGTCGCTGCCGCTTTCGCTGGAAAACACTTCGGTCAACGAACCCAAGATTGCCACCTTTTGGCCGTTGGGAAGTTCCACGGTGTCGAAAACGATGGTGAGATAACCGCCCTTGCCCTTGCGCCCCGCGGCCCGGGACTCGCCGACGTGGCCATCGATGCGCACGCCCTTGGGGAGCACGTCGCGGTCCTCGACGGCCACCGGGTCAATCAACGTACACATGATTCGGTCGCCCGCCTTGGACGAATTGGAATTAATTGTGGTGTGCAACTGGAGCTTGAATTCCGTACCTTCCGGGACCGTGATCTCGTCGACGTTGGGATTTTCCTCCTGCTGCGCGAAGAGGGGCGCCACCATGCTGCTTACCAGCGAGCAGGAGATCAGTAATGCCAAGATTTTTGCCTTCATTCCCTTTTCCCCCAAGCGTCGAGCGACCGCACTGTTGAATCGGACGGCCGGAGCCGGATTCATCATTATCATCATCAAAGGCCGACGCAGTCAAAGACAAAATAAGTTTTGGCCTTAAAGGCCTTTGCTGAGTTTGATGCCGGTTTCGTCCCAGAGTTTGGATGGCCTGATGTCAAACCCTGAGAGTATTCCTTCGGGGGTGGTGGAGCCGCAATCAAGCATTGCCAAGTGGGACAACGCTCGCCACGGGGCTCAACGGGAACGCCAGCCGGACATAATGTCTGACAAGAAACAAGGATCTATCCCGTAGTGAACACTGCCGGACGCCAAGCCCACTTTCAATGGTTGCTCATTTCGTCCCGGTTTCAGCGTGGTGGCGGACGTCAACGCCTTCGACCAGGAAGAGAACATCCTCGGCGATATTAGTGGCGTGGTCGGCAAGGCGTTCCAGGTTGCGCGCCACAAACATGAGGTTGATTCCCTGGCGAACCGTCTTGGGGTCGCGTTCCATGTAAGCGATCAGCTCCTCGTAAACCGAGCCACACAGCTCGTCGACGGCGTCGTCAGAAATCAGCACGGTGCGGGCAAGCTCCGCGTCGCGTTTCACAAAAGCATCCAGGCTTTTGCGAATCATTGCCTGCACGCGGCTGGCCATGGCGGGGATATCAACGAGGGGCTTGATCAGGGGCTCGTTCATCAAGGAAAGTGCACGCTCGATGATGTTGACCGCCAAATCTCCCATCCGCTCCAGGTCGTTGTTGATCTTAATGGCGGAGGTGAGAAAGCGCAGGTCGGTCGCCATGGGCTGCTGGAGAGCCAGCAGTCGGGTGGCGAGTTCGTCGATCTCGATCTCCATGCGATTGATCTCTGACTCGTTTTGGAGAACCTTTTGCGCCTGCTGGGGATCTTTATCCGAAAGGCAGAGAACGCTGCGGTAAACGGAGTCTTCCACCAACGCGCTCATCTCGAGCAGGCGGCTTCGCAAGTAATCCAATTCCTCAACAAAGTGGCGCAATGGTGAAATCCCCCCTTTTGAATATCGGGTCATCGGGAGATCGGGTGATCGGGTGAACAACAGAAAAACAGATCATAGGGTCATCGGATCACTTGATGCTTTTGTTCACCCGATCACCCGATCATCGGATCACCCGATTCTATGTCCCTATCCGAACCTGCCGGTAATATAATCTTCGGTCTCTTTGCGCGCGGGAGTCTTGAAGATCATCGCCGTCTTATTGAACTCAATCAGGCGGCCCATCAGGAAGAAGCCCGTGTAATCGGCCGCGCGCGCCGCCTGCTGCATATTATGCGTCACGATAACCATCGTGCAGGTATCCTTCAGGTTGAAGAGCAACTCTTCGATTTTCGCCGTGGCGATCGGATCCAGCGCCGAGCACGGCTCATCGAGCAACAGGACTTCCGGCTCCACCGCCAAGGCGCGCGCGATGCACAGCCGCTGTTGCTGGCCTCCCGAAATCGCGTAGGCGGACTTATGGAGTTGGTCTTTGACCTCCTCCCAAAGCGCGGCCCGCCGCAGGCTTCTCTCCACCCCTTCCGCCAGAGTGCCTTGACCAATTATTCCATTGATGCGCAGGCCGTAGGCGATATTGTCGAAAATAGATTTGGGGAACGGGTTGGGCTTTTGGAACACCATCCCCACTCTTCGCCGCAGGCCCACCACGTCCAGTGAAAAGATGTCTTCGCCATCCAGGAGCACTTCGCCCTCGGGGCGCGCCTGCGGCACCGTTTCGTACATACGGTTGAGAATCCGCAGGAAGGTTGTCTTGCCGCACCCGGAAGGGCCGATGAGCGCGGTAATGCGCCCGGTGGGAACCTGCAAGTTAATGGAGTGCAGCGCCTGCTTTCCCCCATAATAGAAATCCACGCTGGCCGCGCGCATCTTGATGTCGGCCGGCCAGGGAGTTGCAACTCCTGCCGCACGCTCGGTGGGGCGGGATTCTTCCGACGTCTTCATGACCATAGTCGATACACTCGATGCAGAATTCACGGCTCACACCCTGCGAAAAGATATTCCTCGGGAAACGACCAAGCGGGCCCCAATGTTGGCGACCAAAACCAGTCCCAAGAGAACCAGTCCCGCCGCCCAGGCTTGCCGATGCCAATCGTCGTAAGGAGCGATCGCGTAGGTGTAGATCATCACGGGCAAAGAGGCGATGGGTTGATTCCAGCCCGAGCTCCAGAAGCGATTACCAAACGCGGTGAAAAGCAGGGGAGCGGTTTCGCCGGCCACCCGCGCCAGCGTCAGCATGATGCCCGTCACGATTCCGCGTATGGCCGCCGGCATCACCACCGTCGCCACGGTCTTCCACTTGCTCGCCCCCAAGGCCAAAGCGCCTTCCCGCAGGATGAGCGGAACCGCGCGCAGGGACTCCTCCGTGGTGCGCACGGCGATGGGGATCATCATCACCCCTAGCGCCATGCCGCCCGCGAAGGCCGAGAAGTGCTTCATGGGAAGCACGATGATCGTGTAGGCGAAGATTCCCATCACAATCGACGGCACGCCGTTCAGCAAGTCGGTGATGTAGCGCACAAAGAAGGAAAAGGTCCTGCCGCCGAATTCTGCCAGGTACACTCCGCCCAGCAAGCCGATGGGGACGCCCACCAGGGAAGCCAGCAGCAGAAGCTTGCCGCTGCCCACGATGGCATTGGCCATCCCCCCGCCCGATTCGCCCACGGGCGCCGGGAGGTTGACGAAAAATGCCCAGTTCAGCGACTTGCCGCCGTACCACACCAGATAGCCCAGAATAAAGAAAAGGGCGGAAACCGTGAACAGGGCACACACACCGGTGAGGCTGAGCATGACCACGTTCACGGATTTGCGCCAGCGGGTGCGAAGAGTCATAAATAAAGTGGACAGTGAATAGTGCAGTGAACAGTGGACAGTGAATAGTTCTGCCGCCACACTGTCCACTGTTCACTATTCACTGCTCTGTTCACTGTTCACTGTTCACTGCTCTGTTCACTGTTCACTGCTCTGTTCACTGTTCACTGCTCTGTTCACTGTTCACTGCTCTGTTCACTGTTCACTATTCACTGCTCTATTCACTGTGTTTGTGCCCCCTTCTGCGTGGTGGCAATAATCACCAGGCGCGCCAGACCGTTGATCAGGATGGTCAGCAAGAACAGGACGAGACCCAGCTCGATCAGAGCTTGCAGGTACAAATCACCCGTGGCTTCCGTGAACTCATTGGCGATGACGGCGGCAATCGAATAGGCCGGGGCAAACAGCGAGGCACTGATCTTGGGATCATTGCCGATCACCATGGTCACCGCCATGGTTTCCCCCAAGGCGCGCGCCAAGGCCAGGAAAACCGAGGCCATAATTCCCACCCGCGCGAAGGGCACCACCACTTGCCAAGTGGATTCCCACTTGGTGGCCCCCAGCGCCAGCGCCGCCTCGCGTTGCTCCACCGGCACCGCCAACAACACTTCGCGCGAGACGGAGATGATGAAGGGGACGATCATGATCGCCAGCACCAGTCCGCCCGCCAGCATACCGACGCCGTACATCGGACCTTGGAAGAGAGGGAGAAATCCCAAAGTGGTCTTGAGAAACGGCTCCACCACTTTGCGCAACACCGGAACCAGGATGAAAATTCCCAGGAGGCCGTAAATGACGCTCGGAACCGCTGCCAGGAGCTCAATGATAAAGGTCAGGTAGTTGGAAATCTGAGTCGGGGCGAGCTCGGAAAGGAAGATGGCGGCGCCTACACCCAGAGGCACGGCCACCAAAAGCGCCAGAGCGGAGGAAACCACCGTGCCATAAATGAAGGGCAAAGCGCCGAAATCCCCGCTCACGGGGTCCCAGGTTTTCCCCAGGAAAAATTCGAACCCAAACTTATGGCGGGGCAGAGCGGAATTGATATAGAGCTGGTAGACCAACATCACCGTCACAACAATAATGCTGGAGGCCGCCAGCAAGGTGATGAGGTGAGCGACCTCATCCCCGTGCCGCAATTGCTGAATAAACTGCCGCGCGCGCCGCTTAAGGCGCGCGCGGTCGGCCGTGATTGCAGCGGATGCCATGCTAGTTGATTTGCGCAATGGCCTTCAGTTCTCGCGCCACCACGTCCTTGGGAAGCTTTGCGTAGGACAAGCCTTCGGCGTCGTTCTGCCCGTCGATCAGCATCCAATGGAGAAAGTCCTTGAGGGCTTTCTTCTTGGCCGGATCGTCGATCTTGGACGGGATCAGCAGGTAAGTGAAGCTGCAAATCGGGTACGCCATCTTCCCCGAAGCGTTGGTGATGGACACGCGGAAGTCGGCCGGCATCTTTTTGGATTCACTGGCCGCCGCCGCCGTCACACCGGCGAGATCAGCTTTTACGAAGGCCCCGGAAGAATTCTTAACCCGACCATAGGGGAGTTGGTTCTGCACGGCGTAAATCAATTCCACATACCCGATGGCGCCGGGAGTCTGCTTGATCAACCCCGAAACGCCCTCGTTGCCTTTGCCGCCCAAGCCCACCGGCCAATTCACCGACTTGTTGCGCCCCACCTTCGTTTCCCATTCCGTGCTGACCTTGGAAAGAAAGTCTGTCCAGACATAGGACGTGCCGCTGCCGTCCGATCGGTGCACCACCACGATGTCGGTATCGGGCAGGTTTACGCCTTTGTTGATGCCGGCCAGAGCCGGGTCATTCCATTTCGTAATCTTACCCATGAAGATGTCCGCCAGAACTTCTCCCGTGAAGTTGAGTTCCTGATTGACGCCCTCAATGTTGTAAGTCGGCACCACCGCTCCCAAAACCGTGGGGAAGTGCAGCACGGGTACCTTGTTTTGACTCATCTCCCCATCCGTCATCGGGGGGTCGGAAGCGCCAAAATCCACCGTTCCCGCTTGCAGTTGCCGGATGCCCCCACCGGAGCCGATGGAGTTGTAGTTGATTTGAATGTCCGGATGAAGCCGATTGTATTCAGTAAACCACTTGGAATAAATCGGATACGGAAAGGTTGCGCCGGCCGCATTGAGCAACAAGGCGGAAGCTGGCGCCGGCGCGGGAGTTGCTGAGGGGGATTCAACAAACGCACATACCCCCAGAGCAACCAAAACTGCACCTAAAGCGATGCTGGTGATTGAAGTTTTGAGTTTCATTTTGATCCCTCCACCGACAGTTTCGGGGATGTGTGTTACGGCGGAATTAAGACATGGTTATTCCTGGATTTAAGTCCTTAGCAGATACCCATTTTCGGACACGAATGTTACAGGAACATTAAGCGTCTGTTGCGCAGGGATAAAGGGGGACTAGACATTTTGGCGGGGGGTATTGACCCGCCGTCGCGGTTGGCTTCAAGCGTTGCGGAAAAACGTCTCCATGCTGTCATGGGCAATGTCCTAAAATCACTTGAAGGATCCTCTTGCTGCCTACAGAAGATGCCGATAGTATAGGCGTGATGAAGGCCCCACATCCAATTCCGTACCAGGGAAGCAAACGATTACTTGCTCCCGCCATCCTAGCGTATTTTCCCAAGACTCCTGTTCGGCTAATTGAGCCTTTTGCAGGGGCAGCAGGGGTTTCGATTGCTGCATCCCTTCTTGGCCGGGCAGATCGCTTTGTACTGAATGACATCAACGAACCCCTGATGCGTCTGTGGGAAATCATTGTCGAATCGCCAGAGACAATTGTCTTGGGCTATGAACGGCTCTGGAAGGCCCAACTAGGAAACCAGCGGGAATACTATGACGATATTCGCGCCAAGTTCAATGAAACCCACAAACCCGAGCTTCTGCTTTACCTGTTAGCCCGGTGTGTCAAGGCGTCCATCCGGTACAACTCTGAAGGACAATTCAATCAGAGTCCCGACAACAGACGTCTAGGCATGAACCCCGAAACGATGCGCTGGCACATCTCGGCGGCATCACGGCTATTGAGGGGGAGGACCAAGGTTACTGTCGGTGATTACCGTCAAAGCCTCGAGTCAGCGCAACCTCAAGATGTGGTCTATATGGACCCGCCCTATCAAGGCGTGTGCCTGAATCGTGACCCGCGCTACATCAGCCTTTTGGATTTTGACTCCTTCACTGAAAGCCTTCGCGACCTCAATCGCCGACACATTTCTTTTATTCTGAGTTACGACGGCAAGACCGGACTGAAGTCTTACGGAAGACCCATGCCAGACGACCTGCGCCTCGTGCACATCGAAATTGATGCTGGAAGATCTTCGCAAGCCACCTTGCTTGGCCGAGATCACATTACCTACGAATCGATATACCTTTCACCCGCGTTGATCGAACGCGTTGAAATAATCAAAAGAAGACATTTGACCCTTGCGCCAAAACAGTTTAGCCTCCTGGCCAACAATGGCGTCTAAAAAATATTCCAGAGCGTTCCTTGCCCGCTTCGCCGCTGTCAAAGAAAAGCGTCCGAAGACCGTTATCGACCATCTGTTAAAACATGGCTCTATTACGACCGAACAACTGAGGACTATCTATAAGTACGCGGACCCACGTAGAGCCATCCAGGACGTGAGAGACCAAGGCATTCCCATTGTGAGATCAAAGGTCAAAGGGGCGGACGGGAGAAGCATAGGGGCTTATCGACTCGGAGACCCGTCGGCCATACGGCGCGGCTTCTTGGGTGGACGCCGTGCGTTCTCCAAGGCGTTCAAAGCTGCGTTGGTCAAGGCGAACGGCAGCCGCTGCCAAATCTGTTTCCAAGAGTACGAGGAGCGCTATCTTCAAATTGATCACCGAGTGCCCTACGAAGTTGCAGGGGATGTTGAGTTCGACGAACACGAGATCAAGCCCTACATGCTGGTCTGCGGTTCATGCAACCGTGCCAAGTCTTGGTCCTGCGAACACTGCGAGAATTGGGCCAAGGGAAAGTCTCCCAAAGTGTGTGCGGGTTGCTATTGGGCGTGCCCAGAGTCTTACAAGCACGTCGCCATGCAGGATTCGCGAAGGCTTGATCTTGTGTGGCTGGGAAAGGAAGTCGCAGTGCCTGACGAACTGCGGCAGCGGGCCAAGATAGAGAACCAACCCGTCCCTGAGTACGTTAAGAGAGTTCTCAAAAGAATCACTTCAAGAAAGTAACGGGCCGCCTTCACGTCCAAGCAATCCAAGAATTAACGAGGGATAAATAAGACTACCTTCATTATCTTTTTAACTTATTGATCATACACGGCTTAGAATGAATAGGAGCCGGGGAGGCGATCAGCCTAAGGGAACCAACCCTGAGTGTCGGCACGCACTCATTATGCCTGGAAACGGGAGGCGTATAAATCGAGCACCTCGAAGCTGCCGCCGGGTGGCAGTGCTTTTGATTCCTCTGGCCACCGTCGGGTTGCTGGCGGCACAGACCGCCCTGATTCCCTTCAACCCTCCCACTCGCGCGCAACAGCTTGCTGCCATCGGCTCCACGCAGACGTTGTCGCCCACGCTGCGGCGGGCGCTCGATCCCAGTGACGATTTCCAGCCCGTGCCGAAGCCGGGCGACATCGATTGGCTGGCGAATTTCCCGGAGCACGGGCAGACCTTCGCGCAGTTCGTGCAAGCGCAGCCTCATCTGCCGAACACCCAGCGGAAAAGGCTCTACTTGCAGCCGCTCGGGAGCTTCCAGGAAAGCACCGGGGTGTCGCTGGCGGAGCTTCGCCTGTTCACCTCGACATTCTTCATGATGGACGTCGCCCTGCTGCCGCCCCTCGATCTGTCGCGGAGCCACATCACCACGCGGCAAAATTTCTACACTCACCGCCCGCAAATGCGCACCGGCGACATCCTGAATCTGCTTTATCGCCGCCTGCCGGAAGACGCTTTCGCACTACTCGGCATCACCATGACCGACCTCTACCCGGGCCCAGGCTGGAATTATGTTTTCGGCCAGGCGTCGCTACGCTCGCGCGTGGGCGTCTACAGTTTCGCGCGCTACGACCCGAGGTTTTACGGCGAAGCGCCCAGCCCGGCTTCGCGTCAACTGCTGCTGCGCCGCAGTTGCAAGATCCTGGCTCACGAAGCCGGCCACATGTTCGGCATCGAGCACTGCATCTGGTTCCGCTGCACCATGAACGGATGCAATCAGATCGACGAACTCGACGGCTCGCCGCTGCACCTGTGCCCGGTGGATTTGCGCAAGCTTCAGTGGAGCGTGGGCTTTGATGTGATGGAGCGCTACCGGCGTCTGCGCGATTTCTACCGGCAAGCCGGCCTGAACGATGAAGCCGCGTGGATCGAGAAACGGATGCGTTTCATCGCGGCTGATACGCCGCCAAAGGGGACTCATTGATGCGCGGCGTGGCACAACGCAGTTGCCGGCCGCAACTCACGAAGGATTTCACCACGGAGGCCACGGAGGTCACGGAGAAGAGACACAGAAAGAAACTGTGGGTCAACAAACGAAGGTCCCTACCCGCGCAAGCAGAAGTACCTTTCTCTGTGGTCTCTGTGCGCTCCGTGGTGAACAGGACCGGGGTATGCGCTACACTTGCTCGTCAGGTTAGGCGTCGGGCCAGCCATCCCATGGCTCGCCACCCCGCTTGTCCAGATGAGGCGCAAAAAGTTTGAACGGTACCAGGGGGAAGCAAATGCGAATGAAACGGATACTGGATTTCTGCCGTCTTGCTCAAAACAGGAATTTCCTTCTTGTCTTTTCGTTCCTGGCGTTGATAGCCGCAGGCTCTCTGGCAAAGGCCGCCGGGCCTTCGCCAGAGTTCTTGGTGCAAGGGGGGAAAGCGCGAGCGGTTATCGTGCTCGGCGACAACGCAGATCCGTTCTATCGCTTTGTGGGGGAGGAGTTGCAGCGGTATGTCAAAGCGCTCACGGGGGCGTCGCTCGAAATCGTGACCGCCAGCCAAGCCCGGAATCGGCCGGAAGGTCTGCTGGTTCTGATCGGTGGCCCGACGGCAAACAGTTTGGTGGAGGTAGCCGTCAAGAAGCAGCAGGCAAACTTTTCGGATTTGAAAGCAGACGGCTTTCTGTTGTGGAGAGTGGCGGTAGGGAAGAAGCGGGGGTTCGTCGTGGGGGGCAATGATGAAGCTGCGACGATGTATGCCGCCTACGACTTGTTGGAACGTCTGGGGGTGACGTTTCTGCTGGCGAAAGACATCCTGCCGGAGCAGACGGGGGATTTGCAGTTGCCGGCCGGAAACGCGCGCGCCGAGACGCCCTTTCCGCGCCGGGGCCTGCTGATCTCGAACATTTACCCGAACCGCGGGATCATGAACCTGGCGGAAGTGAAAGCGATGCTCGACCAGATGGCGAAGCTCAAGATGAATTTCCTGCAATTCTTCTGGTTCGAGCACGAACCCTGGATCAATTTTGGGTTCAGGGGAGAGAACAAGCTTTTGGGGGATGCCACGGGGAAGGAGACCGGGTACCTATCGTGGCGGTACAACTTCGGATCGAACCTGATTAAGGATGTGGTGGTGGGCCAGGACAAGTTTGGCGGCCGCGAGCGGATGGCGCCGATGGAGTTTCAGAAGGTCGAGACCCCGGAGGATGGGTTTCGGGTGGCGCAGGAGTTTTTGGCCGAGATCATCCGTTATGCCAAAACGCGCAAAATCAAGGTGTGGTTGTGCGTAGACCCAACGACCTTGCCGGGAAACCTGGCGCGTTTCGCCCACCGCGCGGCGAATCGGCCGGTGCCTTTTGATCCGATTCTGGGAGCACACATGTGTCCGGCCGATCCCGAGTTGCACGAAATGAATGAGAACCGGCTGCGGGCGCTGGTGGAGACCTATCCGGAGGCGGAAGGATATTTTATGTATGCCCCGGAAATGTTTCCGGACTGCCCTGACGACCTGAATCGCCACTTCCTGCTGGGGGAGCGGGGGAAATACGAAAGCGTTCTCACACCTTGGGCAGACTATTACAAGCCCTCCATGAGCTACGAGAAAAATCCTGAGGTGGTTTTGGATTCCACTACCAATTCGGTTTACATCATCAAGAAGATGTTGGAGGCCAAGGAACGCGTGGCGCCCAACGCCAAGGTGGGCATTGGGGGCATTGGTCGCGGCTTCCTGCTGCCCTTGCTCGACAAAACGTTTCCCAAGGACGTTCCGATTACGGACATGGAATCACGCGCGATCTGGACGCCCGGTGGCATCCCCATGCAGCTCTTCGGCGGCATGGGGGAGCGCGAGCGGACCATCGTGCCCCGCTTGGATGACGACAGCGGTATGTTTGGGATGCAGTTCAACGTGGGTTTGTACTACAAGGATCGGATCCTGGAGGGTTCGGTGGAGAACGGCGTTGCCGGGTTTGCCGGACAACTCAACCGCCCCCGAGGCATGGAGCAGAACTACCGTTACCTGGCGGAAGGGGCTTACAACCCCAAGTTGACCCCGAAAGAATTTTACGACGGTTATGCTCGACGGCTATTCGGGGAAGCTGCCGCTCCGGAGATGGTGAAGGCGTTCGCGATTCTGGAGGCCAACGAGGAATACCTGGGCTGGACGCAAAAGGGGAACTTCGGCTGCTGCGGACCGATTACCGAAGTCTCGATGGCGCACCGCCTCTACCAACAGCCGAACCCCTTCGATGGTCCCAAAGACTGGACCGGGTTCATCAGTGGTAGTCGTGACCTGAATCGCTACTACGGGCAGGCGGCGGACAATCTGCAGCAGGCGCTCGACATGATGAAGGCCGCTGCACCCAAAGTGGCGCCCCATGGCGAGGAAGAACTGCGTTATTTGATGAACAAGACCGAATCCTACCGCCTGCATCTCCAGACTTTGGTCACGGTCCGCAAGGCTTACATCGAGTTCGGCGAGGCATTCCAGTTGTGGAAGGCCGGGGCGATCAATCGGGCGGAATTGGTTCGTCGGTTGGATGCCAGCCTGACCCTGTTCGGCGAAGCGAGGCGCATGGGTCGCCAAACGACGGAGAGATTCGCCGAAGTGATCGATCATCCCTCGGATATGGGGGTGTTGTATCGGGCGAATCTGTTCCTGGTGACCGGTTTGGAACTGGTGGAGCAGACCATGCAGAATATCGTGAACTATCACCATGGGAAAGAATACACCAAACGCGTGCCATGGGACAAAATCTACTATGATTTCCCGCAATTTTCCACGTCGCGGTGAAAACTGGTAGCTCGTGTAGCGCGGACCTCCGTTTTTGAGGTCCGCGGTTCTTACTGCGCATACCTAAGCTCGCTAACATTTTGAGGCCAGGGATGTTCGAGGAGGTGGGCCAAGGGGTCAGGACTAATTGTCCCTTTCAGATAGCGGTCGAAAAAAGCCAGGGAGTATCGGTTAATTGCGGGGATTTGCGACTTATCCACATTTGTCCACGCAAAGTGCCCGGCGCCGGCAAATTCCACAAAGTACTTGGGGGAGGAGGTGAGGTCGTACGCGCCTCCGGGCCGCCGCACGTAAGGGGTGATTCCGATGTCGAGCGTCCCGCCCTGGTACATCACCGGGACATCGAGATGACCCAAGTCCCCCTTCGTGATAAAAGGGGCGCAATAGGGGGACAAACCCAAAACAGCCTTGACGCGCCGGTCCTTCCAGGAGGGCCATGCTCCCGCCAGAGCCAGAACCGTGTACCCACCTAACGAATGGCCGGCAAGACCGATGCGGCTGGAATCAATCGGCACACCTTGGAATGCCTTTTCCTTGAGGATCGTATCCAGGATGGCTTCCATGTCGCCGCCCCGATTGCGGTAGGTGGCCTCGCTCCAGGCGTCAGGATTGTGAAAGGGTTGCTCCGACTGCATGGTGGAGAGTTTTTCAAAAAGCTTCCCTTCCTGACCCGGGCCGCACCCCGCATCGGGATGGTTGGGGGCCAGGACGAAATACCCCGCTTGCGCCAAACGCTCGGTCAAGAAGACAGATTGGGTGCCGCAACCCGTAAAGCCGTGCGAGAACAGAATGACGGGATAGCCGTCCGGCGGGGCAGTCCCGGCAGGTTTCCACATCGCCACTCGCCGGCCCGCAATGTTGATCTCGGCCACGGGGTGAGTGGTGCGGCCAACCATCGCCAAAAACTGATGTAACGCGAAAGAAGCGAGGAAAAGAACAATGAGGACCGCTAGAAGCGTCAGCCCCAATTTCTTCAGCACGCGCCATCCCCTCGAACCGCCAGTGGCCGCAGGCGACATCCGAAGCCTCCTTAAGTTCTGAGCGTACGGTAAACGCAAGGCAGGATCAAGCGCCGAAAGGACCAAAGGAAAGGTTAGCCGGGATCAATCACCCGCCGTGAGAGAATAAACAATCGCAAGCAAAGTCGCCAAGCCGCAAAGACTTGCAGAGGACAACCATCTTGTTTTCTTTGCGCCTTCTTCGCCTTTGCGCCTTTGCGTGAAATGCTTTTGCTCATCTCTGGCGACCGAAGGTTTCACCTGTGGCTAATGATGTTCCTCACCTTCGGGCACCATGGGAACAAAGCGCACGGGCAGCAGGCTTTCGCGCTCCAAGCCTTTCGCCGTGCGGCGGAGGCGGATCAAATCCTGCACGTAGCGGCCCACCGGCACCACCATGCGGCCTCCCGGGCGGAGTTGCGCGACGAGCGCGGGCGGCACGTCGGGCGGCGCTGCCGTCACGATGATAGCGTCGAAGGGCGCCGCTTCCGGCCAGCCGCGGTAGCCATCGCCGATCCGGACGTACACGTTGGCATAGCCCATTTCCTTCAGCCGCGCCTCCGCCTCTCTGCCCAGCCGCTCCACGATCTCCATGGAGTAAACTTCGCGCACCAGGAGCGACAGCACCGCTGCCTGGTAGCCTGAACCCGTGCCGATTTCGAGCACGCGATCCTGGGGCTGCAATTCCAGGGCCTCCGTCATGAAGGCCACCACATAGGGCTGCGAGATGGTCTGCCCCAGGCCGATGGGCAGAGCCGAGTCCTCGTACGCGGAGGGTTGCATCGCTGGCGGCACAAACCGGTGGCGCGGAACTTTTCGCAGGGCCTCCAAGACGCGCGGGTCGCGAATCCCGCGGGCGACGATTTGCTCTTGGACCATTCGCTCCCGCGCCTCACGAGTCTCCGGCAATTCTGCCGACTCCGCGCGGGGACGCTCGTCCCCCGTCTCAGACCTGCCCACCGGCGGGGAAGGAAGGCTGTGAGGGAGCAGGACGAAGATCATTAAGAACCACGCGAGGCTCTGGGGTAGGTCGCTGCGGCGCAGCTTCATGGCAGCCTCTTCACGCATTCTAGCACCACAAAGGAAGCACGGCGCGCCATTTGACGATGGGCAGTCTCTGCTTGATCCGTCGGTTAGGGGAAGGTTCTGCCTCCTTAGCCCTGCCCCAGTACTTTCCTGAGCGCGGGAACGGGAAGGCCAGCCCGGTCCACCAATGCCTGGAGTTCCATGGCAAGCTGGCGCATTTCGTCGGGCGCCTGGGAACAATGCCAACCGGCGCCGACTTCGGCGAATTTGGTGGAAAGGAATTTACGGTTGGCGGCGACCAGAACAAAACGCGGGATGATCCTGACCATATTAACCATTGGTGGGATTATTTTGATCCCGGTGGCGCGGAGCACCGCCAGAGTCTCGCGCAGGGCATCGACCAGCAGTCTGAGATCGGCCTTGGACCGGGCCAGGGCATAGGTGTCGCAGCCATGTTTGATAACAAGCGCCGCAAACGGGGCGACAAGTGCCGCATGCGTCGCAAGGTAGTTGGAAATGTCGGTCGATGCTTTCGCGCTCAAGCCTGCCTGGCATAAAATGCCAATAAGCCGCGTCAGCCTGGGCGTTATCCTGCCATCGATCTCCCCAAAGGGCGAGGAAATCCGGGAACCACCAATCCCGCTGACCGCACGGATAACGCTTCCATCGCGCTTTCCCGCACCGAACACGAAGCCCATCATGACCCGATCTTTGCCGAGGATTCTGGTAAGTTCCTTCGGGCCGGAAAGGTTGTTGGTCATGAAGACGATGTTGGGAGACCGGTTTTGGGCTAAAACCGGTAAAAGGTCGGCGACTTGGTTTTTGCGCACGACGACGAGCACATAGTCGTAAAGATCATCCGGATCGAGGCGGTTGATCGCCGGGACTTTGGTAACGCTACGTTTATTCTTAAATGGGTCCTCAATAACAATCCCCTCGTCCCGTACCTCCTCGTAGCGCTTTCCGCGGGCGAGAACCGTTACGTCCATTCCTGCGTTGTGTAAGCCTGTGGCGCAGATCGAGCCGTTGACTCCGGCTCCGATTACGAGCATCCTCGCGTTGTCCATACTGATCCCGATTTCCGCAAATTCATTGCCACATCGTGCTACGAACGGGCAGGTTGGCGAAGACCTCCGTCATCGGGGGTCCGCGCTACGCCTGGTTCAACTCGGCATTGTGCCTTTTTCCAGCACGCTATGCTACCGCCATCAAAAGAAGAACCCTCAGTCAGAGCGGCCCTAACTGTGGCGACCTGCTCCACCGCCCGTCAGGCCGCTTGCTTGCGAGCGCTGAAGGTCAACATCGAGCCGGACACTTCGGGCTGGAAGTCCTTAAAGCCTGAAGCGGCCAAGTATTGTGCCATCTCCGGAAGGTCGAAGACATGAAGGCCTTGATCCCTGCGATACCACTCGCGCACGCGGCGAAACTTCAGAATGCCTCCGCGGCCTGCGGTGAAAGTGAAGACGGCAAGAATAGCTCCTGGCTTCATGACGCGAGCCATCTCGCGCAGAGCGATCACCGTGTCCGCAAAGAGATGCAGCGAGCCACAACAGAGGGTGGCCTCGAAAAGGCCGTTTTCAAAGGGAAGGGCCTCTACTCTTGCGCGGGCGAAATGCACGTTTCCTTCCTTTGCCGTGTAAATTGCGCCTTGCCGAAGCATCCCCATGGACACGTCGATCCCGAACACCTCCTTCGACGGTGACGCAATCCGCCGGCCATACGTGCCGGGACCGCAGGCAACGTCGAGCACCCGGCCTTGGGTTGATTGGACCTTCTGGGACACCGTACTGACCAGTTGGGCAAGAGAGGGGCTGCGAAATCCACCGAAGATATTGAGGACGATCGGATACCATAGCTTGGTTTCGTAGATGCGTCCCATCCGATCGATGAAGCGCATTCTCCTGAGTTCGGCGTCTTTACTTTGAGATAGTTCTTCCCGGATGAAGTCGGGGATGCCCTCTCGGATGGGGTAGGCTTGGGAACACGTGGGACAGCGGAGCACACCCTCTTCCTGGCGCAAGAGACCCTTGCACACGGGGCACACGTACATTCTGAGTTCGCTGGCTACGGATTTGGCGGCAGTCACGTTCAACCTCGTAGGTACCCTGGATGGTGCCTAATGACTTGGCGTTGATCCGCGGGCTGGCACAGAGGTATCGCTCTGCGCTCTCGAGTTTCTACATTTTGAAGCGAGCGGTTCGTTCCCCAGCGCTCGAATAATGATAAAAGAGCCTATGGTTCCTGCAAAATACGTTTGTTTCTGTACAAAATGTCATACATATAGCATGCACTTATGCAAAATTTTTGCCTTTTGCAGTGGACAAATTATCGTCTTTTTGTTTGTTTTCATACATATACTGGCTTCGCTCGTCATTTATTAACATCTTTTTTTCCGGGCTCGCTCCCCGCGCGACTTTTCTCCTCCACTTCGACGATTGGACTTCCCCGTATCGGATGATCTGTCGTGCGTTTTTCCGCGTCGGTCTGGGCATTCGTCAATCTCCTGCGGGCGACCCTGTGGGGCTGCCCCGTTCCGTGCCCGTCCCTACCCTCCCCCACTAAGCCAGAGCCCAGGTGTCTTGTCAAGAGAATTCTTGCCTAATTTCCTACCGGTAGGAAAAGATTTTACAAAATTGGCTCGCTTTTTCCTATCGGTAGGAAATAGGGGGTTACAGGTTTCCGATTTTCAACTCACGGATCGCACCCTCACCCAGGCCGGCGCCGCGTGAAAAATGTGGAAACTCCAGGGCGCAGAGCTAACGCTCAGCGCCCGCCCCAATGCTACCTCGGTAGGGACCGGCCCGCGGGCTCTCCGAATGAGAAGAGCGGGCCGGTTAGCAGTGCGTCCCGGACCGCCTCTCCGACCTGCCGGTCTCGCTGTCTCCAGCGCTTCACAAGATTCTCATGCGCCGGGAGGGAGTTCAGGGGGCAGCCGAGGACGTGGAACCCGATTGCGACCGTCCGGCCAAGTTGCCGCCACAATTGCGACAGGTTGTTTACGTAATAGTCGAGCAGAGCCTCTCCAAACACCTGGTAAACCACCGCGCGAAGGGGCCCCGAAACAGAGCACGCAGAGGCGGTGCGGTGGATCAATTGATACGGAAGGTCCATGACGTGAACAGCGCGCAGCGAAGCGCCACTCACCCTTCGAATCAGGTTCAGCCAACCCTCCAGCACCGCGCTTCGATTCGGCTGCGGCGGGTCCCCAAGCCAGGCCCCCACAGTTTCAGAGGGTGGTTCGGTGAATTTTGCCTCGATCGCCACCACGGCCGAACTCGCGACAATCATGAGGTCGGTGAACGAAGCCTTGCCATGTCCACGCTGAACGCGAACAGGGTACTCGAAGCCCAAGTCTATCGGCGGGGGCAGTGCGACTCCGATAGCCGCGCTAAGCTGAGCGAGGCGAGACTCCGGCGTCCGCCAAAAGTCGACGAGGGGCACCGTTGAACGCAACGGGGACGCAACTGCGCTGGGGGGGAGTAATTTGACCAACTGTTCGAAATCCGCGACAACTTTGTCATGGTACCGCATTGACACCATAGATTCTCTCCGCTTTCCGAACCGGGCTCATCTGGAGCTATTCTCGCAGGCTGCGCGCTCGCCATCAAGGGAAGAACCCACAGTCGGAACTGCACTGACTGTGGCTGACAGCTTGTCGACCCCGAAAGGGCACCGCGCTTGATGGATCTCCAACAAAAGCAGCCAATAATGCAGGATGTGTCACCAGCCGTAGATAGGGGCAATGCGTTCACTTCAAGCGAAGCGTTCCATAGAATGCCTTCAACAGAATAAGACCACCAACTATGCCGATGCTGATGCTCAGGAGAGTTCCAATCAGAAAATACTCGGCGAAGCGTTTTGACTTAAATTCCGGGTATCGTGCTATCGCTTTTGCGGTGAGGATCAGTCCGACCGTGGCTGGCGATTGCAGCAGGAGAGACGTCAAGATCAGGAACCGTTCCAGCCAACCGATATACATCCCAGCGTTTTGCAGTTCCGCTGTGGTTTGTCCGGCGAGGCCCAGGTCGCCCCGAACCAGGGGCTTGGTAACAAGCCGAACGAGGTATCCGCCACCGAAAATTACTCCTATGTACACCACCAGCAGAAGCAGGATTTGCTCAGTGCGGGATTGAATCCAAGTCAGGCCTACCATCAATTCGCGGAGGGGAGTTTTCGCAATTATCCCCGCCGCCACGCAAACGGGGAACACGTACACGAGCTGGCCAGTCACAAAGGCGAGAGGTCCCTCGGCCTTGGTGGTGAGGCGGACGAGGCTCAGCTTTCCCCAGTCGAAAACAAGATGCACGAGCGTCAAGCCAATGATTACGCCGTAGAAATCCAGACGGCCCACCAACACTGGACTGCTCAACCCTAACAGCAACCCCGCCGAAAGAAGGTGAATCCCACCGTGCTCCACGTAAGCAAGTGCGGCGTTGTTCCTTTTCCCCACAACCAGGCGATCTGATTCGAAGACAAAGTCTGTCAGGAGGTGCGCCAAATAGAGAGCTAGAAAGCTGGCGGCAAACACATGCATGGAATTATACAATCCTCTTCTTTTGCACGAAAGTGTGCAACTAAGGAAAAGCGGTTTCGATGACCTTTTTCATGGTCTCGATGGTTTCCTCGGTCTGCCAGAAGTAGCCCCTTTTTAGGCTGCGTGATGCACTGGAAACATTGATTCTCAAGACCCTGGCTGCCAAGTCCACCCGCTTTTTGGCGATGTAGGCATCGATGGCTTGCCATTGCTTCTCCGTGAGGTCTCGAATCAGGGTATCGTGAAGGCCGTATACCAGGTTGGCTACCCGGTCAAATTCCGCGTTGGCGGACCGGAATGCGGTGCGAACTTCAAACTTGTGAGCATGGCCACTCTTGATTTCCACGATGGCTTGCCGCGCCCATTGGAAGGCTAGCCCTCCGAGCTCATTAACGGGGGGGCGCACGGGGTTCAGAACTGGGCCGATGCCGATGCCAATCCGCACTTCGAGCGGCCTCAACCTTCTCCGCAGATCGAACACCAACCAGGGAAGGCCATTCAGTTGTGCGGTAATGGTTTGGAACTCATCGCCCGCCGTGACGGCGTAGGGTAACCGGAGCAGTTCGTGATGTGCCAGGCTGGCGATACGCAGTTTCGCGCTCAGCACGGAGCGCAAGTTCGGCGTCGAACTGGACCCTATCACGTCCGCGATGAGAACGCCCCAGGCTTTAGCACCCATTTGCATTACCTGGTACAATTCTAAACTTTTGCACGAATTTGTGCAATCGAGGAAATCGGGCATGGCGAGTGGGTAGCCACGGTCAGCGTATTTCTGACCGCGGGCTTTTCCCATGCCCGGTACCCCCGACTATACCTTCGCCAACAAGGGGAAGAACCCACAGTCAGAACTGCACTGACTGTGGCTACCCGCTTACTGGCCTGACGTCGCATAGTAGCCGTGCGCCGTCGGCTCCAGTTGACATTAGGCCGCCTCATGGTTTGATTGGCTCAACCTGTCCACGAAGGAATGTGTCAACCGCCTCGACAAACGGAGGACGGGCTGGAAAGTACCGAGGAGCATTGCAGTATTTTTCAGCCGCTTCGTAGAATTGCTCGTTGCCGAGCAGCCCCTTGAGGTCTGAGAGCTTCTCTGATTGCATATAGCTACTTGTAAAGGCCGCCAGGGACCCGAAGAACTCGGGCAGCGGACCGCCGCGCGATCCGGGCAGTTCCGGCGAATCGAGGCGACGACGAATCCGTCGCATGTCGAGGCGCAATTCTTCCATAACTTCGAGTACAAGTCGATCAGGTGTGACTGTCGTCTCGTCAAGATGCGCGACCGTAAACTTACCGAAGTTCTTGAGAAATGGTGAGTGATCGGGCTTCCCAGCGGCCGCCTTGTGTGTCCCGCTAACTTTTGTACATAGGGTCTTTTTGAACTCGACGACACGGCCGAATCTTAGGTCGCGTGGATATCCCACGTGTTCGATGATTCCCGTGTCGAACGCATAGTCAGTCTTGTCGTCCTTAACGATTACTATCGGCCTGTCGAAGGCTAAACGCAACCCGAGTTCAAACATTACGTTTGGATTCTTGCCACTGACATCACACACGACAATGTCGCTGCTGTATACGTTCTGCACGATTCGCTTTTGGATGATGCCGATGTCGTCCGCGTCGCTGACCAGCTTCACAGCAAATTTGGGATCGACAATCGATTCGATAGCTTCCGTAATGATTGCCTTGACTTCCGCCCAATGTTCGGCAGGACAACCATCGAGGGCTGAGATGGGCATTACGAGTCCACACGTCGCTGTGTCGGTCCCGGAGTTCGGGTGAGTATCGTTGTCTTTGTCTTTCGGTTGCACCGCCTACCTCCCTTTGCAACGCTCGCAGCGTAACAATTATAAGATTGATCCGCATGAAATTCGGAACATCAGCCTTTGATCCTCACAATTCGCCGTTGAACCTGTGCATGCTGCCGCCACAATCCTCTCGGGCTCTGCTATCTGCGCGTCCTATTTGGATCTGTGTACCCCCCTTGATTTCCCAACCCGGCGATCCGGGATCTCACCAGGGAACGGCGCCAACGGTGATTGATGATGATTACGGGAGTGATTCATGACGCCTAACCTCCCAGGGGTTTCCGGGCTGGCGAAAAGATGACGGCATTAAACAACTTATTAACCGGGGATGCAAGGGGAAAGAACAGGGGTTAGGGGTTGGGGGCGGGAGACGGGATTCGGGACATGGGACACGGGAAACGGGACACGGAGCTGTGTGGCAGGTGCCAGGGGTCAGGAGTTAGGAGCTAGGATTTAGGATTCAGGATTTAGGAGTTAGGAGTTAGGAGCTAGGGTTTAGGATTTAGGATTCAGGAGTTAGGAGTTAGGAGCCGAGTAGCAGATTCTGACTCCTGGCTCCTGACTCCTGACTTCTGACTCCTGTCTCTTGACTCCTCAACCGCCGGGCCATCTTGCCCATCCATGATCGTAGTGATACATTCCCCGTAGCCTTTGGCTGGTTCTTTTGATGCACCTATGACATTTTCACGGATTCCCGTCCTGCTGTTTCTCGCTTCCACCCTCATGGCGCAGATGCCGCAGAATCCATCGCCCATGGTGGAACACACCCGAGAGCATCCGCGGCTGACCAAGCAAACGCCCCCCGGCCGGCGAGTGGGTCTGGGGCTGGGCACGCTGTTCGTCCCGGAGAGGGTCAAGAACACTCGGAGTGTGAGGCTGCTGTTTTTCTTTCATGGCGGTGACTGGCTCCCCGAGGTGGCCGTCGCGCACCAGCGGAAAATGGCGGTGGTCAGCGTCCAGGCTGGGCAGGGTTCGAGCACTTATGCCAACCTGTTTGCCGACCCCCGGCGATTTCCGCAGTTAATCGCCGAGGCCGAGAGCAAGAGTGGCTTGAAGTTTGGCGAGGTGGATCTGGGAGGGTGGAGCGCCGGCTGCGGGGCGTTGCGGGAGATTCTGAAAGATCCTCCATCTTATCAACGCGTCAGCCGTGTGTTCTGCATCGATGGGGTTCACACGGGTTACGTCAATGGCGCGCCCGGTCCGGTCGAATCCTCGATCCAAACCGATAATCTTCAGATTTGGCTGAAGATCGGCCGCGACGCCATCGCGGGGAAGAAGCGTCTGATCATCACCCACTCGGAAATTTTCCCCGGGACGTTCGCCAGCACCACCGAAACGGCCGATTACCTCCTGCGGGAGTGGGGCCTCGCACCTCATCCGGTGGTCAAGTGGGGGCCGATGAAAACCCAGATTCTGAGTGAGGTGAAAAGGGGCCGGCTGCTCGTGATCGGCTTCGCGGGCAACTCGGCGCCCGACCATGTGGATGAACTCCAATCCTTGCCGGTGTACTTGAAATGGCTGCGGTAAAGGCCCGCATCATCAATGGGATATAAGTGGGTCAATTTGATGTGGCAGCGAGTTTATCCGTTAGCCGACGGACCCAATGGCGGCGTCCCGATAAGATCGGTTCCGCCGCCACGACATCAAACGGTACCTCCGCCTTTTTTCGGAATATATTGAACCCCATCGATCCCTTCGAAGTCTGAATCTTGCGTCCATACGGTCGCTTCGTAAAGACGGGCGGTCGCGAGAATGATGCTATCGGCCATCGGCATTTCATTCTCAAGACTGATCTTTGCCGCCAAAATGGATATTGTTGCGGTCAGGTCAACCACCGAACCTTGCAGCATCAGGGCTACCGCTTGTAGGGCATCTGATTCATTGCGCTGGCGCAGAACGGCTTTAAAGACCTCATAAATGGTGATCGCTGGCACGATCAGCTCTGCGGTGTTCTGAAGTGGACGGGAGAAGAATGGGGCATTGGGGCCGTCAGCGAAATACTCAAGCCAACCCGATGAATCGATGATATTCATACCCGGTCAGGTTCCCTTTCCACGGCCGTGTCAATCCCCTTCAGGAATCCCTTCATGGCGGAGAGTTTTCTTAGGGGGATCATCTCAATCCTATCCCCATAAATAACCATTTGGACTCTCTGGCCTGGGATTAGCTTCAAAGCCTCTCTAAGCTTCTTGGGGATTACAACTTGAAATTTCGGTGAAATCTTGACGGCCTCCATACGAATTCTCCATCGATACGAATTTTGTAATATTGTAACACAGGTGTCAGGCTTCAGGTGCCAGGTGTTGGGGGCGGGACACGGGACACGGGACACGGGATACGGGATACGGGATTCGGGGTTAGGGGTTTGGGGGTTAGGGGGGGCAGCATGAGGTGGCGCCGCACGATTGCCGAGCCATTCGCGGTGCTCAGGGCAGCCGGCTACACGCTGGCTTCTAGCCTATTCCAGCACGAATATGTTCTTCTTGGCGCAGATCTCCTTCAGGATTTTGGGCCAGACCGTTACGCTGACCTCGCCCAGGTGAGCCTTTCGGAGCAATAACATCAGGGTGCGTGATTGGCCGATCCCGCCGCCAATCGACAGGGGAATCTGGTTGGTCAAGATCCCCTGGTGGTACGGCAGCTTCATGAAATCGAGCTGATGGGCCATTTCCAACTGTACTTTCAGTGTTTCCGCCGTCACGCGGACACCCATCGAAGTCAGTTCATGCCGCCGCTTGGTAACGTGGTTCCACACCAGAATGTCGCCATTCAAGCCGTGCGTGGGCTTGCCGGTTTCTTTACTCGTATCCGTGATCCAATCGTCGTAATCCGCGGCGCGATTCTCGTGGGGATAACCATCTTTCAAAGGCCAGCCAATCCCGATGATGAAGATTGCCGGATACTCCTGCAATACCCTGGTCTCCCGCTGCTTGCGCGGCAAATCAGGATACATATCGAGGATTTCTTCGGCGTGCAGGAAGGTTAACTTCTCCGGCAGATTGGGATATCGTGCGTCGCGCAATTGCGGGAACATCTCTTGGGCAAAGCGTTCCGCGCCCACCAGCACTCTCCAGATACCGCCGACGATTTCCTTCAAAAAGGCCAGGTTGCGCTGTTCGGCGGTCATGACCCGCTCCCAGTCCCACTGGTCGACGTAGGCGCTGTGGTCATGGTCCAGGAAGTAGTCCTTGCGGACGGCTCGCATGTCCGTGCAAATGCCCTCGCCCACCTGGCACTGGAACTGTTTCAGCGCGACTCTCTTCCACTTCGTGGCCGCCTGCACGACCTGAGCATCGATGGGGTGCTTATTGTAATCGTTGGAAATATGGAACGAGATGGGCGTGCGCGATCCATCGCGGTCCAGCATGTCATTCACGCCGCTTTCCACGTCCACGATCAGCGGCACCTCAACCATCATCAGGTTGAGTTCTTTGCAGAGGTTATCTGCAATGTACCGTTTTACCTGGAAGATCGCTTGCTGGGTTTCTTTCACGGTCAACAGGGAGCGATAGTCTGACGGGAGAATCTTTTCCAATTCGTTGTAGTCGCCAATTCCCGGGCCGGCGAGATCAGCTTTCTTGTTCGATAGGGCTGTATTCATGATCTTTATCTTTTCCTTTTCGGACAACCTCCCAAGGTTCCCGGGCTGGCGAAAAGATGACGGCATTAAACAACTTACTAACCTGCGATGCAAGGCCAAAGAAAAGGTTTCAGGGACGGGACACGGGCCTTTCTTCCTCCGCCCCTTGCGCCTTGGCCGTATGAACCGAAGGCGGAAGGCGGTAGCTGCTGCTACCGCAGTCCAAGGCGGGCTTCGCCCGCAATCAGAACCCCTATTCCGTGAATATCGCTACGTGAACAGTATTGCTCCTAAGGACGAGAATTCAACATCGTGAACCACGCGCAATTCATGGCCCTGGACGGGAACATCTCGGACGGCGCAGACTTCGGTCGCGTCATGCTGGCGCGCGATCCGCGGCTGATCCAATTCGCGCTCAAGCTCTTTTTCTGACGCCATTTGCCGGCTGGGCACGCAGACCAAGCGCTTCTGTATCTATCGTCAAGGGAAAGATGACCGACCGGGAGATCCCCCTCGAGAATCTTCAGGAATTGCCGATCAATTAGGAAGATCAATTGCGATCCTGTCCCTTCCCAAGGCAGGGGAAAGCAATAAGCAGCATGGATTAATCAGGAAGTCACAGGTTTATGTTGTAGGATACCCCACATTCCCCCTATAATCACGGGGCGTCGGCGATGAGGACAAATTAATTACAATGAAGCTAGGCATAAGCTCGTACACATTCCCATGGGCCATCGGCCTCCCTGACGCCACACCCAGCCACCCCCTCCAACCGCTGCAACTGCTGGAGAAGGCCCAGGAACTTGGCGTCGGCATTGTCCAATTCGGGCCGAATATGGCTCTCGACAAACTCCCCGAGCAAGAGTTGCGCGAGGTGGTGAATTATGCGAACTCGTGGGAAATTGACCTGGAAATGGGAATGGTAGGAATTGACCCGGGGCACCTGAGGGATCAACTACAATTTGCTAAACGAATCGGCGTAATCCTTCTGAAAATAACGCCGGAGCGCCCCGATGGGCAAACTCCGATACGGACCGAGATTTCGAGCTGCTTGCAAGACGTCATGGGTGAGTTGGAGAAGGGGGAAATTTGCTTGGCGATCGACAACAGCCGCATCCCCGCGGGAGAACTCAACGCCCTGCTCGAATCTATTCGCAGTCCCTGGCTGGGAGCAGCCCTCGACACGGCGAATCCTATGGCCCTTCCGCAGGGCTGGCAACTCTCGGTACGGGTGTTAGCCCATCGCACCTTGAGTCTCCAGATTAAAGACTTTATCGTGCAACCGGCCGCGCACGGAATGGGCTTCTCGGTCATAGGCTGCCCGGTGGGTAAGGGCCAGCTCAATATTCCCTGGCTTGTGGAGTCATTTGCCCGCCTTCGAATTGAGCCCTCCGCCATAATAGAATCCTGGACGCCGAAGCAGGAGACCCTCGAGGAAACCATCGCACTTGAGGATAAGTGGGCAAAGCAAAGCCTGGATTGCCTCCGCTACTTCATACCCGACTAGGCAGGTTTTTCCCTGGGCAGCTCTTGTTGGGGTTAGGCGTGCAGATTCAAGCTGCTGCTGGCTCGGAAACGATCCGCAAACCCGCTCGCGTCATTGACAACTTAGGGTGCCTGTGCTAACTACAGACAGGGAAGGAATTGCAACTGCCTATGGGCGCCGAAGAACTCCAATCCGCGTGGGAACTGCTCAAGGAGGCGTATCAATACCAGATGGGCGGCGATTACGAGATGGCCGTCGAACTCTATAAGCGCTCGCTGGACCTTCATCCCACCGCGGAAGCCTTCACGTATCTGGGATGGACCTACCGCTACCAGGGGAAAATTGACGATGCCATTGCGGAATGCAAGAAGGCCATCCAGATCGACCCGGAGTTTGGCACTCCCTACAACGACATCGGCGCGTATCTGATCGAGAAAGGCGAATACGACGAGGCGATTCCGTGGCTCGAGCGCTCGCTGCAATCCCGGCGCTACGAGTCTTACCATTATCCCCATTACAACCTGGGGCGTGTTTATGCGGCAAAGGAACTGTATGGCAAAGCGCGCCACCACTTCGAGCAAGCTCTGAAACTCTCCCCGGACTACGCTCTGGCGAAAGATGGCTTGGCCAAAGTCCGGCACAAAATTCAATAGCAGGCTGCGCCGACCACCTGGACCTTCCCGGTATTCACCCTCGCACCAAAGCCAACATGCTATCATGGCGCGTTAAAGTCTCCATAAATCACCGTTCGGAGTGTGAACATGCCTAAAGCGGAGTTGCAGTATCTCACCGATGAGCTCAACAAGCTGCGCGAGCAGAAGCTCTATCAGAAGTTGCGCGTTCTGGAAACCGAGCAGCTTCCCGTCTCGCGTTTCGACGGCCATGAAGTTATCAACCTTTCGTCCAACAATTACCTGGGATTGACCACTCACCCGAAGCTTCGGCGGCGCGCCGTGGAGGCCACGGAAAAATGGGGAGTGGGCTCGGGCGCCGTGCGCACGATCGCCGGCACCATGACCATCCACATGGAGCTCGAGGAAAAGATCGCACGCTTCAAGCACGTGGAAGCCTCCGTGGTGTTCCAATCGGGCTTCACAGCCAATGCCGGGACGGTTTCCGCCATCCTCGGGCGCGAGGACGTGATCATTTCCGATGAACTCAATCACGCTTCCATCATAGACGGCTGCCGTCTGTCGCGCGCGGAAATCAAGGTTTTCCCGCACAAGGACGTGGAGGCTTGCGAGAAGGTCCTGAAGGAAATCGCCGACCGCAAATGCCACAAGCTGCTGATCACCGACGGCGTGTTTTCCATGGAGGGCGACATCGCTCCGCTGCCGCAGCTTGTGGAATTGGCCGAAAAGTACGGGTGCATCATGATGATTGACGACGCGCACTCTTCCGGAGTGCTCGGCCGCAACGGACGCGGCACCGTGGACCACTTCAACTTGCACGGTCGCGTGGATATTCAGGTCGGCACGCTTTCCAAGGCCATCGGCGCGTTGGGCGGTTACGTGTGCGCCTCGCGCGACACCATCGATTTCCTTTATCATCGGGCGCGCCCGTTCTTGTTCTCCACGTCCCACCCGCCCTCGGTCGCGGCCACATGCCTGGCGGCCTTCGAAGTCCTGGAAGAAGAGCCCCAACTCATCGAGCAGCTTTGGGCGAACACAAAATTCCTCAAAGAAGGACTGAAGAAGTTGGGCTTCAATACGGGCCTGAGCGAAACCCCCATCACACCCGTCATCGTGGGTGACGCGGCATTGGCCCACGAATTCTCCCGGCAGCTCTTCGCCGCCGGAGTGTTCGCGCAGGGCATCGGCTTCCCCACCGTGCCGCAAGGCAAAGCGCGCATCCGCACCATCGTCACTGCCACCCATACGCGGGAAGAATTGACGCGGGCGCTCGGCATCCTTGCCGACGTGGGGAGAAAGTTGAAGATTATCGAGTAGAGGACCCGTAGCGCGGACCCCCGTTTTTGGGGTCCGCGGTTCTTCCTTGGCAAAAACCACAAATCCCAAAGACCGACGCCTGCCCGCAGGTTCTTGAGCGCGAGGCTAGGTAAGTACCGCAGACCTCAAAGACGGAGGTCTGCGCTACGCTTACTTCCAGATCCGCGCTGAGAAATCCGGGTTATGAGGCGCCGCGGGTTCACCTGCTCAGGGCGTGTTTGACCAGTTCCACGCTTTGCGCCCACACTCGCCCGCGAACTTCCGTGGCCTCCGCCATCACCTGATCGATGGCGGAAACGATCGTGGCCACTTCTTCGTCGCCGATGATGAGGGGTGGCAGGAACTTGATGATGTTGACGTCGGGGCCAGCCACCTGGGTCAGGATGTGGTGGTCGCGCATCAGGGCCATCACCACGAACTGAGTGAACAGGCCCTTTTGGGCGGTTTCGGCCGCGGCCCAGGCGGCACGCAGGGCGAGGGATCGTGGTGCTTTGAATTCGATTCCAATCATCAGACCCTTGCCGCGCACATCGGCGATCATCTCATAGCGTTGTTGTAAGGCAGCCAGCCCTTGAAGGAGTTTCTCCCCCATCGTTGCGGCGCGCTCCACCAGGCGTTCCTCGTCCAGGACATGAAGGGAAGCAAGCCCGGCCGCCATAGCCAACTCATTCTGTCCAAAAGTTGTGGAATGGACCTGGCAGCGATCCAAGCGGTTGAAGGTGGCGTCATGAATCTTGCGTCGAGTGATCGTGGCGCTCACCGGAACGTAGCCGCCGCCCAGGGATTTTGACAGCGTCACGATATCGGGCTCCAGCCCCCAGTGCTCAGCGCACAGGAAGCGTCCCGTGCGTCCCATGCCCACTTGGACTTCGTCGCAGATGAAGAGCGTGCCGTATTTGCGGCACAAGCGCTGGGCTTCCGGCAGATAGTTGCCGGCGGGGATGTACACTCCCTTGCCCTGGATCGGCTCCACGATGAACGCGGCCACGTCGCCCCGGCGCAGTTGCTTCTCCAGGGCGGCGAGATCGTTCATGGGAACGGCGTCGAACCCCGGCATCATCGGCTCAAACCCTTTGCGAAACTCTTCCCCGCCATTGATAGCGAGGGTGCTCAGGGTCAATCCGTGAAACGCGTGCTCGAGGTAAAGTACCCGCGGACGCCGAGTGGCGGCGCGCGCGAATTTCAGAGCGGAGTCAACAGCGTCCGCGCCCGAGTTGGCGAAGAAGACGGCGTCCAGCCCCGGAGGCATGCGCTTCGACAACTCCTCCGCCAGCAGGCCCGCCAAAAGGGGACAGTCCATTTTGATGAGGTTGGGACGGTCGAGAGCCACCAGCTCCTGGATCGCCTGCTTGACCGTGGGATGGGCACGCCCCAAGTTGAACACGCTGAACCCCGACAGCAAATCCAAGTACCGGGTGCCGGCAGCGTCCCACAAATACGCTCCCTCACCCCGCGTGTAAATCTTGTCGAAGCCAATGATGCCCTGGACGCGAGCCAGACTTGAGTTGATGTATTGCTCGTGCAGACGGTACTGATCCCCTTGCCGCGTTTCAATGAGTTGCTGCAACGACCATGCCATGACGGATCCCTCAAATTTTAAATGCTAAGCTGCGGACGCGTGCCGCGTGCCGGGCGAGGTCCCGCCTCCGTGGGCCAACATCATACTCCTGTTTAAAAAGAATTTGCCCTTAATGGAGTGCGGATTCTCTGGGAAAGAAAAGCCTTGCTAACGGATGGTAACTGCTTGGCGGTTACCTCGCAGAAGAAAGTGCACCACTTGGGGAAAGTGGATTCGTTCGGAGTAAGTGAAGGGCCGTTTCACTTGGGGCCACTCGCCAGAAGAGTGTCCGCCTCAGCCAGGACCGCGTCCAGGTTGAATCCCTTCCTTCATTGTCGATGGGCGGGCGTAGCGCAGACCTCCGCTTTTGAGGTCTGCGGTTCTTTCTTAGACTCGCGCTCCGAAACCCGAGGACAGGCGTCCGTAACCGAGATGTGTGCATCTTGACAAGTGAGAACCGCGGACCCCAAAAACGGGGGTCCGCGCTACGTGCGTTGCTTGGTTATCAATGCGCAGGTTCTTTGGGACCATTTTGTAACACTTTTAAGCGGTTCTGGGCCAATTGATAGCTTGAGTCGGGAATCTCGATCTCCCGTTTCGGCTTGGTGACTTTGGCATAGTCCGACAGGGCGATTTCCCGCTCGCCATACTGCTCCGCGATCCGCCCAAAGGCATACCAGAAATTAGGATCCGGCTCATCCAGGTCCCGCAGATCCATCGCGTGGATTAGAACCTCATACGCTTCTTTCGTCTTTCCAGCCTCGGCGTAAAGGCAGCCAAGGGTATGAAGAGTATTCGTATCGTTCTGTCGCAATTGCGAAGATTTGAGAGCCGACTCGATGTCCGGTCCCTCGGGTCGCGCAAAGTAGAGCGTCAGCCAAGCCATGCCATTCAGGTCCTCAGGATCGGCCTTGCCAAGATCCACAACTTTACGCATGAGGTCATAGGCTGCGCGATAGTCTTCTTGGGCGATGGCATTCCAGTGCAATGCCTTAATGGCATCGACATCATCCGGAATTCGCTTCAGCCGCTGCTGGGCGAGGGCTTGCGCGTCAGCAAACCGCCCCAACATCCGAAGCGCCCATGATTCGAAGGAAAATACGCGCGCCGATTCGGGGTACTGCCGCGCCAATTCCGAGGAAACCGCCACAAGTTTCGCGTAGTCGTCGAGAAGGTTGTACGCGAACATCAATGCAGCGTCGATATTGGTTTTTTCCGTGTCGCTGGTGGCGGTCCTCCTCGCCTCTTCCAGGATGGAGAGCCCTTGCCTGGCAGTGGGCTTGCTCTGAACCAGGATAGCCGCCGCCGCCAGCCTCATTTGATTGGCGTCCGCGTCCTTCCCTTTTGTCCAAAAGCGTGGGAATACAAAGCCCGCAAGAGGGTCGTCTCCTCCGCTCAGATGTTGCTCTTCCCTCAGCCAATCGAGGAGAGCCTTGGCGCCGTCAAGATCGTGGGCCGTAATGCGGTCATGTATTTCCAAACCGAGGGAGCTGGAGTTTCGAGGGGTATCGATGACCTTATATTGCCCATCCTCCTTGACCACAAACATGGTCATCTTGACCCCCGTGGGAATCTGGAGCTTTTCGCGATAGCCGATGGCATCGTTCCCTTCCTCCTTGGGCTCAGTGCCTTGCAGCCTAAAGTCCATGTCGATATCCCATAAATATCCATCCCGCGCCCATCTATGGCTCATCCTCCTTCCTTCTTTCAAGCTCTTTTCGATTTCCTCGGGGTCCGTGTTCTTCAGAACAGCTCGCGCATTCTTGCTGAGGACGCCTTCCATTTTCTCGATCGTCGCGTCCGGGTCCATGGTGAGAAGAAAATACTTCATTGCCACATCCTTAGGATCATTCTGGAACTGAATTTCCTCATGCAGCCTTGCTTTGCTGTAAATGGAAGCCTGTGCCATGGTGCGGGCTGCGCCGTCGCCTGAGGCTCCGGCCTGCCACAGATCGGCCACCAGGGAGTACTTGCGAAGCTTAATCAACATGTCGCCGGCAGCTCTTAGTGTCTCCTTAACTCCTGCGTCATCGCTGATGCGCTTGCTGGCTTCCTTTATACCGGCCTCACTCCCATTTTGCGCTGCCTCGCAGGCAACGATGAGGGCTTTGGGTTGAGGGTTGATGGTTTCCGCATACTTGCGGGCTTCGGCAAACTCACCCGCATAGAACAAGGCGTAGGCCAGGTTGTTTTTCAGACCCAGATGGGCCAACTCTTCCGGGGTCAGTTTGCGGTACTCCGCCACCGCATCATGCATTTTCGCGCCCGGACCGTAGCGCAAGCCGTCTTCGTTGTATTCCAACAGGATGGCCAGGTTGCCGACAATGGCCTTGTCGTCGGGGTCCAACTTGGCAGCAGCACGGAACGCGTCGACCGCTCCGGCGAAATCGCTCCCCGGACGAAGCTTCCGCCCCACCAGGTCATATTCGAGAATGTCGGCCAGGGTCTTTTCGGCCAGCGCCGAGGCGGGTTCCAGCTTCACCGCCAGTCGGGCTTCATTCCGCGCCGCCTCACCCATTCCGCCTTCCAGCAACGCCTGGGCAATTTGTAGATGATGGACTGCTTCCTTAGGGTGCTGGGCAATCAAATCGCGATAGCTCTGGAAGGATTCCCGCATTTTCCCTTCCTTCTCAAGTATCTTTGCGCGGGGTTGGAAGTGGATCAAAATCGCCTCGCTCTCCTCCAGTTCGGCAACCTCATTACGCAATTCCGTGGCTTCGGCAACGGTGAATCGGCGCTTGACTGTATCGAAGCGGATGTCCGCGTGGACCACGCCGTCGCGATCCGCGGAAAATTGCTCCGTCAAAAGCGCGGGGCCGAGCGGTAATTTCACATCATGGGGAAGGGGCCCTGGTTGAAAACCCAAAGGCGGGATGATGTTGTACTGCCACTCCTTGATAAACGCCCCCGGTAATTCATAATCGGCGGTGCGCTTTTTCTTGGGCTTGGTAGCATCCGCGGTCTTGTCTTCCGGATTTTCGCGTTTTTGCAGTTCCTCGGGCAGTTGGCCGAATAGACCCTCCAGACGGATCGCGGCCACCGCGGCTTCCAGATCGGTGAAGCCGCGTTTGGCCTTGTTGCTTTCCAGCACGAGCTCGAACGGCCTGGAGAGATCAGCGGGATCAGACCGATCCCAACGGTCGAGCTTGTCGGTGACATACTGCAACTTCATGTAACCCGTCAAATTCTCGCGGGTCTTCTTGTTTTCCCGGTCAGCGTAGGACCGGCGATATCCCGACTCAAAGCATCCGCGAGGTTGGGTGGTCTCCACCACGCGCGCCGGGCCATTTTCCGCCATGTGGATTTCGGGAATCTCCAGCAGCAAATTCGCCTGCGACGACTCTTCGGGGGTGCGCACCAGCACCTGGGTGCCGGTGCGCACGATGAGGGCCGATCGCCCCTGATCCTCAATGGGAAGTTGGCCGACTCGCTCGTATTCGTCGGTAGGGTCGATCCACCGATCGGGATTGCCGGGAACATAAACAATGGCATGATCAAACATGCCCATTCCGGGCAAATCGGGTAACACTCCTATGGCCCGCCCGGTATTCAATAGGGCCATGTAGGCGGGGATGTTTGCGGCGCGCAGCATGGCGACCAGCAACAGGGCCTTATCCTTGCAGTCGCCATATTTGCGGGAAAGGGTCTCCGCAGTGGGATGAGGAATAATGGAGTTCTCTGCAAATTCGATGCCGGTGTAGCGGATCTCCTTATCGAGGAACGCTAGAATCGCCTGCTCCTTATCGTTCGGCGAGGACTTACCGCGGGTCAATTTCTCCACGAGCGATTTGACCTGCGCGGTCTGAAGGACGCCTTCCACAATCTGGGCATATCCCTCCGCCACGCGTTGCCAGGTAGTTCCGGCGGAAAAAAGAACTGTTGGGTAGCCCAACTCACCGCTCGGCAAGTAGTCGTCCGCCTCCTCGAGAGGGGCGGATGGGCCGTATTCAAATACGATCTTGACCCTTCCATCCGCCTCGGTACGCTGGGGCTTCAAGTCAGGAAGCATCTGCAAAACATATTGCACGGGAAAGGACGATGGCGCATCCAAAGTGAGCCGGTAACGCTGCACAGGCACCGCAACCCGCCCGAAAGTTCGGATACCGCCCGTGCCACTTCCTGGGAAAGAGGCGTTGGACACTTCCACTATTTCCCTCTCCACCACGGACCCGGGGGCAATGGCGGGGAGAGGCGCCCGTACCACCCTTTGGTCGCTGTAGAGGTTCGATTGATCCTCTCTTGCGGGCGCGTCACTAATGGTTTTGGGGTCAAGTTCATGGACCACGAAGTCTGGAGTTATCACCCGGGCTCTGATGGTCGGCCGGTCCTCGTGCCAAGGTTCCCAGTTCACGGATATACTGTCCGATCCCTCAACTCCCTTTTGAGCAACGACCTTGTAGACCATGTATTCAGTGACGACAGACCGCCCGTTGGCATCAAAGGAAAAAATATCCTCGTCATCGAGCACCGTGATGTTTGTACCATCGGGAGGAGTCGCCTCCGAGGCAGTCGCATAGAGGGACTTCGGATCAATCGAGAAATGCGGAGAATTCCACGGAACAGGGTGATCCGCTGCCCGCGCGGACAGCGTCGCCAAAAAGAAAAACGCGCATGAAATCAGGAACCAACGGAGATGCCGGAAAAAGGTGGGAAGCATCTGGGACCTCACATGAAAAATGCGAGTAGAAGGTAAACCCAATGCACGGATTTCGCAAGTAAGGGAGCAAGGACAGGAGCGCCTCCGTTGGGCGCGGAAACACCCGGCCCGAGGAAGGTCAGTCTTCGGGTCTTTCGGATTTGCCGAAGGACTTGAGCGTGACTCGGACGGTTTGCACGGCTTCCTTGCCCGTATCGGCATTGACGGTGACGATATCCAAGTCCCCGGTCAGGCGATAATAATCCGGATCTTTCTCCTCGTGGCCCTTGCCGCGTTCCACCGTTCCGGAAAAGCGGTAGAACTTCCCATGAATCCTGTTGGTGCGGAATTCCACATGGGTCTTCTTGCGGGATCCTTCCAGGATGTCGAAGCTCAGAATGTCGTCGGATTCCTCTTCCGGCTGGGCGACCTCGATGTACCCCTTGAGCCTGCCCTCCTCGTCAAGGATCGCCAGCGTGTCGTCGGTGGAAAGGAAATGATATTTCGCCGTCATGTCATCGATGGTTTGGGGCACTTCCTGGGCTTTAAGAACGCTGCCGATGAGCAAAGTGACGGTGAGGACGGCCAGCCACCCGAGGGATTTGGCGAGCCTGAATCCTCGGGAAAAATCCGATAACGCCATTTTCGCGACCCCCTGGGCCATACGCTTAACGCATCCTTTCCTGTTGCCGGTCTTGCGGCTTCCGCCCACGTCGCAGCCGCCAGCCAGCCGTTTCGACCAGTTTATTCTGACTTTTCTGCAACGGCAAGCGAGGCAGTTGATCTCGCATCGCCATTGAAATGGACACAGCAGGTGCCAGCCGCAACCCAAGAAGCATTTCACCACAGAGGCCACAGAGGTCACGGAGAACAGACGCAGACAAAAACTGTGGATCAACAAACTTGGGAAGCGCAATCCCTAGCCGCGCAAGCAGAAGTGCCTTTCTCTGTGCTCTCTGTGCTCTCTGTGGTGAATCTTTTCTTCGCGGCCAGGAAGATTGCGTTTCGACCGGCCCCGCGTGCGAGGACGGGGGATCTGAACATGATGGGCCGTTTATCCCGCTTGCCGACCCTACATCCAAGTGATTACAGGCTGCGAGGGTACCTTGCGAGTACACAAAACCAACGGGAACCCATCCCATCAGGAGTGCAAATTCTTGCACATTTTTGTCATTTGGAACGGGACAGGCCGCCAGTGCTTTTTAATTCCCCCATAATCCATTGATAAGTAATTACTTATTTTATCTTCCCAAATCAATGGTTTGGTCACCTACATGCTCGTTATCTGGCCGTAGTTTGCCTTGCCGTGGACAGATTGGCGGGGATGATTTATGCCAGATACGATCACTGAAGAACGAACAGTCTATCTAATTTCGCGCCAGCGCGAAGTACGCTGCCGGTTGTGGTATCGGATCTCGCCTTTCCACGACGAGCTATATCGGTACTTTTTGGTTTGGACCGAGGAACTTGAGTAGCCTCCCCCCCTCCTGACGCTCCCCATTATACAGAGGGATACAAACTCTTGCGCATAGCCCTGTAGCGGCGGTCTCTGACCGCCGGTCGGCGCTGAGAGAGCGCCGCTACAATTTACGTCCCCCTGTATAGTGCGCGAGGAAACCGGCATTTCCATTATCCACTTTCCCCCGCCCCAAAAGATGCTCCTGACCGCCGCCCGATTCTCTCCCAGGCCGAACCGCGACCAAACGGGTTTTGTGGGTCGGAGTTCGATGTGGGCGCCCTTCATGCGGGCGAAGCCAGCCTTGGAGTGCGGTCGCAGCAGCTACCGCTTTCCGCCCTTGCTTCATACCGCAATCGCGCCAGAGCGAGAGCGAGAAAAGCGGTAGCTGCTGCGACCGCACTCCAAGGCGCTTCGCGCAGGCTTATACCATGACTTGTTATAAATGGGCAGGAGAGGTCACCCCTCTCAAGTCGCATAATGCTTGCCCAAAAAACAAGAAGTTACGAACTTGTTTTACAGAGGTCACGGAGAACAGACGCAGATAAGAACTGTGGGTCAACAGACTTGGAAAGCGTAATCCCCACCCGCGCCAGCAGAAGTGCCTTTCTCTGTGCTCTCCGTGCCCTCGGTGGTGAACCTTTTCTTTCCGACCCGGAAGGGCTCCGCGTGCCTAGCGCGTATTCCACCTACGTGGAAGTCTAGTTCCGAAGGCAAAGCCTTTGCCCTGATGTGCCCCGCCCCGGCGGCTCTGTGGTGAATGACTCTTCGGACGGCTACCGCGTCACCTACTTGCCGGTTGACCGCGAGGGCCTATTGAATTTGGCTGACATGGAAGCTGCCATCACGGATGAAACCGCCGTGGTGTCGCTGATGAAGCAGAAGCTTCAAGGGGAGTAATTTCGCAGCCTTGAATATTGCGTTCAGGGGGTGGAGGCTGAAGTTCCTGAGGTTTTCACGGCAGGCAGATTTTGGAGTTGCCGGTCATCGGTAATCAAAATGGCGGCGCGTTCAATCGCGGTAGCAGCGATGATCGCATCGGGAAGCTTCAACCGATACTGCGCACGCAAGCTCACCACTCGATCGATCAGCGACGGGTCGGCCCGGTCGAGACCCACCACATCGATCGAGTCGGCAAACTGTTGGAAAATGCCGCGGTCGTTCGCACTGAGGTTGGGAAATGCCAGAAACTCGATTTGCGAGATGATGGAAATCCCCACCCACTCCGCCCGCCGCAAACGCTGGTGCAAGGCCTGGTCGCCGCGCAGCAAACAGACGATGGCGTTGGTATCCAACAAATAGCGCTCACCACTCATCGCGCAGCTTTCTCTGCTCTTCGAGGGCGTCACCCTGCCATTGAAGCTTTCCTACAACGTCCGCGAAATTGTACTTTTGCCCATTGGGTTGTGGCGTGCTGCTCACGACCAGGACGAGCTCCACGGCGCCAGCCGGAAGTTCCACGGGCACATCCAGCCGCAACCGCCCGTCCGGTCCCACCTCACCTTTAGTCTTCACGACTTGCATAGGAGACTCTCCCCGCGTGCGCCGACGCACTCACTCCTGAATTGAGTGTACCACGAGCCCATCGGGAATGGGATTCGCCCAGTCCCCCGCCCGATCTCCCAATCTAATTGTGTCCGCAGTGCGGACACAATCTGTTCCCCATACCCGGCCCGCTTTTGCTTCAGGATGTCTTGCCGGATGCGCTGACCGACGTGCCAGTAAAGCGTGGTGAGCCCCGCGTCAACCGCGCGAGCCACGCCTGCGCGGGCTTCGGCAATCAGTTGCCGCACGTCCGCCAGCAACGCCGCGAGCCCCTGGCGGCGTAAGGCCAAGGACTTCTTTCTCCCGAGTGGTTTTCGTCCCATCATGACGCAAGCTCTAAGCTATAACGCGACCAGCACCCGGCGCTTGCCAGCGCGAACTTGCCTTTCGATTTACCCAATCACCAAACGCCAGCCCCTGTCAACTGCCGTGGATGAAGACCCGCACAGGAACGCAAAATGCGCATACCTGTGCGCTACTTGCTTACGCCGCCACCTGTAGCGCGGGTGTCCCCACCCGCGATTTCGTTTTCGGACGCGGGTGGGGACACCGCTACAAATTCCGCCCAGGCACCGGGCGGCTACCGCGTCACCTACCTGCCGGTTGGCCGCGAGGGCTGGGCCGAACGCGCGCCGTCGCCATAGCGGCTTTGGCGCGTCGGCGACTGTTCGGCCCTACACGCACCGGTACCACCCGCCGCCGAGAAATTCCACGAAGCCCAGGTCCCTCAGCACCTGTAATTGCTGGCGGAGTTTGTCGCGCACGTGCCGGTGACAACGACAGTTTTTGGCCTTTGAGCGGCGTATTAGGTATAGACTTAGAAAAAGACACGATCCCTGTCGGTATGAGTTATGCATGATGGACTTTAGTGATATACGAAGGACTGTCATAGTCGCCTTGTTTTCAGACGAATTGCTCACGGAAACGCTGGTCCTGAAGGGCGGTAATGCTATCAATCTCGTGTACGGGTTCGGGTCACGAAGTTCAATCGACATCGACGTGTCGATCGAGAATGACTTTACGAACCGGGCAGACTTCAGGAAAAGGCTATTCACTTCATTGCGCGAACGATTCCGAAGAGTGGGTTATGTGCTGTTCGATGAGAAGTTTGTTTTTAAACCATCGCTCGGGATTGCTGATGGGGTCGGAGAATGGGGCGGCTACGAAATCTGGTTCAAGATCATCGAGGAGAAAACCTTCGATGCGCTCGAGGGCGATCTTGAGAAAATCCGTCGAAACGCCTCTGTCATCTCGCCCCTTCAAAAGAGGACCTTCAAGATTCAAATAAGCAAATTTGAATTTTGCGCTGCAAAGATTCAGCGAACGATTGAAGACTGCACAATTTATGTCTACACTCCCGCTATGATCGCCTTGGAGAAATTGCGGGCTCTCTGCCAGCAAATGCCCGAATACTCATATGTTCGGCACAAACGGCCCCGCGCCAGGGACTTCTATGACATTCACTGTGTTTTGACTGAGGGGGCCGTTAATTTGAGAACAGCCTCCAGTCTTGAACTCGCACGCGGTATTTTTGCCGCCAAAAAGGTACCCTTGAATCTCCTGCCCAGAATTGGAGACTACCGGGAGTTCCATAGGCAGGATTGGGCAGGCGTTGAGGATTCTGTTTCGGGCGGACTTCGAGAATTTGATTTCTACTTCGATTTTGTGGTGCAGGAGGTTTCTCGCTTAGAACCCCTTTGGGTAAAATAAGCGCCACCTATCGCTGTAGTCGGTTTCCGCCAATCCATTGGCTAAGAAGAAGTCATAGGTCAGACCGAACTCCCGAAGCTGAGCGCACAGCTTTTCGCCATAGCCCGCCCTCTCCATGTAGAACCCGATTGCCTGATGGTACGGATACACGTAGTCGAGTTTCTTCAAAAGCCCTTTGAGCTTTCCCGTTGACATACGTGTTCGTGCAGCTCGGAAGGCATCGAGCACCTCGTAAACTCCTCCCGCGTATGCAGGTCTGACGACAATATCGATCAACGTCCTTTCCAGGCTCGTGCATTCCAATGTCTCTCCCTCGGGCCCCTTCATGGGCTGCACACTAAGTCGGCCGGTGTTCTTTCCGCTAAGAAGGATGAATCTCCAATCGCGATACTCGAAGACGTAATTTGAGCGCCTTTGCATTGCGGAGAAGGAGCGGTTTAGAGCCTCTTGTGTCAGGGAATGCGGTCGCGGCTTAACGCTTTGTTCGCGGTTGACATAGACAGTCTTCGGAATCTTGTCGGTCAGGCTGTGTAGAAAAACGGCGGTCCCGTGCGAAAGGTATGCTCCCCGCCTTACAGATAGACCTAGTTGGTAAGGTGACGGCTCGCCCCAGGAGTACCGCAGTATTGCCGGATATCTTCTAGAATAAAGTCGGACTTCACGAAGTCTTGTTTTCTCAAGAAGGAATGCAATGAGGGCTCTTGCCGTCGTGCCTTCGGCAAGATTCCAGCGATTTCGATTTGCGTCTAGAATTGATGCGATGTCGCTCGTAGTGTGGACGCGGGCAGAAGAACGCTCGAAATATTTTGTAATGGCAGTCTTCGCAGTGTCCAGTCTAGAAGCCACGAATCCTCACTCTATGGTATATATACCATAGAGTGAGGATTCAGGTCAATTCCTTAAATTGGTCAAGCCCGATTCCTTTGACACTAGGTATATATACCTAGTGTCAAACGCAGCGGTTGTCGAGATGCACTTGCGTAGGCACGCTTTGCAAACACCCTATGACACACGGCGGTACCGCCCGCGGCCGAGGAATTCCACCAAGCCCAGGTCCCTCAGCACCTGCAATTGCTGGCGGATTTTGTTGCGCACGTGCCGGTTGGCGGGATGCAGTTTTGCAAGGTGCGCGGCGAAGGCGTAGACGTCCTGAAGGATGAACTCGTTCTTGTTGAGCGCCCGCACGACGTTGAGCACGTCGAGCGTCCAACCCCGGGCGTCGTGTCTGATTGCATTAGATGGACAACCGACTTGACGCCGTCGCCTTTTCAGATTTGAATATCCCTCTCAAATAAAGGAGGTGGTGCGCGATGCAGAAGATATTCGTGACGGTGTCAGGTGGGGTTGCCTACATCATGGAGGACACCATCCCTCCCGGTTGCAAGGCCGAAATCATCGATTTCGATAACATAAATGAGGGTGACAGTTTCCCGAGTGAGGAAGCTCGGCAGTATTGCACGCGACGCGGTTTGTACCATCCTTCACAATCACCCCAGCGATAAACCTCTGCTCCAGGGCTGAGATGGCTTCTACCCAAAGAAGCCGCTCCGTGGAATGCTTGCAGCCTCGTGGCACATTGATATGGCCGCGTGGCGCTCTCAGCGGCCTCCGAGTATGAGGGAATGGGTCCAGGGAAAGCAGACATGCTGGACCTATTCCGAAGCCTTTGTGACAGCGAAAATGGGGCGAAAATGGGGCGTGGACGGGGCAGAGCCGTGCGTGGTAATCTTCGCAGCATGAACCAGCGCGAAGCGGTCATTGAGGCGATGCGAGCCAATGGCGGGTATGCGACGCTCGGTCATCTCTACAAAGAGGCGCTAAAAATCCCTGGCGTGAAATGGGCGACTAAGACGCCGTTCAGCTCAATCAACCGAATCGTACAAAATCCAAAATACTTCTTCCGAATCCGTCCGGGCCTTTGGGCACTATTAGAAGCCAAAGGCAATCTGCCGCTTGAACTTGCGCAGAAGCCGAAGCCCGAGAGTGACCATACCTATTACCAGGGATTGTTAGTTGAGCTTGGCAACCTCAGGAAGCAACTAACGTTCGTGCCCAAGCAGGACCGTAGTAAAGCGTTCCTTGGCAAGCCGCTGGGCTCCCTAATTACAGTAGATGACATATATCCATTCACCTATCCCGAGGTCGTGAGCCGCGCGGCCACTGTGGACGTGATTTGGTTCAACCAACGCAGGTTCCCATCCGAAATCATCGAAGTAGAAAACACCACTGACATGCACGGAGCGTTTCTGAAGTTTGTGATGCTCGACTGTTTCACCTGCACATTCAGGGTCGTAGCTCCCGCCGCCCGTAAGCGCGAATTCCAATCCAAACTTTTGCATCCCTCCTTTGTGTCTGTTGCCAATCGAACCAAGTTCACCAGTTACGACGTGGCTGCGGAGATGCACACGAGAGCAAATGAAATGATTGCCTCGGAGCAAGCCTGGTTTTCTTCCTAGCGACTGTCGGCAAGTGCATGTCTCATTGTGCGAGATAAATCTCCGTCTCCGTTTTGATAACCGAGAAGACGGACTCGGAGGATATGGGGCTTCTGTGGAAAGCTTGCCAGGCTTCATCGAGCGAGGGGGCTTCGACGGAATAGATGACTTCGCGGCGCAAGAGGCCGATGAAGTAGAACCGGCACTCGCGTTGCACGAGTTTGGTGAGCGGGGCCATCGAAAAACTCTCCGGATCGGATCGATCCATAAAAAGCAGCCGCACGTCAAGACTAGGGGCGTGGCACGCGGCGACAAAGACCACGGCTAGAAGTTCACCCATCACGCGCCGGGCGCCTAGCCACGCAAATTCGGCATCAAATTCAATTCCCACTGCAGAGCGTCCGAATCGCAACGCGGCGATCGCGGTCGTTCCGCCGCCCATGAAGGGGTCGAGAACGATATCGCCCGGATTTGAAGCGGCCTGGACAATCCGCTCGAGTAGGGCCACGGGCTTTTGCGTGGGGTGCTTGCCAAAGCGTTTTTCGGCGCGGTCTGGCGCGGCAATCTGCCAGACGCTTTTCATTTGCTTTCCGCCCGCCATTTCCCGCATCAACTGGTAATTGAATGTGTGCTTGCTCTTCCTATTCTTCGCCGCCCAAATGATGGTCTCTGTGGCGTGGGTGAAGTAGCGGCAGGAAAGATTGGGCGGCGGATTCGGCTTGACCCAACTAATATCGTTCAACAGCTTGAAGCCCTGTTGCTGCATGGCGAAGCCGACGGAATGAATCACGTGGCTGGTGCCGCTCACCCAAATGCTGCCGTTCGGCTTCAATACGCGCTGGCAGGCGGCGAGCCACGTGCGGTTGAACTCATGGTCGAGATCGGGCCCCTTGGACTTGTCCCACGTGCCCTTGTTTACGGAAACCATTTTGCCCGCGTGGCAGGTGATGCCGTCATTGGAAAGGAAATAGGGCGGGTCGGCGAAAATCAGGTCCACGCAATCGGCGGGAATGGCGGCCAGAATCTCCAGGCAATCGCCTTGGTAAATCTTGATGTGGTGCTGGGGGTCGTGAAAGACCGGCTTGGGCAGCGGGCCGGCGACTTCGGGAACGTTGTGAATGATGTCTGCCATCGATGGTGGCGGCGGTTAGCGCGCCAGTTGGGATCGTTGATCCGAGGAGTGTTAGTTGTCAAGGTGATCCACCGTTGGTAGGCGATCAATTGGATAATACTGATCACCCGGTGGATCACCGGCTGGGGAGCGGGTTGCGCCGCGCGGCGGAGCCGCAGGCATTTTTCTGATGTCAAGCCGCGAGCACGTTTAACTCGATACTTCTCGGGATCTTGCCGGTCTTCTTAAAGGTTGCGAAAGTCTTCGGGTGCAATATGACGATTGAATCATACCCTTGGTCGAGCGCAGCGCGTTTCATGCGTGCATCAAGCCCCAATCTTTCTTTGAGGAAGTTTCGATCTTCCGGTTCTGGCACTGATATAACCCTACCAAAAAGAACGCGCCAGACACTTTTTTCGTCGCCAAGAAGCGGGTTTGCAATCTTGACCCGTTGGGGTTCATCAAGCGGTCTACCGTAGAACTCCGCCTCGCTGAAACTCGAAGCAAGGAATTTCCCGCGTTTCCGGTATGCCTTGGGGTCCAGTGGCGGAACGTGCCACCAGTTTTTTCTGTTGATGTGTGAAACTAGCTTGCCAAGATATTCCTTCTTGATGCGTGGCACGGGGTTCACCTTCCCCTATTGTAAATGAAGTGGAGGTGACGCAATGGGATTTGGCAGGCAGGCGGGGCTGCCGCCTCGCGCGCGGTCAATCACGGTGCACGTCCCGCAGACGAAGCGGCTGTTTCCACAACTGGGGGTGCTGGTGTCAATCTGGATGGGGCACTCACCGTTCGAGGCGCTGGCGTAAAGCTTGTAGCGGGGGCGATTGCCTCGGGGGTTGGGTTTCTGGAGCAGGTAGGCCCAAACCTCTTGGTGGAGAGGAATTCAATGGGATTCGACACCCAAACGCGAGGCAAGTCAGGATGCCGCCGCAATCCGTTGCGCGTTTCACGGGCCCCCATGGTTTGGGCGCGGGTGGAACTTTCGGCGCGGCGCGCGCCGGTTTGTAGCGGCGGTCTCCGACCGCCGGCCTTCGGCGCTCAGAGAGCGCCGCTACAGCGAATGGCCCACACGCTGCCGCACCAGGGCATTCACCGGATCAATCTTCATGCGCTGCGTGCACCAGCGGAAGGTGCGATTGGGCGGCGGGTAGCCCCGTCCAATGATGTTGACCCAAAAGGATTCTTCGATGAGGGGCTTGAGCAGGTGGGCTTCAATATTCAGGTTGTGCTGCTCGGAGCACTTGCGCATGCGGTCCAGCGTGCCTTCGATCATTTCGGCAATGGCGGGAATCTCCACGCGCGTGTCCGTGCAAAGGATCGAAATGGGCTTTTTTCGCTGCTCGGCGGGAATGGCCAGAACGGCGTCAAAGATCAGCGACGCCAACATCGTGCTGTCCTTGCCGCCGCTAAAGCCGACCAGCCATGGCCGTCCGTCTTCCAGATAGAGTTGGCGGAGAGAAGTTTTGATTTCCTCAAACATTCTTTGTCTCTTTGCGCGGGAGTATACACCCCCCGCTTAGATTTTCAAGTAATATCTCTAAGATACCATCAGGGGCACGTGGCGGAATAGCGCAGACATGTTTTGACGTCTGCGGGTCGTTCCCAATAGACAATAGAAAGCCGCGGACATGGAGGACAGGTCCGCGCTATGCTTGCTCTGAAGCCCGCACGATTCGCCTCACATTTAGCAGATCAACCCTACCTTCTCCCCATGTGTTTACGAACGCCTGCCCGGGGATTCGAACTGAGACACGACCACGCCCTTCCGGTATTGGACTTTTTGACTGAAAGTTCAAGAACCCGACCAACAGACTTTTAGTCCCTGTTTCCGATATGAACCCTTGTCAACCACCGGGGATTAACGGCTTTTATCGTTCTTTTGCGGGGTATCCACTTCATGGGTGCTTGGTCAATGATCGAGCGGAAAAATTACGGGACATGTGCCCACTTGCGAGCATCGGCTTAGTCTGTCACCATGAACAACCCATGCGGTGGCTCGACTCACCTGTTGACGCAGAATCGGTCCGGCGGCTGGCGCGCGAACTGGAAGTTTCGCCGCTGGTGGCGCGCTTGCTTGTGCAGCGGGGGCTTACGGAACCCGCGGCGGCGCAGGCGTTTCTTCACCCCAGCCTCGGGCAACTCCACGCCCCGGAGCTTATGGCCGGAATGCGCGAGGCCGTCGCGCGTTTGCGCCGCGCTCTGGAGCAACACGAAAAAATCCTGATTTACGGTGACTACGATGTGGACGGCACCATGGCGGTGGTGGTGCTGCTCACCGCGCTGCGCATGATGGGCGCCGAGGTGGAGGCCTACGTCCCACACCGGCTCACCGACGGCTACGGCATGCGCGCCCCGGTGGTTGAGGAGGCCGCCGCCAACGGCTTCCGCGTGGTCATCAGCGTGGACACCGGCATTCGCGAGCACGCCGTGCTGGCGCGGGCGCGCGAACTGGGCGTGGACTGCATCGTGACCGACCATCACGTGCCCGACGACCACTTGCCCCCCGCCTGCGCCATTCTAAACCCGCTCCGGCCGGATTGCGGCTATCCGGAAAAATCGCTGGCGGGCGTGGGCGTGGCCTTCAAGCTGGCGCAGGCGCTGCTGGGCGAACGGCTTACCACGCGGCTGCTTCAGTCCTTCTTGAAAGTCGTGGCCATCGGCACGATAGCGGACGTCGTCCCACTTCTCGGTGAGAATCGCGTCATCGCCCATTTTGGCCTGGAGGGCTTGCGCCAACCGGCGCAATCAGGCCTGGCCGCGCTGATTGAGCTCGCGGGCCTCGCGGGGAAAAAAATCAGCGCCGGGGACGTGGGCTTTCGACTGGCGCCGCGCCTGAACGCCGCCGGGCGCATGGAAAACGCGCGGGACGTTATCGACCTGTTCACTCTGTCCGACGCCGCACGCACGCGTGAAATCGCCGAAAGGCTGGAACGCCTGAACCGCGAGCGGCAGCGGGTGGAGGAAGAAATCCTGCGGGTGATTGTGGCGGAGTTGGAGGGGCGCGCGGGCCTCTCCGAGCAATACACTCTGGTGCTGGCGGGCGAGGGATGGCACCGCGGGGTGATCGGCATTGTGGCGCAGCGGGTGGTGGAACAGTATCATCGTCCGGCGCTGGTGATTGGGATCGAGGATGGGGTAGGGGTGGGTTCGGGGCGCTCCATCAAGCGCTTCCACCTGTTGGATGCGCTCACCTCGGTGGGCGATCTCTTTCAGCGCTTCGGCGGGCATGCGCAGGCAGCGGGCTTCGCCCTGACGGCGGAGCGCATTCCGGAACTCACGCGGCGCTTTGAGGAGCACGCCCGCAACGCCCTCACGGCTTCGGACCTGGAGCCGGTGCTGCGGGTGGACGCGACGGTGGATTTGGCGGAAGTGGACTGGCCGCTTTATGAGGAGATCATTCAGCTCGAGCCCTTCGGCATGGGGAACCCCACTCCGGTATTTGGCGCCTGCGGGGTACGATTACTCGCCACACCACGCATCCTCCAAGAAAAGCATCTAAAGTTGAGAGTGGGAAAGGGAGCGCGAACGCTTGACGCACTCGGCTGGGGCTGGGCAGCGCGAACGCCGTCGCTCGCAGCAGGCCAGCAGATGGACTTGGCCTTCACACTCGAACAGAATAACTATCAGGACATGGCCAGTCTGCAACTGGTCATCAAGGATCTTGTAGCAACCGGCGGAATGGGGAATCCGTGGCAATTCGAGGAGTAGGCCTGGAGCAGGCCCGGCGCCAAAAGTGGCTGACCGCCCTCGTGGTGGGAGGCATTTCCGTGACGGCGCTGGCCGTCGGCCTCACCTACTGGGGCAGCACGAATCGCCGCACCCCGCCCGTGCACCTTCCCCCCAGTCCCCCTCCGGACGTCCACCAGCAGCTTTCCGGGTACACGTTCACGCGCTCCGACCAAGGCCGCGCGGTCTTCACCCTCCACGCCGCGCGGACGGTGGCTTACCAGCAGAGCAAGTCCACGGAGCTGGAAGATGTAACGGTGGAGGTTTTCGGCCCGAAGGGGGATCGTGGCGACATTTTGCGGACGCACCGCTGCGAATACAACTCCCAATCGGGTGACTTTCTTAGCCCCGGGCCCGTCGAGATCGAGTTGAGCGCGCACTCCAGCGACATCCCCGGCACCGGATTGCGGGGCAAACACCGGATCTTCCTGGAGACATCCAAAGTTGCCTACCATCAGGAGGACGAACTGGCCGAGACCAATGAACCCGTCAAGTTCCGCATGGGGCCCGCCTCCGGCACGGCGGTCGGCATGGTTTACGCGACACAAGACGGTTGGGTTGAGCTGAAGCATGACGTCGCGGCGGATCTGCCGCAGGGAACCGAGAAAGCTCCCCAACCGCCGATCCATCTGACGGCTTCCGCGCTCCGTTATGACAAGGAGGACGGACTGGTAGCACTGACAGGCCCGGTGGAGGTAACCCAAGGGAAACGCCGCGCCGTGTCGGAAAGCGCTGACATCGCGCTCGACGACCACAATCGTGTTTCGCGGGTCAATCTGGAAGGCAGCGTGAAGGCTTTCGATGTCAATTCGCTCCGCAGCGTCGAGCTCAACGCCAACCGTGTGCAGGGAGATTTTGATGCCGTCTCCGGCCAGTTGCATCACCTGACCGCAGAAGAGAATGTTGTGGGCGAATCCAAAAGCAAAGGAAGCACCAGCCGTCTGACCGCCGAGCGAGTTGACATGGATCTGGGTGGCAAACATCCGCAACCGCTCCAGGGTGTAGCCACGGGCAACGTCCACATCAATTTGGAATCTCAACCGGTGCTAAACGTTCCGGAGAAAACCAGTGCGGGCACGGGCCCGGAAAAGAAGACCTTGACAGCAGCCGAAGTGCGGTTTGACTTCCGGCCTGACACCCATAGCCTGAAGGACGCTGAAACCGGCGGCCCCGGAACCCTCCTAGTGACCCCAGCCGACTCCAAAACCGGCGAAAAGGTTATCAACGCCGGGCAATTCTTCATGACCTTCGACGCCCGCAGCCGCATTGAGTCTCTGCGCGGACTCGCTCCCACTCAGGTGCTTTTCCGTCCGCCGGCCACCGCGCCTGCCGGAACCACCACGCAGCAGACCCAAGCCGACAGCCTGGACGCGGTCTTTGATGTTGGCACGCAAACCCTGCGCGAGGTCCGGCAAACCGGGGACTTCCAATACCGCGACGGCGACCGCCAAGCGAGCGCAGACAATGCACACTATGACGCCCAGACACAGACCATGCTGCTTCTCGGCCACCCGCAAGTCTGGGACACCAACAGCCGGGTCAAATGCCAGAAAATTACCATCGACATGCGCACCAATACTTCCATCGGTGAAGGCAAGGTGCAAGCCGTCCATCTGCCAAGCCCGCCACCCGGCGCCCCCGTAGCTTCCACTCCGGCTCTGCCCACCAACGTGCTGGCAGACCGGATGGTGGCGCGGAAGCAGAGCCAAACCGTCCACTACGAAGGGCATGTCCGCGCTTGGCAGGGGACGGACGTGGTGGAATCTTCGGCGCTGGATGTGTACCGTGCCCAGAAGCGGGTCAGTTCAGGCTCGCAGGTGGTGACTAGCTTCCTGCAACCCGCCGCTGCGGTCAGCGAGCCAGGGGCTGCTCCTCCTCCTCCCGGAGGGACGCGCCCGGTGACGGTTCGCGCCGACTTTTTGGAGTATCTCGATCAGGGTCGGCGCGCTCGTTATCATGGTAATGTACGCTTGGTGACCGAAAGCACCACACTGCAATCTGACCGTTTGGACGTTTATTTCACCCAGGGAGACACGGTGGAAGGCTCGGAAGTGGATCACGCAGAAGCGGACGGCCACGTGAAAGTCACGCAACCGGGCCGCATTGGGTCTGGAGGCCATGCTGAATACTACGCGGGACCCGGAAAGGTTGTCCTTACCGGTGGTCCACCGAGCCTGGTTGATGATAAGAAGGGCTCCACGACAGGCCAACGTTTGACATTCTTTATTCACGATGATAGGCTTTTTGTGGACGGAGGTGAACAGTCGCCCTCATTATCCAAGCACCGCGTCGCACGATGAGCGACAATGCAGATTCTCTCCACAGCAGATCTGACGAAGTCTTACAAGGGCCGGAAGGTTGTTGATGACATTAACCTTAGGATCGCTCAGGGAGAGGTCGTGGGTTTGCTCGGACCCAATGGGGCGGGCAAAACCACGACGTTTTATATCATTGTGGGCCTGACCAGCCCGGACGCGGGCCAGGTCCTTCTCGACGGAGTGGATATCACGAGCTTTCCCATGTACCTCCGGGCGAGAGAAGGCATCAGTTATCTCCCTCAAGAGCCCTCCATATTCCGCAAACTTACCGTGGAAGAGAATATAATGGCAGTGCTCGAGACGCGGCCATTGACGGCAGACCGTCGCCGGGCACGCTTGGAGGAATTGATCGAGGATTTGGGTCTTCAGCAGGTTCGCCGGAGTTACGGTTACCTGCTCTCTGGAGGAGAGAGGCGGCGCGTGGAAATTGCCCGCTCGCTGGTGATTTCACCCTCCTTTATTCTCCTCGACGAACCCTTTTCCGGCATTGACCCATTGACGGTTATCGATATTCAGAAGATCATCGTTCGTTTGAAAGAATCCGGAATCGGTGTGCTGGTAACGGATCACAATGTGAGAGAGACCTTGCAAGTCACTGACCGCGCCTACATCATCAATAATGGACGGATTTTCCGCGCCGGGTCGCCGGAGGAACTCGGCAACGATGCGGAAGTCAAGCGTGTTTACTTGGGCGACTCCTTTCGCCTGGCGATGTGAAGAAGCTCTCAGCTTTCAGCTCTCAGCTATCAGCCAGAAATTTAGCTGAAAGCTGATAGCTGACGGCTGAAAGCTCAAGAGGAACTATGGGTGGTCCTTCTCCCAGAATCGGCCTGAATCTCAAGGTGGCGCAGAAGCAAATTCTGACGCCCGGCCTGGTGCAGATGGTCAGCGTGCTCGCGCTCAACAAGCTCGAACTGCGCGAGATGATCAACCAGGAAATGGTCTCCAATCCCGTGCTGGAAGAAGTCCCCGAGGACGTTCCCTCCCTCGAAGAGGTGGCCAAGAAGACCGAGGCGGAGAAAAACGCTACCCCTTCTTCTCTTGAGCATCCCGCGCTCAACGGTGACCGCCAGGACTCTTTCGAAGAGATCGACTTTGGGTCCTTCTTCGACGATTATCTCGACCCGGGTTTCAAGTCTCCCGCTGCCGAGGTGATCGATAAACCGTCGTTTGAGAATTTCCTTTCGCAGCCCACCTCCCTCGCGGACCATTTGGAATGGCAATTGAGCCTGTCCATTTGCCCGGACGAAGTGCGCGAGGCCGGCCATTCCATCATCGGCAACCTGAACGAGGATGGTTACCTCACGGCGACGTTGGAAGAGATCGCCCAGTCCGGCAATCACCAACCGGCGCACGTCACCGAGGGGCTGACTCTGGTCCAGATGTTTGACCCGCTGGGCGTGGCGGCTCGGGACGTGCGCGAATGCCTGCTCATCCAGTTGCGCACCCTGGCCCCCGACAATACTTTGGCGCAGCAGATTGTCTCCGAGCATCTGAAGCAGCTTCAGAACAAGCAATATCGCGAGATCGCACGCACCCTCGACCGGCCGGTGAAGGCGGTGGAACGCTGCGTGGAAATGATCCGCAAGCTCGACCCGCGCCCCGGTCAGCGCTATAACAACTCGCAAGCGCGCTTGATTGAGCCCGATGTTGCTTTCGTCCGCACCGGCGACGGGTATCAGGTAGTTCTGAACGAGGATGGCCTTCCGCAGCTTCGCCTCAGCCACCACTACCGGCGCATGTTGGGTGAAGACGGCACCACGCGCGAGGTGCGCAACTATGTGAAGGAACGCTTCACCTCCGCGATTCAGCTCATCAAGAACATCGAACAGCGCAAACAAACCATCATCCGTGTTTGCGAGGCGATTATCCGCCGCCAGAAGGAATTCCTCGACAAGGGCATCGATGAACTGCGGCCCATGATGATCAAGGAAGTGGCGGAAGAAGTCGGCGTGCATCCTTCCACGGTCAGCCGCGCTGTCGCTAACAAATATGCCCACACCCCCCAGGGTGTTTACGAGCTTCGGTATTTCTTTTCTGAGGCGGTCCAGGGACCGGCGGGCGGCCTCACTTCTTTGATCAATCTGAAACGGCTGGTGAAGAAAATGATCGAGGAAGAAGAACCCATGCATCCCCTGACCGACGAGCAAATTACTCATCGTCTGCGCGATGTGGGCTATTGTGTGACGCGTCGCACCGTGGCCAAATATCGCGAGGATATGCGAATTCCCAGTACCCACCAACGTCGGGTCAAAGCGTGAAAAAAATAGTGACGAGTGACGAGAAATCAGAAGACGAAAATCGAAACTCGAAATTCGAAATTCGTCCCGATTTTCGAGTTTCGATTTTCGAATTTCGTGTTTTGTCGGCTTGTCACTTGTCACTCGTCACTTGTCACTGTTTTTAGGAGGTGGCGTCATGCCCATTGAATTTACGGGTCGGCAAGTGGAAATCAGCCCAGACCTGCGCGCCTACACGCAGGGGCGCCTTAGAAAAATCGCTCGCCTGCTGGGCGAACAATTTGATCTGCATGTTATCCTAGCCGCCGAAAAGCACCGGCGGATCGCCGAACTCACCCTGAAATTTCATGACCATACGGTGGTCGGCGTGGAGGAGACCGGCGACATCCGAATCTCGATTAACGGGGCGATCGACAAGCTGGCCCGCCAGGCTGTGCGCCTGCTGGAGCGCCGCCGCACCAGCAAGCGCCGCCCCAAACCCACTTCCGCGGTCCTCCTGAACGTGTTGGGGACGGGACGGGTGGAGAGCGATGAGCACCGCATCGTGCACTCCGAGCGCGTCCCGCTAAAACCCATGAGCGTCGAGGAAGCCATCGAGGCGCTCGACCGCTCGCACGCCGGCGCCGTCGTCTTCCGCAACCCCGACAGCGAACGCGTTAACGTCATCTACCATCGCCCCGACGGCCACCTGGGGCTCATCGAGCCGGAACCATAAGAACAGTGGACAGTGGGCAGTGGACAGTAAGCAGGAGGCAGTAGGCAGCGAGCGCCGTTTGCGAGTCCCGGCGAGCCGGGATAGGCACTCAGCAGTAAGCAGAAAGCTGGAGTGACAATGCTGATTACTGGCTACAGCCGTCAGCGATCAGCAGTTCGGAATCCGGAGTCCGGATTCCAGAATCTGCCATTCAGACTTGGAAGCAAGCGAATAGCGGGGGCTCCCCGCAACCACCCCACTCACCGGCACCTGACACCTAGGCCCTGCCAGCCAACACCCAGCCCCCCAGCCCCTGACACCTGGAACCTCTTTTAAGCCTTTCCCTTTCATCAACATATTGGCATACGCTGGGATTACACGGAACATTCATGAGTCGCTCATGTCGCTATGCGACACCACGAAGCACGAAAATGGGCGCCCCGGCCCGCGAAATGCGCTTAGGTTTTTTTTCACCGCTTCAACAACCGTGGGGAAGCCATGGGCCACATTCTGACGCCGCTGGGCGGCTTGCATCCGCTCGATTCTTTTCCCCATTGTCCTTTGGCCAGCCGATGAGAAGGAGAGGATTTGAGGCTGTATACCGCGGACCAAAACCGGACATCTCCATTATCATCTTAATCATTATGATAAGCGAGACTTTAGACCATGAGGAACATCACATAGGAGATGGCATTAAATCAAAAACCTGTTGTTTGCGGTCGTGAGTTGTGGTAGGTTTGAGCTTAGCCAAAATTCATTACGGCGCTCGAAGGAATTATATCGCGTTTGCGAGCCGGTTTTGAGGCAGCGCAGTATTTTGTGCCTGCTGCCGCCAAGCTGGCTTTAGCTAGCGTGGTGAATATTGTTCTTACAAGCATCTTTATCCTGTCCCTTCATGGATGAGGGAGGATTGTGGTTGGTGGTGGGGATTTGCTGTTACTTAATTGTCCATCAGGGAATCAACAGGGAAACTTTCAAAAATCTAAGCAACTGCCAGAGCAGGAGAAGTCTATGTTCGCGCCGCTTACCATTGTGAGCCGATTGTCGCTTGCCCAGCGAAGGTTGTTCGCCATGGGCCTTGTCCTCTTCCTCCTTCCGGGCGTGGCTGCCTTTTGCGCCCCGTCCAGTCCGAACCCAGTCCCTCTTATCAACCAACCACTGATACCCACCGCAGTGGTTCCCGTAGCTCCCGCGGGTGCGGGATTCACGCTTACTGTGAACGGGACGGGCTTTGTCAACGGCGCGGTGGTGAACTGGAACGGCGCGGGCTTGGCAACGACATTTGTCAGCAGCTCACAGTTAACGGCCACTGTCCCTGGCGACGACATCACGTCGCCGAGCACAGCTTCCATTACCGTGACCAACCCCCCTCCGGGCAGTGTAACCTCGAATGTCGTGTTCCTCCCGGTCACCGGTCCGACACCCTCTGTAACTTTCTTCAGATTGCCGTTAACGTTTTCCACCCCGGGTACCCTATACCAAGGGTGCATTGTGTCAGGCGATTTTAATCAAGACGGCATACTGGATCTGGCCATCCCCAATGAAGGCATCTTCCTTGGCAACGGCGACGGAACGTTTACCGCGTCAACGAGCAATACTTCCGTGACGAATCTGTCCAACACCCCCTGCTTCGCGGTTGGGGATTTCAACGGGGATGGAATACCCGACGTGGCCACTACCACCGGGGTTTACTTGGGGAACGGTGACGGAACGTTCCAAGCCCCTCTGGTCTACCCCGCCGGGCTCGTTGGCGACGGCGTGTTAATCGCGGGTGATTTCAACGGGGATGGAAAGCTCGATTTGGCGATGGGGATCACGGTACCGGGGTTCCCCACTGCGTACCTTGCCATCCTCCTGGGCAATGGCGATGGGACTTTTCAGGCCCCCTCCGCGGCCTCTGGGACCATCGTGAACCTGTTGGTGCCAGACCATGTGCAATCCATAGCGGTCGGGGACCTCACCGGAGAGGGAAAGCTGGATCTGGTTGTCGGAATCTACCGAGGCCTGGGACAGGGCCAGATCTCAATCTTACTTGGCAATGGGGATGGGACCTTCCAGTCGAGCCCAGCGACGTATTCGATCGGGCAGATCGGTTCGGTGATCGTGGCTGACTTCAACGGGGACGGCATACTGGATCTGGCCACGAGCACGGAAGTGGGGAATAACCATGGTGTTTATATTTGGCTCGGGAGTGGAGACGGAACCTTTAATATCCAATCGACAGCGGCGGACCCCACCCCGGCTCGCAGCCTCTTCACGGCGGACGTGAACGGTGACGGAAAACTCGATCTGGTGGTAGGATACGGCACGGCGGTCTCGGACACCACAGCCACCGGCGTTCTGCTGGGTAACGGAGATGGTACCTTTGCCGCTCCCACCCAGTATTCCTTTTGGGCCACGCCACCTAACCCCCCACCTGCCATCGGCGACATCTCTGTCGTCGCGGGCGATTTCAATGGGGACGGCAGGATGGATTTTGCCCTCCTCAGTTCCCAGAAACCGACTCTGGAGGTCTTCCTTCAGACTTCCGTCGTCCAGATTGGCCTGACCAGCTCATCTTTGGTTTTTGCCACCCCGCAGGCAATTGGCACCAGCAGCGCTGCCCAAACCGTGCAGGTCACGAACAGTGGTTCGGCTCCACTCACCTTCAGCAGCATTCTAGCGAGTACGAACTTCACGGAGTCCGACAATTGCCAGCCTGGGGTTGAACCCGCCAGTGAGTGCACCATCAGCGTCTATTTTGCACCCACGGCGGTGGGTTCCCTTACCGGTACACTCACCCTTACGGACAACGCCCCCACCAGTCCGCAGACCGTCCAACTGAGTGGCACGGCGTTCTTCCCTGGCGCCACTCTCTCTGCCGCGAGTCTGAGTTTTGGCAACCAAAACGTCGGCACGGCCAGTTCTTCCCAGCCCCTCAACGTGACGAACAACGCCGCGGTAGCGCTCAACATCTCCAACATAGCGATCAGCAGTGGCTGGACACAAAGCAACCAGTGCGGCTCGATTGCTGCCGGTGCGACTTGCACCATCAACGTGAGCTTTGCACCCACGGCCATGGGGAGTCAAAACGGTACGCTCACGCTCACGGACAGCGCCGCCAACAGCCCGCAGTCGATTTCCCTCAGCGGCACCGGCCTAGAGGCTCTGGCCGGTCTTTCACAAAGTACTCTGACCTTTGCCCCGCAGCTCCTGAACACGGCGAGCACGCAACAGACCGTGACCCTCCAGAACACCGGCAACGAGGCGCTAAGCCTTAGTATCCTGCTGGGCGGGGCCAACAGCGGCGACTTCAGCTTGAGCCAGAACTGCGGTAGTTCCCTCGCGGCGAGCGCAAGCTGTCAAATCAGCATAACCTTCACCCCCACGGCCCTGGGGACGCGCACGGCCTCGGTCTCCATTACGGACAATGCCGCCAACAGCCCGCAGTCGATTTCCCTTAGCGGGACTGGCGTCGCCCCTCTGGCCAGTCTTTCCCAAAGTACTCTGACCTTTGCTGCACAGCTCCTGAACACGGCGAGCACGCAGCAGACCGTGACCCTCCAGAACACCGGCAACCAAACGTTAAGCCTTACCGGTGTCTTGCTGGCCGGGACCAACACCAGCGACTTCAGCTTAAGCCAGAACTGTGGTAGTTCCCTTGCGGCGGGTGCAAGCTGTCAAATCGGCATAACCTTCACGCCCACAGCCCTCGGGACACGTTCGGCCTCGGTTTCCATCACGGACAATGCCGCTAACAGCCCGCAGTCGATTTCCCTCAGCGGGACCGGCGTCGCCCCTCTGGCCAGTCTTTCCCAAAGTACTCTGACCTTTGCCGCGCAGCTCCTGAACACGGCGAGCACGGAGCAGACCGTGACCC